>WNFX01002026.1_pt1 | contig 20583 bp, 28 predicted proteins | sample 5400111 | NCBI WGS metagenome assembly WNFX01 (sample SAMN13153363, study PRJNA577476) | soil metagenome | isolation source: 40 cm soil or saprolite under grassland replicate 1 | place: USA:California | collected 2016-06-15 | reverse complement strand
GGTGGATCAATGGCTCCATCTGGAAGCTGAATATACGCCGTTTGAACGGGCTACGCAAGGGCGATGCCAAGTATATCCAGGTCACTGGCAGTCAAGAAGGGCTCTTCAACGCCGATACGATCGATGCCAACTTGCCCGTTGTTCTGACTGAGAGTGAATTTGATGCTATGATCGCAGACCAGGAGAGTGCAGGCCGCGCCGCTTTTGTTGCGACGGGATCAGTGAGTAGAGGGTGTCGCAGTCGCTGGATCGCACGGATCTGCATGGCGCGGTATGCCCTGATTGCTTTTGACGATGATGCGAATCAGGCAGGAGAGAGAGGCGCGCATCGCTGGCTCGACGTGCTGCCACACGCGATCCGCTGGCTTCCCTGGTCCCATGACCTCAATGAGATGCTTCTCCAAGGGATCAACATTGAGAAATGGCTCGATACTGGCATGGCTGTTGCTGGAAAGGTGCTCTTCGGAGTTGGTGAGCCGCAAGGGGAACAGGAGACGCTCGCCCCAGTTGCGCAGAAAGTTAAACCTGACCAGGACAGAGCGATTATCCCTGCGCTTCCAGATGTTGACGCATGTATCGTTTGTGGCGCATTGACCACCGACCCACGCTCTGAGTTCTTCTATGTCCCTCTCGACCAGACCCATGCGGTGTGCTATTGCGAAACAGACTATCCGGGCGAGACGCCAGCAGCGGTGCTCATCGCTCATACCCATCTTCTTCTCAAAGACGTTCCAGCCTGGCAACATGCCAAAATGCAGGTCTTTCACAGAAGCCAGTCTGAGCAGGTAAAGCAGGCCAGCATCCTGGAGTATCAGCAGGCACGCGCGCATCTGAGCGTCATGACGGTGAAGAGAAAGCGTGTTGTGGAGTGAGGCCCCACGACGCCTTTTTGAAAGAAGGGGACCTGATGTGCTCTATCCAGACCGTATCTCGGCACGATGGAGCAGTTCCAGGTATTTGGCTCGCAGTTCTGTGGCCCACTGTTCGACTTCTGAGAGCGGCATGCTTCGGCACTCATAGCCCAGCGCCTCTTTGATCGACAGGTTGTGTTCAGGGAAGTCTAGCTGCTTTGCTGTTCTTCTAACTCTAACGCGTGCTGGTTTGTGTGATCTATGGCCGCTTTTATCCGCTCATAGACGTAGTTGCCCGGAGTAAAGAACGTATCATCTAGCTCTCTGAGCATCTGAATATCACGTTGGTAGGTCTTGCGCAGGATGTCGCGTACCGTGTCGAATGACTGATCTCCTAGCACCGTGATGACGGCTGCATTCACCGCATCGTCTGCCGCAGCGTGTTGGGCATCATTGAGATATGTCAGTGGTGGCATCCCTGCAATGATGCGAGGGATACGGGCTACTGCATGAGCTTCCCATCCAGCAATATGGGCCAAAATCTCGCGTGGTCCCCATGTGTCGCCTTGGCGGGCAACTCCCCGGGCCTGTGCGTTGGTTGCGGCTATGATCAGTCGTTCCTGTGCCTCGATGAGTTCCTGGAGGAGTTGCTCTTTCGTTCTTCCTTCTGCTCTGTTGTTCGTCCTTGCTCCCGTTTCCTGCTTGAGCCAGTTGAGGTAGGCCTGGCTCCCTGCGACGACTGGTGAGGCTAAGATCCCAGGCACCTCGTAGGGGTGGTTTTCTTTGATGGTTTGCTCAACATCACCGTAGAGCTCGCTTCGTGTCTTAATGGTGCATACCCATTCCTGTGCTTGCTTCGTCTTTCCTTTCCACCAATAGGTACTGGTGATCGGTCCTGATACCCAGCAGCTTGCAGCAAGTCGCTTTGCAACGAGAGTTTCGGCTATTGTGTGAGCCCCTTCCTCTGAGTTAATGGCAACGGTCACTTGCATGAATTCCGTCATGGTTCGTTGACCTTTCTCATTGGGAGCGGCTTGAATACGTCTTTTGCCAGTGCTTGAATGTGGGATTCTCTGGCCCATCTTTCCGGCGTTCGCTGATAGACGAGCCATGCATCATGGTAACGTCTTCGACTTCCAATATCTCTGGCCATGTGAGCCGCTTGCCTGAGTGTGTCCGCGTAGATTTCTAACTCTCCGAGCACTCTTGCTGCGTCAGCCTGGTAGATCGCTGTTTCGTTTGCAGATCGTGCAGAAATTGAGTGGATACCGATACTCCGCATCAGGCTATCGGTTGCTTGCTGTTGGTATCCAGCGTCAGGGAAGTGCTCGACTAACTGGAGGTATGTTTTGCCTTGCCACTGATAAAGGGTGTTGAGACCACAATCGGCGTAGAGAAAACTTGGGTCTAGTTCAGGGTATGCGGGGAAGTACTCTTGAGCACGTCCTGCGTAGTGTAACGCTTCTTGTTCTTCTTTGCACTGCGCATACGCTTCGCTCAACCCCATAAGAATATCGCTTCTCAAGAGCGATGTTTCGTCACCAAGAGCATGCAATGCTTTATGAAAGATGGGAATTGCTGCTTGTGGTTGGCGCGGATAATAGCAATGTGAGTAGGTGTATCCCAAATACATCCATGATGCGGCTTGGAGCTTGTTGTCCTGTGAGAGAGTCGCATAACGGACGGCTTCTTTACAACATGCCTCTCTGGCGGTAAAATTGAGCTGATGCATCACGACGATGCCCTGGATGATAGATGTTTGAGTGGCAAGGCGCGCTGCCGCTTGTTGATACGGTGACGGTCGTAAAGCGATGGTTGCCAGTGATGGAACAAATCTGGTGAGGATGTCACTGACTGCGGCAAATCCCGCTCCTTTCATGAGATGCCAGCAGGAAGTGACGCTGGCAGCACACAGGGGAAGAAACTCCTCGAGAGCAGCATTAGATACTAACCCAGGCCCCCAAATGAGAGTCGTTGGTAATGCAGCAATGGTCACCAGTGCTTGTCTTCGTGAGATGGCCTGGTGCTTTTCCGCGCGGTACTGCTGTAACTCCTTGTCGATCATTTGAATCTCCTGATCCACCATCATTTGAATCTCATCGCAAAAGGATGCTCTTCCTCGCCACATCCTTATCATTGTAAGTATCTGTGCTTGCTTCATACCAAACCACGCAGCCCAATCCCTTGCCTCATCTGTCATGATCCCGTCTTCTTTCAGCAGAGGGAACAGAGAACCCGCTTCTTCTTGAGTGAGTGTCATGAAGCCTGCAGATGGTGCCTCTTGCTGTTCCGAATGATCCCTCTGTTCCTGCGCGAGAGGGGTTTTCTTGACGAGAAACCCAAAGCCTAATTCCTCAGCGGTTTTCCCAAAGGCATCACAGAGCAGTTTGAGCGAACTCAGACGCGGTATCTGTGTGCCATACTCCCAGCGGGAGTAGGCTTCGATGCTGACATTCGCCTTTTCCGCAGCCATGGCCAGGGTCCAGCATTTTTCCAGCCGTGCCGCCGTGAGCAAGTCATTAGGAACTGATTCTGGTTTCATCCATCTCTCTGAGCGTACCTGAAGACGCATCCCCTGACAAGCGTTTTAAGCCCATCTATAATAAAACGACGAAGAAACGACGAAGAAACGACTACCAGTATTGTACCTGCTCTTGTTGCCTGCTTCAAGTTTATGGCGAACGGCGAAGAAACGACAGGAGATCGGCGAGCGCTCGCCATGTTCTCGCCTGCCTCTTTCACGCATACTTGCAGCAGGAAATGTAGGAACCATCTTGCGAAAGGAATAGGTCAATGGACGTAACACTACAGGTTAATCTCTGGTTTCTGATATCCCTGTGTCTGAGTTCCCTCATCATTGGGGCGCTCTTGTTTGGTCGCAGTAGTGGTGGCAGTCGCTACCGATAGGAGGTGCTCGTGGATCTTACAACCACTACGCTGATTGTGAGTCTGTGCCTGGCCAGCTTCGTGCTCGGCATGGTCGCGATGGCGATCATTCTCCATCCCTATCGCAGGGAACTCAAGCGAGCCCGGCAGCGTGAGGTTGCGCGTCAGCACTATCAGAGGCAGTTGCGGGATCTGGATCGACAGTGAGAGGAGGCTCGCGATGATGCAAGCATTGATCCATCGATACACGCAGTTGCGTGATGATGCGCGGGAGCAGCTGGGCAAGGGGCATGTAGACACGGTGGCGTATGGGAACATCGTCATTGCGCTTGCTGAGCTTGATCCGAAGCAGGCGTTGCTCATCAAGATTGCTGCGGCACAGGATGCCATCGTCCAGAACGATCAGCGCAACTGGAATCGGCGTGAGGGGTACCGAGGCTACTATCGCAGAGAGATCGAGCTGTTTGAGCGGGCATTGCAGGATCTGGATCATGCGCGCGGAGGTAGCCGATGAAGCTACGGGATGCACGAACGGAACTGCGTGCGTTGGGCTTTGTGCGCCGGTCAGGCAAAGGCAGTCATGAGATCTGGACCGACCCTGCGTCCCCACAACGGCGCGTCGTGCTCGCAGGCCGCGATGGTGACGATCTTCACAGATACCAGGCCGCGCGAGTGCGCCAGTTCAAGCGTGGCCCGGTGATGCGTCGGCAGCGAGAGGGGGTGCAACATGGCGAGACGATATAAGCATAAGCTCGAACGACACCTGGAGCAACCGCGCGTCCTGCGCTGCAAGCGGTGTGCTGAACACTGTGAGACGACCTGCTCGGGATGCGGCCAGCCAGTCTGTTTGCGGCATAATGCGGCTTCCAGGTTCTCGTTTGAGGTAGTCTGCCTGGATTGCTTCCTGGCGCGGTCGGGTGCGATGGCTCCATCTGGCAGCAAAGAAGCAAGCTGATCGGGTGGAGTACGTGCGGTCAGAAGAGCAAGAATGGAGCAGCGGTCTACTTGAAGGCCCCACTGCTCTTTTGTCCGTATGGTGTCAGTTACACGGTTATGATAATAAGTACACGGCTTGCTACGAAGACTCTTTGGCACATTGGATACTTAGTTGAGAAGAGCCTCTCCAGAGATGGTCGGCACAGCGAGCTCATCTTCTTTCAGCAAGCCAGCACGTTGCTCCTCATTCTGGAATGGTCTCAACCTTCAGCTATCTTAACGCTCCGCTCTAATCCTGGCCACCAGTCCCGCCATCATCCGGAGGAAGGGTATCATCATCAAAAAAGTAGTAGATCACTCTGCTGCTCCTTTCGCTCTTGCTTCCGTATAGTTAGCTACTATAACAACTTTCCATCTATTGTACCATTTTTCAACAGTTGCGCGGCTTCGGTGCTCTCAGTTTCTTTCCTCTTGACAATGAGGAGCATTGGAATGCACACAAGAGAGAATATACTCGTCGATGTGTGAATCTTGCATCATGGTGGTGAGCGCCTGTGGAGCGGCAACCATTCCCAGGTTCTTCAGATCTGGCAAGTGTTCGAGTGCCACCACGCCTACCGCGAGGCGATCAACCACGGTTGAGTCCTCTTCAAGCGCTCTCATAATTTTGTGCAAGCCACGCTGGTAGAGAACATCCTTAGTGTAGCACACACCAGGGATGGTCAAATCGGGAACCCCACGATACGTCCTGAAACAACGCCCAAGAGCAATAGCTTGTGCACGCTCACGCGCTACCTGCACGCTCTGGTCAGGTCGCTTTACGAGACGATAGAGATAGATCAAGGCATCGAAGAAGGTAAACAAGCGCGAGAAGGTCTGTGGAGCAGTTCCTACTCCTGCCGCTAAGCCGACGGCGAGCGTTCCAAACCAAATCCCTGACTCATCATGAGCACGCCCTTCGCGTGCCGCATTCTGGATCTCTTTATACGTTGCCAGGCCCTCTTCCATTTCTAGGGAATGGCTCAAATGGATTCCAAGCAGGCCAATAAGCGATTGTTCACCGGCAACGCATCGAGCGACATGGCCGTCGAGCAGCTCATGCCGCACATAGTCTTTCAGCTGATCAACCGATATATCACGTGTTGGGAGATAGACGTGCCGCAACGCCTGCTCTAAATGGGGATCACGCGAGAGGGGGTCAGCAATGACCCGCCATCCTGCATATCCCGCCTGCTGAAGAACCGCTTCAATAAATCGGATTGCTGCTTGATGTGGGATCAGCGTCGACGCAGTAGCAGTGACCGGAGACAATGGAGGCTCTGCAAGAAGCTCCTGCTTTTCTTGCAGGCTCGCAGACAGATCCAGCTGTATACCGAGTTGCTCAGTGAGCAAGATCACCCAGTTCGTAGCTTCCCTTATCGCTTTGGCTGTCTCCAGCGCAGCAGAATCTGCTCCTTCACTGAGTCGTTCTGCATGCAGTTTCCCTTGAATGATAAGTCGCCTCACCCGCGAGATTGTGTAGGCCATCTCCTCCTCTGTTGGCTCAGCAATGAGCTGTCGATTCAACTCTCGGACGCGTTCGCTATTGCCCTCATACGTCGCTTCAATGAGATGAAGGACGATGATCTCTTCCTCAATAGCTTCTTCATACCACTGTCGAACGAGCGGATGAAGCTGTTCATCAAGACGGATCTGTGCATCTAACTCATGGAATCCTTTGAGGTGAGCACGTACCTGATCTATGTCGAGCGCAGGATAGTGGAATCGTGGTTCTCGCTGCTCAGACAGGGCCATCTCTATTTCTCGTGTTCTGGAGCGGCGAATCACCTGTCCTAACTGTTCTTTGCTCTTCTCATCCAATGGAGAGATACACCACTTGTCCCATTCTTGCCGCTCTTCCTGAGTAAACGGGCCAGCAGCTCCCCACCACCAGTAGGTGTCATACGATGCAAGCTGGCGATACTTCTCGACATACCGCCAATCTAACTGGTAGCGAGAGGGCGATCCTCCTTGCTGTTTTCGCCACTGCTGAATTTCCTCATGTGCTCTTGTTGCCATAACTTTATACATGCTCCTTCGAGGATGAATATGTAGGAGAGCCTCTTGCAATAACACTTCTGCTTCATCAACCCTCCCCAGGTGCAGATAGAGGTTTCCACGGTTTGCACGATGGATATGAAGCTCTTCCTGTGAAAAGGCATATCCCACATACGCTAAACGTTCGGCCTCAGTGTAGGCCAGCGCATCAAAGTTCTTTGCCTCCTGGAAATGTCCGAGAGCAAGAAGTGTCTGCGCGATGTCTCCATAGAGAGGGGGCAAGCTGTCGAGTTCAGCATATCCCTGTCTCTGTAAACGAAGACTTTCTAAGAGTGCCTGAAGAGACTCTTCAGGGCGCCCTAAGCGTTTCAGATGATATCCTAGATAGTTGAGCACTTTCGCCTGACGCTTGTTGAGGAAGTGTTGGATCAAGGGAGATGACATGTCACTACCTGTGAGCAAGAGAGAACATTGCTGATAGAGAGCGATTGCGTGTTCTCTCATGGCTTGTTCTGTTTCGTGTTTCCCTTGTTCATCCTGGTAGTCGCACCAGCGACCAAAGAGCCAGGCCCGCTTCTCTAACAACGATGCTTGCAGGTCTACATCCGATGTGAAAGGCGCTAAAAAAGCGCAAGAGGTATCAAGCAGGTGACGCGCTTCCTCAAAGCGGTGCTCATTCATCGCCTGTAACATCAAATTATGTGTGATGAAGACGAGAATCGGTGGGTGAAGACGAAGCGTTTCAGTAAGAGCTGCATCGTACATAGTGCGATAAGCAGTCTCTTTCCCCTTACTATTGATCTTGTACCCCAAAATTGGCGCGAGGAAATAATAAAGTAACTCAGCGCCATCCTGCGGTCTCTCTTTCCCCTGACGAATGTCATCGACATGTTTCAACGCTAACTGAGCAAGTCTGCGTGCATGTCCTAGCCTGAAACTCAACCATCCATATCGGGTGATGAATTGAGCTGCATCAAGGAAGCGATGATGGTTGAGATAAATTTCCGTTAGTTCAGTGACGATACGTCCCATGTCCCGATCATGAAGGGTCTGGCTGTTTGTGAGCCAGTCAAAAAGCACTGCAGCAAGTCGTTCTTCCAGATCACGCTTCTTCTCCGCAGAGAGCCGCGTGCGCAGTGCCGCAGCCACAAGGGGAAGGACTTGCACGTGGCGCTCATGTGCGACCAGGAGCGAGGCATTCTGTAATTCATGAAGCAGGCTTGGCCGCGGACAGAGCACACGAACTGCATACTTGCCTAGTGGGATAGTCGCAACTGAGAGCTGATACAGGATCTGTTGTGCTTCTGAGGAGAGGCGCTTTTCCAAGACACGGTCTAGGAGCGGCTTGAGCTTGGCAGCCGCAGGGCCGCCAAGGATCGACGGATCGGCCAGCAGCCGCCGGATGCGTTGAAGCATCCTATCCAGCGACGGTTTCCCAACAATGTCCGTTTCCCCATCGTCCAGATCAAACACCTCCCAGGAATCAAATTCCATTGGATTTCTAACGAGCAACGCTATCCATTCCAGAGCTTGGGGGACACCACTAACGGCCTCGTGTATCTGTTGCAGGAGATCGAGCGGAATATCCTGGAGCCCAAACCTTTGGAGGAGAGGCACTCCTGCACGAGGTTCAAGAGGAGGGATAGTCACTTTCTCGACAAATGTCTGCTCTTCTTCAAACCACCCATTCCACTCTTTGGTTGCCAGCACAAGTGTTGCTTGATGTTGCCACTGCAAGAACTGCCTGAAAAAGTGTTCCCAGCACCAGGTAAGCCCCTGTTCATCCAGCACGTTCTCAGCATTATCGAGGAAGAGGAAGACTGGCCTCGACGCTCTTTCGAGACAAGATAGGGCATAGGCTATGCGTGTTTCAAGAGATGCTTGTAGGAGCATTGCATCGGATTGCCCTATTTCACTCAAGATCTCACCAAGCAACATATCCAGGGCACTCTCCGGCCCGATAGTGCGCCGCTCAACCGGCGGGAGTTCACAGAAGACGGTGGTGTAGCGCGCAGGAGCCTGCAGAAACTGCTTTGCCAGACGGTGTAGTTCCGACGATTTCCCAATGCCTGTTGGCCCTTGTAGAACCAGCAGTTTTTTCGGGAGCGCTCCTTGCAAGTGCGGAGCCAATGAAGCGAGCCATTGCTCTCTGCCGACCAGATGACGCGTCTCTGCAAAGCGAGGTCTTGTTATGCGAGGGAGATGCGCATCTCCCCGCCCGTTCGCCTCTAGAGGCGATTTGTCTATCCTGGCTAATTCGTATCGTAGTTGTTCCCAAGCATCATCGTTTTTCCGCTCATGGCGTGTCTTCCTGCTTTCGATCTTTTTCTTGGCAAGAAGAACAAAGTGCTGGCGGTCCTGGAGCGTTAACTGGACCCCGGCTAAGGAAAGGGCTGTATAGATGGCAACAAGTTGATCAAAGGTTGGGGATCGAGTTCCGGTTTCGACTCTTGCGTACGCCGATTGCTGCCAGCCAGAAAGATGCTGGAGCACTCCTGCCTGCGCGATTCCATGTCGGTCTCGAAGCGTTTTGAGGAGGGCTCCAAAGTGAATAGGGATAGGAGATGCTATTGTGACATGATAAGCCAGCTTCTGAGCCAATAATACCTATCCCTCCTAGAAGACTCTTCTCTACGCTTGGAAGCCTGTCTTCCGCTAAAATGGTAGCAGATGAACCCTCAATACCGTCGGTTTTGCCTCTCCTAAGTATAACCTACGAATAGTCATAAAAGATAGAGAGAATAGGAATATATATGACTGTTTTTGCTTGTCCCTCTGCTACACTTCCTTCTAGCAAAGATGCGAAACCCCCACTTCCATACCTGAACCTTAACAACTGAACACAGGCTAAAAGATGAATGCTTAACGACGTACTCTGTACGCTTTAAAGCGTCTTGCTCTCGCTTGGGTACGGATGCTCTAAATTTCTAATCCGATACATCGCTGAAATTTCTTGACGAGCGGTGACGGGTTACGTCGGCGGAGATCCAATTCGTAAGCATTCTCCCCCAGGTCGTAGCGAGGGGCAAAGAACAGTTTTCTGACCATATCTTCCCCCTCTGGAGACGAGGCAAGGGTATAAAATCTACGGAACTGGACACGCGGATAGCGCTCACACCAGTAGTCAAACACGCTGTCGAGAAGCATCTTAAAGGACTCACGATGTTTGGGACTAATGACAGCAGATAGCACATAGCCATCGTAAATGCCGCCATCTTCGAAGATAAGAATATCATCAGGGGTGATGTTTCGTTCTTCCAGGTCTCCCCGAAGCAGCTTAAAAATCGTTTCCTCTTTCAGAGGCATAATCGTGATTGCGCCCCAAATGTCCTCACGGCTATCCCGATTAAAAAGGATACGACACATAGAAGGGTTCCTTCTCCACCAATGCTGAGTTACAGAGATATCAACCGTATATTCACCATATCGCTCACGGTCTAACTTCAGTAGAGGCAACAGATCCTCATCCCTCACCCAATCCGTTGAACCTGCAGGAGCTTCCCGTTGAAGTGCCTTCTTCACTGCCTTCTTCTCCTTAGAGAGCGCAGCAAGAACCTCGCCTTTAGGATATCTGGTATCACGCCTTTTCTGGCCCAGTATACCCTTAATTGCTCCCTCATCAACGCGCCGCCGAAAGGTAGACACAGATATACCAGCATCCATGTAAATCCGGGTAGCCTCTCCCCATGTTAGAAGCTCGCTAGTAGACACAATATTTTCCTTCCACAGGTTCTTACAGGAACCTTCATTTACTGCCATTCTAACACAAGCTAAAGCAATTATTCTAGATTAACAAAATAAACGTTCAAATTGATAGTTTATCCCTTGACATGAACGTTTAAAATAATTATACTTATTAAAGTAAACGTTCATAAGTCAATGTAGCAAGGTTTGCAGAAGGAGACCCGCATGGCAGTTGAAGTCAAAACCATACTACGCCAACTCCGTGAGGAATTGACCAATCCGAAAGTCTCCCAGGAGACAATGGCACGGAAAGCTAGCATCTCACTGCAATGGTACCGGCAGCTTGAGAGCGGCCAGCAGCAAAAGACAAGCTGGTCAACGGGGAACGCCATCCTCCGGGCCTTCAACACGGAACGCCAGGCGCGGGGGTTGGCCGAACTGACGCTCGATCAGCTCGGGCTCACCATTGTCTAAGCTCATCGGTAGGCACAACGGCGGAAGAAACGACGAACGAACGGCTAGTTAACGGCAAAGAAACGACGAACGAACGAGAGCGCAATCGGCCTACACTTACGGTAGAGGCGCAAAGGAAAGAAGGCAAGCATCATGAAGATATCTCCATCATCACAGAGCGCTGGTGGCGCATCGAATTCGAATAAGGAACAGTTGTTGGCAGGGCTGGTGGCATCGCTCAAGCTGCTGTTGGTGGCGCTCTCCTGTGTGGTGCTCTTCTTCGTACTTTTCGTCAAGGCGATCGTCGGATTGCTGATGGTCGCCCTCTCGGCAATCAATATGGTCGCTGAGTGGGGGATCGGGCAGGTGGCCTCTGTTGAGGAGGTCAAACAATTCGCCAGTTTTTTAGTCGCAGCGAGGTGAATGTCATGAAGCGAAGACAGCATCAGCAGATGGTAGAGAGCGACCACGCTCCATATCCTTACCAGCGCTCTCAACCTCAACACGAGGTGAGTTCGGTGAGACTTTCGCTCATCATCGGCATCGTCATCCTGGGGATGCTGCTCATCGCGGTCGTGATCCTGGGCATCCTCTCACTCTTCGATGTGATCCACGGACATCCAGGAGCTACCTGGAATGCCTGGGTAGGTGCCTGGAATGCGGTCAAGTGGTGGCTCCTGGCAGGTGTTATCGCCGTTGTCGCCTTAAACACCCTCAAGGAACACTCGCGCACTGCCGTCGAGCGGGCCGAGGCGAAGCGCATTCGTGAAGAGGCCAGGCAGACCAGAGAGGAAACCAGGCGCATGCGCGATCTGCGCTGGCATAACGAAGACTACATGCCACCTGTCTATATTGCCCATCCTGATGAGATTGGCAACTATGGGCAAATGATCGACGCCGATGGACGACTGACAGGCTATCTGTTTCCAGGCAATGCGCAGACGGGCAATGCGGGCATCAATCCGAAGCACCTGATGGATTTCATGGAGAGGCAACAACGGGTTGTGGATGCTGATGAATACGAAGAAGAGGATGCGCCGCTCCAGATCGAAGCCCCTAAGAAGATCCTGCTCTCTGAGCAGATCGAACGCGGTCTGACGATGCCAGATGAAGAAGAGAGTGTGTTTGGCTACCCGATTGACACCTATGAGCCAATGCGGGTCGTCCTCTTTGAACGCGAAGGGAACTTCGTCAATTCGCTCTTTGTTGTTGGGCAGCAAAACCAGGGCAAGAGTACCATCGGGACCTACTTTGCGGCCCTCACGGTCTTTCATCGTGGGTATCTCCTGGTCATTGATCCCGATGCAGAGATCTCCGAGCAGAGTTTGAGCAGTCGCTTAGGACCGCTCAAGCAGTATCTCCTCTGTGAGATTGCCGACACGCCCGAAAAAGCAAAGCGGCTGCTTGAGATCGCTGAAGACGAGATTGATCATCCATCAGATTTCCCGCTCCTGCTCCTCGTGGATGAGTTCAGTCTCATCATGCGGCACGGGAAAGCCGGCGGGAAGTGGCAGGAGGTTGCCGCGATGACGGCGAGCGTGGTTGAGAATTATGCCACGCGAGGGCGCAAACGACTGCGCCGCGCGATCGTGTTCGGGCAAGTCAGCAATGCCAGTAGGACGGGTGGAACAGAGTTGCGTGATAGTTGCGCACAAATTGTTTTTCAGACCCCCTACAAAAAAGCCATGTTGGTGTTGCAAGATGCGGATGATGACGAGATTGCAGAACTTGCCCCATCGCTCACACCAGGAATGGCGATCGTCCTGCAAAAGAGTGACACGTACATCATGCAGTTCACGTTCCCCGACGAGCGCGGCTTGCGAATCATTGCTGAGGTGAGAGCGGAGAGTGAGGAGTGGGATAGGCGGGTTGGGTCAGGTCAAGAGGCTGACCTGGAGATACAGGATGAGGGAGCCTTCCCGCGCCTACGGATTGTGCGCCCCGACGTCGGGACTGAGAGCGGCGCGGTCACGGAGCATGGAGAAGGCGCCCCAGAGCGGAGTGCGTTCCCTGAGCGCGATGTGCGCCCCGATGGCACGCCGGCGCAGGGTACACATTCTACGCGCATCCTCTCGCGTCAGGATGGGCAAGAAAGCCTTCCAAACCAGGAAAATGCGGAAAATGAGTCCGCGTACGAAAATGGCATGCGTCAGCCTCTCGACGGGACGCACACGGCGCACCCTGAGCGCACGGCAGACTATCCGCGACTCGATTCAATACAAGTCGAGATCTTCGTGACGGCGTATGAGTTGACAGGAAATATCGATGAGAGTCTCAGACGAGCAGGGGTTAATACCCGCTATCGGGAACATGCACGCGTGATCATCCGAGAGCGTGGATTGAGGAGGGCATAGAGCATGAACGTACCATCTGAACAACCATCAGAGGACCGCATGGAGGATTTGCCAGTCCATCCGCGCATCCTGGCGGAACAGGCCGAGCAGGAGCGCCTTGCGCAAGCACGCCAGAAGCGCGCCGCTGCGGCAGCCAATCGCGGGCGTCTTTCCGGGAAGATGGTCGAGCGCGCCAGCCCGGCACAAACGCAGACACACCTGCCGCAGATGAGCACTGCGCAGCGTCGCCGCAACCAGGTCGGTCAACCCCGAGAGGGTAACGGCAAATATGCGGAGAAGCCGCCGAGCAAGTGGCGTGCCTTCTTGAGCCATGAGCCGCCGCCGAAAACGAACTTGAAGAAGGTGCCATGGCCTCATCCGACAGGAGAGCGCGGCGGGAGAGCACGGACAGCCACACAGGCGAAGAGTGTCGCAAAGAAGAAGACACGTGCGCTTCCATCGGTACAGAAGATGGTGGACCGCCCGTTGCATGAAAAAGTCGTGTGGGTCGTCAGACGGTGGGTGCGTCGCAAGAAGAAGCACCTGCGAGCATTGTTTTCCTGGAAAGGTTAGAGGGAGCAGAACCTATGATTATTCTCGGCATCCTCGGTGTCCTGCTGGCGCTCGTCGTTGTGGGCATCGTCGGGTTGGCGCTGTTCGTTGGGATCGGGCATCTCGTGCCCGTGATTATTCGGTTTTTAATGAAATTATGAAAGGCAGAAAGAGATGGCTCTTCTTCTCATCGTCCTGGTTCTCATGGGCCTGCTCATGTGTCTCAATTGGCCGCAGAAGCGGATTGCGCTCAAGTGTCCCGTAGAGCACGTCGACCAGGACGACTCATCTGTGAGTTACTACGACCGACACGGCAAGATCCGCGTAGAGACCGACGGATGCAACGATTGCATCTATTCCAGGGCAGAGCAGTTGCAAGAGCGTGATGTGACGCTGGTGAAAGTTGTGTTGGGCCGGCGCAATACGGGCCAACTGTAGAGAGGAGAACCCGATGATCATAGAATATGTTCTTCTGGCAGGCGCGTCCCTGATCAGCCTGTATGTGGGTGTGATGGTGGTTGCCGCCGTCGGGAGTTTCATCTGTGGCCGGGTCTTGAAATGCATTGCAAGGGAGGCCGAGGATGGCAACGCATGAGACCACAGGCGCGAAGTGGGTACGCGGTCTGGTGAAAACCATTTTCGTACTCTGTTATGTCGCCTTTATGTGGGCCAGCATCCACCATATTGCGACGTACTTTACGGATTTTGAGCAGAATAGCGGCAACACCGTTGGCTCCTATGCGCTGGCCGGGGCGTTTGATATCACCGCGCTGGTGACCACCATTGGGGTGATGTTCTTCCGCAAGAGTATGCCGACCTGGGTGTTAGTGATCGTGTGGGCCTTTATCCTGGCGATCGCTGCCTATAGCTTTGTGATCAATTGGGAATATGCCAGTCATTATCAAAATTTAGATCTGATCCTGCAACCAACGGGGGCGACTACCCCGGTGTACGATGCTCATGGGGTATTACAGTATGTGCCGGTGATGCGGGCCAATACGAGCCTCATGTGGGTCAATCCCATTCTGGCCTCTGGCTTTACCATCTTCTCTCTGGTGTATTCGGTGATCGCGGAGTTCTTTGGAACCAGGCTCCCGACTGCCAATGAATTGCTGGCACGCAAACAGTACCTGGAAGAAACAGGTTCTCTGCTCGAAGAGATCAAAGCGTTGGAAGAGACGCACAAAAAGCCGTCGCTTATCCAGCGGACCAAAGCCGTGGCCAGAGAGGTCAAAGAGGCCGCAAATGAACTTCTGTCCACCCCAAATGATGCGGCGGATCGACTGGCAAATGAACCCGACCACCAGACGGATATCATTGAGGATATGGATGCAGACTCCGACGCAAAAGGTGCTGAGAATGCCGAGAATATGGACGTGGTTTCAGGTGAAGAAGAGAGGTCCTCTGTCTCTCGATTTCGTGACCATTTGGGCATGATCGAAGGGGCGATGTATGACAAAGTGGTAGAGGACACCTCCGTCCTCTTTGAGTTGCTCACGCTGGCCAAGAGGATGTCCATATCCGACCTCACATTGAGCCTGCAACGCCGTTTCCGCACGCACGCTCATGTGATCAACGAGACGCGTGTTTCCCAGGTGTTTGCGGCGATCCAGGCGGATTATCCCGACCTGATTTTACATGCCAATGTTGATGCTATGGGTCCCTCAACTGATCCAGAACAGACCATCATATCCGAGGCACATGGGCCGCAACGTCCTGACGATCTGTCAGCAGTTGAGATACCAGATGTGTTCGCAAATGAGGGGGAGAGTATCGGTGAGATCGCAGTACATCAGGATGCAAATGCTGGCACATATGAGAGAGGTATCACTGAGGGTCAGGGGACAAGTGAGCAGGAGACTGCTTCGGAAATGCCCTCCAATATCACGCCCATATCCAGAGGAAAAGCGCCCCGTATCACGGGCAAATTAGAGCCGCGAATGCCAGCGAATCAGGTTCCGCATGAGACGAATATGAGCCACAAAAAAGGTGCCTATGCGCTCACAAAACAGGCGGCAGCCGAGGCATTGAGTTGTCCTATCTCCGAGATCGAGCGCGGCATTGTAGAAGGGGTGATCAAGCCCTTTGCCAAAGATCCTGACAAGGTGTTGCGTTCGAGCCTGGAGGGATTCGTTCCGCGAAGACGGTCGCGCAAGACCGCAAAGATCTCGGCTGCCCCCAAATAAGGGGACATGGTGCCAGATCCGTTTGAAGCGGTCAGCCGGAGTGCAAGCTTGGCCTGGCAATGGAAAGACAGACCTTGTAGCGCGTCGAAAGAGTGCGTAAGAAGCGAGCAAAGAAAGGACCCCTCGTATGAAATGGTTGGGCAGAGACCGACCCGACGAGTTTGATCAACTGGTCGAACAGCAGGATCAAGAAGTGAGATGTTCCGGGAGTGTCTCTCCTTTCACGCAGGCACAACTTCAAGCGTCTGCCAACGGGGGGTCAATCCCACACGTGGATGTGAACTCTCCTGAGATGCAAGAGTTGACTGCACGACTGTTTCGCCACGTCAGGAACTTTCGCCTGGGGATTCCCGATGAGGAAGATCCCTGGGAAGAGGAGTAGCGGAAACCGTAGCGCGTCAAAATGGAGGTCACATGTTTGGATTATTCGAATCAACGCCAACTCTCGAATCCGTGGCACCTGGCACAATGCTGGTACACGGCGAGCGCGGCATCAAGGGTATCGAGTACGACAGCGATACAGACGAGTATTATCACGAAGAGGCGGCGGCTGACTACCTCTGTCAGCCACGCTATCACAAAGTCGAGATCAAGGATATCAATGGCCTTGTGTATCGCTACGACCGCGAGGCGTTGGTTGTAGCGCGATACACAACGAAAGGACATCACATCATGGGTTGGTTGAGCAGAGCAAAAGGCACCGCGGAAGAAATGGTGGATGCGGTGGTGGACTACAAACGGAGCAGCGACCTGGGGACCGCGATAGGACAGGAGGCGTACCGCCAAGGCGTTGATCCAGGCAGTCTTGATCAAGCGACCATTGAGCGCATTGCGCAAGCGAACGGACTCAATCCGCATAAGTACCTGAACAGCGACATTGTAGACGACCACATCACGGAGAGCTACGAGCAGGCGGCGTATGAGCACGAGCGCAAGTCGCGCGGCTGGCATCTCTGGTAGCAAGAAAGGATAATCACATGGCAAAGGACAAAACACCGCGTGAGCTCGTACAGGAACTGTATCAGGCCAACAAGGACTGCATCACGACGCATAATCAGATCGTCCGTGCAATTGTGCACAACCAACGCAAGCAGGACTATGCACCTCTGGTTGAACAGCGCGATCAGTTCCTGGAGCAAGAGCAATCCATACGAAGCACCCGAAAGTATGGACACACGTCATGAAATTAGGGTTTAATCTGTTCGGCGTCGATGTCACCATTGTGGACACGACACCGCCTATTCTCAGCAATGAGGACCGGCAAGAGGCAACGAAGGCATGGGAACAAGCAAAAGCGTCAGGCGATTCACAAGCTCAGTGGGAGGCAGGCAACCGCCTGTTTGACAATGGCTACGTGCTGCATGGGCAGCAGTGGGTACCGGGCCGAAATCGGCGTTGAGAGGAAAGGACACCGATCATGAGACTTTTCGGAGTTGAAATCAACTTCGGTGGTTCGACCACGTTAGACGAGATCGAACAGGCGGATCAGGAGTACAACACGCTGCGCGACAGTGGCAACCCTGATGCCGCCGATGAATTGGCAAAAAAGATGTGGGGCAAAGGCTTTGTTCCACACAGGGATAGGGAAAACCAAACGTTCTACTTTATTGATAAAGACTAACCACAAGGAAAGGGACAAACAGTCACGGGCATACTCAGCAGGATCTTCGGTGGCAATGATGATGAGCAGGCACAGCCGAAAGATGTAGGGTTGCCATACGATGACGCGCACCCCAAAACGATGAATACCTCTGAGCTCGATGTGGTGAATGCTGGAATGGTCGAGCGCCACAGACAAGCACGCAGAATTGTCGATGGTCAGGAATTCCCAACGCTTGCAGAGATAGAGCAAAGCGGCAAAGAACTGAACTGGGTGATCGATGACATGAGAGCGAAGGGTTATGGATTGGATGTACCAGGCATGGATGAGCCTGACCGACCGTGGACGTTCTATCGCCGTGGTAGGTAGGGAAAGGCGAGAGCGAAATGGGACTCATTGACGCGATCCGGGGGGCATTGAGCCGCGAGCCAGGCGCAGAAGAGAAGGGCCGAATATTCGCGCAGGAAGCGGCGAAGATCGACAACTACAACATCAAACCTGAGAGTCTTCATGAAGTCATAGAGGCGGAAGGACTAGAGAATCAATGGTCCGACTTTATGGATGGCGTTGTACAGGAGCAGCATCGTCTCGCCACTCTTTCAGGCAGAGTGTATTGCAGCGAATGTGGCAACTATTACCTGCCGCCTTCAAGAATTGTAGATATTGTGTCGGGAAGTGTAGCGGTCATTACGCATAGGAAAGGACACTGATATGGGCATCTTCAGAAAAGTCACCGACGCCGTAGGCATCACCACACCGGACTACACGCCACAAGAGCGAGCCGAATTCATGGATGGTTTTAGGCGTGGCTGTCCCCTGGTCGGCCAGCCAGAGTATCCCGTCCATACTAGCGCGGCCTACCGGCGCGGGTTACGCTATGGTGAGCGTGCGCACATATCAGCAGGACGGCCAGAGATCCAGTATGAGCCACCCGTCATTGAGGAGTAAATTTCAGGGAAACGCGCGTTTCCGCATTTTTGAAAGGAGCAAGCAGATGGCGAAATGTCAAGCGTGTGGTCACAGTGGCTATGTCGATGACTGCCCCTGCAAGTGTCACTATAGCGCGTTGCTACCAGACCGATGCGAGGTCAAAGGCTGCGTACGTGCATCGGTCGCAATCGTTCCCGTCGAAGAGGAGCCGATCGTCTTCTGCCAGGAACACGCAAAGAAAGTGAGAGCGAACATGGCAGGGTTAGAGCATTTGGACCCCGACATCAGACATCACTGCGAGAGGGTCTACGGGCCGTACGTCGCCGGCGACTATCCTCTCGGCTCAAAGGTCACGACGCCTGCCACCAGTGGCACGGTGCTCTGGTCGTACAGGGCAGCGCAGGGCCTCGTCTACATTGCCGTTGACAGTAAGACCGCTTGGCCGGTAGAGGTGCTGGCCAGTCAGGTGGTGAGCAAAGTCACACCCTGGGAAGGATAGAGCGTTCTTCGTTTCTGCACATCTCTCGTGGGGGTGTGCAGGCGCGAGAGAATGGTTCTCTCGAAGACAGTAACACCGAGGCGTTGCATGTCAATTCTCCCATGCGGCGCCTCTTGAACAAGAAAGGCAGAGGATATGTCTATTCCAGACCAAGTTCTACCCGACGAATCGATCAAGCAGCGTATTGACGCCTTCTTAGACGCCATGCTTGTTACCACGCTAGAAGAGGCAGAGGCAGAGATTGCCAGTTGGGACTCTACCGATGTGACTGCTCAGCCTGGACAGAACACGACTGGTGCGTTTCGTGCGTACATCGACAACGCCAATGGCGAGAAGTATCTCTGCGCCAACGAGGAACAGGTGATCGACCTTGCCAACGGGGATGAGGACTTCGAGTGTGTGACGCCCGATTGCAGCGCGCACGTTGACGAGCCTGGCGAACTGTGTGACTCCTGCACGGCATGGCTCGAAGCATTGTAGCCCCCCGGACAGCGTAAGTAGCGCCTGCATGAGCAGTAAGCTTCACGCTTATAATAATAATGCCAGAACTGACGGCGCTACTCTTCGGGGCAGCGCCGGAGAGAAAGAGCGAGGAACAATGGACGATCCATTTGAGCAGATGACATCCGATGATTTCATGGAAGCACTCAAACCAGAGAACTGGATGGAGATAACCACTCTACACACACCGACACTTGAAGCAACGCTTGACGGCGGACGCCTGATCCTGCTGTTTCCAGATGGTCAGCGCAAGCAGCTGGGGCGCAGCGATGTAGAAGCGTTAACGCGCTTTCTTGTGAAGTCAGCAGGCGTTGAGCCATTGCCAGCAGGAGAAGATCCTTTTCCGAAAGGATGGCAGCCGACCAGAGTAGATGAAGGCGAGATGCCATGAGCGAGCAACCAATAGACAAGAAAGAAGAGGGAGACACCCCAACGCCGGCAGACGAGGCGCTCTCTGCCAGTCTGTTAACTGTGCAGGTCATAGACGCTCTTCAGCAAGATCACTGATCTGGAAACGTACAACCTCTTAGAGCAGAAGGATAAGCCATAACATGATCATCATAATCCCACAACGGATCAGCGCTACTCTCCGGAGTGGCGCTCTTGTTGTTGCGGAAGGAGCGGCCTCTGGTCCCTCTCCTCAACCTGTCCACGAACACCCCAAGCAGGGAGTCGTGCCCACGTTGGGAGCTGCCGACCCTGTTCTGCCTGCTGTTGGTGCCACTGCAAGGAGTCCCGCAGGAGCGCCGTATCGTTGCTACGCGGCTCCTCTCGAACGTCAAGCTTTTCTAGGACGATAGGTCTGGGGGGGATCGGAGTAAGAGGCCGCGTGACGGTTTGCGGGAAGCGGCGCTCTAGCTCCTGTACGCGCCGCTCGAGCTTGCTGATGTGCTCGGCCTGCCACTTCAGGTGTTCCTCAAGCTTCTGGATGTGGGTGGTGAGGAAATCAGGGGGCTCCTTGTGGAGAGTCAGTTTCCTCAGATCAGTGACACGGATAGTGTTGTTTGTAGAATTAATTTTCCGCATCTCGACACTAATTTTTCGCAGCACGTCTTTGTTTAAGATGTAAAACAGGCATACTCCGACGCATACATTTTCTCTGCATCTTTTATCATCTTTTGCGCACAATCATTCT
>WNFX01002500.1_pt1 | contig 20590 bp, 19 predicted proteins | sample 5400111 | NCBI WGS metagenome assembly WNFX01 (sample SAMN13153363, study PRJNA577476) | soil metagenome | isolation source: 40 cm soil or saprolite under grassland replicate 1 | place: USA:California | collected 2016-06-15 | reverse complement strand
CGAAGCACTCTTAGCCTTTCCTTCCTACGCCCGCATATGCCCATCGGGTCCCGCCTTCGGGATATGACTCGCTGCTTGGCCGCCATTGGGAAAGGAATACGATGCCTGGCTTAACTAGCTCAAGGCCATCGAAGAACCTTCAGTGATGGACACGCCCGGCACATCTTTCAGCAAGGACCGCGCGTGGCTGACTACCGCGGGGTCGTTATCGACGTAAAGCACTTGTGCTCGTGGGTCATACTGGTGGACTATCTGATGCACATTGCCTTGCGTCGGCAACCCAGGCCCGATGTCTATGTACTGGCCGATCCGGGCTTCCTGCACAAGAAACCGCGCCGCACGTTGCAGGAAAGCCCGGTTCTCAAGCGCCGCCATGGGAACGTCTGGCGCGGCGCCGAGCACGCGCCGCGCGGCTTCCCGGTCAGCTTCGTAGTTATGGTTGCCGCCCAGGTAGTAGTCGTAAACCCTGGCGACGTTCGGAATGCTCGGGTTGAAGCCGTCCGGGGAATCACGGTTATCGTCCATCGCGCGTTACCCGCTCCAAAGAGACCTGGGCTGTTCATCGTCCGGCACGATGGTGCCCGCTGAGCCGGCCGCTGACTGGCTCCCAGGTGTGACTCCCAGGTGAGAACGGTGCCGTGATCTTGCGGATGGGTTAGGCTCACCGAAAGTACGATCGGCATCACGAGCCGAAGCGAAATCCCCAAGTCAAAGGGTCGGGCACGTGAGCGAGTCAGGCAGAGATCCCCAGGTTGTGGCCGCTGCTCTGTTGGGCGACCGGCGGATGGTCGAGGCGTGCGGCACGCACGACCTTCAGACGCTGATCCGGCTGATGCGCAGCCGTGGCGCCTCTCTGCGTGGCCTGGCCAGCGTGACCGGCATGAGCCCTGGCCGCGTCTATGAGTATGAGGTTGGTGAGCGGCAGCCTCGTGGTTTTGAGGTCTTCGAGCGCATCAGCGACGGATTTCGCATCCCAGGCCGGTACCTGCGGCTAGCAGACCGTCCGTGGGAAGAGGCCGACACCACCGAGGCCTCCCCCGGCGAGGATGACCTGGATCGCTGGGTACCCTCCCATACCGTGGAGGCCATCAGCTTCTTCACACGGAGGGACCTGATGCTGAATCGGCGGGAGGCGACGAGAGCCATCGCCACCCTGGCGGTGGGCACGCCGCTTATCGAGTGCGTCGAACGGTGGCTCACCCCAGAGCAAGAACGGGCCGCGCGCAGTCCGCTCGGCAATATCGGCACCGAAGAAATCGAGCGCATCGAGCAAGCGGCGCACCTGTTCCGCGAGTGGGACGACCATTTCGGTGGCGGGCTGCGGCGTAAAGCGGTTGTGGGCCAGCTCAATGAGGTTGCCGACTTGCTGCGTGACAGCCATCCCTCGGAGATTACGCGGCGCCTGTTCCGGGTCATGGCACACCTAGCCGAGACAGCGGCAATGATGAGCTGGGATTCTGGCATGCATGCCACTGCCCAGCGGTATTACATCCTGGCTCTTCGCGCCTCCAAGGAAGCGAAAGAGTACGCGTTCGGGGCCAATATCCTGGCTTCGATGGCCCGGCAGCTTTTGTACATGGGCCGCCCCGACGATGCTCTGGAACTGATCCGGCTTGCCGAAGATGGCGCCAAGGGCCGCGCTTCCGGCGCGGTATGGTCAATGCTCCACACCCGCGAGGCATGGGCCTACGCGAAACTCGGCCGGGTACAGGCGTTCCGGCGTGCCACTGGCAAAGCCGAGGACGCCTTGGCCGGGGCAGATCGCTCCGAAGATCCGTACTGGATTCGTTATTTCGATGAAGCCGAACTAACCGGCGTGACCGGCGGGCGCCTTCTCGACCTCGCCCAGGAACATCGCGGCAGCCCCGTTTATGCCCGCGAAGCGGAAGCACTCATCGACCGTGCGCTGAAGCTACGTCGGCCCGAAAGCATGCGCAGTTTCAGTCTCGACCAAGCTCCTCCAGAGCGAGCTAGAGCAAGCTGTCAGCGCCGGCCATAAGGCCATCGACCTGGCCGAGCAAACCCAATCAGACCGGGTGCGCGTCCAACTGGCGGACCTGTATCAACTCGCGGTTCCGCACCAGCGCGAACCTAGTGTCCGCGATTTCAGCGAGCGCCTCACTGCGGCGCTGTGCGCCTGATCACCGCCGACCCACAACGTCAGACTCCTTCGGAGAGGACAGTAATGCCTCGCATCGCCGTTGCCGGGCACATGGACCTGACACCACAGACTGAGACCCTTGTCGACGCCGCCATCCGCGAATTGCTAGCCGGGGAGCAAAATGGACTCACCGGCATAACGTGCCTGGCCAGGGGCGCAGACCAGGTATTCGCCCGCGCAATTCTCGATCTCGGGGGCACGCTGATCGTTGTACTTCCCTCACCGAACTACCGTGAGCAGAAGGTCAAGCCGGACAACCGCGCCTCATTCGACGAACTGCTCGCCAAGGCCGCTAACGTCCGGCACATGCCCTTCGCCGAAGCCAACCGGCAGGCATACGAAGCCGCCAACACTGCCCTGCTGAACATGGCCGACAGGCTGGTCGCCGTCTGGGACGGCCAGCCCAGCAAGGATCAAGGCGGCACCGGCGCAGTAGTCGAGCAGGCCAGGCAGCTCGGTAAGCCAGTGCATGTCATCTGGCCCCAGGGTGCCACACGGGACTGAGACGGGGCACCTGTTCACGCGCGGGGCGTGGCGAGGTTGCGTGGTTCAACCCATATTGAGCGAGGAATACCGGCTACTCAAACATAGACCTGTCATGGTCCGGCAATGGACCTTTGAGGTACCTCCCGTGGTCCTTTGCCTGACCTCTCGTGTACCTCGGGCGCACCCGGCAGGGGGCTACTGGCGGCGGTTGTTGCGGAAGATCAGCGACAGCAGGTCCCGCTGCTCGTCTGTGAGCGGAGGAAGGCGGTCCACCACCTTCTTGACGTCGGCGTCCAAGCAGTCGTCAGCACCGGGCCGCGCGGTACGGGAGGCACGGCGGTTTCGCGGCGCCCGTGCCTTCGATGCCGAGGTGCCCGTTTGACCGGAGCGTCGGGAAGGTCGGGCCGTGAAGCGTTCACCTCCGTCCCATCTCGGACGGCCGTCCGGAGACGGGACGGCACGACCAGGGCGGCGTCCCAAGCCGGGGACGGCCGGGACGGGACGCACGAAGCGGGCGTTACCGCCAGCGCGTAGGGTGGCTGCTGGCATGCAGAAGCGCTCTTGGCCGAAGCGCAGGTCGGCCGCGCAGGCCAGCTCTGCCGAGGCGTTGCCGACGATGACGTCGGTGGCGCCGACCATCACCGGGCTCAGGCTCAGGCCCAGGCCCAGCAGCACGAACCAGGCGATCGTGGCATTGGGGCTGGCGGAGGCGCCCAGGTGGGACAGGCCGAACAGGGCGATCGCGGCCAGGACCAGGCCGGCCCGGCGGGCCTATGCTTGGCCGCAGACATGCCGACCAGCGAGCGGGACCTGGAGCTGCCTGCAAGTCTGGCTGACAAGTACCAGATAGGAGCGGGCACATGTACCCGACGCCGACACGGTGGCAGTACACATGGTTCTCGAAGGTGGCCGGTCGGCAGGCGGGATTCCGGGCCCCGGACCTGAACAACGCGCTCCATGAAACATATCAGGAAGCCGGAAAATTGGGCGCGGATGGATGGGAGATGGTCAATTTCACGACGCAATGGGTCAGTGACGAAACTAGGAAAGCGGGTCACTGGACCGTTGTGTGTTTCATGAAACGGCCCCAATGGACGGGACCGGGACCGGCCGGTTAGGCGGCCCGATTCTGCTCGTCTAAGTGCCATCGGGCTCTGACGGAAGCCCTTAGCTGCACTTCGCAAGGTTGCCGGAGGTTATCTCGGACCGGTGGACTATCCCGGCTATGGGGTGGGCTTAAGAACGGTGTCGCAGAACATCGTGTTCGGCCGCGCTCCGGCTGTGCGGCGTGCCCTGACGGGATCAATCGCAGGTCATGACGTGACCGTCCGCCTGGCGGAGCCGCCTGGCACCGATCAGGTCGTCCACGATGGTGTCCGGCACGTACCACTGCCAGGAGAACCAGCGCCGCAGCTCGCGCTCGGGCGCCAGGACGCAGGCGCGAACGCCGGCGACGAGAAGATCCCTGAGCGCCAGCCGGGGGTCCGCGTCGGTGCCGCCAGCTTCCGGATGGGCCTGGTCCCAGCGGGATAGCTCACTGGAATGCAGGTGCCGGTCCCCGCCGGTTACCAGCAGCGAGCGCGAGATGATCGCGCCGCACCGCTCCAGCGGCGCGCGCAGCGACCGCAGCTCAGGCGGGCTGAGCCCGAGCTCGGTGCGCAGGTCCTCGATGCTCGACGGCCCGGCCGCGGCAAGGTGATCAAGCAGCCTGGCCCAGCCGCGATCGGCCGCGCGCATTCGCTCGATCTCCGCCCGGCAGATCGGATCGAGCAGCCGCGCCACCTCGCCGGTCACCAGCAGGTTCTTGCCGCGGTGGATCGCGGTGACCAGATAGCCGCGCCCGGCCAGTTCGCCGAACCATGGCCATTTCGTGGCCGGCCATGCCCCGAAGCCCTGGCTGCCTGGCTTGTACGGATCCTCATGGCACGCCTGGTACAGGCTCGGTAGCGCGCAGTCCGCCGACCGCGTCAGCAGCCCACGGTCGCGCAGGAACGCATCGGCCTCATCCAGCGACCGCAGCGCCCGCTCGGGCCTCAACCGGCACTGGAACTCCCGCCGCTCCCGCAACTCGGTCAGCGACTCCACAGGTCCATCTTCCGCCAGAAGCTGCCTGGCGGAAGCCAGGCAGCCTGGCCGGCTCACGGCTGGCGGGCCGGCTCACGGCTGGCGGGCCGGCTCACGGCTGGCGGGCGGCGGCGCCGCGGGCGGCCGTGCGCGGTATCGCCGCACGCTATCCTTCTCGGCATGGCAGCGATCCCGGAAAAGCCGTCGCTCGACGGCCTTGAGGAGAAGTGGGGTGCCGACTGGCAGGGCCAGCGTATCTACCGCTTCGACCGGACCAAGGTCCGTGACGAGATCTACTCGATCGACACACCTCCGCCGACCATCAGCGGGCTGCTGCACCTCGGCACGGCATTCGGGTACATCCAGGTCGACGCGCTCGCCCGCTTCCAGCGGATGCGCGGGCGCGAGGTCTTCTATCCCATGGGCTGGGACGACAACGGGCTGCCGACCGAGCGCCGGGTGCAGAACCACTACAACGTGATCTGCGATCCGTCGCTGCCCTACGACCCGCAGCTTTCCCTGAACGACAATGGCAAGAAGCGGCAAACGATCTCGCGGCCCAATTTCGTCGAACTGTGCCACCAGCTGACGGAGGAGTTTGAAGACTCATTCGAGGAGCAATGGCGCCGGATCGGCCTGTCGGTGGACTGGGAACTCGGATATGCCACCATCGATGACCGTTCCCGCCGGGTCGCCCAGCGGGCTTTCCTGCGCAACCTGGCTCGGGGGGAGGCCTACGCCGCCGAGGCGCCCAGCATGTGGGACGTGGACTTCCAGACGGCCGTCGCCCAGGCCGAGATCGAAGAACGCGAGACGCGGGACGCCTATTACCGCCTGGCCTTCGCCCGGCCGGCTGGAGGCGAGCCGGTCGCGGTCGACACTACCCGTCCTGAACTGCTGCCTTCCTGCGTGGCACTGGTCGCGCACCCGGACGACGAGCGGTACAGCGATCTCATCGGCTCCCAGGTGATCAGCCCCGTCTTCGAGGTGGCGGTCCCGGTGGTCAGCCATCACCTCGCCGAGCCAGGCAAGGGCACCGGAATCGCGATGATCTGCACCTTCGGCGACTCGAACGACGTCACCTGGTGGCGTGAGCTCGGGCTGCCGCTGCGATCGGTCATCCAGCGCAGCGGCCGGTTCGACGAGAAGATGCCGGACTGGCTGACCGGCCGCGGCGCCAGTTCCTACGCTGAGCTGGCCGGCGAGACCGTGGCGTCGGCGCGCCGGCGCGCGGTAGAACTGCTCGCGAACGCAGGCTGCCTGCTCGGCCAGCCCAGGCCGACCGCGCGTCCGGTCAAGTTCTACGAGAAAGGCGATCGCCCGCTGGAGATCGTCACCAGCCGGCAGTGGTACATCAGGAACGGGGCGCGTGACGAGAAGCTGTCCGGCACGCTGATCTCCGCCGGCCGGGAGCTGCGCTGGCATCCCGACTTCATGCGGGTCAGGTACGAGGACTGGGTCAGGGGACTCAACACAGACTGGCTGATCAGCAGGCAGCGGTACTTGGGCGTGCCCATTCCCATCTGGTACCGGGTGGGGAGTTCAGGCGAGACGCTCTGGGACGAGATCATCCTGCCGGATGAGTCCGCCCTGCCTGCGGACCCTTCCAGCGATGTCCCGCCTGGTTACCAGGACGGCCAGCGCGGCGCGCCCGGCGGCTTCATCGGTGACCCCGACGTGATGGACACCTGGGCCACCTCATCGCTGACTCCGCAGATCGCTGGCGGCTGGCCGGACGACGAGGACCTGTTCGCCAGGGTCTATCCGATGGACTTGCGGCCGCAGGGCCCCGAGATCATACGGACCTGGCTGTTCTCCACCGTGCTGCGATCCGAACTCGAGCATCACCGCCTGCCGTGGCGGAACACGGTCATCAACGGCTGGATCCTGGATCCTGACCGGAAGAAGATGTCCAAGTCCAAGGACAACGTGCTGACCCCGAGGCCGCTGGTGGACCAGTACGGCGCCGACGGGCTGCGGTACTGGGCGTGCAAGGCCGCGCCAGGCACGGACACCGCGGCCGATCAGGCCCAGATGAAGGTCGGCCGCAGGCTCGCGGTGAAGGTGCTCAACGCGTCCAAGTTCGTGCTCGGGCTTGCCGCCGAGCCGGCCGGGTCCGCCGCCGGGTCCGCCGGGCCTGTCGGGGCCGCCCGTATCACCGAGCCGCTGGACCGCGCCATGATCGCGCAGCTCGCTGCGACCGTGGCCGAGGCGACCGAATCTTTCGCCGGCTACCAGTACCACCGTGCGCTGGAGCGGGCCGAGGAGTTCTTCTGGCGGTTCTGCGACGACTACATCGAGCTCGTCAAGGTCCGGGCGTACGCCGGCGGCGATCTTGGCAGGTCCGCGCAGGCGGCACTCTCGGTGGCGCTGTCGACGCTGCTCAGGCTGTTCGCGCCAGTCCTTCCTTTCGTCACCGAAGAGGCATGGTCCTGGTGGCAATCCGGGTCCGTGCACCGTGCCCCGTGGCCGGATGCGGGTGAGCTACGCGGGGTTTCCTGCGGCGCCGACCCGGCCGTGCTTGACGTGACCAGCTCGGTGCTTGCCGAAGTCCGCCGGGCTAAGTCGGAGCACAAGCGGTCACAGCGCAGCGAGGTCGCCGTGCTGTCGATCGGCGACAGCGCAGATCACGTGGCGGCCATCCGCGCGGCGGAAACGGACCTGCGCCACGCCGGGCACGTCCGCGAACTAGTGCTTGCGCAGGCGCCGGAGCGCCGCGTCACGGTCGAGCTCGCGGACACCGAGTAACCGTCAGCCGCCGGGGCAATGGCACGGAGCGCCCGGAGGCGTGCCGTCACCTTCTGGCGGGGGAGCTCGTACGGTCACGGTGCGCCTGAAGCGCCGGGAACCACGGCCTGGGTTTGGCCGGCGCCTCGTCCGGGCTGGTGAAGGCGGGTAGCAGATGGCTGCCCGCCCGGGTACTGGCGTACCCGCGCAGTACCATCTCCGCGTGACTCAGGTGGCGGCCAGCGAGGGATCGGCGTGAAGCAGCCAGCCAGTGCCGTGACCAAGGCAGCGGGCAGCCGCACGGACGGGCGGACGGCGTGGCCGGTGCTCGCCGCGGGCGTCGCCGTATCGCTCGTCGTGCTCGGCGCTGGGCTGGCGTACCTGCGCAGCCATCCGCCGAACCTTGATATCCCCTTCGACCTGCGGATATATCGCGCCGGGGGGTTAATTGCCGGTCACGTCAGGCCGTGGTACGACCCGCGCCTCGGCTCTCCTTTGTATGGCTGGCCCGGCTACCAAGGGTACCGGTTCACCTACACCCCGTTCGCCGCGCTTGCCTTCACCATGCTCAGCAGCCTGACCGCGGTCCAGCTGGCCGCCGGATCGGTCGCGGTGAGCGTGGGCGCCCTGGCCATCGCCGTGTGGGTCACGCTCGGCGCCCTTGATATCAGGCCGAGGTCCGCACGCGCCGGGCTCACGCTGCTGGCCGCCGTCACGACGCTGGCGCTCGAGCCTGTCCAGCGCACCTTGTCGCTTGGCCAGATAGAACTCGTGCTGATGGCCCTGGTCATCTGGGATATGTGCCAGCCGGACCGGCGCCGGTGGAAGGGCATCGGAGTCGGCATCGCGGCCGGGGTCAAGCTGGTTCCGCTGATCTGTGTCCCTTACCTGCTGCTGACCGGCAGGCACCGGCAGGCCGCCGTGGCCGCGGCGACGTTCGCCGCGACGGCACTGGCCGGATACACGGTGCTGCCCGCGGACTCCCGCGCCTATTGGCTGGGCGGAATGTTCGCCGACAGCGGGCGCACCGGGTTCGTCGGCTTCGGCGGCAACCAGTCACTGCGCGGCATTATCACCAGGCTGGTCGGCAGCGTCACGGGCGGCCAGCCCGCGTGGCTGGCCGCGGCCGTGCTGACCGCCGCGGTCGGGCTGGTCTGCGCGTCGGTGATCGACCGGCATGGGCACCTGGTGCTCGGAGTGCTCGGGTGCGCCCTGACCGGCCTGCTTGCCTCACCGGTCAGCTGGGATCATCACTGGGTCTGGATCGTCCCTGGGATCGTGACCCTGGCCGTCTACGGATGGCGGGCCGCTGGCGCCGCCCGGTGGGCCTGGACCTGCGGCGCGGTCGCGATCCTCGGGGTCTTCGGGGCATGGCCGGTCAGCATGTGGGACGAGCCGCTCAGCCAGACCAGCTATCAGCTCGGGCTGATCTGGGCACCGCCTGACCCCAACCCGGCCTACAGCAGGCTCGGCGACCAGCCCTGGTATCCGGCCTACCACTGGCGAGGCGTGGACCTGATGACCGGGAACCTCTACGTGCTGACCGGCCTGCTGTTGTTCGTGCTGCTGGCCGCTGTGGCGTGCAGCATGGCCGCCGCTGACCGTGATGCAGCGAGCCCAGGATCGCCCGGTGAGCGCCGCTGGCTAGATTGGGACCGCCGCGGTACGGCCGAGAACCCGAGGACAGGCGATGACCAGGAACGCGCACGTTGCCAGTTACATCTCGCCGAAGGCGGCGAAGGGCCAGCCGAGCCGGATTGAAGGCCGAGGGCTGCTCGCGCTGGCTCCGATCGGCGAGGACGAGATCGTGGCGATCAAGGGCGGCCACGTGGTGGACACCGCCACCTTGCGCTCGCTGCCAGAACGGTTGCAGAACTCCGAGGTGCAGATCGCCGACGGATTTCACCTGGTAGCGCTGACCGAGCAGGAATACGAGCCGGTCATGTTGTTCGTGAACCACTCGTGCGAGCCCAATGTCGGCATCGCGGGCAACATCGTCCTGGTGGCGATGCGCGATATCGGCACCGGCGAGGAGCTGACCACCGACTACGCGCTGTTCGACGATTCCGACGACCAGATGGCATGCCGCTGCGGCACGCGTTCTTGCCGTGGCTCCATCGACGGCAGGGACTGGCAGCGCCCGGAGTTGCAGCGCAGGTACGGGCGCTACTTCTCCGACTACCTGGCGCGCAAGATCGCGGCCAGGCAGCCCGCAGGCCCTGACGGCTGACCGGGTGCCGGCATCGGCGGGCGGCGTGGCCTACGCTCGGTGTGGTGCTTGCCGCAACGCCAGGCGCCACGTCTGATGGCCGGGACGTGGCGCGGCGGCTGATCGACGACGGCTACGTCATCGTCCACGACCTGATGACAGCGGACCAGGTCCTGGCCGCGAGGGCAGAACTTGGCCAGGTGCTGAACGCCACCCCGACCGGGCGCAACGCGTTCGAGGGGTTCGCCACTCAGCGGGTCTACGCGCTGTTCGCCAAGACCAGGGCCTTCGACCAGGTGGCGACCCACCCGCTGCTGCTCGAGGTGCTCGATCAGGTTCTCGGTCACTATCAGCTAAGCGCACCGGTGGGAATCAGGATCGGACCTGGCGAGCGGGCCCAGATACTGCACCGTGACGACGCCATCTATCCGCTGCCAGAGCCCCATCCGCCGGTGGTGGTCAACACGATGTGGCCGCTGGATGAGTTCACCGCGGACAACGGCGCCACCAGGTTCGTTCCCGGCAGCCATCGGTGGGAGCCAGGCCGCCAGCCGTCAGCAGGCGACCCCATCATGACGGCGACCATGGCGACCGGGTCCGCCCTGTGCTACCTCGGCAGCCTCTGGCACGGAGGCGGCGAGAATCGCACCAGCAAGCCGCGCCTGGGAGTGATACTTGAATACGCGGCCGCCTGGCTCCGCCCGCAGGAGAACCACTGCCTGGCGGTTCGCAGAAGCACCGTCAGGCAGCTTCCGCCGCGGCTGCAGGAGCTGCTCGGCTATAACATTTACCCGCCGTTTGTCGGTTACGTCGACGGCGCGCACCCCAGGAAGGTGCTGTCGATCGAGGAGTGAATGCTGGCACTGGCCGCGTCGGCCGCCCGGGCACGGTCTGGGCACCGCGCGCCTACAACGCGTTCAGGGGAGTTCGCCGGGCAGGACTGAGGCCGTGCCACGCCGGTTTCCTGGTCAGCCGACCAGGGTCTTGACTGCGGCGGCGAGCTCGGCGAGGCCCTTCTTCGCGTCGGCGAAGAACATGGAGGTCTTCGGGTTCGTGTAAAGCTCGTTGTCGATGCCGGCGTAGCCGTGCCCCATCGATCGCTTGATCACGATGATGGACTTTGCCTGGTCGACGTCCAGGATCGGCATGCCAGAGATCGCGGTGCCCGCCCGGCGGGCCGCTGGGTTGGTGACATCGTTCGCGCCGATCACCAGCGCCACGTCGGTCCTGCCGAACTCCGGGTTGATCTCGTCCATCTCCTTGAGCAGCGGGTACGGCACGTTGGCCTCGGCGAGCAGCACGTTCATGTGCCCGGGCATCCGCCCGGCGACGGGATGGATCGCATAGCTGACATCCACGCCGCGTGATTCGAGCAGGTCGGCGAGTGCCGCCACCTCGTGCTGTGCCTGCGCGGCGGCCAGCCCGTAGCCGGGCACGATGATCACCTTCGCCGCGTAGGCGAGCTGGATCGCGGCGTCGTCAGCGGCGATCGACTGGACGCCGGCCCCGGCCACTCCAGGGGCTGCGGTGATCGCGTCACCCGAGCCGAAGCCGCCCACCATGATGTTGCCGATCGAGCGGTTCATCGCGTCGGCCATCAGCTTGGTCAAGATGCCGCCCGAGGCACCGACCAGGGCGCCGGCGATGATCAGCGCCGTGTTGCTGATCACGAATCCGGCCATCGCGACCGCGGTGCCGGTGAAGGCGTTCAGCAGCGAGATGACGACCGGCATGTCGGCGCCGCCGATCGGCATCACCATCGAGACGCCGAAGATCAGCGCCGCGGCGATCACCACGCCGAGGCCAAGCAGGCCGGGCGCCGCGATGATGTACCCGCCGACGCCGACCGTGACCAGGGCGAGCAGCCCATTGACCAGACGCGCGCCTGGGAACGTGACCGGAGCGGAGTTGATCAGGCCCTGGAGCTTGCCCGCCGCGATGATCGAGCCAGAGAACGTGACCGACCCGATGATCACGTCAAGCAGCGTGGTCACCGAGGTAGACGCGGCGACATGGGAGCCGAGCGTCATGTAGTCGCGAATCGCGACCAGGGCTGCGGCGCCGCCGCCGACCGCGTTGAACACGCTGACCAGCTGCGGCATCGCGGTCATCTTGACGGTCCTGGCCGTGTAGAGGCCGAGCCCGCCGCCGGCCAGGACCCCGGCTCCGATCACTATCCAGCCGGTCGCGTTGATCAGGCTGCCGTGAATCACCAGGGCCAAGGTGGCCGCGACGGCGACCGCCATGCCGCCCACCGAGACCTGATTGCCACGCCGCGCGGTCGCCGGGTTGTTCATCAGGTGCAGGCCGAGTACGAAGCAGGACGCCGCGGCGAGGTAGATCAGCTGGATGATCGTGTTGAAGGTACTCATGCCGCCTTGCCATCCGCGCTCGTGTCGGCGGCCGGCGCCGTCCGGCGGCGGAACATCTTGAGCATCCGCCCTGTGACCACGTAGCCTCCCACGACGTTCATCGCGGCGAAGGCCACGGCCACGAAGGCGAGGATGTACCCGACCACGTTGTGCGCGGTCGCGGCGATCACCATCGCGCCTGCCACCACGATGCCGTGAATCGAGTTCGCCGCCGACATCAGCGGCGTATGCAAGGTGGCCGGCACCTTGCTGATGACCTCGAAGCCCACCCAGAGGCTGAGCACGAAGATGACGAAGTCGGTGAGCAGCACGGGGTACCTCCAGCTCAATCGGCCGCGGACGGCCGTTCCTGGCCGTCTTGCCCGGGTGCGGGCGGCGGCTGCGCGGCGAGCGCGGTGTGCACGACCTTGCCGTCGCGGACGATGACCGCCCCCGCGGCAAGCTCGTCGTCCATGTCGATCGCCAGAGTGCCGTCCTTGCTCAGGTAGAGCAGCAGCGAGCTGAGGTTCCGCGAGTACATCGCCGACGCGGCAGCCGCCATCGTGGACGGCAGGTTGTCCGCGCCGATGATCGTGACCTTGTTCTCGGTCAGGATCGTCTCGCCGGGTCTGGAGCCCTCGACGTTGCCGCCGAGCGCGCTGGCGCCCATGTCCACAAGGACCGAGCCGGCCGCCATCGCCTTCAGCGCGCCGGCCGTGACCAGCAGCGGCGGCCGCCGGCCCGGCACCTGGGCCGTGGTGATCACCACGTCGTGCCTGGCGACGTGATCGGCAAGCTCAGCCTGCTGCGCGGCGCGCTCGGAGTCGGTGAGGGCACGGGCATAGCCGCCGGCGCCGGCCGCCGGGCCGACCGAGGCCAGCTCGATGAAGGTGGCGCCGAGCGAGCTGACCTCGTCCTTGGTCTCGGGACGCACGTCGTAGGCGCTGACCACGGCGCCCAGCCTGCGGGCGGTGCCGATCGCCTGGAGGCCGGCCACGCCGGTGCCGAGCACCAGCACCCTGGCCGGCCGCGCCGTCCCTGCCGCGGTGATCAGCAGCGGGAAGAACCGGCCGAAGGCCGCCGCGGCGACCAGGACGGCCTTGTACCCGGAGATGTTGGCCTGCGAGGACAGCGCGTCCATCGGCTGCGCCCTGGACAGCGTGCGCGGGACCATGTCCAGGCTGACCGCGGTCACGCCAGCCGAGGCGAGCCGCTGCGCGACCTGCTGATCGGTCAGCGGCGCGAACATGCCGAACACGGCCTGTCCTTGCTTCAGCCTGCCGATCAGCGCGGCGTCGCCAGGGCCGACCATCACGATGGCATCCGCGGTGGCGACCTGGTCGGCGGTTACGATCGTGGCACCAGCGCTCGAATAGGACTCGTCGGAGAAGAACGCGCCGTCGCCCGCGCCCGTTTCGACCAGAACCTCGTGTCCCGCGGATCGCAGCTTCGCGACGGCATCAGGGACAAGCGCAACCCGGCGCTCGGCTGGCCTGGTCTCCTTGACCACGGCTACCTTCATCGGGGCGACCTCACTCGGGCGGGCTCACACTCAACGTCCAGCGGCACTGCACGCGTGCCAGGCTAGCGGGGGATTCCCAAGTATGGACCATACCGCCTGCACGGCCCCATCAGATTCGCCAGGGCGGGCTGGCCGCGAGGCCGCCGCGGGAATTTGGGAGAGTAGATCAGGTGAGGACGCCTGAGCCGAGCGGAACGGCACCGCACATCAGTGCGGCGCTCGCCGACCGGTTGCTCGCGGCGCGGCGCGTCATCTCGTCGCTGAATGTTGAATCCGATGTGCGGATGCGACTTCACTTGCGCCTTACGGCTATTTGCACCGCGCTGAAGGTGCCAGGGGCGAGCCAGGCCCGAGTCGCCAGCCGCCTGGAGCGGCTCATCGCGGATGCGATGCGCGCCGAGGGCAGGAATAACGCCGCGCCGGGCTAATCCATGCCGCCGCCGGAAATTGTCCTCGCTGCCTCAGGCAACAGGCACCATTTATTACTGAATTGCACGCAGTTCCGGTAACGACACGCAGTCATTTACTGCCGAGATGATTGTGCCCAGCCTCTGCATCGCCTAATTTCAGGCAGGTCAGAGGTCGCAGAATCCCGGCCGACTCGGCTGCTCGGGCCATGCGACTTCCCGTTGGGGGACCGCAGGAGTGAGGAAATGAACAAGCGTGACCTGATCGATGCGATTTCAGGCCGGTTGGGGGACAAGAAAACCGCAACAGAGGCCGTAAACGCAGTTCTCGACACCATCCAGTCCACCGTCGCCAAGGGCGACAAGGTGGCAATTACGGGCTTCGGTGTCTTTGAAAAAACAGACCGCCCGGCCCGTACCGCGCGCAATCCAGCTACCGGTGCGTCCATCAAGGTCCCCAAGTCCTCGGTCCCGAGGTTCCGCGCGGGGGCCGATTTCAAGGCCCTGGTCAATGGCGACAAGAAGAAGACCGTCGCGGCTGGCCGGAGGTAGGGCAGGGCGCGCGCTGGCGGGTGGCAACCGTACCGCCCGCCAGCGCGCCAGGGCCGGCGACGCCTCGGCCCGCTAGACGTGGCCGGCCCGCGCGTACCGGCTGATCACGAGCGAAGGCACCCGCAGACCGTAGCCGTTCTGGTCCACCGCCGGCGGGATCAGGTGGTCGTGGCCAGGGCGGGGCGGGTGACCTGACCGCTGCTGCCGGTGCGCGCGGGCTCAGCGCAGGCCGTGGCGGCGGCTCAGCCCGTTTGCAACAGGCGGTCGATGAACTCGGCGAAGGGCAGATGGCGTGCTCTGGTCCCTTGCCGCCGAACACGACCGCAACCCTGATCTTGCGTCCGCCCTGCACGATCCGGACTCTTCCCGTATCCCGATGCCCCTTGCGCTATCGCCTGCTGAGCGAGTCGAGCGCCGCGATCGCGTCAGTGAGCAGGTCCTCGCAATCTTCCAAGCCCACCGAGAACCGCACGCTGCCGGGATCGATCCCGGCAGCGGCGAGAGCCGCGGCATCCATTTGCCGGTGCGTTGTCGACGCTACGTGACTGACCTTGGTGTGCGTGCCGCCCAGCGAGCTCGCGAGCCTGGCGATCCTGAGCCGGTCGGCGAACGCCATGCCCGCCTCGTGCCCGCCGTACGGCGTGACGGTCATGATCGCGCCGAACCTGGTGCCCTCGGGCCCCGCATCGAACTGGCGGCGGGCCAGCTCATGATCGGGGTGCTTGGCCAGGCCCGGGTAGCAGACCCCTTGCACGGCCGGGTGCCTGGCCAATCCCGCGGCGAGCAGCTGTGCGGTCGCGCACTGGCGGCGGACCCGCAGCGGCAGTGTCTCCAGGCCGCGGCGCAGCAGGTACGCGTCGTCGGGGGCGAGCGAGCCGCCGGTGTCGATCCGCAGCCTGCGGATCGTCCTGATCAGCTCGGGATGCCCGGTGACGACACCGCCGGTGACGTCGCAGTGCCCGCCGAAGTACTTGGTCGCCGAGTGCAGCACCAGGTCGGCCCCGTGCTCGAGCGGCCGGCAGATCACCGGCGGCGCGAGCGTGGAATCGATGACGAGCAGAGCGCCCGCTTCGTGGGCGAGCCTGGCGAGGCTGGCCAGGTCAGCGACGGCCGCGGTCGGATTCGCCAGCGTCTCGGCATAGACGATCGCCGTTTCCTGGCGCAGCGCGGCCCGCACCCGCCGCAGATCCCGGATGTCGACGAAATCGGTGCCGATGCCGAAGCGGGAAGCCACCCTCCGCAGGAAGCCGTAGCTGCCGCCGTAGATCGCCGTAGGCGCGACGACGTGGGCGCCCGCCCTGGTGAACGCCCAGAACACGGTCGATATCGCCGCGGTACCCGAACAGAAGCTCTGCGCGGCCGTCCGGTAGTTCAGGTTGACGCCCTCCAGGGCGGCCACGGCTGAGCTGAACGCCTCCACCGTTGGGTTGTCGATCCTGCTGTAGCTGAACCCTCCCGTCGCGTCGGCGAGAATGGCGGCGTACTCGGCACTTGATCTGAACGCGAATGCCGCCGTCCGGTAGATCGGCGTGGCCAGCGGCTGCTGGCGGGGAACCGGCGGGACGGGCAGATGCACCGACCTGGTGTTCTCGCCGAGCCTGCGGAGCTGGGCTGGGTAACGGTGCTGGCCTGACGCCCGCGGCTGATCTGGCCGTCGCGGCGGCTCGATCGCCCGCGGTGCGTCGATCGCCCGCGGTGCGTCGATCGCCCGCGGTGCCTCGATCGCCCGCGGTGCCTCGATCGCCCGCGGCGGCTGACCGGCGACACCGCTGCGGCTGACCGGGCCCCGGCCGTCAGCGGGCCGAACAGGAACGGGCGGGCCGACCTGACGCGGTTCAGCCACGGGACGCCGTCGTTCGCTGGAGTCGCCGCGCTCCGTCGGCCGGCGTCGTTCGCCGGGATCGCGAGGCTCCCGTGGCGGGCGCGGCCATCGGTCAGATGCCATAGCGCTCCGGCTTGGCCGACCTGCTCGCGAGCATGAGTGCCGCCTGGCCGACATCAAGGCCCTTGTGCACGACGCCGAATACCACCTCGGTGATCGGCATCTCCACGCCGCGGCTGACGGCGAGGTCCAGGACGGACTTCGACGACTTCACGCCCTCAGCCACTTGCGTGGTGTCAGCGATGACGTCGGCGAGCGGCAGGCCGAGCCCCAGTTTCTCGCCGAAAGTCCGGTTGCGTGACAGCGGCGACGAGCAGGTGGCCACCAGATCGCCCATTCCGGCCAGGCCGGCGAAGGTATGCGGATCGGCGCCGAGCGCGCCGCCGAGTCGCGCGATCTCCGCCAGCCCGCGGGTAATCAGCATCGCCTTCGTGTTATCGCCGAGGCCCATGCCCACGGCGATGCCGACCGCCACCGCGATGACGTTCTTGACCGCCCCGCCGAGTTCGCAGCCGATGACGTCGGGATTGGTGTACGGGCGGAAGTAGCCGGTGTGACACGCCTTCTGCAATCGCTGCGCCGCATCGTGATCGGCGCAGGCCACCACGGTGGCCGCGTACTGCCGCTCGGCGATCTCGCGAGCCAGGTTCGGGCCCGTGATGACGGCGATCTGGCTGACCGGCCAGGCGGCGGACTCCGCGATGACTTCGCTCATCCGCCTGCACGTGTCAAGCTCGATGCCCTTGATCAGGCTGACCATCAGGGCGCTCCGCGGGATCATGGCGATCCAGGCGGCCAGGTTCTGCCGCAGGGTCTGGGCGGGCACGGCGAGCACCACGACCTCGGCTCCGGTCAGCGCCGCTGCCGGGTCGGTGGTCACCCGCAGCGATTCTGGCAGAGTGATGCCAGGCAGATAGTCAGAGTTGCTCCTGGCCGCGGCGACCGCCTCGGCGAGCCCTGGCCTGCGGCACCACAGCACGGTGTCGGTCCCGGCATCGCAAAGCACCTGGGCGAAGGTGGTTCCCCAGGAGCCTGCGCCCATCACGGCGGCTGTCACGGAGCAGGTACCTCGGAGTCTGGCTCGTCGGCGCCCCGGTCCGGCTGCTGCTGCCTGGCGCCGTCCTGGCCGGCCCGTTCGCGAAGCTCCTGGCGGAGCTCGCGCCTGGCGATCACCCGATGATAGGGCTCGGCCGGCGGATCCTGTCCCCGCAGCTTGCCGAGCAGTGCAGCGACCTCAGCCATGATCTTGTCGGTGGCGCTGCGCAGCGTAGGGGTGTCGAGCGGCTTGCCGTAAAACTCCGAAATGTCCACCGGCGGCCCGGCCATGACGTGCACGGTCTTGCGCGGCAGCAGCCGCGGCCGGAGCGACCCGTAGGGCAGGATGTCCTGCGCTCCCCAGTGCGCGACCGGGATCACCGGCGCCTTAGTGGTCAGGGCGAGCCGCGCGACTCCGGTCCTGGCCACCATCGGCCATAGCCGCGGATCGCGGGTCACGGTTCCTTCCGGGTAGAAGACCACGCATGCGCCGTCTCTGACGCCCTGCTCGGCGTCCCGCAGCACCAGGCCGACGTCAGCCTGGCCGCGATACACGGGAAGCTGGCCGAGCTTGGCGAAGATCGGGCCGATCACCTTGATCTTGAAAAGTGCCGACTTCGCCAGGAAGGTCGGATACCGGCCTGCCTGGTCGCAGAACAACGCCACGGCGAGCACGTCCGCATAGGAGAGATGATTCACCGCGACGATCATTCCGCCCTCGGCTGGGAAATGATCCTGGCCGTGCCAGTCATGTTTCATCAGGCCGCGGATGGTCGGCCGCAGGATGATCCTTGAGACTCCGCGCCAGGCGCTGGAGTAACTGCCGTCCGCGCGCTTGCTCATTTCCGCACTCTCCCGCACGTCATGGTGCCAGTCTTGCTGCTCGCCCGACTCCATGTCGAGGCAGGATCGGATGGTATGGCACCCGGCACGCTGCTCACCTGGTCGCTCGTGGTTCCCGTCAAAGTACTTGCCACAGCGAAATCGCGCCTGGCCGGGCTGACCGAGGATGACCGCGCCGCGATCGCGCTCGCCATGGCGGCCGACACCGTCGAGGCGGCGCTGGCCTGCCCGTCCGTTGCGACGGTCCTCGTGGTCAGCGACGACAGCGCGGTGCGGGCTGAGCTCGAGCCGCTGGGCGCCGCGGTACTCGCGGATCGGCCAGGGGCCGGGCTCAATGCCGCGCTGGCGTATGGCGCCGAGCGCGCGGCGGCGGCGCACCCTGGCCTGGGCCGGGCGGCGCTCACCGCCGACGTTCCCGCGCTCACGGCGCGAGAACTTGACGCGGCCCTGGCCGCGGCGGCCGGTCAGGCTCAGGCATTCGTGGCTGACGCGGCAGGCACCGGTACCACGCTGTACGCCGTCCGCCCCGGCGTGCCGTTCGGCCCGCGGTTCGGCCCGATGTCACGCGCCAGGCATCTGCTGGCCGGCGCTGCCGAACTCGCCCTACCCGACATTGGCGGGCTGCGCCAGGACGTGGACACCCTCGCCGACCTGCGGAACGCCGCCAGGATCGGGGTCGGCCGCCGGACCGCGGTGCTGCTCGCCCGCACGGCACTTGAGGTCACGTCCGCCCAGCAGGGCGGCCCTGCCGGACGGGCACAGCACCCCGCCAGTCGGGCACAGCCGTGCCAGGGCGAGGCGCTGACGCGCTGCCGAGAGGACGAGCCAGGGCCGTCGGCCACCTAACTGGCTGCGCCGACCGTCCCATGGTGCCGGGCGGCCTTGGGCACCGCTCTTGGGTGCCGGGCGTCCTGGGGTGTCCTTGGGCACCGCTTTTTGGGTGCCGGGCGTCGTTGGGCACCGCTCATGGGTGCCGGGCGTCCTGGGGTGTCCTTGGGTACCGCTCTTGGGTGCCGGGGCGTCGTTGGTGCCCGGGCGTCCTTGGGTGTCACTCTCGGGTGCCCGGGCGTCCTTGGGTGTCGCTCTCGGGTGCCCGGGCGTCCTGGGTGCCCGGGCGTCCTTGGGTGCCGGGCGTCGTTGGGTGCCGGGTGTCCTTGGGCACGGGCGCCGGCGGTATTGGGCGCTGCCCGCCCCTCTGGCACCGTCCTTGGGCAACCGGCTGCCCCTTGGGCTAGGCCGCCCCTCCAGCGGCGCCGCCCGCCCGCCGCCTAGATGTGGACAATCGGGCAGGTCAGCGTCCTGGTGATGCCGGGAACACCCTGGATCTGCGCTACTACGAGCCGCCCGAGGTCATCGACGTTGTCGGCCTCGGCCCTGACGATCACATCATAGGGACCGGTCACGTCGTCGGCCTGCGTCACGCCTGAGATCTTCCCGATCGATGAGGCTACCTCGGCGGCCTTTCCGACCTCGGTTTGCACGAGGATGTACGCCTGGACCATGTCACCCTCCCGGTCGTTATGTGTGCCCGCCACGCTACCGTAGGCAGCGGCGGGCGGTGCAGCAGCCTGCCCCGGCCGCATGACGTTATGCACGGCATGTCGTCCCCGGCACGAGCCGACCGCCGGTGGCGCGGAACCGCCATCGGGCCGCCGCCTGTGGCAGGGACGAGCGCGGTAGGACCGGAGGGCGCTATCACCATCGCGGACCTCGGTGAATTCGGGCTGATCGCCGCCATCGCTGACCTGCTGCCCGCTGCGGCAGGGCTGATCGTCGGGGTCGGCGACGACGGTGCCGTGATCAGCGCTCCCGACCGCCGGGTGGTTGCCGCGACCGACCTGCTGATCGAGGGCCGCCATTTCCGCCGGAACTGGTCCAGTGCTTTCGACATCGGCGCGAAGGCGGCCGCCAGGAATCTCGCCGACGTGGCCGCGATGGGCGCCCGCCCGACGGCTCTGCTCGTTGGCCTCGCCGCTCCAGGCAGGGAGAGGGTTGACTGGGTTCTCAATCTGATCCGTGGCATGGCGGCGGAGTGCCAGGCGGCGGGAGCGGCGGTGGCCGGGGGCGATACCAGCAGCGCCGAGACGCTCATGCTTGCCGTCACGGCACTCGGCGACCTGGGCGGCGCTGAGCCGGTTACCCGCGGCGGCGCCCGCCCGGCCGATGTGGTCGCCGTGGCCGGCGTGCTCGGCAGCGCCGCCGCCGGCCTCGCGCTGCTGGCGGCGGGCGTCGGCCTGCCCGAGGGGGCCGATGTGGCGGGGCCCGATGTGGTGGCGGGCGTCGGCGTGCCTGCGGGGGCCGATGTGGCGGGGCCCGATGTGGCGGGGGCCGATGTGGCGGGGGCCGATGTG
>WNFX01002183.1_pt1 | contig 20590 bp, 20 predicted proteins | sample 5400111 | NCBI WGS metagenome assembly WNFX01 (sample SAMN13153363, study PRJNA577476) | soil metagenome | isolation source: 40 cm soil or saprolite under grassland replicate 1 | place: USA:California | collected 2016-06-15 | reverse complement strand
GGGCGCCCACGCGCGCCGCCGCGGCTGCGGCTTCGCAGCCCGCGTGGCCGCCGCCGATCACGATGACGTCGAAATTCTCTTCCATCGCCGATGCTCTCGCCGCGCAGATGTAGCGAAGGGCCGGCGCAGCGTCAAAACGCGCGCCCTTTTCCCTCCCCGGAGGGGAGGGTCGGCAGCGAGCATTTCGCGAGCTGCCGGGGTGGGGTGATGCTCTTCACCCCACCCGGCTAGCCGCATTGGCGCTCCATAGCCGATGCTTTGCATTGGCGTTGTTCAAACGGCGGCCGAAGGCCGCCTATGCCTCCCCTCCGGGGAGGTAGGGAGCCCATGCGGCGGAGCCGCGGGCCCATGACCATCGTCACGGCGCCGAATCGACCGTAGATTCCTGTTTCACGTGAAACACCTACTTCCCGATGCAGAAGTCGCGGAAGATCACGTCGAGGATATCCTCGACATCGACCCTGCCGGTGATGCGTCCGAGTCGGCGTGCGGCCAGCCGGAGCTCCTCCGCGACCAGATCCTCTTTTCCGCGCGACCCCTCCTCGATCGCGCGGCCCAGCGCCTCGACGGTTTCAGTCAGCGCCCCGCGGTGTCGCGCCCGCGTGACGATGCTGGGTTCACCCAGGACGAACACTTGGGCGGCATGCTCGGCCAGCGCGGCAACGAGCGTGTCGAGCCCCGCGCCGGTTTGCGCCGAGATCGCAAATGCGCGCCGCCCCGAGGGATCCAAATCCGCGCCGGGTTTCGATCCGGCCCTCAGCAGATCGAGCTTGTTGCGCACCACCCAGACAGTGCTGCCGCCCCGGTCAGCTGGCGGCTGCGCAGCCTCGTCCTCGAGACTGGCATCCACCACCCACAGCACGAGGTCCGCCGCGTGCGCCCTCGCCAGCGCGCGGCGCACCCCCTCCTGCTCGACCGGATGTTCGGGCTCGCGAATGCCCGCGGTGTCCAGCAAGGTCGCCGGATAGCCGTCAAGATCGAGGTGCACCTCGATCACATCGCGGGTCGTACCCGGATAGGGCGAGACGATCGCCGCTTCGCGTCGCGCAATGCGGTTGAGCAGGCTCGATTTGCCGGCATTGGGCGGGCCGGCGATCGCGATGGTAAGCCCGTCGCGCAAACGCTCGCCGCGATGATCATCGGCGAGCGCACCGAGGATTTCCTCGCGCAGGGCTTGGGCGGTGGCGAGCGCGGGCCCGAGCAGATCTTCCGGCACGTCGGCCTCGTCGGAGAAATCGATGCGAGCCTCCACCATGGCCATGCTGTCGATCAGGCGTTTGCGCCAATCCTCGACGCGCTCGCCGAGCGCGCCCTGCAGTTGGCGCACCGCTTGCCGGCGCTGCGCTTCCGTCTCGGCAAAGATCAGGTCGGCGAGGCCTTCGACCGCGGTGAGATCCATGCGGCCGTTTTCCAAGGCGCGCCGGGTGAATTCGCCCGGCCCGGCCGGCCGCAAGCCGTCGATGCGCCCGAGCGCCGCAAGCGTCGCCGCAATGACCGCGCGGCCGCCATGCAGGTGCAGCTCGACCATATCTTCGCCAGTCTCGCTGCGCGGACCCGGGAACCATAGCGCCAAGCCCTCGTCGAGCACCGCGCCGGTCGTTGGGTCGAAAGGCTTGGCGAGCGATGCCCGGCGCGGCGCCGGAAGCCTGCGAATCAACGTTTCGAGGCCGAATCGAGCGTTGGGGCCCGAGATCCGGATCACCGCGATGGCCGCCGGAGGCGGCCCCGAGGAAAGCGCGAAAATGGTATCGTGGCTGCTCATCCCAAGCGGCTCATGTGTCAAGAAATGAATCCATATTCATTCCAATGACCAGTCGGTTCAGGGTTTTCGGTTTCGCGATGCGCCGCGATGCGCCCTGGGACGTTATGCTGGTGGGAGCCCTTTCGAGAAAGACCCCGATGACCGCCGTCCAAACGCACCCTGAAAATCGGCTGGCGCGGGAAAGCAGCCCATACCTTCTGCAGCACAAGTTCAATCCCGTCGACTGGTGGGCCTGGGGACCGGAGGCGCTGGCAGAGGCGAAGCGCAGCCACAAGCCGATCCTGCTCTCGGTCGGCTATGCGGCCTGCCACTGGTGTCACGTCATGGCGCACGAAAGTTTCGAGGACGAGGGCGTGGCGCGTGTGATGAACGAGCTCTTCGTCAACATCAAAGTCGATCGCGAAGAGCGCCCCGACGTCGACCAGATCTACATGTCGGCGCTGCACATGCTGGGCGAGCAAGGCGGCTGGCCGCTGACCATGTTTCTCACGCCCGCCGGCGAGCCGTTTTGGGGCGGGACCTATTTTCCCAAAACCGCCCGCTATGGCCGGCCGGCGTTCGTCGACGTGCTGCGCGAAGTCGCGCGCTTGTTTCGCGAAGAGCCCTCGCGCATCGAACACAATCGCCAGGCGCTGATGGAGCGATTGTCCGAACGCGCGCGGCCGCAAGGTCAGGTCGTGATCGCCCGCTCAGACCTCGACACGCTGGCGCAGCGCATCGCCGCGATCATCGATCCGATTCACGGCGGGCTCAAGGGCGCGCCCAAATTTCCGCAAGCGGCCCTGTTCGAGCTGCTGTGGCGGGCCAGCCAGCGCGCCGCTGACGCCCGTTACTTCCGCCTCGTCGAGCTGACCCTCGAGCGCATCTGCAACGGTGGAATCTACGATCATCTCGGCGGCGGCTTTTCCCGCTATTCGGTCGACGAGCGCTGGCTCGTGCCGCATTTCGAAAAGATGCTCTATGACAACGCGCAGCTGCTGGAGCTGTTGGGTCTCGCATTCGCCCGCTCGCAACGATCCTTGTTCCGCGACCGCGCGAGAGAGACCGTCGAATGGCTGGCGCGCGAGATGACCACCGCGGACGGCGCCTTCTGCGCCTCGCTCGATGCCGATTCGGAAGGCGAGGAGGGGAAATTCTACGTCTGGTCGCTCGCCGAAATCGAGCAGGCACTCGGTCCGCAAGATGCGGCATTCTTCGCGGGCCATTACGACGTGACCGCCGAGGGCAATTTCGAAGACCACAATATTCTCAACCGGCTCGAGGATCGGCAGCCCAGAGACCCCGGCGTGGAGGCTCGCCTAGCCGAGCTTCGCGGCAAGCTGCTGGCGGTCCGCGACAGCCGGGTGCGGCCGGGGCTCGACGACAAGATTCTTGCCGACTGGAACGGGCTGATGATCGCTGCGCTAGTGAATGCCGGCATCCTGTTCGACGAGCCCTCCTGGATCGAGATGGCCGCGCGTGCGTTTGCGTTCATCGCGGAAACCTTGGCGCGCGGCGACCGGCTCGGCCATTCCTGGCGTGCTGGCAAGCTCATTTTTCCGGGGCTCGCGTCGGATTTCGCCGCCATGATCCGGGCCGCCCTGGCGCTCTACGAAGCCACTGCGGATCGCGCCTATCTCGACCGCGCGCTCGCCTGGCAGCGGGCATTCGACCGCCACTATGGCGATCCGGCCGGCTATTTCCTTACCGCGGGCGATGCCCAAGGTCTGGTGGTGCGCCCCGCCCCTACCCATGACGAAGCCACGCCGAACGCCAATGCGCTCGCCGCCCAGAACCTGATCCGGCTCGCCGTGCTGGCCGGCGACGAGAGCTGGCGCGCCGCGGCCGACCGCCTGTTCGATGGCATCTTTCCGAAAGCCTTCGCCAATCTGGTTGCCCACGCGGCCTTGCTCAACGCGCTCGATTTCCGGCTGCGTGCGGCCGAGATCGTGGTGACGGGGGAGAATGCCGACCAGCTCTTCGCAGCGGCGCTCGCGCTGCCGTTCCTCGATCGCGTCGTGCTGCGCGCGCCGTCCGCGGATGCGCTCACACCTTTGCATCCGGCCCGGGCCAAGCTCGCGGCGCATGCGGGTGCCGCGACGTTCGTCTGCGTCGGCGAACGCTGCTCGCTGCCGGTTACCGAGCCGCAGCAGCTCGCTGCGGCCGTGGCGGCGATGCGAGCCTGACGGGCGGAGGGACGGGATGCACGGCAATGCCACCGGGCTGCTGCATGCCTGGCACGATTTCTACGTGCTCATCGGCACGGCGGCCGCGACGCTGATCGGCCTGATGTTCGTGGCCGCGTCGATTAGTGCCAGTTACATGACCGAGAAGCATCAGGCCGGCATCCAATCGTTCTACACGCCGACGGTGGTGCATTTTGCCACGGTGCTGATCACCTGCGTCGTGCTCGTGGCCCCGCTCGGCGCCATGCCGCTCGGCGCGCTGCTGCTCGCCATCGGGGCCGTCGGCCTCGGCTATGCTTCCGTCGTGTGGGTACGGATGGGTCGCCGCGGCTTCACCGCGAGCATCGATCTCGCGGATCGATTCTGGTACGCGCTCTCGCCGGTCGCCGGTCACCTGCTGTTGGTCGCGGCCGTCCTCATGCTGTTGCTGTTCGGAGACGAGCGCAGCCTCGAGGTGCTGGCGATCGCCATCGTGCTGCTGCTGCTGGCGGCGATCCGCAACGCCTGGGACATCACGGCCTGGGCGGTGACGCGCTCGGGGCCCAGTCCATGAGCGCCGGCCCGCCGTCGCGCCGCCGCCACCTCGTGGCGCGCGAGGCAATTCTCAGGTGTTCATCGACTCGAAAAATTCGGAGTTGTTCTTGGTGTTGCGCAGCTTGTCGAGCAGGAAGTCGATGGCGTCCATGGTGCCCATCGGATTGAGGATCCGGCGCAGCACGTACATCTTTTTGAGAACGTCGGCCGGCACCAGCAATTCCTCCTTGCGGGTACCCGAACGGGTGATGTCCATCGCCGGGAAGGTGCGCTTGTCCGCCACTTTGCGGTCGAGAATGATTTCCGAATTGCCGGTGCCCTTGAACTCCTCGAAGATCACCTCGTCCATGCGGCTGCCGGTATCGATCAGCGCCGTGGCGATGATCGTCAGCGATCCGCCTTCCTCGATGTTGCGCGCGGCGCCGAAGAATCGCTTGGGCCGCTGCAGGGCGTTGGCGTCGACGCCGCCGGTGAGCACCTTGCCCGAGGACGGCACCACGGTGTTGTAGGCGCGCCCGAGCCGGGTGATCGAATCGAGCAGGATCACCACGTCGCGGCCGTGCTCGACCAGGCGCTTGGCTTTTTCGATGACCATCTCGGCGACCTGCACGTGGCGGGCCGCCGGCTCGTCGAAGGTCGAGGAGATCACCTCGCCTTTGACCGACCGCTGCATGTCGGTCACTTCCTCCGGCCGCTCGTCGATCAGGAGCACGATCAAATAGCACTCGGAGTGATTGGCCGTGATCGAATGCGCGATGTTCTGCAGCAGCACGGTCTTGCCGGTGCGCGGCGGCGACACGATCAGCGCCCGCTGCCCCTTGCCGATGGGCGCCACGATGTCGATCACCCGCGGCGAAAGGTCCTTCTTGGTGGAATCCTCCATTTCCATGACCAGCCGCTCATCCGGGTAGAGCGGGGTCAGATTGTCGAAATTGATCTTGTGCCGGGCCTTCTCGGGATCCTCGAAATTGATGGTGTTGACCTTCAGCAGGGCGAAATAGCGCTCGCCGTCCTTGGGACTGCGGATGTGCCCGTCGATGGTATCGCCGGTCCTGAGCCCGAACCGGCGGATCTGGGAGGGCGAGACGTAGATATCGTCGGGCCCCGGCAAGTAATTGGCTTCCGGGGAGCGCAGGAAGCCGAAGCCGTCCGAGAGCACTTCGACCACGCCCTCGCCGATGATGTCGATTTCGCGGCCGGCCAGCTGCTTGAGGATGGCGAACATCAGCTCCTGCTTGCGCATGGTGCTGGCGTTTTCGACTTCGAGCTCCTCGGCAAAGCTGAGCAGCTCGGTCGGAGTCTTGGATTTGAGATCCTGCAGTTTCATTTCCCGCATGCGGGGTATCCTGTGGGGGTGGACCGGTGGCAATGAATCGACCGGTCAAGTCTGGTGGAAGGTGCGAATCGCAGATCTTGGGCGGGGCAGGCGAACACGCCTCGGGCCCGATGCACCGGTCGGCCGCATTTCGACCAGAACTCTGGATGCATCTGCCTGCGTTCAGGGGAGTGGTGAAAACAATAGGGAAAGAACGTGCGCTGCGCAAGGGGGATCGAATAATTAAGCCGGGTGGTGCTTCAGAAGGGCTTAACGATCGCGAGAATCACGATCCCGATCATCAGCAGCGTCGGCACCTCGTTCACGATCCGGTAGAAGGCGGCCGAATGGCGGCTGCGGTCCGCCGCGAAGTCCTTGACCCAGCGGGCGAAGAGTCCGTGTACGCCCGACAGGATCAGCACCAGGGCGAGCTTTGCGTGCAGCCACCCGGCCGTCAGCCAGCCTCCGGTCCAGGCCAGCCAAAGGCCGAGCCCCCAAGTCGCGATCATGGCCGGGTTGATGATCGCGTTGAGCAGTCGCCGTTCCATGCTTTTGAATGTTTCGGACTGGGGCGACCCCAGCTCCGCCTCGCAATGGTAGACGAACAGGCGGGGCAGATAGAGCATGCCGGCCATCCAGGCGATCACTGCGATCAGGTGAAATGCCTTGAGCCAATCGTATAATGTGCCTTCGTTCACGCCGGACCTGCCCCTCGAATTCGCCGCAGCATCCGTTCCACGTGTCCGACCGGCGTATCGGGCAGAATGCCGTGGCCCAGGTTGAAGATGAAGGGCCGGTCGGCGAAACCATGCAGGATGTCGTCGACCTCTCGGTCGAGCGCGGAGCCCCCGGCGAGCAGGACCACCGGATCGAGATTACCCTGGATCGTCATGGTTTGCGGGATCCGGCCGCGAGCGAACCCACGGTCGATCGTCCAGTCGAGGCTCACGGCATGGACCGGCACTTGTTCGACGTATCGTGATAAAGCCGTTCCGATGCCGCGCGGAAAGCCGATGATCCTCGCTCCAGGGCATTGCGCTCGAACGTCACGACAAATCCGCTGGACCGGAGCAATGCACCATCGCTCGAACTCACGAGGGCCGAGAACGCCGGCCCAGGTATCGAAGATCTGCACGGCATCGACCCCGGCTCGGAACTGGCGGACCAAATACTCGACCGACCCGGTGACCAGGCGATCGATCAGCTTTCCGAACGTTGCCGCATCCTCGAGCGCCAACCGTCGCGCCGGTACTTGGCCTTCCATGCCCCGTCCGGCCACCATATAGGTCGCGACGGTCCAGGGTGCGCCGCAAAATCCGATCAAGGCGACAGCTGGAGGGAGCATCTGTTTCACCAGACGGATGGTCTCGTAAACCGGCTCCAGGGCGTCGTGATCGACCTGTGCGCGCAAATGCTCGATCGACGCGGTGTCGGTGAGCGGCTCGAGCCGCGGCCCCTCGCCGGTATCGAACTCCACCCGCTGACCGAGGGCATGCGGAATTACCAGGATGTCGGAGAAAAGGATCGACGCGTCGAAGCCGAACCGGCGCACCGGCTGCAAGGTTGCCTCGGCCGCAAGCTCGGGTTTGAAGCACAGCTCGAGAAATCCGCCCGCCCGCCTTCGCAGCGCCCGATACTCCGGTAAATACCTGCCGGCCTGGCGCATCAGCCAGACCGGCGGAATCGGCTGCACTCTCCCGTCGAGCGCCTCGAGCAGCGGTTTTACCGGTTGGATCTCGTTCACACCGTCTTCCTGTAATAAACCTTTCTAAGAATCTTGTTCTTTAGTTTCTTGCCGGTTGATTGGACTCATTTCTTTCCTTCAACACGGTATCCATGAGTTCTGCACATGGTTTGACGATCTCCACAGATCGCGCTTTTTTGCTAAGCTGTTGCCAGATCAAGAGAATAGAGCACCCGGTGGCGGAGTTGGAAGATTCCACCACCTCTCCGATCCGTCCCGTTCCGCATTCTCCCACTCTCTTGCCCTGTGCAGACATAAGCCCAATTCCAACCACGCCGGCAGCCGTGCCGCTTGCACCGCCGCGTCAGGCGTGGCCTCCTCCCCGGTTATCCACACCTTTTACCCGGCTTTGCATGTCGAACCGTCCCGGAAGCTATTTCCACCTCCATCTCGTTTCGGATGCGACCGGCGAGACGCTGATCACCGTCGCCCGTGCGGCGGCCGCCCAGTACGTCACCGTGACGCCGATCGAGCACATTTACCCGCTGGTCCGCAGCCAGAGACAGCTCGACCGAGTGCTGAACGAGGTGGAAGCCGCGCCTGGGATTGTGCTCTACACCTTGCTCGATCGCGAGCTTTTGGAGCGGCTGGAGACGAAATGCCGGGAATTCGGCGTGCCGTATCTCAATATCCTCGGTCCGGTCCTGAGCCTGTTTCAATCCTACCTCGGAGCGGAAACGACGGCCCGCATCGGCGCCCAGCACACGCTCAATGCCGAATATTTCAAGCGCATCGATGCGCTGAATTTCACCATGCTCCACGACGACGGTCAGCACACCGAGGACCTGGAACATGCCGAGGTGGTTCTGGTGGGAGTATCCCGCACGTCCAAGACGCCGACCTCGATCTATCTGGCCAATCGCGGCGTGAAGACCGCCAACGTACCGCTCGTGCCCGGCGTGCCGGTGTCCTCCTCGCTCGAGGCATTGCAGAGTCCCTTGGTGATCGGCCTGTTTGCCAGTCCCGAGCGCATCGTGCAAATCCGGCAGAATCGGCTGCTCGGCCTCAAGGCCCATCGGGATGACCATCTCTATGTCGATCGCGACGCCGTTGCCGAGGAAGTGGCGTTCTCGCGCCGACTTTGCGCCAAGCACAACTGGCCTCTCATCGACGTCACCCGCCGCTCGATCGAGGAAACCGCCGCTGCCGTGCTGGCGCTTCTTGCCGAGCGCCGGCGTCAGTCCGTGTCCTGAAACATGGGCCTGTGGCTTCACGGCTCCCCGCTCGTGCTTGCTTCGGGCAGCACGGTCAGACGCACGATGCTGGAAGCCGCCGGCATTCCGGTCGAGCCGCTCGCGGCCGAGCTCGACGAGCGCGCAATCGAAGCGCAAGCCGGCAATGCCGAGCCGAATGCGGTTGCGGCTCTGCTGGCTCGCGAGAAGGCCCGGAAAGTGGCCGCCAAGCTGCCCGGTCGCGTGGTTCTGGGCGCCGACCAGATTCTCGCGCTGCAAGGCCGGCGGTTCGCCAAACCGCGGGACCGCGCCTGCGCGCGCGAGCAGTTGCTCGCGCTTTCCGGACACACCCATGAGCTCCACTGCGCGGCGATGTTGGTGCGCGATGATTCCGTCTTGTTCGAAGCGGTCGATCGCGCTCGTTTGACGATGCGCGCGTTCTCGGCGCCCTTCCTGGAATCCTATCTCGACCTCGCCGGCCCGGCAGTGACCGCCAGCGTCGGCGGCTACCAGGTGGAGGGGCCCGGAATTCAGCTGTTCGAACGCATTGAAGGGGATCATTTCGCCATTCTCGGCCTGCCGCTGCTTGCGCTCCTTGCTTTTTTTCGCCGCGAAGGCTGGCTCGCGGCATGACCGAACCAGCCGAGCCTTCGATCCCGAAGGCCTGCGTCATGGGCCATCGCGTGGCCTATTCGCGCTCTCCGATAATTCACAATCATTGGCTGCGGAGCCTGGGTCTCCGCGGCGCCTACGAGCTCATGGACGTTTCGCCCGAGGCGTTTCCGGAATTTTTCCGCAACCTTGCCGACCGCGGATATGTCGGGGGCAATGTCACCACGCCGCACAAGGATGCGGCATTTCGGCTGGTCGATCATCGCGAGGAGGCGGCCGAGGCGATCGGGGCGGTCAACACGGTTTGGTACGAAGGCGATCGGCTCGTCGGCGGCAATACCGATTTCGTCGGGTTTTTGGCCAATCTCGACGAATCCGCACCCGGTTGGGACGATCGCGGGCCGGCTTTGGTGATCGGTGCCGGCGGCGCGGCGCGCGCGATCGTCTACGCGCTGTTGGACCGCCGCCTGGAGGTCGCGGTGGTGAATCGCACGCCGGAAAAAGCGCATGCGCTCGTGAGCCGTTTCGGCCGGAAGGTAACCACCCACGCGCCGTCGGAGCTTGCGCGGCTGTTGCCGCAAGTCCGCCTGCTCGCCAACGCCAGCGCGCTCGGAGCGATCGGGCAGCCGAGCTTGGATATCGATCTGGCGCCGCTGCATCCCGAGGCGGTCGTCTGCGATATCAATTACGTTCCGCTCAAGACCGCGCTGCTGCGCGCGGCCGAGCGGCGCGGCCATCGCGTCGCCGACGGGCTCGGCATGCTGATGCACCAGGCGGTCCCGGGTTTTGTGCGATGGTTCGGCTCATCTCCACGGGTCACGCCGGAATTGCGTGCCCTGCTGGAGGCCGACATCCGCGCCAAAACCGCTGCAAATACAGGTGCATGATGTTCGTGCTCGGCCTCACAGGCTCGATCGGAATGGGTAAATCGACGGCGGCACGGTTCTTTGCCGAGGCCGGCGTACCGGTCCACGATGCCGATGGCGCGGTGCATCGGCTCTACGAGGGCGAAGCGGCCATCGCTATCGAGGCGGCGTTCCCGGGCACCACGGCATGCGGCAAGGTCGACCGGGCGAAGCTCGCCGAGCGTGCGCTCGAGGATCCGGCCGCGATTCGCCGGCTCGAGGCGATCATTCATCCGCTGGTGCGCGAATCGGAGGCCAAGTTCCTGGCCGAGAACGCCGCGCGCGGAGAGCCCGTGGTCGTGCTCGATATCCCGCTTCTGTTCGAGACCGGCGCACAGGAACGCGTCGATGCCGTCGTAGTGGTGTCGGCGGGGCCGGAAGCCCAGCGCACGCGTGTGCTGAGCCGCCCGGGCATGACCGCATCGAAGCTCGAGGCCATTCTTGCGAAGCAGATCCCCGATGTGGAAAAACGCCGGCGGGCGCATTTCGTGGTGGATAGCTCCGGGGGACTCGATTCCGCCCGTGCCCAGGTTCGTGGCATCTTGCGCGCCATCGCGGGCTTGCCGGGCCGGATCGTCTGATCGGGCGGCTTCGCCCGGGAGCGTGGCTCCATGCGGGAAATCGTGTTGGACACCGAGACGACGGGGCTCGATCCCTACCAGGGCGACCGGCTCGTCGAGATCGGCTGCGTCGAGCTCTACAACAAGATTCCCACCAGCCAGAGCTTCCACTGCTACATCAACCCTCAGCGCGAGATGGCGGCTTCCGCGTTCGAGATTCACGGCCTCTCCGCCGAGTTCCTGAAGGACAAGCCGCTGTTCGCCGAAGTCGCCGACGAGTTCCTCGCCTTCATCGGCGAAGCGCCGCTGGTGGCGCACAACGCCGCGTTCGATCTCGGCTTCCTCAATGCCGAGCTCGAGCGCGCCGCCAAGCCGGTGATCGGCAGCGAACGGATGATCGACACCCTGCTGCTCGCGAGGCGCAAGCATCCGGCGGGGCCCAATCGGCTCGATGATCTTTGCTTGCGCTACGGTATCGACAACTCCCGACGCACCAAGCACGGGGCGCTGCTCGACGCCGAGATTCTTGCCGAGGTCTATATCGAGCTGATCGGTGCGCGCCAGGCCGAGCTCGGGCTCGAGGAGGCGAGAGCAATCGGAGCGGCGGACCTGCGGGTCGGCGCGATCCGCATTCGCCCCGTCCCGCTGCTGGCGCGCATCAGCGCAGAGGAGCGCGAGGCGCATGTTGCCTTCGTGGCCTCGCTGGGCGCGAACGCGATCTGGCGCGATTACGTAAACTCCGGAGCGGAGCTCAAGGCCGCTGCCGGCTGAACTCCATACGTATGTCTCCATACGTATGTGAAGTGGCCCGGACGCGGCGCAGAGCGGTAGCGTTTCAGCCGCGCGCCCGTTTTCGCGCTGCGCCGGGCGGGGAGACGCGTCCGCGGGACCGCTTAGGCGAAAGCTTGCGGCTGCGGCGGCTGAATATCGCCCATCTTCTGCCGGTAAAGCCCGACGAAATCCACGGGATCGATCATCAGCGGCGGATATCCGCCGTTACGCACCGCCGCCGCAATGATCTCGCGCGCGAACGGGAACAGCAGTCGCGGGCATTCGATCATCACGAGCGGATGCACGTTCTCCTGCGGAACGTTGTGGATCCGGAAAACACCGGCGTAGACCAGCTCGAAGGCGAACAGCACCTGGCCGTCCGCCTCCGCTTTGCCGTCGAGCTTGAGCTCGACTTCGACATCGGTCTCGGCCAGCGGCGTGGCATTCACATTGATCTGGATATTGATAGAGGGCTGCTGCTGCCCCGGTGTAAGCGATTTCGGCGCGTTGGGATTCTCGAAGGAAAAATCCTTGGTGTATTGCGCGATAACGTTGAGCTGCGGCTGCTCGCGTGGCCCGCCGTTGCCGGTGATGGTCATTGTTCCTCCTTGACGCGAGACGCCGAGCTCCCGCTCTCGGGCGGTGTGGCTAACACAGGCGGTGCGGGGGGACAAGAATGGGCAAGGGTCACCCGCTTCGGGTCTTGGCCGGTCTCCTCCTCGGCGACCCGCCGCCATTCGTCCGGATCGAGCTCGACGACCGCGGCCGTCTTGCTGCGCGCCTCCCCGAAACTGCGCAACAGTGTCGCGAGAATGCGCCGCTGCAGGGCTGGGACGAGCAGCAGAGCACCGGCGACGTCGGTCAAAAACCCGGGAACGAGCAGCAGAATTCCGGCGAGCAGGGTGAAAAGCCCGGGAATCCCCGCATCGAGCGTGCTTGCGTCCACGCAGGCGCGCAGCCGGGATCGCGCGGCGCGCCCGGCGCCACGGATCACGGCCGCGCCGGCAAGCGAGGTCGCCAGCACGACGCTCAGGGCCGCGAGCACTCCGATCTCGGACGCAATGGCGAGAAATACCGCCAATTCCGCGATCGGGAGGATCAGAAGGCCGGCGAGGACCCAACGGACGTGGAACATCGATGCGATTCTCTTGTGCCAAGGTTGGCGCGGACGGCGGGATCGTCTAAGCTCGACTGGCCCCGCAACGCCGCCGGCCGAAGAAGTGCCGGTGCGGGCCCTGGCACGGCGCAGCCGTGCGCTTACATAATATCGACGGAATTCGCGTCCAAATCTGCGACCAAGCCGCGGGCGCCCGCCGATCCGGGCACTGCCGCCGAGAGCAAAGCCAACGACGTGTTCGACATCTATACCATCATCTTCCTGGCGCTCGCGGTGTTCATTTTTCTGCGGCTGCGCAGCGTGCTCGGACAGCGTACCGGCCGCGAACGGCCGCCCTATGATCCCTATTCGGCCCGCGACGCGGTGCGAACCTCGCTGAGTGAAAAAGTCGTCACCCTGCCGGGCCGCGCGGCGCAGCCTGCGCCTGCCGCGACACCGGCAGGCGATGGCGCGGAGCGTTGGAAGGGCATCGCGGAACCGGGCTCGCCGGCGGCCGCCGGCCTCGATGCCATCATCGCCGTGGATTCCAGCTTCGATGCCCAGCACTTCCTCGCCGGGGCGCGAGCCGCCTACGAGATGATCGTGACGGCCTTCGCCCAGGGCGACCGCCGCACGCTCAAGGGCTTGTTGTCGCGCGAAGTCTACGAAGGCTTCGAAGCGGCGATTCGCGAGCGCGAGTCGCGGGGCGAGACGATCGAGACCCGGTTCATCTCGATCGACAAGGCGGACATCGCCGCCGCGGAGCTGCGCGGTCGCGTCGCGCAGGTCACGGTCCGGTTCGTGTCGCAGCTCATCTCCGTGACCCGCGACCGTTCCGGCGCCGTGATCGAGGGCTCTCCCGACAAGGTGACCGATGTGACCGACGTCTGGACGTTCGCGCGCGATCTTTCCTCGCGTGATCCCAATTGGAAGCTGGTCGCCACCGAAGCCGGTCAATGATCGGAGCGTGGCGATGACGGCCGCCGGCCGCCTGCGCCTCCTGACCATCATGTTCGTTCTCGCTGCCGGTTGCGGCGCCGCCATGGCGGCGAGCAACCCGGAGCCGTTGAAGCTTTCGGATTCGGCCTTGGAACCGCTGAATTGGGGCCAGCTGGACGGCTGGACCTCCGACGATCACGCCGCGGCCTTTGCCGTCTTCCTGGCGAGCTGCCGTCCCCTGCTCAAAGGCGCCAAGCCCATTCCGGAGACGAAATCGATGTCCGAAGCGCTCGCCGCGGTGTGCCGGCGTGCCAGCGCCGCGGGGCGGCTCAATGCCGAGCAAGCGCGTAAATTCTTCGAGCGCAACTTCCGCCCGAACCATGTCGCGCGGCTGAGCGAATCGCTGGGGCTGCTGACCGGCTATTACGAGCCGATCGTCGATGGATCGCGTTTTCCGACCCGTGAATTCACCGTCCCGATCTACCGGCGTCCGGACGATCTCGTGATGCTGATGCCGCATCGAGAGGGAGAGGGGTTTCCCAATCGCGGCGACGTCGGGCGCCGGGTCGGTGACCGGGTCGTCGCGACTTATTTCGACCGGACCGAGATCGAGAACGGCGCGCTCGACGGCCGCCATCTCGAGATTTGCTGGATCCGGGATCCTATCGACGCGCTGTTCATTCAGATCCAGGGCTCGGCCCGGATCCGGCTCGAGGACGGGCTCCTGCTGCGGATCAACTACGCCGCTCACAACGGGTTTCCGTTCACGCCGGTCGGCCGAATTCTGATCGATCGCAACATCATCCCCAGGGAGGAGATGTCGATGGCCAGGATCCGCAAATGGATGCTGGCCAACCCGGAGGAGGCGCGGGAGGCAAGGCAGACCAACCGGTCCTTCGTGTTCTTCCGCATCACCGGGCTCGGGGACGAGGGCGAGCCCGCCGGCGGCCAAGGCGTCCGGCTCACGCCGGGCCGCTCGATTGCCGTGGACAAGTTGCTCCACGCCTACGGCACGCCGTTTTTCATCGAGGCCGATCTGCCCATCGCGACCGACCGGCCGACGACCCGGTTCCGGCGGTTGATGATTGCCCAGGATACCGGTTCCGCAATCGTCGGGCCGGCGCGCGCCGACCTCTTTTTCGGGGCGGGCGATGATGCGGGGCGCATCGCCGGCCGCATCAAGCAGATGGGCCGGTTCGCGATGCTCGTTCCCAGCGAGATCGATCCGGCCACGGCGGCCTCGCACATGCCGCTGCCGCGCCCCAAGCCCAAGATCGAGGAATCCATCCTGCCGCTGCCGCAGCCGAGGCCCAAGCTCGAGGCCGAGCCGAAGCTCGCGGTCGGCAGCTCGAGTCATTCCGGCCTCGAGAGTGCCGGCAAGCCGAGTGCCGAGCCCAAGGCCGGCGTCCTGCATCGCCGGCGCAGCGTGCGATGAACCGCAAGAAATCCGGCCGGTCCGGACGCAGCCTGCGTCGCAACGAACGCGAGCTGTGGGCAAGCTTCACGCGCGCGATCACCCCCTTGCGGTCGACCGATCCGGCGCCGTCGCCGGAAGAAGCTCGGGAACTCTCCCCCGCCGCTTCCGACACCCTTCGTCCGGCCGAGCAACCGAAACCGCGCGAAAAGCCTGTTCCGCCGCTTACCAATCTCGATCGCCGCCTGCGGCAGCGCCTCGCGCGCGGCCGCGCCGGTCTCGATGCCCGCATCGATCTGCACGGCCTCACCCAGGCCGACGCTCACGATGCGCTCATGCGTTTCCTGCGCGTTGCCCGCGCCGAGGGCGCGCGCATCGTGCTGGTGATCACCGGAAAGGGCATGCGCGCCTCGGATCCCGACCGCGGGGTGCTGCGCCGGCAAGTCCCGCTGTGGCTGAAGTCGCCGAAGCTGCGCGAGACCGTGCTGGGATTCGAGCCGGCCGGTCCCGTGCACGGGGGCGAGGGCGCGTTCTACGTGCGGCTACGGCGCGCCCGGGAGTAGAGTGGGCAAAATCGCCCGTGCCGGGTGAAACCGTGCTTCCGATGTACCGGCGATTTTGCCCACCAAAGCTCAGGTGGGCACTGCGCATCGCGCACGCGGTAGCATCCGCTGCATCGCCTCAACCGCGATGCGCGTGCCCACCCTACCGGCGTCCTACAAGATGAACCGCGAGAGGTCGGCGTTCTTGGCGAGGTCGCCGACGTGGCTGCGCACGTAATCGCCGTCGATCCTCACCCGCTCGCCGGAGCGGTCGGGGGCAGTGAACGAGATGTCGTCGAGCACGCGCTCCATCACGGTCTGCAGCCGACGCGCGCCGATGTTCTCCACGTTCGAGTTGACCTCGACCGCGATGTCGGCAATGGCGTCGACCGCATCCTCGGTGAACTGCAGATCGACGCCCTCGGTCGCCAGTAGCGCGACGGTCTGCTTGACCAGCGAGGCTTCGGGCTCGGTGAGGATTTTGCGGAAATCGTCGCGGCTCAGCGGCTTGAGCTCGACCCGGATCGGCAGCCGGCCCTGCAGCTCGGGCAACAGATCCGAGGGTTTGGAGACGTGGAAGGCGCCCGAAGCGATGAACAGGATGTGATCGGTCCTGACCGATCCATGCTTGGTCGCCACCGTCGTGCCTTCGATCAGCGGCAGCAGATCGCGCTGCACGCCCTCGCGCGACACATCGGCCCCGATGCGTCCGTCGCGCGCGCAGATCTTGTCGAGTTCGTCGAGGAACACGATGCCGTTGTTCTCGACCGCCTTGATGGCTTCGCCGACCAATTGCTCCTGATCGAGCAGCTTGTCGGATTCCTCGTTCACCAGGATCTCGTAGGAATCCCGCACGCTGACACGGCGCGCCTTGGTGCGGCCGCCGAAACCCTTGCCGAACAGATCGCCGATGGAGATCGTGCCCATTTGCGCGCCGGGCATTCCCGGAATTTCGAACAGCGGCATGCCGCCGCCGGAGGCCTGGACCTCGATCTCGATCTCCTTGTCGTCGAGCTCGCCGGCGCGCAATTTCTTGCGGAACGCGTCCTTGGTGGCGGGGCTGGCATTGGGACCCACCAGCGCGGAGAGCACCCTTTCTTCCGCGGCAAGCTCGGCTCGCGCCTGCACGTCCTTGCGCTTCTTCTCGCGCAACTGCAGGATCGCGATCTCGACGAGATCGCGCACGATCTGCTCGACGTCGCGGCCGACGTAGCCGACCTCGGTGAACTTCGTCGCCTCGACCTTCAGGAACGGCGCGCCGGCGAGCTTGGCGAGCCGCCGCGAGATCTCGGTCTTGCCCACGCCGGTCGGACCGATCATCAGGATGTTCTTCGGCAACACCTCCTCGCGCAGCTTCTCGTCGAGCTGCAGCCGCCGCCAGCGATTGCGCAGCGCGATGGCGACCGCGCGCTTGGCGTCGCTCTGGCCGACGATGAAGCGGTCGAGCTCGGAGACGATCTCGCGCGGGGAAAAGGCGGTCATCAGCGAATCCGGCTGCTCCGCCGGCCTGGCCGCGCTGAACGATAGGGTCATGTTCTCAAGGTCTCGATGCTGACGTTGCGATTGGTGTAGACGCAGATTTCCGCGGCGATCGCCAGCGCCTTCTTGACGATCGTCTCCGCGTCATGCTCGGTCTCGATCAGCGCCCGCGCCGCCGCAAGCGCGAAATTGCCGCCCGACCCGATGCCCATGAGTCCGGCCTCCGGCTCGAGCACGTCGCCGGTGCCGGTGAGCACCAGCGACACTTGCCGGTCGGCGACGATCATCATGGCCTCGAGCCGGCGCAAGTAGCGGTCGGTGCGCCAGTCCTTGGCGAGCTCGACCGCCGCGCGGGTCAATTGCCCGGGATATTGCTCGAGCTTGGCCTCCAGCCGTTCGAACAAGGTGAAGGCGTCGGCGGTGGCGCCGGCAAACCCGCCGATGACGTCGCCTTTGCCGAGCCGGCGCACCTTCTTGGCGTTGGACTTGACGATGGTCTGCCCGATGCTGACCTGCCCGTCGCCGCCGACGGCCACGACCCCGCCCTTGCGGACGGTCAGGATCGTGGTCGCATGCCAGGGATCGGGCTGAAGGTTCTGCATGGGATGGCGGGCCGGGGCGAACGGGATGTATGCATGCCGGCCGGCGGATGCAAAGCCCGCGGCGGCCCGCGCCGCCGCATCATGCCGCTGCGATGCCCCCGCGCCCCGTGCCGGCAATCGTCAACGATATTGCCGCGCCGCGGTGGCGCCGCCCGGGGACGCCTGATAGAACGGCGCCGCTTGACGAAAGGGCGCTCCATGCGCAAGGCCTCGCTGCGGCGAACCACCAAGGAAACCGATGTCGAAGTCGCCGTCGATCTCGATGGCACCGGCAATGCCGCGATCTCGACCGGCATCGGCTTTCTCGACCACATGCTCGATCTCTTGGCGCGGCATTCGCGCGTCGACGTGAGCGTCACGGCGCGAGGCGACCTCCACATCGATCACCACCACACCACCGAGGACGTCGGCATCGCGCTCGGACAGGCGCTCAAGCAGGCGCTCGGCGACATGCGGGGCATCACCCGCTATGCCGACGTCCATGTGCCGATGGACGAGGCCCTCACCCGGGTGGCCATCGACATCTCCGGTCGGCCGTTCCTGGTGTTCAAGGCCGAGTTCGTCCGCGACAAGGTCGGCGCGTTCGACACCGAGCTGGTCGAGGAATGGTTCCGGGCGTTTGCGACCAACGCCGGCATCACGCTGCATGTGGAAACGTTGTACGGCACCAACGACCATCACATCGCCGAATCCTGCTTCAAGGGTCTCGCCAGGGCGCTGCGCTCCGCCCTGACGATCGACCCTCGGGCCGCCGGCGAGGTGCCCTCGACCAAAGGCCGGCTGGGTGGCTGAGTCGTTCACGGCGGCGCGGCGGAGATGAACGTTCGCTCGGGGTAGCGATTCGCGCTTGCGGTGGGTCCGCCGCGGGTGCACGCAAGAGAAAATTTCGGAGAGAGCCGATGGCGATCTATACGGTGTATGAGCCGCCGCTCCGCAGCGCCGATGCGCGGCACGCCGATCGATTTGTCTTCGTGCGCGACGGATTTTTCTGGAGCGCGTTCCTGCTCGCGCCGCTCTGGATGCTGCGGCATCGGCTGTGGCTGGCGCTCCTGCTCTATGTGGCGGTCGCGGTCGCGATCGGGGCCGGCGCGCAGTTCTTCCGGCTTTCCGCCGGGACCACCGCCGCCATTACCGTTCTGATGTCGCTTCTGATCGGCTTCGAGGCTTCGACGCTACGCCGTTGGGCGCTCGCTCGGCGCAAATGGACGAATGTCGGCGTGGTGGTCGGCGACGATCTCGAGCTAGCCGAGCGCCGGTTCTTCGATGCTTGGATCCGGCATGAGCTGCCGTCGCGCGGCGCTCGGCCGAACCCGGTGCCGAGCATGCGATCGCCTGCTCAGGACGACGTGATCGGCCTGTTTCCCCAGCCCGGAGGGCGGCCGTGACCGTGGCGATCGTCGATTACGGCTCGGGCAACTTGCATTCGGCCGCCAAGGCGTTCGAGCGTGCGGCGCGCGAGTCCGGACGCGACCAGCCGATCGTGGTGACCCGAGACCCTGACGCGGTGCGCCGGGCCGACCGCATCGTGCTGCCCGGCGTCGGCGCGTTTGCGGATTGCCGCCGCGGACTCGATGCGGTCGAGGGCATGATCGAGGCGCTCGAGGAAACGGTGCGCGGCAAGGGCCGGCCGTTCCTCGGCATCTGCGTGGGCATGCAGCTGATGGCCGAGCGCGGCCGCGAATACCGGGTGAGCGAAGGACTGGGCTGGATTCCCGGCGAGGTCGACCGCATCGCCCCGAGCGACCCCGACTTGAAGATTCCCCACATGGGCTGGAACACGCTCGCCCCGCTGCGGCCGCACCCGCTGCTCAAGGGCATTGCGGTCGGCCCGCAGGGCCTGCACGGCTATTTCGTGCACTCCTACCATCTCAAGGTCGCGGACCGGCACGACCTCGTGGCCGAAGCCGATTACGGCGGGCCGGTGACCGCGATGGTGGCGCGCGAGACCTATGCGGGCACCCAGTTCCATCCGGAAAAGAGCCAGCGGCTTGGCCTGGCGCTGATCGCCAATTTCTTGCAATGGGCGCCGTGAGCGCAACGCTGCACCCGGGTGCGGGCAGGCGAGCCGGTTACTCGGCCGAATCCCCTCCCGTCCGTCGGCGGGGAGGGTCGGCGCGTAGCGAATGCATGGGCATTTCCGGGGGCAGGGTCGGCGCGTAGCGAATGCATGGGCATTTCCGGACATGAAAACCTCGAGTGCGCTACGCGCCGGGGTGGGGGGACTAAGCTTGCGGGGAAGTTGGGTCGACCCCCCACCCCTAACCCCGCCCCGCCACTCGCTTCGCTCGCGGGGGGAGGAGAACCGAGATGCCTCGCTGCAGGCCCGATTGCAGAAAAGGCGGCACGAGGATTTTTCCGAAACAATTGTGCCGCGACCGACGGGAGCTGACGTGATCCTGTTTCCCGCGATCGATCTCAAGGATGGCCTGTGCGTGCGCCTGGAGCAGGGCGACCGGGCGCGCGCCACCATTTTCCATCGCGATCCCGCCGCCCAGGCCCTTGCGTTCGAGGTCCAAGGCTTCGAATACCTGCATGTGGTCGATCTCGACGGCGCCTTCGCGGGCCGGCCGATGAATGCCGGCGCGGTCGACCGGATTCTCGAGGCCGTGGGAATCCCGGTGCAGCTCGGCGGCGGCATCCGCGACCTGGCGACCATCGAGGCCTGGCTCGGCAAGGGCATGACGCGGGTGATCGTCGGCACCGCGGCGGTGCGCGACCCGGGATTGGTGCGCGAAGCCGCGCGCCGCTTTCCTGGCCGGGTCGCGGTCGGGCTCGACGCCCGCGACGGCAAGATCGCGGTCGACGGCTGGGCCGAAATTTCGCAGCTCTCCGCGCTCGACGTCGCCCGGCGCTTCGAGGATGCAGGCGTGGCGGCGATCATCTTCACCGAGATTGCACGCGACGGCCTGCTGCAAGGGTTGAATCTGGACAGCACGATCGCGCTCGCCGAAGCGGTAAAAATTCCGGTCGTCGCCTCG
>WNFX01002929.1_pt1 | contig 20591 bp, 9 predicted proteins | sample 5400111 | NCBI WGS metagenome assembly WNFX01 (sample SAMN13153363, study PRJNA577476) | soil metagenome | isolation source: 40 cm soil or saprolite under grassland replicate 1 | place: USA:California | collected 2016-06-15 | reverse complement strand
TGACCATGCACCACATTGTCTCCGACGGCTGGTCGCTGGGGGTGCTGGTTGGGGAGCTGGGGGTGCTGTATGCCGCGTTCCGGGACGGGAAGCCGTCGCCGCTTGCGCCGCTGCCGCTGCAGTACCCCGACGTCGCGGTATGGCAGCGCCGCCGGCTGAGCGACCCCGACCCCGCCGAGGCCGAGGGAGGCGATGGCGGGGGCGGGGTACTGGCCGAGCAGCTTGGCTATTGGCGGTTGCGGCTTGGGAACTCGGCGCCGGTGCTGGGGTTGCCGACTGACCGGCCACGCCCGCCGGTGCAGACCCATCGGGGTGCCGACTGCTCGATCGTGCTGCCCGCTGCGCTTTTGGGACAGCTGGAGGGGTTGGGGCAGCGGGCGGATGCCAGCCTGTTCATGGTGCTGCTGGCGGGGTTGCAGGCGCTGCTTGGCCGCTACAGCGGCCAAGACGACGTGGTGGCGGGCACCTTCATCGCCAACCGCACCCGCCCCGAGCTCGAAGCCCTGATCGGGTTTTTTGTCAACACCTTGGCGTTGCGGACCGACCTGTCAGGCGACCCGAGCGTTGTGGACCTGCTCGGCCGCGTCCGGGAGACTTGCGTTGGCGCCTACGCCCATCAGGAGATCCCGTTTGAGCGCCTGCTGGCTGAGCTGCAGCCTGAGCGGGACTTGAGCCGCACGCCGCTGTTCCAGGCAATGCTGGTGCTGCAGAACACCCCGGAGGTCGAGTTCGAGCTGCCGGGGCTGGTCTGCCGGGTGCTGCCGGTCCCCACCCGGCGGTCCAACTTCGACCTGACCCTGTGGGCCGCCCCGCAGGCTGAACCTGCTGGCGGGCTGGAGCTGCGGGTGGAGTACGCCACCGACCTGTTCGACCAGGCCACCATCCAGCGCCTCCTCGGCCACTATCAAACCCTGCTCGCGGGGATGGTGGCTGATCCGGAACAGCGGCTGTTACGGCTGCCGCTGCTGAGCGAGAGCGAACGGCGCCAGGTGCTGGTGGACTGGAACGCCACCACGCGCGACGACGCCACCGCCGGGCTGTGCCTCCAGCAGCTCTTCGAACAGCAGGTGGCACAGACCCCTGAGGCGGCCGCGCTGCTGGCAGGAGATGGCCGGGAGCAGTTGACGTATCGGCAGCTCAACGCCCGCGCCAACCAGCTCGCCTGGCACCTGCGTGAGCTGGGCGTCGGCCCCGACGCCGTGGTCGGCGTCTGCCTGGAACGCTCGATCGACGCCGTGGTGGCGATCCTCGGCGTGCTCAAGGCCGGCGGCGCCTACCTGCCCCTGGACCCCACACATCCCACTCAGCGCCTGGCCTTCCTGCTTGCCGACACTCGCGCGCGGGTGCTGCTGACCCGCCAGGGTCTGCAGCAAGCGCTTCCCGCCACCCAACCGGAAGGGGACGGGGACGGGCCGGGCCCGCAACTGGTGCTGCTGGACGCCGACTGGCCGGCGGTCGCCCGCCACCCCGACCACAACCCTCCCACCCACCCCGACACCAGCCCGGCCAACCTCGCCTACGTGATCTACACCAGCGGCTCCACGGGCACCCCCAAAGGGGTGATGATCCAGCACGACTCCATTGTCAACTACGCGGACTTCGCGGCTGACGAGTTCGTGCTCGGCCCCGGCGATCGCGTCCTGCAGTTTCATGCCCTGACGGTTGACACCAGCGTCGAAGAGCTCTTCCCGTGCCTCGCGCGCGGCGCGACGCTCGTCATCCGTCCCGAGTCGATGATCGACTCCACCACCGCGTTCGTCCGGGCGTGCTCCGAGCTGGAGCTGACCGTGCTCGACCTGCCAACCGGCTACTGGCACGAACTGACGGCAGGGTTCGACCGGGAGGACGTGACCCTTCCCCCCTCGGTCCGCCTGACGATCATCGCTGGGGAGAAGGCGCTGCCCGACCGGCTGGCCCGCTGGCAGAAACATGTCGGGGAGCGGGTGCGGCTGGTGAACACGTACGGCCCGACCGAGGCCACGATCGTCGCGACCAGCTGTGACCTGCCTGCAGCCTGCTGGACGCCGGACCAGCCAGGGGAGCTGCCGATTGGCCGTCCGGTCCGCAACGTCCAGGCGTACGTGCTCGACCGCCACATGAACCCTGTGCCGGTTGGTGTGCACGGCGAGCTGCATGTCGGCGGCGTCAGCCTGGCAAGAGGGTATATCCGCTGCCCGGCCCTGACCGCCGAGCGGTTCGTCCCAAACCCCTTCTCCAATCAGCCCGGCGCGCGGCTCTACAAGACCGGCGACACGGTCCGCCTCCTGGCCGACGGCAGCATCGAGTGTCTCGGCCGCGCCGACGATCAAGTCAAGATCCGCGGCTTCCGGATCGAGCCAGGCGAGATCGAGAACGTCATCGCGCGTCACCCGGCGGTCCAGGACGCCGTGGTGGTCGCGCACAGCCGGACCCTGACCGACAGGCGGCTGTGCGCCTACGTCGTCGCCGAGGCGGGCGCGCGGACGCCGACCGTTCCCGAGCTGCGCGCCTTTCTCGGCCAGCAGCTTCCCGGTTACATGATCCCGTCGGCGTTCGTCACCCTCGACAGCCTGCCCCGCACCCCGCCCGGGAAGGTTGACCGTGCCGCGCTGCCCGAGCTGGATGGGTCGCGACCCGACCTCGGCAACGAGTTCGTCGCCCCGCGCAGCCGGATTGAGGCAGTCCTGACCGGCATCTGGTCGGAGCTGCTCGGCGTCGAGCGCGTGGGCGTCTACGACGACTTCTTCGAGCTTGGCGGCCACTCCATGCTCGGGGTCCAGCTCCTGTTCCGCGTCAGGAAGGCCCTCGACGTCGAGTTGCCGCTGTTCAGCGTGTTCCAGGCGCCGACCGTCGCCGGGCTCGCCGAGATCGTCGCGAGGAGGATCAGCGAGCAGAAGGGCGAGTGCGTCATGGATCCGGACGAGGTGCTCGCACGCATCGAGGAACTGCCCCAGGAAGAGGTCGACTCGTTGCTGAGAACGCTTTCCACAGGAGAGCAGGGAGGTATCCGATGAGCCAGAGCCCTGAAGGCATGGCCCGAAAGTCCGCGGAGGAGCGCCGTGCGCTGCTCGCCGAGCTGCTGCGCAGGCAGAGCGAGAAGTCGACCCTTTCCATTGCCCAGGAGCGGCTGTGGTTTCTGAACCAGCTCGAACCGGAGAGCGCCGCGAACGCTGTCCAGGGCGCCTTTCACCTGAGCGGGCCGCTCGACGTCGAGGCGTTGGAGCGGGCGCTGAACGAGATCGTCAGCCGCCACGAGACCCTGCGCGCCGTCTACGTCGCGCGCAAGGGCAAGCCGGTCCAGGTGGTGCTGCCTGGGATGCGCATTGCGCTGCCGGTGCAGGAGATCACCGGCGGCCTCGCCGCAGCCGTCGAGGAAGCCGCGGTGGAGGCGCAGCGGCCGTTTGATCTCGCTGAGGGGCCGCTGCTGCGGGCGCGGCTGCTCAGGCTGGGCGAGCGGGAGCATGTGCTGCTGGTGACCATGCACCACATTGTCTCCGACGGCTGGTCGCTGTGACCATGCACCACATTGTCTCCGACGGCTGGTCGCTGGGGGTGCTGGTTGGGGAGCTGGGGGTGCTGTATGCCGCGTTCCGGGACGGGAAGCCGTCGCCGCTTGCGCCGCTGCCGCTGCAGTACCCCGACGTCGCGGTTTCGCAACGCCAACGCCTGTCCAATGCCGGCGAGCAGCTTGCCTACTGGCGGACGCGCCTCGGCAGCGGCGACGGCGGGGCTGGCGCGGCACCGGTGCTGGGGTTGCCGACTGACCGGCCACGCCCGCCGGTGCAGACCTATCGGGGTGCCGACTGCTCGATCGTGTTGCCCGCTGCGCTTTTGGGACAGCTGGAGGGGTTGGGGCAGCGGGCGGATGCCAGCCTGTTCATGGTGCTGCTGGCGGGGTTGCAGGCGCTGCTTGGCCGCTACAGCGGCCAAGACGACGTGGTGGTGGGCACCTTCATCGCCAACCGCACCCGCCCCGAGCTCGAAGCCCTGATCGGCTGCTTCGTCAATACCCTGGCCCTCCGGACGGATCTCTCCGCCGATCCCAGTTTCAGGGAGCTGCTGGCGCGGGTGCGGGAGACTTGCGTTGGCGCCTACGCCCATCAGGAGATCCCGTTTGAGCGCCTGCTGGCTGAGCTGCAGCCTGAGCGGGACTTGAGCCGCACGCCGCTGTTCCAGGCAATGCTGGTGCTGCAAGACGCCCCGGGGGTCCAGCTCGAGCTGCCCGAAGTCACCTGCTGGCCCCTGCAACTGCCGACCCGGCGGTCCAACTTCGACCTGACCCTGTGGGCCGCCCCGCAGGCTGAACCTGCTGGCGGGCTGGAGCTGCGGGTGGAGTACGCCACCGACCTGTTCGACCAGGCCACCATCCAACGCCTCCTTCGCCACTATCAAACCCTCCTGGAAGCAGCAGCATGCGACCCCGAGGCGCCGCTGTCGGCGCTGTCGCTGCTGAACGACGCCGAGCGGCAGCAGGTGCTGGTGGACTGGAACGCCACCACGCGCGACTACACCACCGCCGGACTGTGCCTCCAGGAGCTCTTCGAACAGCAGGCCGCTCGCACCCCAGAGGCCACCGCGGTGCTTGAAGGCGGGCAGCGGTTGACCTACCGGCAGCTCAACGCCCGCGCCAACCAGCTCGCCCACCACCTCCGCACCCTGGGCGTCGGCCCCGAGGTCGTCGTCGGCGTCTGCCTGGAACGCTCGATCGACGCCGTGGTGGCGATCCTCGGCGTGCTCAAGGCCGGCGGCGCCTACCTGCCCCTCGATCCCGCCCACCCCACCCAGCGCCTGGCGTTCCTCCTCCGCGACGCCCAAGCAGGGATGCTGCTGACCCGCGAGGGCCTGCTCGACCAACTCCCCACCACCCAACCCGAAGGCGACGGGGTCGGGACGGGCCCGCAGGTGGTGCTGCTGGACGCCGACTGGCCAGCAGTCGCCCGCCACCCCGACCACAACCCTCCCACCCACCCCGACACCAGCCCGGCCAACCTCGCCTACCTGATCTACACCAGCGGCTCCACCGGCACCCCCAAAGGCGTGCTGGGGGTGCATCGCGGCATGGTCAACTGCCTGTCGTGGCTGTGGGAGACCTACCCTTTGGAGGAGGGGGAGGTCGCGGTGCAGCGGACCTCGCTCAGCTTCGTGGACGCGGTCTGGGAGCTGCTCACCCCGCTGCTCGCTGGGGTGCCCGTGGTGATTGCCCCGGACGAGGTCGTCAAGGACCCCGAGCGCTTCGTTGACCTCCTCGCCGCGCACCGGGTGACCCGCCTGGTGGCCGTGCCCTCGCTGCTGCGTGTCCTGCTGCACGCCGACGTGGATCTCGCCAGCCGGCTGCGCCACCTGCGGTACTGCTTCAGCAGCGGCGAGGCGCTGTCGCTGGATCTCTACCGCCGATTCACCGAGCGGCTCCCCGAGGCCACGCTAGTGAACGTCTACGGAACCTCCGAGGTGTCGGCGGACGCGACCTGCCACGACACCAGCCAGAACGGGACGCTCCCGTGCGTGCCGATCGGGCGCCCACTCGCCAACACGCAGGTCTACCTGCTTGACGTACACCTGCAGCCGGTCCCGGTCGGTGTCCCCGGCGAGATCTGCGTCGGCGGCATCGGGCTGGCCCGCGGGTACCGCAACTATCCTGACCTCACGACGGAGAAGTTCATCCGCAACCCCTTCTCCGACGACCCGGACGCCCGCCTGTACCGGACCGGCGACCTCGGCCGCTTCCTGGCCGACGGCAGCATCGCCTACCTCGGCCGCGCCGATCACCAGGTCAAGCTCCGCGGCTTCCGGATCGAGCTGGGCGAGATCGAAGCGGTGCTGGCCCAGCACGAGCGTGTCCGCGACGCGGCTGTCGTCGTTCGCGGCCAGGGAGAAGACGACCGCCTGATCGCGTACATCGTCCCGGCCGACGCTGGCAGCCCGATCAGCGGAGCGATGCGCGCCTTCCTCAAAGAGCGGCTCCCCGAGTACATGATCCCGTCTATGTTCGTCGCGCTCGACGCGCTGCCGCTGACCGTGACGGGCAAGGTGGACCGCATGGCGCTGCCCGACCCCGAGAGCGTCCAGGCCGAGCCCGAGCGCCTATTCGTCGCCCCCAGAACGCCGACTGAGGAGGCTCTGGCAGGGATCTTTGCGGAGCTGCTCGGCGTCGAGCGGGTCTCAACCAATGACGACTTCTTCGAGCTGGGTGGCCACTCGCTGCGTGTCATCGAGCTGCTCACCAAGGTCCGCAACGAGTTCCAGGTGGAGTTCCCCATGCGGGTCCTCTATGAGACGAGCACCGTCGCGAGCCTCGCCGAGGCGATCGAGACCATCCGCCACTCGGGGATCGGGGCAGCGCCAACGGCACTCAACGCGGTCGCCAACTTCGCGCGGGAAGCCACCCTCGACCCGGAGATCCGGCCAGAGGAGGCCCTTCCGTACACCCCGGTCGCCGAGCTGTCGGACGTCTTCCTGACCGGCGGGACGGGCTTCCTCGGCGTCCACCTGCTCTATGAGCTCCTCGAGCAGACGCAGGCGAACGTCCACTGTCTGGTGCGCGCTCCTAGCGCCGACAAGGGCAAGCTGCGACTCAAGGAGAAGCTGGAGGCCAACCACCTCTGGGACCCGAGCTACGGCGCGCGGATCGTCCCGGTGCTCGGCGACCTGAGCAAGCGGTGCTTCGGCCTCTCACAGGAGCGGTTCGACACGCTGGCCACGACCGTCCAGGCCATCTACCACAGCGGCGCCTACGTCAACTTCATCTTCCCCTACTCAGCGCTCAAGGCCGCGACCGTGACGGGCACCCAGGAGGCGATCCGGCTCGCGAGCCGGATCACGCTCAAGCCCCTCCACCACATCTCCCTCACCGACGTCGCCCTGCACCAAGACAGCGAGGGCCGCTGGGTGATCGACGAAGAGCCCGCGGTCACGTACCCACGAGGGATCTTCATGAGCGGCTACGCCCAGACCAAGTGGGTCGCCGAGCGGCTGGTGGCCCTGGCCCAGGCGCGCGGTCTGCCGGTGACGATCTACCGTCCGGGCTTCATCGAGGGGCACTCGCAGACCGGCTTCTGCAACACCACCAGCGAGCTGTGCCTGACCTTGAAGGGTTGCATCCAGCTTGGCTATGCGCCTGACCACCCCTTCAACTTCGACGCGGCCCCAGTCGACTACGCCAGCAAAGCCTTCGTCTACCTGTCGCGGCAGCCGGGGATGCTCGGGCGCATCTTCAACGCGGTGAACCCAAACCCGGTGCCGCTGCACAAGGTGACCGGATGGATCGACGCCGCCGGCTACCCGCTCCAGCGCGTGCCCTACCAGCAGTGGCGCCAAAAGGTGCTCGAGGTCGTCGCTAACGACCCCGGCCATCCGCTGTACTCGCTGCTGCCCTACTCGGTCGACGAGGAGATCGCGCGGATGCCACTGGCGTTCCCGACCGACTGCAGCAACACCCTCGCGGGCCTCGAGGACAGCGGGATCTCGTGCCCGCCCATCGAGCCGAAGCTGCTGGAAACCTGCCTGTCCTATCTCGCCGAGGTCGGCTTCCTCGAGCCGCCACAGGCGCAGGCACGGACCGAGCCGGAGCCGGCCGGTGCGCCGTGAGCCGCCGTGAGCGTGGAGCACGACGCGGCGGAGGTCCAGGCTGGGCGGGCGCTGGTCGAGCGGTGGCGGACGGGTGCGTTGCCGCGCCGGGATCCCGAGATCCCGGCGCGGAAGGGGAGCGGTGACACGCCGCTCTCGCCCGCGCAGGAGCGGCTCTGGTTCCTTGAGCAGCTCACGCCGGGCACCAGCGCCTACGCGGTCTCCTTCTGCGCCTGGATGCGCGGCCCCCTCGACGAGCACGCGCTCGCGGCCAGCGTCCAGGCGCTCGTCTCCAGGCATGAGATCCTCCGGGCCAGGGTGCGCATGGTCACCAGCGAGCCGCGGCTGGTGATCGACGAGGCTCCACGGATCAGGCTCGACACCGCCGACCTGCGGAACCTCCCCGCGGACCGCCGGGAAGACGAGGCGCTCCGCCGTGCCGAGGCAGCGCTCCGCCAGCCATTCGACCTGGCGGCAGGCCCGCTCGCGCGGGTCAAGCTCGTCCGGGTGGCGAGTGACCGATATCTGCTCGGTGTCATCGCCCACCATCTCGTCTGCGACGGCTGGTCGCTCGGGGTCGCCCTGCGGGAGCTGGCGGCGCTCTACGCGGCGTATGCCACCGGCCAGACCCCGTCCCTTCCCGATCTACCGATCCAGTACCGTGACGTCGCGGCCTGGCAGCGACAGCACGCCGACGGGCCGAGCTGGGAGCCGGACCTCGAGTACTGGGCGGAGCGGCTTGCCGAGCTGCCCGCACTCAAGCTGCCGACCGACCAGCCACGGTCGGCGGTGGCGGCGCCAACGCTGCGCGGCCGGCGGCGCCGCGTCCGCCTTCCAGGGGAGCTCACCGCCTCCTTGCGCCAGCTTGGCCGCGAAACCCACACGACCCTCTACATGGTTCTGCTCGCCGCCTTCCAAGCCCTGTTTGGCCGGCTCAGCAATCAGGAGGACGTCGCGGTCGGGTCGCCCGTCGCCAACCGCAGGCGCCCAGAGGTCCAGGGGCTCATCGGCCCGCTCGTGAACATGCTGACGGTGCGCACCGACCTGGCGGGGAACCCGACGCTCCGTCAGCTCCTCGGCAGGGTGCGGGAGAGTTGCCTCGGGGCGTACGCGCATCAGGAGGTGCCGTTCGAGCGGGTGGTCGAGCGGCTCCAGCCAAACCGGTCCGGCAACCGCCATCCACTGTTCCAGGTCGCATTCGCGCTCCAAGGCATGCTGCCGCTGCCGGCGTCGTTCGGCGGCGTCGACCTGGAACCCGTTGAGCTCGCGCCCGAGGCAGTGCAGTACGACCTTGAGCTGGAGCTGTGGGACACCGGCTCGGGCCTGGAAGGAAGCCTCGGCTACCGCACCGACCTGTTCGGCGAGGCGACCGCCGCCCAGCTCCTCGACCGGCTCCAGCGGCTGCTGCGTCAGGTGTGCGCCGACCCGGGCAGACGCCTTGGCGACCTTGACCTCCTTGCCGACACCGAACGCCGCCTGCTGGTCGCGTGGAACCGGACCACAGCGAGCCCCGCGGGTGAGCGCTGTGTCCAGGAGCTGTTTGAGCAGCAGGCTGCCCGCAGCCCCACAGCGGTGGCGGTCGAGCTGGGCGACCAGCGGCTCACCTACGACGACCTCAACGCCCGCGCCAACCAGCTCGCCCGCCACCTCCGTGGGGTCGGCGTCGAGCCGGGCACGACGGTCGCGATGTGCGTGGAGCGGGAGCTGGAGATGGTGGTCGGCCTGCTCGGCATCCTCAAGGCCGGCGGTTCCTATCTTCCCCTGGACCCCGGCCATCCGGCTGAGCGGCTTGGCTTCATGATCGCCGACACCCGAGCGCTGGTGCTGGTGACCAAGCAGCGGCTCCTCGGGCGGCTCGCCGAGCGCGACCGGCGGAGGCTCCGAGTCGTCTGCCTGGATCGGGACCAGGGGCAGATCGCCGCGCTGCCGCGGCGCAACCTCGACCCGCCCACCACCGCTCGCCACCTCGCATACGTGATCTATACCTCCGGTTCCACCGGTCACCCCAAGGGCGTCGAGGTCGAGCAGCGATCGCTTTGGTCGCACTGCCTTGCGATGCGGGCGGCCCTCGGGCTCACACCGGACGAGCGTGTGCTGCAGTTCTCCGGCGTCGCGTTCGACACCGCGATTGAGCAGATCCTCACGCCGCTGACCTGCGGCGCGACGGTTGTGCTCCGCGGCGCGGCGTTGTGGAGCCCGGCCGAGCTCTGGCGCAACGTGCCTGCGCTTGGCCTGACGGTCGTCAATTTGACACCGGCGTACTGGCAGCAGGCGGTCGCCGCGCTGCCCGACGGCGGTGGGGGAACGCTCGCTCCGCTCAGGTTGCTGATCGTCGGTGGCGACGTGGTCGCGCCGAAGGTCGTTGCCGCATGGCGGAGGAAGGTCACCGGCGTGCGCCTGCTCAACGCCTACGGTCCGACCGAGGCGACCGTCACCACCACGCTGTTCGACGCCACCGGCGCCACCGGCGCCGGCCCGCTGCCGATTGGCAGGCCGATCGCCAACCGGCAGGTCCACGTGCTTGACCGCTGGCTTCGTCCCGTCCCGATCGGGGTGCCCGGAGAGCTGTACATCGGCGGTGCGTGCCTGGCACGCGGCTACCTGGGCCGACCTGGGTTGACCGCCGAACGGTTCATCCCCGACCCGTTCGCGATCGATCCCGGCATCGAGCCCGGCCAGCGGCTGTACCGCACCGGTGACCTGGCACGCTACCGGCCCGACGGCAATCTGGAGTTTTTGGGGCGCGTCGACCGGCAGGTCAAGCTCCGCGGCTTCCGGATCGAGCCGGGCGAGCTCGAGGCGGCGCTCGCCAGCCACCCGGCGGTGCGGGAGGCGGTCGTGGTGGCCCGTGAGGACCAGCCTGGCGAGCGACGGCTGGTCGCCTATGTCGTCTGCACGGGCGAGCCGCCGTCGCCGGGTGAGCTGCGCGCGTACCTGGCCCGCACCCAGCCGGAGTACATGCTGCCAGCCGCCTACGTCGTCCTCGACGCCCTGCCGCTCAACCGCAGCGGCAAGGTCGACCGCAAGGCCCTGCCGGCGCCCGGCACCACGCGGCCCGCTCTGACCGGCGGCTACGTCGCCCCGCGCAACCCGACCGAATGGCTGCTCGCCGGCATCTGGGCGGAGCTGCTCGGCCTCGAGCGGGTCGGCGTGCACGACAACTTCTTCGAGCTCGGCGGGCACTCGCTGCTTGCCACCCGCGTGGTCAACCACCTCAGCGAGGCGCTCGGCGCCGAGGTCCCGCTGCGGTTGCTGTTCGAGCGGCCAACGGTGGCCACGCTCGCGGCGGCGCTCCCCGCGCCCAGCCCCGGCCAAGCCCTCGCGCCCATGGCGCCGATCCCCAGGCTCCCACGGGTGCTGTCGCCGCTGGAAGGCGTGGGCGTCCCGGTCGATGTGGCGCTCTCCCTCGACGACGTCGGCACGGAGGTGTGGGATCGCCTGCCGCAGGACTCATTCTTCAAGTCTGCCGCCTGGCTCGGCCGCGTGGAGGGCACGCTCTCCCCGCGCAGCGCCTACATCATGGCCAGAGACGAGCGTGACGCGCCGGTCGCCGGCCTGGCCGCCTACCTCGTCCAGCCCGACGCCTACCTGCTGCTCAACCCGCCCCGGCTCGCCGTCTGGCCGGAGCTTCGCGCCGCCGTCGCCCCGTTCCAGCCGGAACGCGAGCGCCACCGAACCGACGCGCTCGCACGGGCGCTGACCTCCGAGCTGGCCGACCGCTACCCGGCCGCAGTCTGCGTCTGCCCCTACTCATGTACCGCCGGCACTGTCGGCGCCGTGCGACGACCGGAGGTCGCCGAGGCGCTGCTCGACGCGTTCGCGGAGGTCGCCGCCGACTGGGGGGCGAGGAGCTGCGCGTTCCTCCATCTCCAGGAGCAGGAGCAGCCGGTGCTCGCGGCGGCGCTGCGGCGGCGCGGCCATGCCGCGGTCACGCTGGCCGCGCAGGCCCGCCTGGGGGTCAGCTGGCCGTCGGTCGACCACTACGTTGCGTCGCTCGGGCGACACCGCCGAGGAAGAGTCCGCCACGAGCTGCGCGCGCTCCAAGCCGCCGGCCTCACGACGGAGGTGGTCGACGGGTCGCGCCTGCGGGAGCTGATCGACGACCTCGCCCCGCTCTACGCCAACCTGCAGGGCAAGTACGGCCACACCGCAAGCCTGGAGGCTGCCCGGGAGACCCTCGCGTGGATCGAGACGCGCTTCGCCGACGTCACCAGCGTGGTCCTGGTGCGGGACCGCGACCACGTCCTCGCGTTCCATGTCTTCTACGAGGTCGGGGGCACGTTCTATACTTATCTCACCGGCCAGACCTATGAGCGGCGCGCCCGCGACGGGTTCGCCTACTTCCACGCCACCTACTACGAGCCGATTCGGCTGGCGATCAGCCGCGGCGTCGGGGAGATCGACTTCGGTGTGGAGTCCTACCAGGCGAAGGTCGCGCGCGGCTGCCAGCTGCAGCCCCTGACCAGTCTGTTCGACTTCGGCGCCGACCTCCGCGACGAGCTGGCGGAGCTGTTCGGCCTGGTCAACGCCGCGCAGCACACCCGGCTGGGGCGGGCTGCGTGAGCGCGCCGCCGCGGGCCGGAGCGGCGCTGGAGACCTGCGTCGCCCGCTCCTTCGCCGCGCTCGACATGGCCGCATGGGACAGTCTGGCCGGGGGCGATCTCTACGCGTCGTCGCGGTGGCTGCGCGCTGTCGAGCCGATCTTCGCCCCGTACAGCGCCTTCGTCCTGGTCCGCGACGGGGGCCGCCGCGGCCGGCCGGTCGCGGGCGTCGCCGCCTACCTGGTCACCGACGAGAGGGCCTACCTCTTTCTGAATCCCCCGCGGCTGGTCGTGTCCGACCCGTTGCACGCCGCTCTCGCCGAACGGCCCGAGGCCGAGCGGCGCCGCGCGCGCGAGCTGGTGGCCGGGCTCGCACCGAAGCTGGCGCGGCGGTATCCGGTCGCGGTCTGCGTGAGCCCGTTCACACCGGCGGGCGGGGTCGTCGGGGCGGCTGCGCGGCCGGAGGTGGCGCGGCGCCTGCTCGATGGCTTCATGGAGGTGGCAGCGAGCTGGGCCGCGCGTTCGACCGCGTTCCTTTCCCTGCGAGAGGGGAGCCATGCGGCCCTCACCGCGACGCTGCGGTCCGGCGGTCACGTGCCGAGCCAGCTCGGCGCGCGCTGCTCCCTCCCGATCCGCTGGAGGTCGTTCGACCACTACCTGGCGTCGCTGTGGCGGAAGCGACGCTGGAAGGTCCGCAGCGAGCTTCGCGCGTTCGAGGCCAGCGGCTTCCGTGCCCGGGTCGTCTACGGCACCCGGCTCCGTGAGGTCACCGGCGACCTGGCGCCACTGTTCGCCAACCTCCAGCGCAAGTATGGCCACGGCGGCGATGTCGCCGCGGCCAGGGAGACCATCGAGTGGGTGGGGGAGCACCTCGCACCGCTGGCACGCGTTGTGCTGATTGAGGACGGCAGCCGGCCCGTCGCCTTTCACCTACTCTACGAGCTACACGGCACGCTCTACTCCTACCTGGCGGGTCAGGTCTACGAGCAGCGCGTGCAGGACGCCGCCGCGTTCTTCCAGGCCGTCTATTACCAGCCGATCGAGCTGGCGATCCGCCGCCGCCTCGCGCGCATCGACTTCAGCAGCGAGTCCTATGAGGCAAAGCTTTGGCGCGGCTGTGAGCTCTCGCGCACGGTCGGGTTGTTCGACTTTGGAGCCGACCTGCGCGGCGAGCTGGCGGCCCTGCTCACGCTGGTGGATGCAGGGCAGCGGGCTCGCTTCGAGCGGTACGCGCGCTACCGGCAGCTGCGCCACTGAGCAGGTCCCGCACGTTCGTGGCCGAGACCAGGTCGCCCTTGCGCTCGTACAGCTCGAGCGCGGCGTCGGCGGGGCTCGCCGCGGCGTCGCGCCGGCCCGCCAGCAGCAGGACCTCCGCGAGGTCGCGCAGCGAGTCGCCCCGCATGAACAGGTAGTCGGTCGGCTCGCCGATCGCCACCGCCGCCCGGGCGAGCTGCTCGGCCCGCTCGTGCTCGCCCCGCCGTGCCAGCAGCTTGGCGCGGACGCCGCGCGACAGCATCTGCGCGCCGAAGTCGTCGGCTGCCATAGTGCGCTCGCACGTCTCGATCGCAGACTGGGCCTGCTCGTGGCGGCCGAGCCGGTACAGCGCCTCGGCGAGCAGGCCCGCGGTGGTGGAGAGGTAGCCGGTCTCGCCACGCCGCTCGAGCACGCGGCACAGCTCGCCGAGCTGCGCCGCTGCAGCCTCCACGTCACCGATGAGCAGGTCCAGCCGGCTCGAGTACTGGGGGACGCCCCCGTCCGCCATGGAGACGCCGAGTTCTCGGTACATCGCTTGCGCCTGCTGATACAGCGCGCGGGCCGCGGTGATGCGGCCCGACATCGCGGTGAAGGCTGCCTCAATGATGATCATGAAGGCGTCAGGCTGCGTCACGCGCGGCAGCCGCTCGCGGAGTTCCCGGCAGGCCCGGATCGCCTCACCCGCCGGCGTTGGGCCCCAGAACAGCGGCCCTGCGAGCTGCCAGACGGCATCGACCTCGGCGCGGCGGTCGCCAGCCAGCTCGGCATGCCGCACTGCCCGCTCCAGGATCCCCTTGGCCTCCTCTGCCCGGCCGAGCGCGAACATGCAGCTCCCGTGCGCGAACCACGCTCGCGCCAGCGCCCGGTCGTCACGCAGCTCTTCCAGAACCGGAACCGCCGGCTCGATCTCCCGGACGACCTCGGCGAGATCGGTTGTGGGGTCGACGTGAAAGCGGAGCCAGGCACGCTCGACGTGGAGGCGCGCGGCCAGCCGCCGGTCCGGGACAGCCCGCGCCAGCTCCAGGCCCTCGTCAATCACCGTCTGGGCGCGGCGGTAGTGCGCCGGCTCGGCCAGGGCCGCAACCAGGTCGGGCAGGAGGTCGCGATACATCGGGTCGTCAGGACCAAGCAGCCCGACAGCTCTGCCCAGAAGGTTGGCGGCGGCACCGCCGATCAAGTCCACAAGCGCCTGTGCCCGCCGGCCGGCCGCTCCGAGCTGTTTCGCCGCCCGCCGCTCCAGCGCGACCCCGCGGCGGTCCAGCGGGCCGATCTCGCGCCGGTAGCGGCACGCCTGCTCGAGGTGGTAGCCGAGGATCCCGTCGTCGTGGACGTCGTGGGCGTCGTCGCCGCTGCCGGTCGTGGTCCGCTTCAGCCAGTGAGCGTAGCGTTCGTGCAGCTCGGCGCGTCGCTCCCTGGGGATCCCGTTGTAGGCCGCCTCGCGGATTCGGGGTTCCGGGAAGCGGTAGCCCTGCTGCTGCTCGCCGGGGAGCTCCGCCGGTCCTGGCGTGATCAGCCCGCTGCCGACGAGGGAGGCGAGCCGGCGTTGAAGCTCGTCACGGAGCCCGGGTGGTGCCAGCGCGGCGACGGCGCCACCGTGGAAGACCGGTCCCTCGACCGCCGCGCACTCGAGCACCGTCCGCTCGGTCGTGCCGAGCCGCCGCAGGCGCTCGGCGCCGGTGCCGGTCGTGCCGTTCTGGTCGTCCGGGGGCGCCGGCAGCGTGATCGTGATCGCGCCGCGGCCCTCGCCGGGCCAGTCAGGGCGGAGGTCGAGCAGCCTGGGGGTGGCCAGGCACAGCAGCAGGATCGGGGCGTCAGCGCTCTGCCCGGCGACCTGCTCGACGAAGCCAAGGAAGGTCTGCTCGGCCCACTGAAGGTCCTCAAGGACGACCAGCAGCGGCCGTTGGCGGGCGAGCGCCTCAAGCAGCTTGCGGGCCGCCCAGTAGCGGTCTTCGATGCGGCCCGTCCACAGCCGTTCCACGACCAGCTCGCCGTGCGGCGCTCCGGCGAGCAGCTCCTGTGCGGGGACAGGCAGCCGCCGCAGGATCTGCGTGAGCGGCCACAGCGCGACACCGCCGTAGGGCAGGCAGCGCCCGTTGAGCACGAGCGCCTTGTCGGGGAGCGTGGCAGCGAGCCGCTCGGCCAAGCGCGTCTTGCTGGCGCCCGCGGGCCCGAGCACGGTCGCGAGCTGGCAGTTCCGCTCGCGAACCGCACGCTCGAACGCCTGCCGCAGCCGGCCCAGCCCTTCCTCGCCCTCCCCGCCGCTGCCGGGCTGCTTCGACACCATCACGTCCAGCCTCCCTGCGCGCGCTGACAACCGACGGGGACCATAGGGACGGCCCCCAAACCCCGCAAGTAACGCAAGGAAGGGTGGGCGGGATTCAGGTCGGCGGGTGGAGGTCAGTGGAGGGTCAGTTGAGCGCTTGCAGCCGTTCCCGCAACCTCGGGTCGAGCGGATGTGCCTCGGAGAGGCGGCCGGTCACCGCCGCGACGAAGTCCTCGTCGGGCAACTCATCCTCGGCGTTCGCGGCCCGCACCAGCGTGGCCCCGTCGCGCGCCTCGACCGTGACAGCGTCGTCGTGCTCGGTGACCGCCACACGGGAGAAGGCGACGCGCCACGCCAGCCGGCCAGTCCGCTCCTCCGGGGACACGGGGGCGTCCATGTCGTCGGCATGGGTCGCCGCTTCGCTGGCGAGATGGAAGGCCTGCAGGCCCGCAGGATACGGCCCAACCGAGGTGGTAATCGTCCCGTCACGGCCACGTGCCCGCAGCCTGCGCCGGGTGTCGTGCGCCATCGTCTGCCAGGTGGCCAGCACCGCATCGGTGGGCCGGTCGGCCTGGGTGGCGATGCTCCACTCGTTGTAGCCGTCGAACCCGGCGACACCGGCCCGCTCTACCTCTTCAAACAGCGATGCAAGGGTGTCATCGAGGCATGCCTGGTTGTATCGCTCGGCGCCGACCATATGCGCCAGCATGTCGCGCACGGTCCACCCCACGCACCGCGTCGGGCGCCGCCAGTCGTCTGCTCCCAGCGAGGAGAAGAACCTGTCGAGCCGGCGGTACTCGGCGTCGAGCACGTCGAACGGGTCGATATCGCGCAGCTCGCGGTCGTCGACGGGGACGGGCATGCGAGCCACCTCCTTCGTCCTTGGCCCTCGCGTCCTTGGCCCCCGCTCGGCCCTCCCCTGCGGGCTGCTGACCCCCGAGCGTCATTGTCGCCTCCCGCCGCGCCACCGGCGAGGGCTGGCTAGACTCTGCCGTGTTCCGTGAGGTAAGCGACGAGGTGAACGGGGGCAGCACGCTGACCGGTCGGGTCCGTGGCGTCCGCTCGGCCGCGGCGTTCGTGGATCGTGTCGGGGTCGCCGTGGTCTTCCCCAGCGACGACCTGGTCCTGCCGTCGCTGTGGGAGGTAGCCGTCGGCAGCGGAGAGCTGATCGTCTTCGTCCACGACGAGCAGGGCAAGCGCGTGCTGAGCCCTGAACTCGAGCGGGTGTGGTCCCTGCACGACCGGCTGGCCGCCGAGCGTCTCGCCTGCGTAGGCAAGCACGTGCGCAACCGGCTCGCCCTGATCTCGCTGGCGATGTTGCCGGCCTTCTACGCCCTGACCGGCCGTGCCGGCGACGAGGACGACTTCCAGGACTCGGACGCGCTCTCGCCGCTCGAGCTGGATCTCGCCGAGGCGCTGCTCGAGGACGGCCCGCAGACCGGCCCTGCGCTCCGCGGGCGGCTCGGGCTGCGTGACGCCCGGCGAGTGAAGCGGGCCCTGGAGGCGCTCCAGCGCAAGCTCGTCATCACCCGGGCCGGCGAGGCAGAGCAGCCACAGGGTTGGGCTGCAGCCATCTTCGACCTCGTAGCCCGCCGCTACCCCGAATGCACCCGCTGCCTTCCAGGGTCTGCCACCGCCCGCAGGGAGGTAGCAGACGCCGTGCTCCGGACGGCGGGAGAACTGTCGGCCGCAGACCTCGCCGCCGTCCTGGGCCAGTCGCGAGCCGAGGCAGCGGCCGCGCTCGACGATCTGGTCGACACTGGCCGTGCGTGTCGGCACGACCAGCAGCACCCCACCACTTGGGCCTGGGGAGCATGCAGCGATCGTACGCACTGACCGATCGCTGCGCTCGACGGTTCGTGGCCTGCATGGGTTGGACCCACGACCATGGAGCAGCACGCCGCGGCGCCCAACGCGACCGCCGACATACTGGAGTGGTGAGGGGCGATGGCATGTGGGTGCTCCGCAATCCCGCTGTAACGGCCGCACCGTGTCGGCAGCAAGCCTTGCCAGGTCACACGACGACCCTGCGAAGTCGGTCGCGGCCAGGTTCCCTCCCTTTTCCCTCCAAGAACGCCGGACCAGACGGGACGGGCGGGGACGCCAAGAGACAAGCAAGAGAAACCAGCTGGTTATTCATGCAGGTTGCGTGTTGGGTACGAAAACCCGGACGTGGTGTGTGAGCTGCGGGTTCATCGGGCCAGGCTCGGTAGGGTGACTCCTCCCAACCCCTGCGGAGGCCGGCCTGCGTGCTACCCAAACTCATCTATCTCACGTTGTGTCGCACCATCCAACTGCTCGCCCTGCGTGGTCGCGGCGATGCCGCCAAGGAGCTGGAGATCCTGGTCCTGCGCCACCAGCTCACCGTGCTGCGCCGCCAAGTTCCACGGCCAAAGCTGGAGCCGGCGGACCGTGCCTTGCTGGCTGCGCTCAGCCGCAGGCTGCCAAGGTTGAGCTGATCGCGCTTTGTCGTCAGGCCGGAGACGCTGCTGCGCTGGCACCGCCGCTTGGTCGCTGGCGTCTGGACCGACCCACACCGCCGGCCCGGACGACCGCCCCTCGATGAGCAGCTTCAGCAGCTGATCGTTCGGCTGGCCAGGGAGAATCCCCGCTGGGGCTACCAGCGGATCAAGGGCGAGCTGCTCCGACTCGGCATGGCGGCGTCGGCGACCGCGATCCAGGCTACGCTGCGCCGCCACGGCCTCGACCCGGCACCACGGCGTGCCGGGAGCGGCACGTGGCGGGCGTTTCTGCGCCAGCAGGCCGCTGGGATCGTGGCGTGTGACTTCTTCACCGTCGACACCGTGTGGCTCAAACGGCTGTATGTATTAGTTACGTGGAATCACGGCACCGGCAGGGTCACATGCCGGCCGGTGTCACCACAAGCTGAGAGGTCCCGGTTGGCCCCATCGATGGTGGTTGAGGAGAAGTGGCCGGTCCTGGCCCGGCATCAGCGAGCCGCCGAGTGGCTGGGGATCTGGACCGACCTGGGACGGGCACCCCGAACGATCGACGCCTACGCCCGCGGGCTGGCCGAGTACCTGCAGGCTTGTGAGCGTGACGGCGTCGACCCGCTGACCGCCAACCGGTCACAGGTCGCGGCGTTCGTGCGGGAGCTGGCGTCGCGGCCGAGCCGGCGGGGCGCCAACGTGGTCGCGCTGGACTCTGGCGCAGGCTTGGCGAACGCGACGCTGCAGCAGCGACTGGTGCCGGTGCGGCTGTTCTACGACTTCCTGGTCGAGGAGGGCCTGCGGGATACCAATCCGGTCGGCTGCGGCCGCTACCGTCCGGGCCGCGGGCCGGGTGGCGGCGGCGGTGGGGGGAGGCCCGGGGGTGCGTAAATTCGTTCGCGCAGCTCGTCGGAACTCGTCGAGCAGGCCGTCGAGCAGGTCGCCTGACAGGTCGTCACTCGTGAGGATCCTCCAGGTCCCTGAACCGTCCCAGGACTGACTGATGGAGTCACCTTCGGGCGGTGGCGAGCAGTTGGCTGGCATCCAGTTCCTGGACCTGGACTCCCGGCGGGCCGAGCACCGCCAGGGCCGCCAGGTAGCCAGGCCCTGGGTGCAGTCGCCGGAGCTCAGCGGGCGGCGTTGCCTTCTGGGTGTTGGGCCATCGCAGCAGGGCGGGGGGTTCGGTGGGCCCGGAGACGGTGATGGTGGCCATGGGGATGGCGAGCCCGTCGCCGGTCGCCTTCAGCAGTGCCTCCTTGCGGGTCCAGTAGGTGAGCAGCCCGGCCGCTCGGTCAGCTGGTGGCAGTGCTTGGAATGCCGGCCGCTCGTGTGGCGAGAGGACCTCGGCGGCAAGCGCCTCCAGTTGTGGGATGGTGGCGAGCTGCTCGACGTCGACGCCAACCGGCGCGCCTCGGGTGACGGCTACCACGACGCGGTGTCCTGAGTGGGCGATGGAGAACTGTAGGCTGGCGGCGTCGGCCAGGAGTTGCGGTTTGCCGTGCTGGGCGCCGCAGGTGCGGCAGGTGCGGTCAAAGCGGAGCCGCGCATCCTCGGCGGGACAGTCCAAGTGGCGTGCCAGCACTAGGCGGGCGAGCGCGGTGCCGACGGTGTGGCGGTCCTGGTCGTCGTGGCGGCGGAAGCGGGCACGGCGGTCGCGCTCGGCCGCGTGCAGCAGGTGGTCCAGCGAGGGCCGGCGGGTTGGGTGTGCCCACCAGACCTGACAGGCGTTGTCTTCTAGCAACGGCACCACGGCGGCATCCCTTGCGGTGACGATGGCAGACCTCCGCGTCATGAGAGCAGCTTCGATCGAAGCAACCGCGTCTCCGTACCATTCTTGCGCTGGCCTTCCAGTTGGGGCGCCGCGATCATCGACCTGGCTTTCGCACCCCGTTTTCGCTCCGTTGACGCCAGGCCGGGCGGGGACGGGCGGTGACGCCAGTGGACGGCCGGGGATATGGGGTGGCTGTTTGTGCAGCTTGTGGTTGACAACGGGGGACAGGAGGGGATGTGAGGGGATTTCTCGGATCGCCAGCAATGACGCCTGCGGAGTCGTCACACCCAGGGTTCCCTCGCTTTTCCTCCGGTTTTCCTCCGGCGGACGCCAGGCTGCGGGGGACGGGCGGGGACACCAGGGGACGGCCGGGGATGTTGGGTGGCCGTTGGTGCAGCTTGTGGCCGACAGGAGGGGACGAGGGGTACTATGAGAGGAAGGAAAGGGACATAATGGTACGATCTGTAAAAATCGTCGACATTGCCTACATAGGTTCGAATCCTGTCGCTGCCACACTACCGCTGACCTGCGCAAACGCAGTTCGGAGCTGGGGGTGCATACCCCGATGGGGTATGCGGGGGTTCCCTCCGTTTTCCCTCCAAACCATGCCAAACTGGCAGGCACACCCGGGGGCGCTGTTGCGTCTGGTCAACTCGCGCATGCTGAAGCCGCGATGTCGATCCGGTGTCAGATCGCCACGGCCAGCTCGTCGAACGCGACCGCCAGCCGCCGGTCGACAGGCGCATCGACCGCCAACTCGTAGTGGCCTC
>WNFX01003535.1_pt1 | contig 20594 bp, 20 predicted proteins | sample 5400111 | NCBI WGS metagenome assembly WNFX01 (sample SAMN13153363, study PRJNA577476) | soil metagenome | isolation source: 40 cm soil or saprolite under grassland replicate 1 | place: USA:California | collected 2016-06-15 | reverse complement strand
ATCCTTTTCGATCTGGGCGTGCGCCAGTTCCGCTTTCTGACCAACAACCCGAAGAAGGTGGTTGGGCTGGAAGGGTATGGACTCGAGATGGTCGAGCAAGTGCCGATTCGGAGCGAAGCCAACCCGCACAATGCGAAATATCTCGAGACGAAAAAAGTGAAGCTGGGCCATATGCTCTGAGGCGATTCGCTCACGAGCAATTGTCGATCTTTCATCGCTACTGCCATGTCGAACATTAGCCCGCCGCGTCCACGCGACGCCGAGGTGAAACGTAGTTTCATAATTGTGGCGAGCCAGTTTAACGGCGAATACGTGCAGGGCCTCATCAATCACGCCCGGGAAGAACTGCGCGCGCTTTCGCCAGGCGTAACGATTTCTCTTCAGCGAGTGCCCGGCGCGTTCGAAATTCCGATCGTCGTCCGCGAGCTGGCCTCGCAAAAAAAGGCGGACGCCATCATCGCTGTGGCCGTTATATTGAAAGGTAAGACCGGGCACGCGTCCAATCTCAGCCGCTCTGTGACCGACGCGTTGCAACGGATTGCCGTCGATCACGGCGTGCCCGTAATCAACGCTGTTCTCAGCCTCGACAATGAAACTCAAGCACGCGAGCGTTGTCTTAAGAATAAGATCAATCGCGGGACGGAAGCGGCGCGGGCTGCGGTGAAAATCGCCGGCGTCATGTCGAAGCTCCGTGCAAAATAAGTCTTATGGGTAAACGTCGTCGGGCGCGTGAAGCCGCCATTCAATATCATTTTTGGCGCGATCTGCAGCATGGCGAAGGACCGGAGAACATCGCCGACTTTTGGGAATTTTGCCCGGGCACGCCGCGTGTGCGCGAATTTGCCCAGCCGCTGATCGAAGGAATGGTCGCGCACCTGCCGGAAATGGACGAGCGAATTCGGCGCTACTGCGAGAATTATGAGTTCCATCGCATCTCCGCTGTCGATCGCAATGTTCTTCGGCTTGCGATTTACGAAATGCTTTATCGCGACGACATTCCTCCGGTCGTTTCGATCAACGAAGCGATCGAGCTGGCCAAGACTTTTGGTGGCGCGGATTCTGGACGTTTCGTTAACGGGATTCTCGATCGTGTGAAAGACGATTTGAAGCGTCCGTTGCGCGAAGCGGTGCAGAAACCAGCGCCCGATGCAGCGAAGTAGTTGCTGTCGGTCTTGCGTCGCGCGAGCTGGCTATTTGTCATTCCGAGCGAAGTCGAGGAATCTCTCACTATTAAAACGGCGCACACACTCGATTGGCGCGTTTTTTCAGAGAGCAGTAAGAGATGTCTCGACTTCGCTCGACATGACAAGACTGGAGACTAACGAATGAACTTCTTCGACACACTTGCGCAAACGTTTGCGAATAAGCCAATCGACTGGGACAAGCTCGAAGAAGCGCTCATCCGCGCGGATCTGGGAGTGCCGATGACGACGCGGATCATCAGCAGGTTGCAAGAGCGCGACGCCTGGTCTCTGACCGGCATCAATGATGTCGTCAAAGTCGCCCGCGATGAAGTCTTGCGCGTCCTGCCAACCGCTTCGAAACCAATTGAGCCGCTTCCTGACAAACCGAAAGCGATCTTGATCGCAGGCGTGAACGGGACGGGCAAGACAACATCGACGGCGAAACTCGCGCATTTTCTCCAGCAAGATCGACATAGTGTGTTGCTCGGGGCGGCGGACACTTTTCGCGCGGCGGCGATCGAGCAACTTGGCATTTGGGCCGAGCGTCTTGGCCTGGAAATGATTCGCGGTCAATACAACGCCGATCCGGCCGCGCTTTGTTACGAGGCCTACCAGGCGGCCGAGAAACGCAAGATTGAATTCCTCATTTGCGATACGGCTGGGCGATTACACACGAAAAGCAATTTGATGGCTGAGCTGCAAAAAGTGAAACGCAGCCTGGCCAAGCTCGATCCGAACGCGCCGCATGAAATTTTGCTGGTTGTCGATGCAACCACCGGAAGTAACGCAGTCAATCAGGCGCGCGAATTTCACAACGCCATCGGATTGACCGGCTTGATTGTGACCAAACTCGACGGCAGCGGCAAAGGCGGAATCGTAGTTGCCATTGCCAATGAGTTAAAGGTCCCGACGCGTTTTGTTGGCACCGGAGAAAAGATCGATGACTTTGCGCCATTCGACGGGCGCGAATTTGTCGCGAAGATGTTGTAGCTGAAATTTCAAGACCGTGGGAGAACCGATCAAAGAAACGTTCGTGCCGGAAGATGGCGTCGCTCCAGTCGCAGCGACAGGTTTTCTCGGTTTTCTCGCGAAATTCACCGTCCTCAAGGGAGCGCAACGCGAGTTGTGGCTCACGTTCTTGATAAAGCTGCTAATCATCCTGGCTTATTCGGTCACGAATTGGACGCTAATTTTATGGCTTAAGTCAGATCTCGGGTTTAACGACCAGCACGCGTTCGTTTTAGTAGCGTGGGTCTGGGCACTGGCCATGACCGTGTTCACGCTGTTAGCTGGCTCTCTTACCGACGCGTTTGGCCTCCGTCGAACTTTCCTGCTTGGCGTCTTTGTCTGCCTGATTGCGCGATCCGTGATGGTATTCACGTCGATAAAATGGCTCGCACTGGCCGGCGGCTTGCTTCCTTTGGCTATCGGGGAGGCGCTGGGCACGCCGGTGCTGATCGCAGCCACGCGGCGATATTCCACGACGCGACAACGCTCGATCTCCTTCTCGCTCATATACTCGATCATGAACGTTGGCTTTCTGATCGCTGCCCGCATTTTCGATTACGTCCGGCAGACGTTAGGCGAATATGGTCATTTAAATTTCTTTGGATTAGAGATCACCACTTACCGAACGTTATTCCTGGTAAGCCTCGGCTTTGAGATCCTGCTTCTTCCGACGATTTATTTTCTGCGTCGAGGAGCTGAGGCGACAGATGAAGGCGTCAGATTCACTGCCGAGCCGGTGAGGCACGCCACAGGCGCGTTCTGGAAGCGCATTTGGCTGACCATTCACGACAGCGCCATCGATACTGTCGCGCTGTTTAGGCGGCTACTCGGTCAGTCCGGTTTTTATCGGCTCCTCGCTTTTCTTCTGTTGATCGGGTTTCTGAAGCTCATCGTCATGTCAATGTATTACGTGTTTCCCACATTCGGTATTCGTGAGCTCGGGGATGGCGCTCCGATAGGTCACCTGTTAGGCATCAATTACGGTCTCATCATTTTGCTCGCGCCGGTGATCGGTGCGCTTACGCAACAATTCTCCGCATATCGAATGGTTATAGTCGGAGGAGCCATCTGTACTGCTTCGGTCTTCGTCATGGCTTTGCCTACAGCGTGGTTCCAAGGTTCCACCAACGGCCCGATCGGGCAGTGGCTCGGTCACAGTTACCTCGGATTGAAAGGCGGTATTCATCCGTACTACATCATGACTGCGCTTTGTATGGTCATCTACTCGGTCGGCGAAGGGTTCTACGCACCGCGAGTCTATGAGTATGCTGCCGCGATTGCTCCAAAAGGTCAGGAAGCGTCCTATGGCGCGCTCTCTTATATTCCGTTTCTTATCGGGAAATTGCTCGTTGGAAGCGCAGGCTTCTTACTAGCTGCGTTTTGTCCAGAACACGGTCCGCGCCATTCCGGGACGATGTGGCTCATCTTCGCCCTGGCGGCATCGGTCGCGCCGATCGGATTAGTTGGGCTGCGTCGCTACATTCGGGTTCCCGAAGCCGGGCGACAGGATTAGTGCGCGGAGGATTAACCACTAATCAACACGAATGGACACGAATGATCGGCAGCTGTTGTCCAAAGAGGAGGTCTTTCAAATTGTCGGGTGCGCGATCGAGGTTCTCAACACACTCGGCCACGGGCTGGTTGAGAAGCCGTACGAAAATGCGCTGGTCGTGGAGTTTAGGCTGCGACACATCCCGTATCGCCAGCAACCGCTGTTCGATGTCCTCTACAAAGGCAATAAGGTTGGATTGTTCATCCCCGATCTCATCGCATTCGATGCCGTCGTTCTGGACACGAAGGTGATCGATCGAATCACCGACCACGAGCGCGGACTAATGCTGAATTATCTGCGGATCACCAAACTTCGCGTCGGAGTGATCCTTAATTTCAAACACGCCAAACTGGAATGGGAACGAATCGCCCTATGAATTCGTGTCCATTTGTGTCCATCGTGGTTGACTCCACCAAATTCCGTTATCGCGGCAAAGCAAATAAGAAAAATGATCATTTCTCTCGATCATCTTAACGCAGGGCTCAAGTGGTGGGGTAAACGGCGGGGTAAGAAGACCAAATTCCCGAGCGACATCCATAACGCTGATTATTATGACATCTACGATGTTCGTGCCGCTGGAGTAACGGTGCAGTGGTGGGATGCGACAGTAAATCGTTTGGGTCAATGGCGCGCATATCGCGGCGGCAAATGTCCGATAACAAAAAAGGAGATTATCCGACGGGGCATTCAGCGTCTAAGCGAAGTCGCTGCCGAATACGCAAAGCTCGTCACGAGTTCAACGACGGAGCCGTGTATTACCGATGTGTGCTGGGAAGACGTGGATTCTCTCTTCGCCATCGCGTCCGGAATCAGACGCGGCAAAGCGCCCATGTTTGCCAGCAAGATGTGTCACTTTCTTTTCCCGAAGCTGTTTATCGTGATGGACAACCAAGCGACCAGCATCTTCGATTACGAGTTTTACTGGCGAGGAATGAAGGATGAATGGTGCAGGTTCAAGGACAAAGCCGAAGCGAGCAACCTTCTTAGAAACGCAATCAGATCCAGCAAGCCACTTCATCCGCTGTATCCTCTCGAAACTAAGATCATGGAATTGAGCCACATTGGGCACAAGCACGGTAGCTGATGGCGGGAACGAATCGTCCAAATGATTCGTGTTCATTTGTGTCCATTCGTGGTTACTCCGGCAAATTCCGCTGTCGCGACAAAATAAATCGCGTATTTTTTGCCGTGATCCAGTTTCCGAAACGGCTGAACCAGTCGCCGCGTGGAATGTTGATCTTCTGCGCGTTTGTCTTTGTCGGGTTGGTTGGTCTTTTGTTGTTTCTGAATCGGGCCGGCGCTCAGAAGCGAGACGATCCGGCGACACAACCACCAGCTATGACAACTCCATCAACCAACAGCGACAAGAGCGCGAAACCCGCAGACGCGGAACTGCGCAAAAAACTCACGCCCGAGCAATATCACGTCACGCAAATGTGCGGGACAGAGCCGCCGTTTCAGAATGCATATTGGAACGAGCATCGCGACGGAATTTATGTCGATATTGTGAGCGGCCAACCGCTCTTTAGCTCGCTTGACAAATTCGACAGCGGCACCGGCTGGCCGAGTTTCACTAAGCCGATCGACAAAGCGCGCGTGGCGGAGAAATCGGATCGCACGCTTGGCATGGAACGGACCGAAGTCCGTTCGAGCAAAAGCGATTCGCACCTCGGCCATGTTTTCCCAGACGGTCCGGCGCCGATCGGTCAGCGATATTGCATCAATTCGGCCGCGCTGCGATTCGTTCCAGTGGAAAAATTAAGGGAAGAAGGCTACGGCGACTATCTCGCGCTTTTCGAGAAGAAGAAATAACGGTTTCGTCCGGGGAGTTTTGGGGAGATGAATGCGCACAACCACCGCGTCTGGTCGGTGCGATATATTAAAAGAGGTCCGCTCCAGTACCCCTGCGCATTCACGAGACGAAGTCGTGGCTAATGAATGAACTGTCGGTAAAAGAAATTTCCGAAACGCCAGTGCACAGAATCCGTCACCCTTCGAAACGCTCCTCTCATCTGACTCTATGGCTTGGGTTGGTCGGCGCCGCCGCTGTTATCGCGGGCTTCTTTTACTTCAGCCATGCGGAAGAGCAGAAAAAGAAAACGGGACAATTTAATCCCATAAGACCGGTCCCGAGCGACTCCGTCCTCCGCTCCCAGCTCAAGGAAGAACAATACCACGTCACGCGCGAAAACGGCACCGAGACAGCTTTTCGGAATGAATACTGGGACAATCAGCGCCCCGGCATTTACGTGGACGTCATCACGGGCGAGGCGCTTTTCAGTTCGACCGACAAATTTGATGCCAGCACCGGCCGGCCGACTTTTACGAAACCGATTTCACCGGACCGCGTTGTCGAAAAACCCGACTCCTCCTTCAGCATGCAACGCACCGAGGTCCGCGCAACCGGGAGCAACTCCCATCTCGGCCACGTTTTCAACGACGGACCGCCGCCGACTGGCCGGCGCTACGCCATTAACTCGGCCGCGTTGCATTTCATTCCCGTCGAAAAAATGGAGGCCGAAGGCTACGCCGAATATCTCTCCCTGTTTCCGAAGCAAGAGACGACAGAGCAAAAAGCAAAAGACAAGTAGGACAAAACTATGTTCAGAGCTCTTATCTGACGAATTTCTCGAAGTGATTTCCGGAACGCAGATGCAGGCCGCGGAGCGGTTGTCGCTCCAATCAATCAGCGGCGGAATCTGCGCCTGGCATTAGCGACGCGACGGCGCGCTTGCAAAAACTTTATCCGGTTCCAGACCGATTCGTTCCAGGATTGCAGTGAATCGCCTATCGCCGCGGATTGGGGCGAACTCCGGCGCGATGCCGACGAAATGCAACGATGAAGATCGCTCCTGGCACGCGCGTTCAAGTTCGCGAATGGCTTCGTCATGCCCTCCGAGGGACACGTGCACATGCGCGATTGCGTCACCTGGGGTGTAGCGCCGATTTGCCGTGGCTGCATTGAGAGCTCGCACCGCTTCATCACGCCGGTTCATGCGCGCGTAGGTGATAGCCAAACCAAACGCTGGTCTGCCACTGAGATTTTGAGCCCTTTTGTAAAGAGCAATCGCGTCATCGAATCGCCCCATCTCGCGATACAGTGCCGCTAGCAGCGGCTCGCCATAGATAAACGCCGGGTCCAGTTGCAACGCGCGTTCGCCGGCAGCGATCGCTTCATCGTAGAGACCGAAGTAACGATAGAGTTCGCACGCGAAATTGTTCACCCACAGCGACGCCGGATCGATTTTGGAAGTGCGCTGCAAATAAGTGAGCGCTTCATCGCGTTCGCCGCGCGCGGCCCAAAACGCAGCTGAAAAATAATTTGACGGCGTCGATTTTGGATCGAGCTCGATGGCGCGACAAAATTCCCGTGCCGCGCCGTCCATGTCCCAATCGAGAATCCTTTTCACTTCGCCCAAATAGACGTGCGCCTCGGCGGCGCCCTTGTCGATCTTGAGCGCATTGGTCGCCGCCTCGCGCACTTTCGGATAAGCTTCACGTGGCGGCACGTAGACGTCAGCCAACCAAAGCCACGCTTTCGCAATTCCGGTCCAGGCGCGACTGAATTGCGGATCTTTTTCCAACGCGCGCTCGAAGAATTCCAAGCTGCGCCGCAACGCCTCTTCCGTACTCTTATCGGAATAAAAAAGACCTTGTAGATAAAAGTCGTAAGCGTCGGTGCTGCGCGACGTCGGTGGCGCGGAGATATCGAGTTTTAATTTCAGCGCATCGACAATCGCGCGCGTGATCTCGTCCTGGACGGCGAAGATTCCCTGCATTTCGCGATCGAATGTTTCTGACCAAAGTGTGAAGCCGTCGCTTGCGTCGATGAGCTCGGCCGTGATGCGAACGCGATTGCCGTCGCGCCGAACACTCCCCTCCAGCACATTTCCCACATTCAGTCTCTGCGCGATTTCGCTGAGTTGTGCCTCTTTTCCTTTGAACCAAAACGACGACCGCCGCGCCGCAACGCGCAAACCCTCGATCTTCACCAGCGCCGCGAGAATTTCCTCCGCAATCCCGTCGCTGAAATAATCGTGATCTTTCGCCGGGCTTAGATCGGCGAAAGGCAAGACGGCGATTGATTTCTCGTTTGAGCTGATCGGTTGAACGAGGCCGATCTCAATTTCGGGCCGATCCGGCGTCCGCACGATCCCGTATCGAGTAAGATCGAAAAACCACGAGAGAATTAGCGCGACTGGAAAGCCGAGCACGATGAGGAGCACGATGAGACGCACAACCAAATTCGGAACGTCGAAAACCGGAAAAACCTGCGCGATGCCTTGAGCGAGGGCCCAGCCGGCGACCGCGTACGTGACCGCGACGCTGTAAACTTTTCGCCGCTTGAGTTCGGCGAAGAAATTCCGCATTCCAAAGCTTACGTAACAGATTTAATCAGGAAAACAGGAAAGCAGGAAATTAAGTTCTGTTCCGTCGTCGGGCATTTCAACCTCTTCTCCTTCCTTCTTTCCTGCGTTCCTGACTCGTTTTATTTGATGGAGATTTGCTCACGCCTGCGAACCGTGAAATAGGAAACGCCAGCATGTCGATCTTGCAGAAAAATAAATCACACGAGACATCCGCCCTCATCGCCGGCATCGCCGCGTTCACCACATGGGGACTTGTTCCAATCTACTGGAAGCTGCTCAAGGCGGTGCCAGCCACTGAGATTCTCGCGCACCGTTTTGTCTGGACGTCGATCTTCTTAATCGCGTTGCTCACGTGGCAGCGCCGCTGGACCGAAGTTGCAGCCAACGTTCGGTCGCGACGCGCCAGATTCTATTGTCTGGCAAGCGGCTCGATGATCGGGATCACCTGGTTTTTGTACATCTGGGCCGTAATCATCGGTCGCGTCATTGAGACAAGTCTTGGGTATTTCATGACGCCGCTCATGAACGTTTTGCTCGGTGCGGTTTTTCTGCGCGAACGGCTCACCCGCTGGCAATTCGTCTCCGTTCTGCTCGGAACAGCGGGCGTCTTCAATCTGACCTTCGGTTATGGGCGCCTTCCGTGGGTGGCGTTGTCATTGTGCACGACATTCGGTCTTTACGGATTACTCCGAAAGAAATCCGACACGGCGGCAATTCCCGGTTTGTTTATCGAGACGATTTTGCTCGTTCCACTCGCCATTGCCTACTTCATTTTCCTAAAGACGAACGGCCATTTGATTTTCGGGCCGCCGCACATTTCATTGTCGGTCTTGTTAATAAGCACTGGCATTGTGACAGCGGTGCCACAGGTTTGGTTCGGGCAGGCTGCCCAGCATTTGCGCCTTGCGACGCTTGGTTTTTTGCAGTATCTCGCGCCAACCGGCACATTTTTCCTCGGCGTGTTTGTTTACCACGAACCATTCACTCGCGGTCATCTCATCACCTTCAGTTTGATCTGGGTCGCACTCGCCATTTTCACCGCCGACGCGGTGCTGCGCTGGCGTTCAATGCTCGTGCGCGAAGCCGCCGTGCCTCTGGCGCGGCCAGTATAATTCGGTAGCGCGCCGCTTCGCGGAGCCGTGACTTCAATTTGTCGGCTCGACAGAGTCTCGCCCGACCAAGTCGTAAGACAATTGAAACGTTTTGGGCCTGCCTTACGTTGTTCGATCGACAATGAACAAGGACAACTTCGATTACGCGATCGAAAATACGCAGGTGATTCTGGCGCCACAGCGTCAGATTGCGACCTTCGGCAGCACCAGCTTTCACTTTTATCTGATCTCGGAATTGATGGACCGCGTGAACGAAGTGCGTGTGCGCAACGGAAGAATTCACGCCGACCGGCCGCAAATTCTGACGCCGGAACATTTCAGCCGCTTACTGCTTGAGGGATTCGGCGACAAAGCGCAGCGCTATATCGATCAACTGCGCGAGCAGGCGAGCAACTTCGCCGTGCTTCGTTACGGCTTTCAATTTCGCAAAACCGACGTGACCGAGCGCATGTTTCGCGATCCGCTCGACGCCGTCATCGCGCGGACAAAATCACAAGTCGAGGACATGGAGGAACCGCTCAGCGCCATCATCCAAGGCGTTGATGACGCCTGGGAAGTTTGCCTGCTCAAATTCACCATCGACATGATCGAACGTTCATCGGGCGATAATCTCGGTGACTTTCGCAAGCGCGGTTTGTTATAGCCGCTTCGCTGCCCTGTCGCGCTGTGTAGCACCGCGAAGGCGGGTCCAAGATCTCAAAGATGTTCCCGAATAAACGCGCCGGCGATGACGAGTGCACGGCGGCCGGGCTCCAGATGAGCGTTCCACAGATGCCATGCATGGATCATGTGTGGCCAGATTTCCAGGGTCACCGGGACATCGGCTGCACCAGCCGCGGCCGCAAAGCGAGTGGCGTCATCGAGCAACGCCTCGGCAGACCCCACCTGGATCAGTATTGGAGGAAAGCTCCTTAGGTCGGCGTAGAGAGGAGACACCCGCGGGTCCTTCCTATCCATTGCAACGGGAAGATAGGCGTCGGCCAGTTCATCCAGATAGCCTTTGTGGACGATTGGATCTACGGCGTCCTTGCTGGCAAGCGTCGAACCAGACATCGTCAGATCCGTCCACGGCGATATGAGCCACGCGCAAGCCGGAAACTCCTCGTGGGCATCGCGTAGCTGGTTGATCAACGCTACTGCGAGACCGGCACCCGCGCTGTCGCCACCGATCGCGATGCGCGCGGCCGGAATGCCCTGGTCCCGTAGAAAACGCCACGCCGTCAGCACGTCGTCGTACGCGGCGGGGAACGGGTACTCGGGGGCCAGTCGATAAGCAACGGCTAGTGTCCGCATTCCGGCCGCTCGGCCCGCCTCGCTCACCATGCGACGATGGCTCAGGATTGAACCGGAGCAATAGCCACCACCATGAAAAAACAGCAGAATGCCGGAGGCATCACTGCCGGGAACGATCGACCATTCCCCCGGCACGCCGCTGACATTGACTGCAGCGAGCTTCGCGTCGTCGGCTACGGGCCAAACAGAACCGATCTCATCGAGGCGCTGGCGCCGCTCCGCCCACCCGATGGGTCGTGGCTTGGAACTCAGCAACGCGCGAACCACCTCGATTTCGCTTTGAACCATCGCTTTCCGCTACCAGCGAGCGGGCCGACCGTAAGCGGCGCACGGGATGGGGTCAAGCGGATAGGTCAGGCCTGATTGTCTCGGGGATCGCTGTCAAATCCTGTCCGCTATCCTTCTTGAAAATTCGGGCCAATCGAGGCGGGTAGTGAACGCGACCGGGAGCGATGGATTCTGGGACTGATCCTCAACGCTGGAGTCGACATGTAACCAGAGTGCTAAACTTTCCGCTTTCGTCATTGCGCGCGTCTTGTCATTCTGCGCCTTCGCATTTTGAAAAATTACCTTCAGCTCAATATCAACCTGCTCTACTGGGTGTTTGTCGCGCCGTTCACCGGACGGTTTTTCAAAATCTCGCCGATCTTTCGGCAAATGGTCTTCATCGGGGTGCGAGCGACGCCGATGGTTGCGCTGACAGCGTTCAGCATAGGCGTAACACTCGCGATGCAGGCGGCGCATTCCCTTCAGCAACTCGGCGCGGAAATGTACGTGCCCGATCTCGTCATGGTCACGCTCTTGCGCGAAATGGGGCCGGTTTTGATCGCCGTAATTGTGATCGGCCGCAGCGGCTCGGCCGTCGCGGCCGAGTTGGGGACAATGAAAGTTTCCGAGGAAATCGAGGCGCTCGAAGTCATGGCTATCAACCCGGTCGAGTATCTGGTCGTGCCGCGCTTCCTCGCCATGCTCGTCATGCTGCCGGCGCTGACGATCATGGGAAATTACGTCGGCGTGTTCGGCGGCTGGGCCGTTTGCCGTTTTGCGCTCAACTTCAACACCGCCGGTTACGTGCTGCGCGCGTTGCAAAGCGCCGACACCTGGGATTTGTACTCGGGCATGATTAAGAGCGGTGTCTTTGCGTGGCTTATCATTACGATCGCCTGCAACGCCGGTCTACGTGTCGAGGGTGGCGCGGAAGGCGTCGGGCAAGCCACCACGGCTTCTGTTGTCCAAGCGCTGCTCGCGATGCTAGTGATGAACGCGGTGCTGACTGGGATTTTCTTTTTCGGCGCATGAACTCCAACGGCGAATCAGTCATCGAAGTTGTCGATCTTGTCCGAAGATTTGGGGACCGCGCCGTAATCAACGATATCTCGTTTAGCGTCCATCGCGGCGAGACGCTCGTGATCATGGGCGGGAGCGGTTGCGGCAAGAGCACATTGCTCCGGCATGTCATCGGTTCAATGAAGCCGACCTCCGGCTCTGTAAAAGTTTTTGGCGAGGAAATCACCACGATGAAGGAACGCGAGATCGGGCGCGTCCGGCGACGGTTCGGAATGCTTTTTCAATCGGGCGCGCTGCTGGCGTCGTTGACGGTCGGGGAAAATGTGGCGCTGCCACTTTTGCAGCACACCGACCTGTCGCCGGATGAGATTGAAGAGATCGTGGAGCGAAAACTTCAAATGGTCGGGCTGAGTGGGTTTGAAAATCTCAAACCGGCGGAGATCAGCGGTGGAATGAAAAAGCGGGTTGGCTTGGCGCGCGCGCTCGCGCTCGATCCGGAATTGCTCTTCAGCGACGAGCCGACCTCCGGGCTCGATCCGATCATGACGGCGGTCGTCGATCAGCTAACGCTCAAACTGACTCATGGAAGCCACATGACTGCGGTCGTCGTCACGCACGACATGACGAGTGCCTTTCGTATCGCCACGCGGATGATTATGCTCGGACACGGCGACATTATCGCGCAAGGTACCCCAGACGAAATCCGCACAAGCTCCAATCCCGAAGTGCAACAATTTATCAACGGCGAAGCTGATGGTCCAATACCCTTGAATCTTTCGCAAGATGAGCACGAACATCATCGGCACGTAAAGCCTCGTCCGTTCCTCGCCGCGCGCGACAGATTTCACCATAAAACGCAATGAAACGAAATCTCTCCGATTACATCGTCGCCATTTCGGTCATCGTGTGCAGCATTATCCTGCTCGGCGCACTGACCATCGCGCTTTCCGGTTACCGCCTGAAAAAACCAACGCGCACGTTGCAAATCAACTACGAGGACGTCACCGGGATCAAAGTGCATTCCGAAGTGCGCTATGCCGGCGCGCCCGCCGGACGCGTGATCGCGATGCGTCACTTGACCGCAGCCGAGCGCACCGTGTCAGCCAACAAAAAAGATGCCGTGCGAATAACGATCAGCCTTGACGAAAACGTTCCGCCGCTGCCGGTCGATGTTACGGCCACGCTCAGCTCCGACACATTGCTGGCGCCAAAATTTGTCGCGCTTTCCGCTGGGTCGTCGGGCGGCAAAACGCTCGTGAACAACTCTGCCATCGAAGGCCATCCGGCCTACGGCATCGAACAAATCACAGCCGCGGCTGGTCCGCTTTTCGAAAACGCGAACAGATTATTGGACAATCTCAATCTCACGGTCACCGATTTAAAAGGGAACCTGGGGGAGTTCATGCCCAAGCTCGGGCCGCTCGCCGATTCGCTCAAAACCGACGTGGACAATTTGCAGAACGTGGTCAAAAGTCTGGAGAGCGTATCCAAGGATGCAGATACAGTTTTGGGAACCGCCAACACATTCATCAGCACGACGGACAGGCAGCTCCAGCAACAAATGAGAGAGTTGCACGTGATTTTGCTAAACCTGAAAGTGGCTACGACGCACGCCAAAGTGCTCGTCGAATCGCTCGCTGAAAAACCAAACCGCGTGATTTTCAGCGGCAAACCAGCCAAGCTCACACCCGAAGCCGAAATCCTCAAAAGTCACGAATCCCTGCCGGGGAAAAAACCGTGAGTTAATGGGCTAAGACTTTCGATAGCGCCGCATCAATTTAAAGAAACGGAGTGTGTCGCGCACGGGATGAATGCTGCTGACTTCGTCGGAGTAGACGGTGCTGATCGAGACCGAGTCGATGCGAAAACCCTTGCGACTGGCGATGATGAGCATTTCGCTTTCGTACTCGAAGCGATCTGCGCCTTCGAGCAAGTCCGGAATTAATTGTCGATGTAGCATGCGAAAGCCGCATTGCGTATCGGGAATATCCTGCCGGCAAACGCGGCTGATTTTTTTGCTCATGTAGCGATTGACGATGCGCCTGACGAGCGGCATCGACGAAACGTCGTTCATTCTGTTGCCGAGAATCAATTTCGGTTCTGCCGCCGAAACGGCGGCGGCTAGAAAGCGATCGATCTCTTCCGGCCGGTGCTGACCATCAGCATCGAGAATGAAAACCCAATCAAATTGTCGATTTAAAAAATGGCGCAAGCCGGTTTTGATCGCTTCGCCTTTGCCGCGATTTTGTGGGTGAACGATCACTTCCGCGCCCGCTTCGCGTGCCCGTTCCGCAGTTTTATCATTCGATCCATCATCGACAACGAGCACATTGTCGATCTTGTCGCGCGTTCGGCGCACGACATCGCCGATATGTTTTTTCTCCTGATACGCCGGAATGACGGCCGCGATTTTATGTCGATCTGGCGCGCGCGCGGGGGCTTGCTCCATCGTCAGCGGACAATCGGATGAAAGTCGGCCGCGTGATAAGAGCTGCGGACGAGCGGACCAGAAGCAACATGCTCGAACCCTTTGGCGCGCGCGATCTCGCCATATGCTTCAAAACGCTCCGGCGTGACGAACTCAACGACCGGCAAATGTTTCGGCGTCGGCCGGAGGTACTGCCCCATCGTCAAAACCTGGCAGCCCACTTCGCGCAAATCGTCCAGAGTTTGAAATAGCTCCGGCTCGGTTTCACCCAACCCGAGCATGACGCCGCTTTTGGTGACAACATTCGGCGACAGTTCTTTCGCGCGCCGCAAGACTTGCAGCGAAGTGCGATATCTCGCGCGCGAACGCACAAATGGTGTGAGCCGCTCAACCGTTTCCATGTTGTGATTGTAAATATCTGGCGCAGCATCGAGCACGGTTTGGATGCACCAATCCTGCGCGTGAAAATCTGGCACGAGAACTTCGACAATCACCGACCGATCCATTTGGCGGACCGCTGCGATGACGCGCGCAAAATGATTTGCGCCGCCGTCTTTAAGATCGTCGCGCGCCACCGCGGTGATGACAACGTGTTTTAATCTCATCCGGCGCACCGCTTCGGCCACGCGCTGCGGTTCGTCTTCTTCGAGCGCAAACGGTTTCGCCGTCGTCACCGCGCAAAATCCGCAGGCACGTGTGCAGCGATCGCCCGCGATCATCATCGTCGCCGTGCCCTGGCTCCAGCATTCCCAACGGTTCGGGCATTGCGCGCTTTCGCAAACGGTGTGCAGGCGGAGATCGGAAATGAGCGCCTTGGTGGAAAAGAACACCGGATTCGAGGGCAGACGCACCTTGATCCAAGGCGGCTTGTGCGCCTGGTGCAGCGCCGGATCAATTTTTGCGCAGGACATTTCGCAAACCTAACGCAACGTTGAAACATTGAAAAGTTAAAGCGTTGAAGAGGACGACACGATCCGCTGTGGGTAGCGCGCGTGTCTCGCGGAGCAATTTCTGAGCTGCGCCGGACGAAACGTCCGCCGCCAGCGCGCGAGACACGCGCTCTACCCCAACTTCGTCCTTCCCGATAACGCCTGGTAGAGCGTCAATTCATCCGCCGATTCCAAACCGCCGCCGGCGGGAAGGCCGTGCGCGATGCGTGTCAAAGTCACCGGTTTATTTCTCAAAAGATCGACAAGGTAGTTTGTGGTTGCTTCGCCTTCGACATCGGCGGCCAGCGCAAAGGGCCGATGTGATCGAGCGGCGAAATGCGACCGCCTAACGAGTGATAGCGCCCGCGAAAGGCGCCCGTTTTTTCCAGCGGAAGGATATCGGTCGACTGCTCGACCACGCAGAGCAAATCGGTGGAGCGCGATGAATCGGCACAGATCTCGCAGATTTCCGCGGTTGCGAAATATCCGCACAGCTTGCAGGGATGAATCGCCCGCCGCGTCTCGCTAATGGCGCGGGCGATTTGCTCCGGTTGATCTCCCCGTGCCTGGATAATCCAAAGTGCGATGCGTTCAGCCGAGCGGGGCCCAATCCCGGGCATCGTCCGCAGTTGCGCAATCAAATCCCGGAGCGCGGCCGGGTATTCGGTCTTTCTCAAAACGCGCGCTGGTTAACCGGAGGGCGTTTCGGCCGAATGCAGCGCGAGCGGCTCGAGCCGGCGCAGATACAATTGCAGCGGTGCATCGTTCTCTGCGTCCGGACCGCGCGCTTTTTGAAATTCCGTGTAGGCTTCGGCCCAGCGTTTTTCTCGATAAAGCACGACGCCGTTCCAGAAAAAGTCGCGCCGCTCGAGATGCTCTGGTTGGGCCTCCGCCGCCAGCCTAAGCGGCTCGTAAATCTCATGCCGCTCCTGTGAATCTACGCCGCTGAGAAAATCGATCGGTCGCGCGACGATTGCCTTGCTCGTAAGCTCGAACGTGCGTGGGCCGATCAAGATGCGGGACCCATAAAAACGATTCGCGATGCAAAACCGTCGCGCGAGTTCGACCGGCTCACCGCTGGTCAAGAGTCCCGGGCGTTGCCCATCCTTCAGTGGCGCCACAATGATGGTGCCGGAGCTGATGCCGAGATGCACGTCGCAGTTTCCAAAAATGTCTCCGTTATTCTGCTGGCGCGAATCGTGGACGGCCTGCACCAGACCGAGGGTGACGCGCACGGCTTTATCAGCATGCCCGGCATTGCCATCGGGAAATCCAAAAATGGCGATCACACCTTCGCCACCAGCCGCCTCTATATAACCACCGGCTTCCAGAAAAAGTTCAGTCGTGCGGCGAATGAACTTCTCCGTCGTCTCAGCAAAAGCGGCAGGAGTGGAGTCCTCGGCAAGATCGTATTTATTGGCGATATCGCAGACGATGACGGTGGCTTCGTAAGTCTTGGCTTCTGTCTCGAGGGGGAGCTTGCCCGCTATCACGCGATCGACTTGCACCTTCGACAACTTTCCTGCGAAGAACGATCTGGCCAGACCAGACCGGCTGCGTGTGGCGATCGCGATCGACCGCTCAGCGGCGACGAAGGCAAAGATGACGGCGAAGATCGAAGGCAGCGGTTGGAAAAACACACGATAAAGCAAGCAAATCCAGAAAAAAACCAGCAGCTCGATCAACAAGGCAAGCACCAGTAATCCTGCGCGGCCACGACGAGAACTTGTTAAAGTAAATCCCACGACACCGAAAGACAGGAGTGCAACGAAAAGATACTGCCATTTGTCGCCCATCAATTTCGTGGTCCCGCCATGGTGTGAGATGAGGTCCGTAATTGGCCGCTCCAAACGCAGCAAAAGACCGCTCGCGTGCAGCGCACCGATGATTCCGGCGACGAGGAAACCAATGATCAGCGTTGCGACAAGAGGACGTTTCATCGACAAACTAGGCTTTCTGAACCGACGCGACCGGAAAATAGGATTGCACAACAAGTTCGCTCAAAAATTTGTCCGGAGCATCCACCGCCGCGGCATCCAGTAAAAACTTTTTCTGGCCGGTATTTTTGGAAATGAGGCTTAGCCCGAACTGATAATCCTTGAACAAATGGGCGCACAGATCCGCCATCATCATCCGTTCCATCTGCGCGCGCTCGATCAAACGTTGGATCGCTGCATCATTAAAGACAATTTCGAGTCCATGTTCGCGCTTGAATTTATCGGCAAATTGAAGCGCGTTCGCCTCGAGCGCTTTCGCTTCGTGTTTATGACCTTCGGCCATCAGGCGATCGAGAACGCGCTTTGGTTCGCGCACCAGTTCAGCCGAGACACGTAATTGGCTCAGTCCAGACCCCGCGAGATAATATTTATAATCGCGAAACAGTTTCTCAAACACTGTGAGCAAGCCGCGCGCGCCGGTTTTTTCCAGGGCCGCCGCTTCCGCCATGAGCCGCAGGGCCTCGTCGTCGAAGCTGATTTCGATACCATAGGCACGAAACGCGCGTTCGTATTGTCGCAGGAGACTGCCCTCCGAGAACTTCATGATCTTGTAAAGATCATCAGCGTCGAGATCTTCGCAGACCACACGCACCGGCAACCGTCCGATGAATTCCGGCTCAAATCCGTACTCCACGAAATCCTGCGTCGTGACGTGTTGAAATAATTCGTTGTCCATCACCTGAACAGGCTCGGCGCTGAATCCGATCTGGCCGTGCTGAACGCGCCGCGAGACCTGCTGTTTCAACCGCTCGAACGCGCCGCTCACGACAAAAAGAATGTGACGCGTGTTGATGGTTTCGCGTTTTGCCTTGCCGCGCTTCTGGAATTCGAAGGCAGCCTGCAATTGCGCCTGCAAATCGTTCATGCTCCGCACCGGCACCTCGGTTTCTTCCATCAGTTTCAGCAACGTTGTCTGCACGCCGCGGCCACTCACGTCGCGCCCAATCAAGTTTCCGGCGGCAGCGATCTTGTCGATCTCGTCGATGTAAATGATACCGAATTGGGCGAGATTGACGTCGCCGTCCGCTTTGTGCACGAGCTCACGCACCAGGTCTTCCACGTCGCCACCCACATAACCGGTCTCGCTAAACTTGGTCGCGTCCGCTTTCACAAACGGCACTTTAATCAAATCGGCGATGTGCTTGATGAGATAGGTTTTGCCGACGCCGGTTGGTCCAACCAAAATCACATTTTGCTTCGCATACTCCGTTTCTTCCGCCCGCTCCGGATTTTCCTTCTCCAGCCGGCGCAGATAATTCGCGTGGTTGTAATGATCGCACACCGCGATCGAGAGGACCTTTTTCGCTTCGTCCTGCTTGATCACGAACCGGTCGAGATGCGCTTTGATGTCGCGCGGCAAAAAATTGAAGACGAACTCTTCATTGTCGATCTTGTCCGGTTTTTCCTCGACGCCCGATTCGGCCGGGTCCGGTTGAGTGAAAGTCGCGACGGAAACGCGATCGCCGAAGTTCGATTTCATGAACTCGGTAATTTTCGCCTTCAATTCTTCCGGTGAAGGAAACGGTGGCGGGTTTTGTTCCATTTGCGGGTCGGGCTTACCTCGACGGCGGGAATCTAACACTGAGGTTTGCGCTGTAAAACTCCGGCGTGCAACAATTCAAGCAGGGCGGACCGTGGACGGCAGCCCGAGCAGCGTTGCGTTTATCGGCTGGCAGCGACCTGAGCTGAAGAAGCGCCTGCAAAGATCGCGTCCAGATCGGTGAGGACCTTAGCCGGCCCGAGGTATTCCTTGCCGGCGAAACTATCGGAAATGACTTTGCCGCTTGCATCGACAAGGACGAGGCAGGGAATCTCCTCGCCGGCGTATTTCCGGATCGCCTCTTTTCCTGGGACCTTGGCGAAATCGATCGCCGGCCAAGGCATGTTTGCCTCACGCATGTAGGTGTCCATGGCGAACTGCGAGCGGTCGAAGCTGACAAAAATAATCTCGAACTCGGGATGCTGCGGCACGACTCGATTGTAATATTCCACCAGCTGTGGCGTGAATTTGCGGCAGGGCGGGCACCAATGCGCCGAAAAATAAAGCGCGATCAATTTCTTTTTTTCGAGCACTTCGTCATCGAAACGAACCAGGCCGCCGTTGTGCCAGGAAATGAGATCGCCTTTCACTAACGGCTGAATGAAGTTGCCGATCGACGTGGGTGGACGAGCGGAGGCGTTCGCTTCGGCGGCAAGTTGCTCCTTCGCGGCGGCCGCTTGTATAGGTGGAACAGAATAGGTCCCGCTCTTCATTGCACTGACCAACTCTGGGGCCGCACCGGCCCGGGTCAGCATCGTTTCTTTTGCAGAATCAAGAGTATCGGCAAAGTGCCGTGCTGATAACTCCTGCAAAACAGCGCCGCTGGAATAACCGGCGCGCAACATCAAGCTGACGTCTTTCACTGTGAGCGGCGGTTGTGCTGCGCGCAAAATGAAAACAACCGAAAAGAAAAACACCCCCGCTAACCCGCGTCGCATCCGGCTTTACTGAGCAAAAGACGCGCCAATTTTTGACTTATCGAGAAGGAGACGGCGCCGGCAGAAGCAGCGGAATTTGCTCGCGATATTTCGGTTTTGCCTTCGCCGCACTTTCCGCAAATTGTCGGGCCGCGTCCGTTTGGCCAGTCTCGTTCGCGAAAACAGCACAAAGCCATTGTCGATCCCCTGCGTCGCGAGCCTCCGGCCAGATGAAGGATGCGGAAACCGCAAGCAGCTTCTTCGGCTGCAGTTTCGCCCACGGCAGCCCGACGATTCCGTACCGGGTCTTCAACATCAGTTTCTCGGGATCCGCGCCAACAATTCCGTTGTACCGGGCTCCGTCAATATCCGCGATCGATCCCGAAAAATGAGCCCGGATAAGATCGACAATCAGTTTGTTTTTCCAATCGGCCAGCCATTGCGCTTTTTTTAACATTGCCGTCTGGGACTTTTTCAACGCCGAATCGGTTATTTGGACAGCGTTGATTGCCGCGCCTGCCCCACGAAAATCATAGACAGCAACGTGTTCTTTGTAATTGGCGAGCGCTGCATTCCATGAAACCGTTTCAAGATCGAGCTCCTGCGTTTTGCGCACGAAAAAGAAACCGGCAATGCCAATCAGCGCGACCAGCGCAACTGCGGCGATCGCAAGAATTGGTCGCCGGTTCTGCTGAGGCTTTGCAAGATCGACATCTTCTTTCCCGTTGAGGAAACCGCGTGCGCCTTCAAGTTCCGCGACGAGCTCGTCGTAGGAAGAAAAACGCTGCGCCGGCTCGGGCGCGAGCATCCGTTGAAAGACGCGCGCCGTTGCCTCGGAAACTCCCGGCACGATTTTGCGAAGATCGAGCGGCCGGTTCTTTAGTTCTCGAAGCGCAACGGCGGAATTGGTTTTTCCTGCAATGGGCGCTTTGCCGGCGAGGGCGTGGAAAAGCGTGGCGCCGAGACTATAAATGTCG
>WNFX01002316.1_pt1 | contig 20601 bp, 25 predicted proteins | sample 5400111 | NCBI WGS metagenome assembly WNFX01 (sample SAMN13153363, study PRJNA577476) | soil metagenome | isolation source: 40 cm soil or saprolite under grassland replicate 1 | place: USA:California | collected 2016-06-15 | reverse complement strand
AAGAGATTTTATCAAGCGGGCACTAAGCCCCCGAAGTGGGCAACAGCCGAAATGTGGGAATTCGGCGCCAATGTTGGGAAGCGACAGGCTCACTCAAAGTGAACCCGCACGAGAAGCGTCTTGTTGCATGCTCACGTTGTAAATTCGTGGCAGCGCTCTGTAACGTTGATCTGACGAATGCGCTTATCAGCTGTTTTCGGCAGAGAGCAAGATCGAAGAAGTTTTGTTCTCTTGTGCGTGCTATAATACTTACGCTCCTCCTCATTGGGAGCACATCATCAGAAGCAAGGAGCAGACACTCATGGCAGAACAGGCATCTCCGCTCATCACTTTTTACAAACAAGGCTGGGAGAACTATCAGCAAGCCATCGTCAAAACCATCGCGCTGCTTTCTTCCGCGCAACTTGCCCTCCCTGTTGCGCCACATTACTTATCAATCCGAGGGCTTCTCGACCATATGATCGGTGCGCGCTTCTTGTGGTTCCACCTATGGATGGGTGAAGGAGATCCCAACCTTGACTGGAACGATGACGAGGACAATAACGAGCCAGCTTCACTGGTCGCCATGTTTGAGAAGAGCTGGCGCGTGATCTCTTCCTGTGCTGGCTACTTGAGACATCTGTTCCAAAAAAGAGCGCTAACGATGGCTCAACCGGTTCTTTTTCTTTACAATTTATGCATCGGTAGGTGCCGTAAAGGTTTCCTGTAGAACTTGTTTACTTCCTGATTTTTGAACGGATATCCTAAGTAGCCAGCACACGGGTGTTTTGGTCCTGGTCGCCGTTTGCCACCCATCGGAGGCGGGTTGGCCTCATGGGTTTCATCGTGAGCGAGCAAGTCTTGCACCTTGAGATACAGTTTCCCAGACGGGGCAAGGAAGAGGGAAAAGATTGGTGACAGAGGACTGGAAACCCGTCGGTTCTGGTGATAATATTTATTCATCATTCTATTATTATTTATAATTTTTTATTCTTTCACTTCGAAATCTCCTCCGTGTGCTGGCTCTCTTGTCTCCGTTCCCAAACAATCTCTTCATTGCTGCATGGCAGATTCCTCCTCTGCATATTCATTCACCGCTCATAGGCCTTCAGTTCTCCTTTTCTCTCAACATTCTAGAACAGATATACCAAGTAGCCAGCACAGGGCTCGTTTTTGAGCGAAGACGACACCCACTTCTCCCATGAAGATCAACTCAAACAAGGTTACGTCTTTGATCCTGACTCATACCCCATAGATCGCGTCGCCGGTCCACACCGGTTTGCAGCCATCCTCTGATAAATCGAAATCGTCGGAACACTTCGCCGTGCAGTTTGGCTTCCGCTCCATCGCGCCAGGCCGAGACCCAAGGATAATGGCGAGGGGGACGCCGGGACGTGAAACCGGCAGCACGGCCAAGATCCTCAACAAGATCAACGTTCTTTGTCATTTAAAATAATTCATGGCGCGTATGTAACATAAAACTTGCCCAGGACTGCCTTGAGAAGCGCGCTGAGACGATTTTCGAGAAGATTTTCTCTCTCATAAAATGGCGTAGCATCATAGCTCATCTATTTGTTTCTCTTTAGAAGTGATGAAATGCACCATTTTCTCACCATAAAATGGCGCCGATTTCTCGAAACCCGCTTCTGGAGCGATACTATCTTTTGCCACCATAAAATGGCGCAAGGCTGAAAAGAGAAGAGAGCTAAAGGATAAACAGGGGTCTGACAGACACTAGCTCATCGCATCTCGGACACTGGTGCGCAGTGAGCGTGTACGATAACTGAGTGTTTGTTGTAACTTGTGCTACAATGGGATGCACTCGCTGTGCCTGTGTGAGCGCTGCTTCTCCAGGTTCGGGAAGAAGTGCGGCCCAAAGCTTCAACCTGTGAATCCACGTCCTAGAGTGGGCCGCTACACCACCACTTGGCCCGGTTCGGCGGCGCTCGCGCATGGGGACGACTCCGTCTACGCAACCCGGCTCCGCCCGCTTTTCGAAAACGCAGCCAGTACCAGCATCCTACCCTTGTGGTTTATCAAGGGCCGCGTAAAACTCTGTGCTTGAGCACTGGGGATAGAAGCGGCCTCGCTTCGCTTGAACAAGCGTTCCACATATGGTAGTATCTAAGCAGTACCGAGACCTCGGAAGAGTGTTTGGGCGTTCCAAGGTAAGTCGTTCCGCTTTCAGTAAAAGCACTCACGTGTTTGCTCGCTGTACTCCTCTCACTCTTGACTTGAACTGAAAACCAACGTTCAGGTCACGAGCAGACTGAGAAACCTCCCGCTGGGCGAGCGGGAAGGTCGAGAAGCCTGTGGAGAGTTGGTAAGACCAAACCTGAATGGAAACCAGGGAAGGCGCGACTCGACGAAGCAGGAAACCCACCTCGTGAGGGGTGGAATCCCCAGTCTTTAGACCTGGGGAGGACGTCAACAACATGCCGATGTATTGTTTCAGTAGACGTGGGTCGTACCTATTGCCTATCGCCTCTAGGCCTGGCGGAGTCGTCTGGACACGCCTTGTGCTTCCCACTGGTTTCTAGGAGGGTAATCATGCCAACTCGCGCAGAGATTTTGGACACACTTGCGGCATCGCAGACGCAGGTCATGGCGTTTTTTCAAGGGCTGAGCCCGGAAGACCTGGAGCGCCCGGCAACGGCGAGTGATGTTCCCGGAGAAGCTCCGTGGCGCGCCAAGGATCATTTGGCTCACCTGGTGAAAAGCGAGCGCAACATCCAGCAATTGCTGCGCCGTGCACTCGCCGGCGAGACTCGAGACGTTCTATTACGTCTTCAATACCCGGAGGGAATGCCGATGCCGGGCATCCTGGGCGATCTGAGCGCGCTGACCCCGGAGGAGGAGGAGCGGCTGGAGATGGCCGTCGCCAGCGTCAATCAAGCCTATGTGGACGCGCACCATGACGACAGTCTGGAGATGGTGGCAGCGGATTACCTGGCGGCGCGGCAGGAAACAGTGGACCTCCTGCACCAGTTCACCGATGATCAGCTGGCCGCTCCGGTGCCCACCGTCGTCGGTGACCAGGCCGCTGGCGACTTGTTTGCCGGGAGAGCGGGGCATGCGGCTGAGCACATTACCTCGATTGAGGAAGGATTTCGTCAGGGCGTGTGACACTCCCCACTGTCGTTTGGCCCGTAAGTTCGCCAAAAGGGGGAGAAATGCGTCAGAAGCGAAAACTGGCGATGATATACGTCAGTCTCTCAATCAAGGACTGGCCTTTTCTCATGGCCTTTATACCTATTTTGCTCTGCCTTCATCCCTCTGGCTGTCAATACCGATCTGGAAATGATCGCCGCAGCCGTCCTGGCAGGAATAGGGGCAAAAATGGACTCTAGATCCATATCTTGGCTCTGTTACGCTTTTGGTGAAGTAAGCAATTGATGTGCTTAAAGGAGTCTTGAAGCGATGAGAAGACAAGAGGTTTCCGACAATCTTCTTCTGTGCACAACTGATACAAGCCTTCAGAGAAGATCGGAGGAGATAGAAGAAGTCTTCCTTGCTGGGGAACAGTGGTTTAAAGAGCCTGTAAAACCCGCTGACGCAGCAGCGGAAAGCTAGCACGTCCGTACATCATCCTTTTGATCAGCTTTATCTTCGTGACGTGCCCTTCCACTTGCCCGTTATTGATCGAGAGAGTCAACCCCGCTTGGACAGCGGCGTGATCCTTCTGTACCCCATGAGCAAAACTCTCAAGCTCTGGCAAAGCACTCTTCTCGACTTGAGTCAACCACTCCTCCAACCGATCCCCTTGGCGCTCTCGCACCATCTGCAGGAAATCCTGAACCAGATCGTAGGTGGTTGCGAGAGTTGAACTGGCCTGACGAAAAGCCATCAGATCGTTCTGTTCCTGTTCATCGAGATCCTTGAACCGACGCATGAACAACCAAATGGCCGCCTTTGAGGGATACTGCGGCAGACGCTGGGTTCCAGTTGTCGTCACCTGTTGTGTGGTTTTCAACGTTTCCAGGAAACGATACACCATGCGATACGAACCAGGATAGCCTTGCGCCGCAATTTCTCGCCACAGGTCCATTCCCCGCTGGCATCCCTGCTGCCAGCGTTTCAGCACATAGGGAGCGTAGGCATCAAAATCGCTGTGATATTTTCGTCGTGGCCTCACATCAGGAGCGGTTCCCCGCTGGAGCCAATGCCTCACCGTCCGTTCTGTCATGCCGAGCCGATGTGCAAGGTGTTGAGCGCTCAGCCCTTGTTGGCGCAAGCTGACGACCTGATCGTAGCGACTCTGCCGCTCTGTGCGCCGAGTCGCTACCGCTCGCTTCACCGGGTTTTCTGGGTGCAGGACGCCACTCTTGCACAGACGGTGAAAGGCTCTCCTGTTGCACTGGCTCGTTTGCCTTTTCCTGTTGAGAGGACTGGATTTCTGGGAGAACTCGTGCTAAGAGCAATTGAACCGCATCGGCTACATTCTCACACAGGTGAAACCGATCCGCAACCTGAATGGCCTGTGGTGCACCCTGCATTGCCGCAGCAGCGTAGTCACTTCCCCGATCTCGGCTAATATGCGTGATCTCGGGATGGCTAGCTATCCAAGCGGCAACCGTCTCGACATAGCGATTGGGCAACAGGTCAATGATGTGATGGCGCTGCATATCGACCAGAACGGTTCCAAAGGTTCGACCACGACGGAAGGAAAAGTCGTCAAGGCCAAGCACAGAGACCTTGCCTACAGGCATCGTTGGAGAGCTCATGATCCGACGCAAGATGCTCATGTGCGACGTCTCTATCCCCAAACGCAGACCCAGCCGCACCCCAGCTCGAGCGCTGCTCGACAAACCAAGCGCTTCGATCATCCGACTCAGTCGGCTCGTCGTGCGAGCCCACGGCTCAAGAAAGGGAGAGAGACGCTCGGTAAAGATCCTGCGACTGCACTCGCTGTTGTGACAGAAGAATTTGCGCACATGCAAGATGAGTTGTACCCGACGACCTCCACAAGCTAGATCAGCAACCGTTCGCGTGTAGTGGCTATGCACACGCGAGCTTTCCTGCAAGCAGCAAGGACATGCAGTCTGAAGCAGCGTTGAAACGATTTGAATGGTCACCACATCATCGACCAGATCAAGATCCGTGATCTGCAATCCATCGGGAAGGTGAAACAATGATGAAAGAGAGAGAATAGTGTGAAACTCCAAGTGCGAGAAGAACGGTTTTTTCCTGTAATTGACCCTTCAGTATATCACTCGATGCAAGCAAGCAGGCTCTCTTTCCTGAATCACCAAAAGCGACACTGTTGGGAAACTTTTTTAAGCTGCATGGTACAGCCGCTGGAAAGCGGAGACGCGTGTGGGAGCGCGTTCATCTCCATCGAGCCAAGCCACCGCACGCACTACATTGATCGCGGCGGCAATACCAAGATGCTGCAAATGCGTTTTAGCAAGACCGATATAACGGGAGCGGCGCATCCCAAAGGCACGCACTCCTTGGGAAATCGTCGCTTCGATCCCCTCTCGCAGCGCATACTGACTGGCAAATGCTGGCGTCTTTTGCCGGCGGCGGGCGGCTTGCAGCGCTTCATGTTGGGCCTGCGGTCGGATGGTGATGGTGCGCCGCTTGTACTTCTTTTCTGAGCGGATACAGTGGAGCTGGCTCGGACAGCGACCGCAAGCGGTGGTGGAGAACTTGATCTTGATCACTTCATTGGTTCTGTTGTCGATGGCAGGAGTCCAACTGATACTACGCTGTCCTTCGGGGCAGACTGCCTGCTGGCGTTCCCAGTCGATGAGGAACTGGCTGGCATCAATGCCCTGCTCCGTGTTGGCTTGCCACTTCACATCGCCACGAGCCGGACCAATGACTTCAATCCCGTACCGCTGCTGACTGCTGACCAGAATGGGTGCCGTGATATAGCCCGAATCGAGCAAGTGTTGACTCGGGGTGAGCTCAGTCTGCCGAAGATCCGCATGGATCGTCTCCGTCATCGCCTCATCGGTCGTCGTAGCAGCGGTCGTGGCCACATGGGTGATCAGGTGAGGGCCCTCTTCCTCACAGGTTTCGGTGAGATGCACTTTATAGCCGGTCCACCGCGTCTCGCGCTTTTTGCCTGAGCCTCGCTTCTTGATCATAGGGCGAGTTGATGAACTGGTTGCCTGGAGGAAGATCCTCATTGCTTCGCCAGTGAAGCTGACCCTCGACCCAAACGTAGTTCTGGATCCAAATGCGGCGTAGGATCTGGACTGCCGGGATCTCACGCAAGAAGGTCGGGGCAGAGGCCTCGTAGATGTCCACTAACAAGTTTGAGCCATCGCGACCGATGAGTTCAGCCACGGCCTGACGCTCCTCCTGGCTTCGTGGGAGGCGCGCCTCCTCAATCCGATGTCCATAGCGGTCTACCCATTCAGGGTCGCTATGTGCCAGAAGCCACTCCCCCGCGACAACGGCGAGGCTGTTGAGCGCAAAGCGCATGGCCTCCCCGACGCACATGAGTCGGTTGATCGCTCGCACTTTGGCCAGCACATGCGTCGAGTCGGTTCGCTGGCGCTGGCGTTCCTTGATCCAGCCCTGTTCTTTGAACACGACTAGCATGGCATCCAACAACACTTGCTCTGCTCCCCCTTCAACCAAACGTTTGCGAAAGTCGGACAAAATGCTAAAGTCGAAGCCGGGATCGCTCAGTTCCAAACCCAAGGCATACTTCAGATCGATTCGGCCGCGCACCGCATCGGCGGCCTGTCGATCGGGCAGTCCCTCGATGAACTGCACCACCGTAAGAAATGCAAGCCGCCATGGTGCCTCGACGGGGCGTCCATTCTGTGGAAACACATGGGCAAAGGACTCGTCCTGATACATCGTTCCCAAAGCATCGCGCATCTTCATGTACATGTTACCAACAATCTTGTGAAAAGAGTGCTAGAGTTGGAGTTTTCAATCGTAATGCCGCGTCCCCAACGGCAGGGAAAGCGGATACAAGAAGGACGAGAGGATGAAACAACAACTCAGCAACAAGAGACAACGCACAACATTGGAGGTATGCATCATGTTTGAGTCGAGTCGGTTAGCACAAAGATGGCTGCAACAAGCGTATGAGCAAATCATGCCCCTAGCCCGAGGTGCTGTTCCACAGCAAATGGATGGGGAGATGCTTTCTCTTCCTCTCGTAAAGGGAAGCAAGCAGCAGAGAGGAGATACAAAGCAATGACTGCCCTTCAGGCTGCGATCTATGCGCGCGTTTCTTCGGAAAACCAAGTAGAAGCTAAAACAATTGAGAGTCAACTCGCGGCTTTGCGGGAACGGATCGTTTGCGATGGTCTGAGTGTGCCAGAAGAGCGGACGTTTGTCGATGATGGCTATAGTGGGACAACGCTCGCACGACCAGGCTTAGAGCAACTGCGTGATGTGGCAGCAGCAGGCGGGCTCGATCGGCTCTACGTCCACTCCCCTGATCGCTTAGCTCGTAAGTATGCCTACCAAGTGCTCCTGGTTGAGGAATTGACCAATGCCGCAGTGGAGGTCATGTTCTTGAATCGTGAACTGAAGCAGAGTCCAGAAGACGAGTTATTGCTGCAAGTCCAAGGGGTAGTAGCCGAGTACGAGCGTGCCAAATTCATGGAACGGAGCCGACGCGGCAAGCGTCATGCCGCCAAATCAGGCTCAGTGAGTGTCTTAGCGAATGCGCCCTACGGCTATCGCTATGTCGGCAAGCAAGATGGAACGGATCACCCGCGCTATGAGGTGGTGTTCGAAGAAGCGCAGATTGTCCGGCAAATTTTCGCATGGGTCGGCAACGAGCGTCTGACCCTGGGAGAGGTGTGCCGACGGTTAACCAACGCCAAGATCCCGACACGGCGTAACAAATCGAAGTGGGATCGATCAGTCATCTGGGGAATGCTCAAAAATCCCGCCTACATTGGTACTGCCATCTTTGGTCGAACACGTCGAGGGCCATGGCAAGCCGGGCTGCGCGAGTCGCGAGGACACAAAGGACCTCCTCGCAATGCGGCAACCCCTCTTGCCGTTCCTACGGCTGAGTGGATCGAGGTACCAGTCCCAGCTTTGATTGACCCTGGCCTGTTCGCTGCCGTGGCAGAGCAGTTAGAAGAAAACCGCCTGCGCGCTCGTCAAGCGCAACGAGGAGCGCGACATCTTCTGCAAGGATTGGTGGTCTGTGAACACTGTGGGTATGCCTACTATGGGACGCTGGCACATTGGAACACCAAAGAGTACGGATATTACCGCTGTATTGGCAGCGAAGCCTACCGTTTTGGAGGAGAGCGAAAATGTGATAATCTACCAGTAGACAAAGACATGCTCGAGGAGCTTGTCTGGCAACGAGTACGTGAGGTGTTAGAAAACCCGAGGCAACTCGAAGAGGAATACCGGCGTCGGTTGCAGGAACTGAGCCCGGCAGCGGGGAAACGATCACATGTGAGCTTAGAGGCGCATCTGGCTAAATTACGGCAAGGTGTCGCTCGTTTAATTGATAGCTACACGGAGGGCCTCATTGACAAAAGTGAGTTTGAGCCCCGTCTGAAGCGGCAGCGAGAACGGATCAGCGAGGTAGAAGAGCAGCTCAAGCACGAGGCTTCTGAGGCGATGCTTGAGCAAGAATTGAAGCAGATCGTGGGTCATCTGGAAGATTTTGGATGGAAGGTGAAGGAGAATCTCGATCAGGCGAGCTGGCTGGCTCGGCGAGATATTTTGCGGACACTCGTCAAGCGCATTGAGATCGGAAAGACCCATATCACTCTCGTCTTTCGTGTTGGTCCCAGTCCTGGGGTAGTAAGCCCCAGGATGGATGTTTTGCAAGATTGTAGGCCACGTGTAGAGATTGCCTTTGGGATAGGCTGCACGAGCCACACGCGCCGTTTCTTCTGGGATGGAGAACTCATGTTGTGGGTGTAATGTCATCTTTTTTCTCCTGCTTTTTCATCGTCGCTCAGACTTACTCTTTGAGTTCTCATCCTAGCAGATCAAAGCAAGAGAAACCACAAAAGTTTCCCAACAGTGTCAAAAGCGTAACAGAGCCATATCTTCGCCACTTTGACGCAAATCATCGCCAAGTTTGGCTCATGACATTTTTTCCTCCCATTTCTCCCGCTCGCGTCCAGGCACCTCGAAAAACGAGCAATGTGTTCCGCTGCCATAGGTTTTTTCCATTTCACCCGGCTCAGGATCGTGATTGCGAGCTTGCGTTCTCATATCGGTAAACGAGTGTACGTTCCATCCTACGCAGTGTGGGGTTGACCTCCTGGACGCGGAAGAGCGCGCGTACCCAGAGCGGGAAGCGCGAAAACGCGACCAGTTCGCTTGACCTGAATTCCTTGATCAGTTCAAGTTTTGGCTCAAGCTGCTTGATGTCCTGGGGATCATCAAGGCCCCATTTGTAGGTGGCACCCGTGCCCCCGACGTTCGAGCCCGCTCGTTTCACAATCCACGGATTGCAGATATCGAAGATCATCTGACCGCCGGGGAAGTGAGCGACCACCGCATTGAGGAGCGCTTTCACGTCCGTTTCACTCAGGTAGTGCAGCACCCCTTCGGCGATCAGCAGCCCAGGTCGGTCCCGTGGAACCTCGTCCAACCAGCGCAAATCCGAGAGCGGCGCCCCGATCAGGTGATAGGCGTCCCGTTCGGGAAACAGTTGGCGGCGCAGGTCGACCACATCGGGGTAATCCACGTCGAACCACTGGACGAGGGCCTGCGGATCAACTCGGAACACACGGCTGTCCATGCCGCAGCCCACGTGGATCACGGTCGCATCCGGGTGATCGGCCAGATAGCGGTTTGTGAGCAGATCAAAGGTCGCGGCTCGCGTGGCGATGATGGTACATCCGATTTTGTTCCACATGCTCCACGAGCCCACTCCCCTGTACTGCTTGCTGATGTCGTAATCGATATGCCGCATCGCTTCTTCAGCCCAGGGATCACGCAAGATGGGATTCTTCCATTGGCTCTGGAGAGCTCGACCGTTCAAGGTCATGAGCATCGTTTCTTTTTCTTTGGTAAAGTGGATCTTCTCAGTTGTCATTGGTTGCTCCTTTCAGTCAACTGTGCCTGCGCCTCTGCGATTTTCCGGCGCATCATCGCTTTCCCTGCTTCGAGGTTCGCCCCCGCAGCGTCGCGCGTGAGCAAGCACTCGCAGAGCCCGGCCACCGTTTCCACTACCTCATCAAAAGATGGCTGGTCCGGCCTGGTGGAGTCATCGAGAGGTGCCTTCGTGTGAGAAGAGAGGGCGGCAAGGATGGAGGGAGTCAGCGCATCCAGGATGAAAGCCATGGCTCTCGTGTTGATGTCCTGACGAACGACTCCGATCTCTTGCATGGCCTGGAGATACTCCCGTGTCGGACCAGGATCAGGCGGCCAGGAGGCGAAGAAATTGCCTGGCCTTTTGAGATATTTGCCAAACGTCTGCTCATCTCGCGTGTACATCGCAGCCATCAATGGGAACTGCTTGAGAGTAGCGAGCAGACCCCGATAGACGCTGGCGACCGTGCCCCCCAAAGGATCACGATCGAGATAGCGATTCCAGACTTCCACATAGCTGTTCAATTCCCGAAGCAGAAGGGCTTGTATCAAGGCATCCTTGGAAGGAAACAAGAGATAGACCAGCCTGCGGTTTAAGCCAACCGCATCGGCCACATCGCTCATCGTCACTTTGTTGTACCCATGCCGAAGCAGCAGTTGGGCGGTCACATCCAGGATAGCCCGTTCGCGTGCTTGCTCATCAATTTCCATGACTTCTCACTTTCACAAAATTTGTTCATTCGTTACTCATTGTAGACTCGCTTTCGTTGGGTGTCAAGACGCGCGAAGCAGCTTCTCCGACACTATCGCAAGCGTGCCATTGCTTCCTGTTCGAGGCTCTTGGTCGAAGCTCGGAAAAATGGGAGGAAAAAATACCATGACCCCAAGTTTTGGCGGTGCATCCCAGTTTTTCAGTAGGATCGATAGGTATTCTCCGCTCGCTTGAAATTGGCAAAGTTATGAGTCGATCTGAGATTCGGGCAATGATATGGAACTCCGTCAACTTTGATGATCTCTGCTTGCTTGTGTATCTGGTCAAATAGCGTTACTCATCCTTTACAACAGGTGTAAATTTGCTCGTTGCGTGGGAGAGAATTTGCACATGGTGTGAGATTTCCCACGCGACGGTGCATCATGAAAGAGACCAAACCTCCCACGCAATGTGCGAAAATCTTCCCATACCATGAGCAAATTTACACCATCTCCAAGACAAGCTGCTCCTGCTCCTCTCAGAATACAGCATTGTCAGCGCCTGGGTAGAAGATGAAGTGGAAGCCGCATTGGAAAAAGAAGGTAGGCAGCAGCGCGAAGTGCTGTTTCCGATCCGCCTGGATGATGCAGTAATGCAGACCTCGCAAGCGTGGGCAGCTACACTGCGCCGCACGCGCCATATCGGAGACTTCACGGAGTGGACGAAGCCAGAAGTGTACCAGAGCGCCTTTGATCGGCTCCTGCGGGATCTGAAACAAAGCTGAAGCTCTGACCAAATCTCTCAGAGAGTAGTGAGCACACGCTTGCGGAGCAACGGAAAAGAGGCACGCCCGTATCCTTGCCGTTTGACAAGTTTCAGGCGATGGACATGGCCCTCGACGACACCATTGCTGTACTGGAGCGTGAGCGCTGCCTGGACAGAAGCTTTGTCTCGCTCAACCCCGTTCGCAAAGCGGATGAGTTCCGGTATCTGCGACGTTCGGATCTGCTCTAACCATGCCTCCAGTTTCTCTCCCTCTCGTTTGCGCACCATCTCCAGAAACGCTTGCACCAGATTGTAGGCAAGGTCCAGAGAGGGGTGAACCTGTCGGAGAAACGTGAGCTGCGCTTGCTCCTCTGGTTTCAGTTGCTCCGGGGAGCGCACATACATCCAGACCGCTTGTTTGGCCTGGCACTCGTCGAATGGTCCAGGCGGTGGGGCTGTCTTTCTTGGCCGATGGTTTCTCGGGCGAGGCAGGTCTTCATCTGTTCGAGGAGAACGCCATCGACCCAGATACCGATGGACCGCGCGCTCGGAGCCAGTATATCCTTTTTCCAGAAGCTCTTGGTAGAGCGTCACTCCTCGTTGTTCTCCCTCTTCCCATCGTTTCTGAAGATATGAAGCATAGATATCGAGAGGACTGGGGCGTCTGCGTCTAGGAGTCGTTTTGACTCCATCGGCAAGCCATTGGCGAACCGTTCTCGCAGAGAGGCCCACGCGCGGCGCGATATCGTAGGAAGAGAGTCCCTGGCTCTGGAGAGTGCGCATTTGTTGATAAAGGTCCAGGCGCTCTGCCAGACGCGTTTCTCTCGTTTGCGCTCGAAGCGTTTTACGCACTTGCCGCTCTTGTCTCCGCGTATCCCGTGCTTGCTCGCAAGCTTCTCGCTCGTTCCATCGAGCTTCTTCAAGAGGGTCTTCCTCTCCTGGTGGCGCTTGCTCCTGGGAGGTCTGGCGAATGTGTGTTCTCATTCGTGCCAGAAAAGTCACCACATACTCACTCAGGTTTTTCACGAGGTGCCAGCGATCGCAAACCTGCGTGGCTTGAGGAGCGCCAAGGGTAGCCGCCGTGGCGTAATCGGAGGCACGATCACGACTAATGAGTTCGATCTCAGGATGGGTTGCGAGCCAGGCCGAGACGGTCTCAACAGTGCGGTCAGGCAACACGTCAATCAGCCGATGCGTTTCCAGATTCACAATGATGGTTCCGTAAGTCCGGCCTCGCCGAAACGCAAAATCATCCAGGCCAATCTTGGTGAATGGCTCAGGATCAGCAAGCGGTGCCGCCCGCTGGCAACGCAAGACGGTCGAAGCTGACCCTTTCATGCCCAGTTGTGGAGCCAACCGCGCTGCCTTTTCTGCGCAGGTCGCAAAACCAAGCAGACCCAGAGCCTCACGGAGCCGCTTCGTCATCCGCGCTCGTGGTTGGGCAAGATGGGGAAGCCGTTCCGCAAAAATCGCACGAGCACAGGAAGCATTGTGACAAGAGAAACGGCGTACCGTAAGATGAAGCTGGATCGCACGTCCTGCACAGGAAACGTCTGCGAGGTGGCGCTGATACTGACTATGGATGAAGTCTGAGAGATCTCCGCACAAAGGACAACAGGAAGCGGGAGTTGTTGATCGTACCAGGACAACGAAATGGTGGGCTTCCTCAATGACGTGCTCAATGAGCAGGCCGTCGCCAAGTGCAAGAAAAAGTCTTTCTTCCATCTGCTCTCTCCTCGCCACAAGACGGACGCGCCTCGCGCCATCTCTGAGAGAAGTATATCAATATTTTGTCTTCAAAGCAGACAAGCAGAGATCATCAAAGTTGACGGAGTTCCATGATATGCGTCCGAGAAATCGACGTTGACTCATCTATTCAAGCTCAAGGAACCAGCGAGTTTATGGTCTTTCCGACACCCACGGCTAAAGCCGGGGTGTACCTTGCCACCTAAAATTGGGTCTTCCGCGCGTTTGGTGCTGCTCGCTGGCTTGATGTATTGGCACGTATCAATCGTTCTACAGGAAGAAACGATCTTGTAGAAAGATGATCAGATGCCAATGGAAGTCTCTTCATTGCTTTCGCTTCCTGATGGACTAGAAGTTGCCGAAATCTCAGTCGCTGAGACTGTTGTGACTCTCCATCTCGTCGCGACGGCCAAAAGCAATACCTGCCCCCTGTGCGCTCGTGCAGCCATACGCGTACACAGCTACTACACACGCCTGGTGGCAGATGTCCCATGCGGAGGTCGTCCAGTCCGATTGCTCTTACACGTGCGAAAATTTCGCTGTAAGACGGCAGATTGCCCTCGCCAAGTCTTCACCGAAAGGCTTGCTCCTTTTCTCGAACCATGGGCACGCATGACGACTCGGCTCAGCAAAATGATTGAGGCGGTTGGTCTGGCCACCTGCGGAGAGTTAGGTGCACGACTGGCTCCTCGTCTGGGAATGCAGACCTCACCCACGACCATCCTTCGTCGCACGATGGCTCTTCCTACTTGCCCACCAGAGCAGGTCTCCCTGTTGGGGATTGACGATTGGAGCTTCCGTCGCGGCCGCAAATTCGGCACGATCCTCGTCGATTTAGTCACCCATGAGATCATCGATCTGCTGGCAGACCGAACGACGGAAACGGCTCAAGCTTGGATGCAGGCGCATCCTGAGATCGAGATTGTGAGCCGTGATCGAGGAGGGGATTACGCCGCAGCTGCGCGAAAGGGAGCACCTCAAGCCAGGCAGGTAGCAGATCGCTTTCATCTGGCCCAGAACTTGACAGATCGTATTGAAGTAATCCTGGCCCGCTGCCGCCCAGAGATCCGCAAGGCATCCCAACAACAAGCCCTTTCCTCCTCGGCGGTTGAGCAAGAGGGAAACGACGCGGAACAAACCCAGGCCCTCGACGAGTGGCGACCGGCCCAAAATCGAGAGGAGAAAAATGCCCACCTTGCTCGACAAGCTGAACGGTCTGATCGCTCTCACCAACTCGTCGAACTGCGTGAAGAGGGGCTAACGCTCAAAGAAATTGCACGCCGTCTTGGGATGGGTGAACGGACGGTGCGCTACTGGTTCACCCGAGGCGTCCCCTATGAGATTCCCCAGCACCGTCGCAAACGACGCAGTGTTTTCGATCCCTACGCCTCCTCTGTTGCTGAGCGATGGAGCCAAGGATGTCGAAATGGTCAAGACCTTTGGCGTGAGATCACAGCTCAGGGATACAAGGCAGGCTCCAGAACGGTCTCCCGCTTCTTGGAGTCGCTACGCGTGGCTCCTGCTCCCATCAGAGGAAAAGCCGAACGATCACACACCGTTCCAGAGCCTGCTTTGCAACAATTTACCGCACGAGAAGCGGTCTGGCTGTTTGTCCGTGACCCCTCTGATCTGGATGAGACACAACAAGGAGAGTTAACCGCCATTCGTCAGGCCAGTCCGACTGCTGACATGGTGTATGGTCTCGCCCAAGATTTTCTGCGGATGGTTCGCCACCGTGAGGGCGAACACCTTGACGACTGGCTCTGCAAGGTGAGAGCTAGTCAGGTCCCCGAATTGCAGCCATTGGTCAAGAGCATCGAGCAAGACAAAGCAGCCGTACTCGCCGGTCTCACCTTGCCGCACAACAATGGTGTCGTTGAGGGGAAAGTGAACAAATTGAAGCGCGATCTCGCGCATGATGTTCGGGAGGGCAGGATTCGCGTTACTTCGCCAACGTGTCTTACATTTCCTCTAAAGAGAGGATATCCAACAATCGGGGGAGCATGATCCCATGATCTGCGATGAGTGAGGGAACGGTGTGTGGCAATGCAGCCCAGAAAAACTCGAAGAGAATGGGCTGGTGCGCTGAAGTATCTGAAGGAGAGCGCTCTTCATGTCGCCACGTCGTGGGAGGATGCCCATGACAGCAAAGATGATAGAAGCGCCGATGATGAACCTCGTCACGGCCACAATCGGACATGTCTCGCTCCTGCTCACCCAGGAAGCAATTCAACGTGAGATCAGGCCATCCTGTTTCCTCAAAGGCTTCTCTCAAAACAGCATCTTCAGCCCGCTCATGTTCCTCAACAGTGCCCGCTGGAACTTGTATCCCCGCCTCTGGCGCATCGGGGTGACGGAACACAAGCAAATGATGTTGATGGGTAATGTAGGCAAAGACTTTGTGCTTGACCTTTCTCACATCAAGAAGCCTCTCTTTCTCGTTCAACACCTCAAGAACTATACCACAAGTTTCCGCTCTTGAAGAAGGGTACGAAGTACTCCCTTTAGCAAGCCAGTGAGCAGCACCAAACGCGCGGAAGACCCCCAGACCGGCGTAGGCAACCGCCTGGTCCGTGCGGCTAAAGCGAGCCACATCCCCCAGTTCGGTGCGCAGGACTGCCACCGTTTTGAGTCCAAACTCCTGCACCTGTTGCAAACCCTTGACGTCTGGATCATTGGCGATCAAATGCTCGATTTCGCCTTCCAGGCGAGCCAGATTCGCTCTCGTATGCTCCAGCTGATCGCAGAGGACCTGCAGGCTGGTCGCTCGCCCTGCCACCGCTCGCCCACTCCTCACGCTCTGCTGGGCCAAGGCCACCAGCGCGCCTCTCGGTGGGACGACCATCATGTGCAGGTGTCTGTGCTCGTAACTCCTGGTAAATCGCCTCGACGCCTGCCTCGACGATCTGTGCTGGCTACTTGGCACATCCGTTCTCAGAAAACAACGAGTTTTTCGGACGGATGTGCCAAGTAGCCAGCACAACATTGAGCGTGAGTATACCCTGACGTCAATGAATAACTCATCCCGATTGCGATTACCACACGAGCGCTTCTTCTCTATTACCAGCGACGGAAAGCAGGCATGTGATACAATAGCGCTGCAAAGTGAACGGAAAGGAGACGTCGCCATTACCATGAAACTGACGCCCTATCTTCTCTTCGACGGTAATTGTGCTGAGGCAATGACTTTTTACAAAGTTTGTCTTGGTGGAGAGCTTACGATAACTACGCTCGGAGATTCTCCTATGAAAGGTCAGTTTCCTACTGAGCAGCATAAGAAGGTCGTAAACTCCAGGCTCACAAGTGGTGCCATAGACATTTCGGCATCAGACTGGCTTCATCCCACGAGAACGCCAAAACAAGGCAATACTGTCTGCCTTTACGTGAGCGAGGGAACCTATCAGGAACTCAAACAGATTTTTGATAAGCTTTCAGAAGGAGCAGACCCGGCCCTTCTAGACCCTTTGAGAGAAATGCCGTTTGGCAGTTATGGAGCGCTCACGGATACATTTGGTGTGCGTTGGATGTTCCAGGGAGAAAAACAAGGGGAGCATGAGTAGATATCAGACCGATCCTCGCGTCGATCAATACATTAGTTCCCTGCCTGACTGGCAGCAGAACATCGCCCGCCAGGTGCGTGATTTGGTGCATGCCGCAGACCCCGATGTTACTGAAACCATCAAGCGCACTGATCGACCTTACTTTACGCTGGACGGTAACATTTGCGCCCTGCAAGGGACCAAGAACCATCTCAACATCTTCATCTATGATCCCATTGCACCTGATCCTGAAGGCATCATTAACCAAGGCCAAGGCAACCTGACTGCACGGGCGCTTCAGGTCCGCCAGGGCGAAACCATCAACCCACGTGCGCTTTTAAACCTCTTTCAGGAGGTTATCAAAAACAACCGTGCGGGTGGCTGGCGCAAGGGAAGGGGCAATCAGTAGCTATCGTTTCCGTGTTAGCACGTTTATATATTTGAGCCAGCAAAGATAGTTGCAATGAGAGTATGTAGTGGAAGTTACTCGTTCTACTTTGATAGGATGGACTCGTGGCACAAATCACCGTAAGTGAAGATTGTGGTAATGCACCGAAAAAGCAGTTTATACATGATTTTTGCATTGCGCTCGCCACTGCGAACATTGGTGATGCTATGGACATGCTTACCGATGATGTTCATTTAGAAATCCCTGGCTATGCATCAGTAAGTGGCAAGCAAGCCGTCGAAAACCTCCTTGTAGCGGACTGTAAACGGTCGAACGTTTATTTGATAGCTAAGCTTAAATAAAAACGGTATCCAAGCAGGGCCTCAACCAACCGGGAGGCAAAATCATTCACTGGGTTGGCTCGCGAGCGGAACCGAAGAGGTTGAATCCGCGCTCTACGGGCAAAGCCTGCTGGCATCTGGGCGAAGGCAAGCAAGAAGAAAAGAGGTGATCGAGAGGTCGAATCCGCGATCAACGCATGGGGCCTGCTGGTATCTGGGCTGAAAGCAACCGGACGGAACCGACGGGTTTCGAGTCCTCTGTCGCCAATTTGCTCCCTCTTCCTTTTCCCGTCAGGAAAACTGTATCAAAAGGTGCAATACCTTCTTTCTCAAGATGAAAAATCCGCTGTAAACTATCCTCCGATTATTGAGAAGCAGCGGCGTCCAGGGCCAAGAAATCCGGCATATGGTCTTCCTGCTTCCCAATGGCCAACTGTGCTGCATCGTGTGATCGAGAATAAAGAACCTCTCCGAAAAGTTGCAGATGATTATGGCGTGTCGCATGAAACGATACGTCGCTTTATCCGTACTGCTTCCAAGAAGCAGGAGGGCTAAAGCATTGCTAACGGGAACGGTGTGAAGAGCTGGCTTGATCCATTGGAGGAGATCGAAAATGTCATTGTGCAGTTTTTCGTACGTTTCAAATACTTTTTCTGTCGGTAGTGGCTTAATCAAGAAGGATCGGTTCTCGTTTTCCAGGCGGATGATGCCTTCCCTCAATTTGTGGAAGTGGTTTGCTGTGATCGGAGCCATCCTTCTTGATTGAGCCACTACCAAAAAAGCGAACGAGTCCTGGATTTGGATCGCCCTGTGCCGTAAGACTCGTCAAGTGGTGGCCTATGCGGTTGGGGTTCGCAGCAAACAGACCTGTCTGCGTTTGTGGGAGAGTATTCCATCAGCCTATCGCCAAGGGCATTGTTTCACGGACTTCTGGGCGGCCTACAGGGCGGCGCTCCCCGAGGAACAACATACGGCGGTAGGGAAAGAGACCGGAGAAACAGCCCATGTGGAGCGCTGGAATAACACATTACGCCAACGTCTCGCCCGTTTTGTGCGCATGACGTTCTCGTTTTCCAAGTCGGTGGTGATGCACGAGGCGTGTTTGCTCCTCTTTCTTCATCGCTCCAATCGAGAGCGGGCCATCCTTCTCAAGTGAGCCACTACCTGCAGTCGCTCAACGATGAGCGATTACGCAAAGAACGGTTCAGTCATTGTGCTAATACAACTCACATCGGGTTTCTCTGCGGGGTTTGCCAAGAAAGCGTTCATGATGTCGTTTGGACAATTGCCGGTTCTAGAATCGAGTACGCCATGGCCCACTCCTGGAAATAGGAAGAAATACCCCTTGCTCAGTGTCTGGGTTGCCAACATCCCATTGGCTGGTGGCGTCACTGGATCATACTCGCCTTGCAAGATCAGCGTCGGAATGCTGCTCCTGACTGGCTCCTTCTGGATCGCAGGCACTGGTTTCATCCCCCAGAACTGACAGACAGAGAAGTTAAACAAGTCAGGGTCGAGTAGTGCAGGTCGGATCTGAGGTGGAAGTCCTTGAGCCGATGCCTCCAGATCGTGCTGCGTGATAAAAGCCATATCTTCGCCACACTCGATCGAATAGAACAATCCCGCACTCATGGTGGGGTTGATGCTGTTGTGGCTATAGATCTGAGCGAGTTGGGTGTAATTATGCTGGCGAATTTGGAAGAGCAGGGCTGGTAGAGGAGGAATGAACCAGGTGAAGGTTAACGATTGTCGCACCCAAAGTACGAGATCATTGCCTGTGAAGTGTATAGTGAGACTTTTGCCTATTTGGGAAGTCGTATCGAATGTAATAGGTGTGTGGTTCAGGTCAGCGACTAATTGATAGAAAACTGTTTGGAGATTCGGGTAGGTCGCATTACAATGTGGGTCGAGGGTGCACCTGTGGAAGAGGACATCAAAGGCTCTTTGTGCTGATGGTGCCATGCTTGTGAAGAAATTGACTTGCGGAGGGATAACTGAATCGAGTACCACACTGCGCAGGTCTGCTGGGTACTGGCGCATGACGGTGAGAGCCAGTCGTGTGCCATAGGAAGTGCCTTCCAGGTTCACCTGTTGATACCCAAGGGTTTGAATGAGATCATGCACGTCGGCGGCATCTTCGAGTGTCGTAAAGGCGTTCAGATTGATGCCCGACTTCAGGAGGCGGTCATGACAGGCACGGAAGTCCTCGTTGTCCAAACAGCGCAGCGAGGGCTGCGAGTAGCCAGTGCCACGCTGCTCTAACGCGATCAGGTCTCGATTCCCCAGGCGATAGGCAAGGTTGTCTGCATTGTACGTCGGTCCTTGGTTCTCCAACAGGGCATTACCGGGACCTCCACCTAAAACCAGCACTGGATCTGGAGCCGGGTTGGAACTGGGTGTCTTGAAAATCGCGACGGCCAGCCGGATGGTGGGACCCGGCACATGGCTGCGGTCTTCAGGTACCACCAGAAAGCCACACCTGACGTCTTTCCCCTCGCTAAGACCCTTGCCGAGAGGAAAAGGACAATGAGTCTGCTGGAAGGGAGAGAATGCCTGACGAGGTGGCGGTGAGACCGCACGAAAGACCCCATAGCCTCCAGCGAGAACGACAAACACTACCATCGCCACCAGGAGCAGCCGCCCATAGTGACGCAGGGTGAGCTGCCGTTCCATGTGAGGTGGATGAGCTGGGGGTGGGGCGTCTTGCGGCACAGCGGGAGGTGCTGGGAGCGGATGGCCATCACTGTCACCTCCACGTTCAGCATCGGAAGTGGTGGGAGATGGTTCATGGCTAGCGAAGCTATCTTCATCCTTCATCACATGTTCTCCTTTCAAGAGATGAGAGAACGGAGAGAAGCAGAGCGAACCACAGCAGAGGTCTCTCACTGCTACTATGAGATAGACGTTGGAGACGACCATTTTTTGTGCCTGTCCCTGGAGGCTTTGACTCCCCAGGAAGTGAAACTTTTTGCCGATCTGCGCAACTGAAATGAGACTCAGCCAGTTTGTGCGAGTGGCCCGTCAGGGAGTGAAACTTTTTTCCCATTCACGCGGCTAGACTGAGACAAGGCCGGATATCACAATTCGTTCCAGGTGTTTGCAGGAGCCGCTTGAGGGCTATCAGTGCAAACGGATAAATCTCACTTTAGTTGCGCCAGC
>WNFX01003396.1_pt1 | contig 20602 bp, 21 predicted proteins | sample 5400111 | NCBI WGS metagenome assembly WNFX01 (sample SAMN13153363, study PRJNA577476) | soil metagenome | isolation source: 40 cm soil or saprolite under grassland replicate 1 | place: USA:California | collected 2016-06-15 | reverse complement strand
ACGACCGCGTCGCCGCGCTGCAGGCAGCCGGCCTGACCTGGTGGGTCGAGAAGCTCGGCTGGTTCCACGGCCCAATCGCGGAGGCGCGTGAGCGCGTCGCCGCCGGCCCTCCCCACTCCTGACCGCATCGACCAGTGCCCCCGACCGGCCCCGACGAAATCGCCCGACCGCCCCGCCCGCACGAGCTGGAGGACGATCCGCGTGGGCAACCCGCTCAGCCTCGACCACCAGGGCGGCGTCGCCCGGATCGATCGGCCACGGAGCCGGGACCCCGGGTCAGGGTGATCGCCGCGGGTCGATGCTGTGGAAGGCGTCGTTGCGGGTGGGGCGCAGCCACAGGGAGGCCCGGATGGGCTGCATCGTCTGGTCGACCACGGCCAGCACGCCCGGCGGCAGGCGTCCCCATGCCGGTCGAGCGCGTGCGGTCAAGTCCCTGCTCCTCGGCGCCTGCACGCCACCCCGCTCCGTCCACCAACTCTGTCTCTGTGCGGCCCTGACCTCTCGCCGAGTGTTCCCCGCCTCCGTGACGGCAGCGTTACGGTCGGCAATGCCAGCCGGGGAGACCGCCCCGCCGCGCGCGGCCTTCGACCGGCTGCGAATGGCGCGTGATCCGGGAGTTTCGCTGGGCAACAGAAAGGGGTCTCGGACTCCATCACCGAGTCCGAGACCCCGCGGGCGGAGCGCCGAATCCGGGCCCACGACGCCCTTGGCGCTCCGGTACCCGCCCCCATCATGGGACATCTTGCCCACCCCCGCCGCGCCCAAACACCTGGATCACAGCGGGGAGCGGGCTCTCTCCAGATCAGGCCCTTCCAGCGGCTTGGCGGCCGCGGCGGGAAAGGGCGTCCACGGTGGCGGCCAGCAGCAGGACCCCGCCGGTGACCATGAATTTGGTCGAGGACTGGACCCCGAGCAGGTCCATGCCGTTGGCAATCGAGCCGATGACCAGGGCGCCCAGCAGGGCCGACCAGGCCGAGCCGCGACCGCCGAACAGGCTGGTCCCGCCGATCACCGCCGCCGCGATCGCGTTGAGCAGCGTGTCGCTGGCGCCGGAAGACTGGTTGACGGCGAACAGCCGCGAGGCGGCCAGGATCCCGCCGGCGGCGGCCAGCGTCGAGGCAAGCATGAACACCACCAGGCGGACGTTGTTCACGCCGATGCCGGCGCGACGCGCCGCCTCGGCGTTGCCGCCCACCGCCAGGACGTGCCTGCCGAAGGTCGTCCGTCTGATCAGCAGGTCGACGACGACCACCAGCCCGACGAAGATGACCAGCGCCAGCGGCAGCCCCCGGTCGGCGGTCAGCACCGCCGCCACCGCCAGCACCGCCACTGCCAGCACGACCACCCGCGTCACCAGCCGGGTCAGCGGCAGGACCGGCAGTCCGGCGGCACTCCGCTGGCGGAACTCCCAGAGCTTGCTGCCGGCGTACACGACGATCACGGCCACCGCCAGCAGCCAGGCGTCCAGCGGGATGAAGAAGGTGTTCTCCAGCCCGGTGATGGTCTTGTCGCTGAAGTTGATCGTGCCGGTGCTGCCCAGCACGAACAGCAAGGCGCCCTGCCAGGCCAGCAGGCCGGCCAGCGTGACGACGAACGCGGGGATCCGGAAGCGGGTCGTCCAGAAGCCCTGGAACGCGCCGATGACGGTGCCTGTCGCCAGCCCGGCGAGGATGGCCAGCCAGCCGGGGACGCCGTGCTGGACGTTGAGGACCGCCACGATGGCGGCGCACAGCCCCGACAGCGCCCCGACCGACAGGTCGATCTCGCCGAGCAGCAGCACCAGCACGACCCCGACCGCGATGGTGCCCATGGGCGCGATCTGCAGGATGAGGTTGGTGAGGTTGCCGGCGCTGAGGAAGCGGTCGTTGGCGATCCAGAAGACCAGCCAGATGATGGCGATGCCGAGCACCACCGGCAGGCCGCCCAGCTCGCCTTGGGCCAGTCGCCGGCGAAAGCCGGCGGCGGCGCCGGCCAGGCCGGGCCGGTCGCCGATCAGGCGCGGGTCAAGGTCGGAGATGGTCATCGCTCGCTCACCTCGGCTGCCTGCTGCTCGTCGCGGACGTTGGCGCCGGTGATGGCGGCAACGACCTCCTCGGAGTTGGTCTGTTTGGCGTCCAGCACGCCGACCTGGTGGCCCAGCCGCAGGACCACGATGACGTCGGCGACCTCGAACACGTCGACCAGGTTGTGGCTGATCACCACCACCGCCAGCCCCTGGTCGCGGAGCCTGCGGATCAGGTCGAGCACCTGCGCGGTCTGGGCGACGCCCAGCGCCGCGGTCGGCTCGTCCAGCACCGCCAGCTTGGGCTCGGCGAGCATCGACCGGGCGATGGCGACGGACTGCCGCTGGCCGCCCGACAGCGACGCCACCTGGGTCCGGACGCTCGGGATGCGCACCGCCAGCCGTTTGAGGACCCCGCTGGCCTGCCGCTCCATGGCGGTCTCGTTCAGTAGCCGGCCGCCGCCGGTCCGCTCGTGCCCCAGGAAGAGATTGGCGACCACGTCGAGGTTGTCACTCAGCGCCAGGTCCTGGTAGACGGTCGCGATGCCGAGCGCTGTGGCCGCCTGCGGGTTGGTGACGTGCACCGGACGCCCCTCGAACCGGTACTCGCCGGAGTCGGCCGTCTCGATGCCCGAGATGATCTTGACCAGGGTGGATTTTCCGGCCCCGTTGTCGCCCACGAGCGCGGTGACTTGTCCGGCTTGGGCCTCGAAGTCCACGTCGGTGAGCGCCTGCACGGCGCCAAATCGCTTGCTCACGCCGTGGAGCTCGAGCAGGGGCACCTTGTCGGGCACGTTGCCTCCTCGCAAACCAGAGCCCGACGGGGCGGCGGGCGCTGGAGGCCCGCCGCCCGTCAGGACGCCGTCTAGGTCAGGCCCACCTGCGTGCAGACTGCTGCTGTCGCGCCGGTGCAGATCTGGTCGGCCTTGAGGAAGCCGTCCGTGATCATCTGCCCGATCGTCTGCTTGGCCGTGGCTTTGGTCACCGCGACTGGCGTCAGGATGATCGAGGGCACGTCGGTTTGTCCATTGTTGGTCTTGGTCATCGCCAGGGCGGCGGCCGCGCTGGTGTTGCCGGTGGCGATGTCGACCGCCCACTCGGCGGCCTTCTCGGCCTCCGGCTTGATGGCCTTGTAGACCGTCATGTACTGCTCGCCGGTCAGCACCCGCTGCACGGCGGCAAGCTCGGCGTCCTGGCCGGTGACCGGCGGGAGGGGCGAGATGCCCTGTCCCTTGAGGGCGGCGATGGCGCCGCCGCCGGTGCCGTCGTTGGCCGCGTACACGCCGACGAAGCCGGTCTTGCCGAGCGCGGTGATGGCCTGCTCCATCTCGGTCTGGGCCTTGTCAGGGCTCCAGTCCGGGGTGTCGTACTCCTTGGCGATCTTGAAGCCGCTGGAGTCAAGCACGCTGTGCGCGCCCTGCTTGAACAGCTTGGCGTTGTTGTCGGTCGGGGCGCCGTTGATCATCACCACCGAGCCGGATTTGCCGTCGGCCTTGAGCTTGTCGACCAGCGAACTTGCCTGCAGCTTGCCGACCTGGACGTTGTCGAACGAGATGTAGTAGTCCACAGGCGCGTTCAGGATCAGCCGGTCGTAGCTGATCACCGGCACGCTCTTGGCCTTGGCCTTGGTGACGATCGACGCGGCCGACGCCGAGTCGACCGGGTCCAGCACCAGCACCTTGGCGCCGTTGGTCAGCGCCGCGTCCGCCTGGCTCTGCTGCGCGGCGGCGTCCTGGTTGGCGTTGGAGTAGATGATCTTGCAGTCCGAGCACAGGGACCTGACCTTGGCCTCGAACAGCGGCCGGTCCTGCGCCTCATACCGGGTCGTTTTGGTCTCGGGCAGCAGCAGGGCGATCGTCTTGCTGCCGCCGCTGCTCCCCGATGACGGGGTCTTGTTGTTCGTCGAGCACGCGGCCGCCACCAGGGCGATCGCGGCAACGCCAGCGATCAGTCCCCCCAACGATGCAACGCGTTTGCGAAGCAACCTTCCCACCTCCTTGTTTATGGATGGGTCGCCTGACCGGAGCGCCCCCCTTGGGCGCCCCGACCCCCTCCCTTCACCGTTTTGGTCTCGTCACCTCCCCGGCGTGGTCTCCAGCGTCTCGGAACCGCCTGTGGCCACGTTGATCCACGAGGAGATGAAGCGGTCCGAGTCTCGCAGTATCAGAGCGAGCGCGCCAAGTAGCTCGGCGCGATCGCCGAGGATTCCAGGTACGATCTGGGCGGTCTCGGCCGCCGAGCGGATCGCGCTGCGCCACACCACCTCGCGCATCGGGTCCAGCAGCAGGTCACCCGCCAGGCTCAGTTCGCCTCCGACGACGATCAGCTCTGGATTGATCAGATTGCACAGGTTGGCCACGGCGATGCCAATCGATCGGCCGGCGTCGGCCACGACGCGCTGGCAACCGGGATCGCCCTCCACGGCCAGCCGCACGACCTGGCGCAGCGTCAGCCCGTTGTCGCCCCTTGGCCGCAGCAGCTCCAGAATGGCCGGGCCGCCGGCCACCATCTCCAGGCATCCGCGGTTGCCGCAGGCGCACACCGGGCCACCGCTGACGATGGTGGTGTGCCCGATCTCGCCCGCCGTGCCGGAGGCGCCGCCGTAGGGCCGGCCGCCCAGCACCAGCCCCGCGCCGATGCCGGTGGCGGCCTTGATGTAGGCGAGCAGCCCGCTTCCCTGGCCCGCGCCCCACATCCACTCGGCGAGCCCGCCGAGGTTGGCGTCGTTGTCCACCGCGACCTCGAGGTCCAGCCGCCCGCGCAGCTCCTCGGCGGCGCGGATGCCGATCCAGCCGGGCAGCAGCGCGGAGGCGCCGACCATCCCGGTCCGCCGGTCGATCGGCCCCGGCAGGCCCATCCCCACCCCGATGACCCGGTCACGGGACACGTCCGCCTCGGCCAGGACCTGCTCGACGAACCGAGCCGCGCTGTCGAGGCCCTGGTTGGCGTTATGGTCCACGTCCAGTTCCACAGCGGCCTCGGCCAGGATGTTATGGCCGAGGTCGGAGACGGCCACGCGCAGGTGGCGGTGGCCGAAGTCCACGCCGACGGCCGCGCCGGCCGAGGGGTCCAGCGCGAGCAGCACCGGGGGGCGGCCGCCCTGCTCGCTGGGGGCCGAACGGTCGCCGTCCACCTCGGTCACCATGCCGACCGCCTGCAGGTCCGCGACCAGGCTTGAGATGGTCGAGCGGGACAGGCCGGTGCGGCGGGCGATCTCGGCCCTGCTGACCGGGCCGGCCTCGCGCAGGACGCCGATCACGCGGCCGCGATTCTGCGCGCGCAACGACTCCAGCGAGCCGACACCCGGTCTCGACATCCCCGCTCCCGACGTTGGGTTGCTATGTCCCTCACCAACTGTGGCGATCCCGGCCGAGTTTGTGCTCTTTCTGGTGGAACCTGGCGGGTTCTACCGCCTCATCACCGGCAGAGCCCAGCCTCACCAGGCAAGACTCTGTCCCGCGCGATGCGGGTTTGTCAATGATCCGGCAGATCCTCAGGACTGCTGGCAGCTTGCGCGATTGCGCTCCGGCGAAACGTCGCGGCCGGCCCGGGTCGAGCCGGACCGGCCTGCGGGCGCCGGCCAGCAGGGCCGGACCGTCCGGCACAGAGCCACCGCGCCAGCCGCGTGTCAGCGGCATGCAAGCGCGCCGGCGGCCGTGACAGTGGCGTGTCAGCTCCAGAGCAGCGGCCTCCTCCACCATGCTCGCGTACCCACATGCGAGAGGAGTCGCGATGAGCTACGCCATCCAGGCCGAAGGTCTGGTCAAGCACTTCGGCGAGACGAGGGCGCTGGCCGGAGTCGACCTGGCGGCCCGCACCGGCACGGTGCTGGCCGCCTTGGGCCCGAACGGGGCCGGCAAGACCACAGCGGTGCGGATCCTGGCCACCCTGCTGCGGCCAGACCAGGGCCACGCGACCGTGGCCGGCTACGACGTGATCGCCCAGGCACACCAGGTGCGCCAGATGATCGCGCTGACCGGCCAGTACGCGGCGGTCGACGAGACGCTGACCGGCGTCGAGAACCTGGTGCTGATCGGGCGCCTGCTCGGCCAGTCCAGACAGGCGGCGCGCCAGCGCGCGGTCGAGCTGCTGGAGGACTTCGCGCTCAGCGAGGCCGCGGCCCGGCCCGCCAAGACCTACTCCGGCGGCATGCGGCGCCGCCTCGACCTGGCCGCCAGCCTGGTCGGCCGCCCGCGGGTCGTCTACCTGGACGAGCCGACCACCGGGCTGGACCCCAGGGGCCGCGGCGACCTGTGGCGGGTGATCCGGAACCTGGTCGGCGACGGCGTCACGGTCATGCTCACCACCCAGTACATGGAGGAGGCCGACCAGCTCGCCGACGACATCGTCGTGATCGACCGCGGCCGGGTCGCGGCCACCGGCACACCGGACCAGCTCAAGGCGAAGGTCGGCGGCCAGATCCTGGTGGTCAGCCCGGTCAGCGAGGCCGACCTCGGAACGGTCGTGGGCGTGGTCCGCGAGCTGTCCGGCGACGACCCCGAGGTCGCGCACGACACCGTCTCCGTCGCGGTCAACGACGCCAGCCTGCCGCCGGCCATCCTGCAGCGGCTCAGCGCCGCGGGTGTGCAGGTGGCCGAGCTGAGCCTGCGCAAGCCGAGCCTCGACGAGGTCTTCTTCACCCTCACCGGCCACCGCACCAGCGCGGAGGACGCCGGTGACGACGACGAGAACGATCGGAGCGCAGCATGACCACACTCGCCCACCCCACCACCGCGGGCCTGCCCGCCCCGACCAGCAGCGTCAGCCCGCTGGCGGCGGTCAGGCACTCGCTCACCCTGGCCTGGCGCAGCCTGGTCCAGATCAAGCACAACCCCATGGAACTGCTCGACCTGAGCCTTCAGCCGCTGATGTTCGTGCTGCTGTTCGCCTTCGTCTTCGGCGGCGCCCTGTCGGGCTCGCCCAAGGCGTTCCTGCAGTTCGGACTGGCCGGGATCATCACCCAGAACGCGCTGTTCCTGAGCATGAACACCGCGGTGGCGCTGAACACCGACATCACCAAGGGCGTGTTCGACCGCTTCCGGAGCCTGCCGATCGCGCGCTCGGCGCCACTGGCGGGGCGGATCGCGGCCGACGTGGTCCGCCAGGTCTGGTCGGTCGCCATCCTGCTCGGCGTCGGGACGCTGCTCGGCTTCCGGGTCGAGACCGGCCTGGCGGGCGCGCTCGGCGCCTTCGGGCTGCTGGTGGTGTTCACCCTCTGCTTCGCGTGGCTGCCGGTGCTGATCGGCATGCTGGTGGACGAGCCGGAGAAGGTGCAGGTCTTCGGCTTCACCGTGATCTTCCCGCTGACCTTCGCCAGCAGCGCGTTCGTCCCCACGGCGACGATGCCCGGCTGGATGCAGGCGTGGGTCAAGGTCAACCCGGTGACGCTGCTGACCGACGCGCTGCGTGGCCTGATGGTGAGCGGGGACGTGGCACGTCCCATGCTGGGGGCGCTTGCCTGGGCCGCGGCTATCGCGCTGGTGTTCGCCCCGCTGGCCCTGCAAGCGTTCCGGCGGCGGACGTCGTGATCCCGGCGGCCAGCGCCGCCTCCACCTCGTCGCGCGGTCGTGCGGTCCCGCGCTCGTACGCGAGGGCGAAGCCCTCGTCGCCGAGCCCGGCACGCGCGGCCGCGCGCACGCGCGCCACGTCGGGGTCCGCCTCGTCGGGCAGGCCACGGAGGGTCGTCGCCTCGCCGAGCAGCGTGGCGGCGCGCTCCGCGTCCCCCTCGGCGATGGCGATCGCCGCCAGCAGCTCCACCGCCCTGGCGACGACCGGCCGGTCCCTGGTCCTGCTCGCGACCTCCAGAGCTCGCTCGAACCGGCCGCGCGCGGCCGGCACGTCGCCGGCGTCCAGCTCCAGGTGGCCCAGCGAAGCGAGCATGCAGGCATGGATCTGGCCGAACGGGTGCATCTCCCCCTTGGCTTCCTGGATCCCGCTCTCGAGCAGCTGGCGGGCACTGTCCAGGTTCCCCTCCCAGCGTTCGATCTGGCCGTGGACCCACGCGTTGTAGAGCCGTTCCTCCCTCGCGCCGATGGCCTCGGCGATCCGCTCGGCCGCCTCCAGGTCTCGCCGCGCCCCTTCCACGTCCCCGGCCAGGGCCCTGGTGTGGGCCAGGCGGACCATGATGTGCCCGACGTCCTCGCGGTCGCCGAGCCCGGCCAGGATCTCCCTGGCTTCCAGGAGCGCGGCGATGACAGCGTCGTGGTCGGCGCCGAAGCCGCTCAGCTCCAGGCGGGCGAACAGCGTCTGGCCGACCCCCCAGCGCTCACCGAGCGCCCGGAATCGCTCCAGCGCGATCTCGAACTGGGCTTGCGCCCGCGTCGCCTCGCCCTGGTTGATCAGCAACTGGCCGGCGATGACCGGCTCGATCGCGCGTACCCAGGGATCCGGGTGGTCGCGCAGACCGCGAGCGTGCTCCATCGCGGCGGCGGTGTCGTTGCGCAGGATCGCCGTCACCAGCGGCAGCAGCGCCGCCCCGGGGTGCAGGCGCCGCGGATCGTCTCCAGGCACCTCTCGCAGCGCCGCGATGGCCCCGTCGAGGTAGGTCAGCGCGCGGTCGATGTCGTGACCGGCGCTGAGCACGCTGATCGCGGTGGCGGCGTGTGCCTGGGCGCGAACCGCCACCGGCACCGGGCCTGGCAGCGCCAGGGCCTGTGTCGCCCACTCCACGGCCTCGGCGCGGGCGCTCTGCAGGAACCAGTACCAACCGAGCGCGCCGACCAGCCGCATCGCCAGCTCGGCTTTGTCGGCGTCGATGGCCCAGCGCAGCGCGCCGTGCAGGTTCTCGCGCTCGGTGGTCAGCCGGTGGATCCATTCGAGCTGCTCGGGCCGGCGCAGGTGCGGCTCGGCCCGCTCGGCCAGCTCGAGGAAGTAGCTGGCGTGGGCGAGGTGCAGGGCTTCGTCCTCGCTCGCCTCGCGGCGACGCTCCTCGCCATAGGCGCGCATCGTCTCCAGCATCCAGTAGCGGATCTCGCCGGCGCCGTCGTCGGCGGCCACCACCAGCGACTTCTCCACCAGCGCCGCCAGCAGGTAGAGCACCTCGTCGCGAGCCAGGCCGCCCAGCCCGGGGCCGGTACAGACCTCCTCGGCCGCCTCCAGGGTCGCGCCGCCGGGGAAGATCGCCAGCCGGCGCGCCAGCACCCGCTCGGGCTCGCCTAGCAGCTCCCAGCTCCAGTCCACCACGGCGCGGAGCGTCTGGTGCCTTGGCAGCGCCGCGCGGCTGCCGCCGGCGAGCAGGCGGAAGCGGTCGTCGAGCCTGGCGGCGATCTGGTCGGGGGAGAGCGCGCGGAGCCGGGCGGCGGCGAGCTCGATCGCCAGCGGGATGCCGTCCAGCGCCCGGCAGATGTGGAGCACCGGGCCGAGCGTCGCCTGGTCGACCGTGAACCCGGGCCGGGCGGCCGCGCCCCGGTCGGCGAACAGCCGCATCGCCGCGAACCGCAGCGCCTCGGCTGGCGTGCCGTCCTGAACGGGCATGGCCAGCGGCCCGACCGGGTGCAGTACCTCTCCGGTGATGCCGAGCGGCTCGCGGCTGGTGGCCAGGATTCGCAGCTCCGGGCAGCGGGCCAGCAGCGAATCGATCAGCCCGGCGGCCGCGGCGACCAGGTGCTCGCAGTTGTCCATCACCAGCAGCAGGCGCTTGTCGTCGATCGCCTGCACGATCCGCTCCTGCGGCGGCACCGGGCCGGGGCCGCGCCCCTGGCGGGCGAGCAGCCCGAGCTCGCGCGCACCGAGCGGCGACAGCACCGCCTGGGGCAGGTCGACGGGGTCGACCACCGGCGCCAGCTCGACCAGCCAGACGCCGTCGGGCATGCGATCGAGCATGGTCGCGGCGGCCTCGTTGGCCAGCCTGGTCTTGCCGGAGCCGCCGGGGCCGGTGAGCGTGACCAGGCGTGAGCGGCCGAGCACCTCGGTGATCCTGGCAATGTCGTCGTCGCGGCCAACGAAGCTGGTGATCTGCGCCCGCAGGTTGGTTCGCGGCTCCTCAGCCACGCTCCCCGGCGGCGCCTCAGCCGCCGCCCTGGCCGGCGCCGCCGCCGCGGGCACCTCAGCCGTCTGGGCCGCGGGCCGGTCTGGCGCCGTGGAGGGCTCGGCGGCCGGGGCGGCCCGCGGCCCGGCGGGCGGCGGGCCGGTCTGGCCCCGGAGCACGCTCAGGTGGATGGCCTCAAGGTCGTCCGAGGGATCGATGCCGAGCTCGTCGGCCAGGCGCGAGCGCAGGCGCTCGTAGGCGCCGAGCGCGTCAGCCTGGCGGCCGCCGCGGACAAGGGCGCGCACCAGCAGCCCGGACAGCCGCTCCCGCAACGGATGGGCGGTCACCAGCTCGTCCAGTTCCGCCACGAGCCGGTCGCCGGTGCCGCTGGCCAGCTCCGCCTCGATGCGGTCCTCGACGGCGCCGAGCCGCAGCTCCTCCAGCCGGGCGATGGCCGCACCGGCGAACCGGGCCGTGGCCACGTCGGCCAGCGCCGGCCCGCGCCACAGCGCCAGCGCCCCCCGCAGGAGCTCCCGCGCTCTGCCCGGGTCTCCGCGCAGCTCCTCCCGGCCGGCCAGCGCCAGTCGCTCGAACTGGACCGAGTCCACCGCCTCGGGGTCGACCGCCAGCCGGTAGCCGGCCGCGTGGGACTCGACCACGTCGGGGAGCAGGCGGCGCAGGCGCGAGACCAGCGACTGCAGGGCGCCGCTGGCCGCGACCGGCGGCTCGGCGTCCCAGACGGCGTCGATGAGCTGACCGGCCAGCACCACCCGGTCGGGCGCCAACGCCAGCCGGATCAGCAGCGCCCGCAGCCTCGGCCCGACCACCTGGACGGGCTCGCCGAAGCCGACCCGCACGTCGAGCGGGCCGAGGATGCCGATTCGCAGGTCCATGGCCACGCTCGCCATTCTGCCCTGTCTCGTCCCGCTCGTGGGCACCTACCCTGGCGCCGGACGGGTCGACCGACCCGGCATGGAGGGCCGATGGCGCGGGTGGACTACGACCGGATGGCGGCGGTCTACGACGCCGGCCGGGACCGGACGCTCGACCAGCGCCAGGCGTGGCGGGAGGCGCTGGGGCGCCACCTGCCGCCGCCGTGCGGCTGCGCGGGCGGCGTGCTGGACCTCGGCGCGGGGACCGGCCAGTGGGCGCGGGCGCTGGCCACCTGGTGCGAGGTCCCGGTCGTCGCGGTGGAGCCGTCCGCCGGCATGCGCGCCGCCGCCGGCGTCCGGCGCCTCGACGGGGTCCGGGTGGTCGGCGGCCGCGGCGAGGCGATCCCGCTGCGCTCGGGCGCCGTGCCGGCGGCGTGGCTGTCGCTGGTCCTCCACCACCTCGACGACCCCGCCGCCTGCGCCAGGGAGCTGCACCGCGTGCTGTGCGACCACGGCCGCGTGCTGCTGCGGGGCGCCTTCCCCGACGCGGGAGCGCTCGTCGACCTCGCCTTCATGCTGGAGTTCTTCCCGGCCGCGGAGCGGGTCCTGGCGACCTTCCCGCGACTCGTCGACACGGTCGTCCTGTTCGAGCGCGCCGGGTTCACGCTGGTCGGCATGCGGGCGGTGGCCGACCTGGCCGCGGCCAGCCTGGCCGACGCGCTGGAGCGCGCGCGGCTCCGTGCCGACACGGTCCTGCGCCACCTGCCGGACGCCGAGTTCCACGCCGGCCTGCGCCGCCTGGAGGCCGCCGTCGCCGCGGAGGACCCCGCCCGGCCCGCGGGGCCCATCTTCGGCCAGATGCCCCTGGTGGTGCTCGCCAGGTAGCCGACCGCGGGTCGCCGCCAGGTAGCCGGCCGCGGGTCGCCGCCAGGTAGCCGGCCGCGGGTCGCCGCCAGGTGGCGGCCCTTGCCCGCGGTCGTCCTGAGCCAGCATTGTGATCGCCGGTGGGGGACCCAGCGGTGTGCCGCCGCGCCGAAGGAGGCCAAGTGACACAGCTACAGGTCGACGTCCAGCCGGAGAAGGTCGGGTTCGACGCGGGGCGGCTGGCCAGGATCGACCGCCACTTCGCCCGCTACGTCGACGACGGGCGGCTGCCCGGCTGGCTGGTGCTGGTGAGCCGTGACGGCAAGATCGCCCACCTCAGCACGTACGGGCGGCGGGACATGGAGGCCGACCTGCCGGTCGAGCTCGACACCAGGTTCCGCATCTACTCCATGACCAAGCCGGTCACCTCGGTTGCGGCCATGATGCTGTTCGAGGAGGGGGCGTTCCAGCTCAAGGACCCGGTCTCCAAGTTCATCCCGTCGTTCGCCGACGCCCGGGTCTACCGCGGCGGCACGGCGCTGGCCGCCACCCAGGTGACCGAGCCGGTCACCGAACCGGTGCGCGTCTGGCACCTGCTGACCCACACCGCCGGGCTGACCTACGGCTTCCACCATGCGCACCCGGTCGACGAGATGTACCGGGCGGCGGGGTTCGAGTGGACCACGCCAGCGGACTTGGACCTGGCGGGCTGCTGCGACACCTGGGCCGGGATCCCGTTGCTGTTCCAGCCCGGCAGCGAGTGGAACTACTCGGTGGCCAGCGACGTGCTCGGCCGGGTCGTCGAGGTGGCTTCCGGGCAGCCGCTGGACCGGTTCTTCTCCGAGCACATCTTCGAGCCGCTCGGCATGGCCGACACCGCCTTCTGGGCCGGCAAGGACACCAGGGACCTGGCGGCGCTGTACGTTCCCGAGCCGGGCTCGCGCCGCGCGCTCCGCTACGACGCGCTCGGGCAGGGCGCGCTGCGGCCGCCGAAGGCCGTCCTGGGCGGGCAGGGCCTGATCTCGACCGCCGCGGACTACCACCGCTTCACGCAGATGCTGCTCGGCGGAGGCGCGCTGGACGGAACCCGCCTGCTCGGCACCCGCACGCTGCGCTACATGACCCGCAACCACCTGCCCGGCGGAGCGGACCTGGAGGCGTTCGGGCGACCCCTGTTCGCGGAGCCCACCTTCGAGGGCGTTGGCTTCGGCCTCGGCTTCTCGGTCGTGCTCGACCCGATCGCCAACAAGGTCCCGTCCAGCCCTGGCGAGTTCGCCTGGGGCGGCGCGGCCAGCACCGCCTTCTGGGTGGACCCACCGGATCGGACATGTTACCCTGCTTAGACGTCGAGCGGGGAGGCACCACATGGGACACCGGGCCGTCATCTACGCGCGGATCAGTCGCGACAAGACTGGAGCCGGGCTCGGCGTTGACCGCCAGACGGCCGACTGCCGCGCGCTGGCCGACCGGCTCGGCTGGGAGGTCGCCAGCGTCCGCACCGACAACGACCTGTCCGCCTACAGCGGCAAGCCTCGCCCGGGCTACCGGGCGCTGCTGGCCGACCTGGAAGCCGGCCGGGCCGATGCCGTGCTCGTGTGGCACACCGACCGGCTGCACCGCTCCCCGGTCGAGCTGGAGGGCTACATCGGCGTTTGCGAGCCGCGCGGCGTCCCGACGCAGACCGTCAAGGCTGGCCTGCTCGACCTGGCAACCGCCAACGGCCGGATGACCGCCCGCATTCACGGCGCCGTCGCGCGCCAGGAGGTCGAGCACATGATCGAGCGTCAGAAGCGCGCCCGCGTCCAGTCCGCCGCTGCTGGGACCTGGGCCGGCGGCAGTCGGCCCTACGGCTACGCCGCCGATGGCAGGACCGTCATCGAGGTCGAGGCCGCCGAGATCCGCCGCGCGGCCGATGCGGTGATCGCGGGCGTGAGCCTGCGCAGCATCACCAAGGACATGAACGCTCGCGGGCTGGCCACGTCGACCGGGCGCCCGTGGCGGCAGGATCGTGTCCGCGAGGTGCTGCTCCGCCCGCGCAACGCCGGTCTCATGCAGCACCTTGTCTGCGCCGTGCGCCCCAAGCCGGGCGAGCAGCGGCATCAGCACTGCGCGGCCTGGCTGTGCACAGAGCGCGCTACCGACCACGTGCACTGCGTCAGGATCGCCGGGCCTGCCGATTGGCCGGCGATCGTGCCCGAGGAGAGCTGGCGTGCGGTCGTGGCGGTCCTCTCCGATCCGGAGCGGCGCACCAACCCGGGCGGCCCGCGGCGCTGGCTGCTGTCGGGGCTCGCCTCGTGTGGCGTGTGCGGCGCGCCGGTCATGAGCACGACCGCGGGTGGGAGTCGCGGCCGCGGCGCCGGGCCGAACTACGCATGCTCGGCTCGCAAATGCGTCATCAGGAATGCTGCCGAGGTCGACGCCTTCGTGAGCGCCGTGATCGCCGAACGGCTCGCGCGCCCGGACGTGGCCGACCTGCTCGCGCGGGATGCCGGCCCGGACGTGGCGGGCCTCCGCGCCCGGAAGGTCATGCTACGGCAGCGACTCGACAGTCTGGGCGAGGCGTTCGGGGCTGGCGACATCGACGCTCGCCAGCTCACGGCCGGCTCGCGTGAGCCTCGCGCCGCGCTGATCGAGGTTGACCGCCAGCTCGGCGAGGCGAGCCGGGGGAGTGTGCTGGCGGGGATCGCCGATGCGCCGAAGCCGGCCGCGGCGTGGCGGGCGCTGGAGGATCTCGACCGTCGCCGCGCGGTCGTGGGCGAGCTGGTCGAGGTGACGATCCTGCCGGCGACCCGCAAGGGCCGCCCGGCCGGCTGGAAGGCAGGGGAGAGCTACTTCGACCCGACCACGGTCAGGGTCGAGCCGAAACGCCGCTGATCCATCCTCGAACTGTTGTTCTGCTAGACTCCGAGCACACGAGGGCGCCGGCGAGCGCGCATCCTACGGTGCGAGTTGGCCAGCACGGTCGTGCAGGGTCCCCCCTCAGTGGTCACGGGCCCGAGAGCAGGATCGCCGCTCAATGGCAGCGGACTCCTCTCCTCCAGGTGAGGCGACGCGCGGGCGCGGAACCTCCACCGAGCCGGTAATCACCCCGTCGCCGGCTGCGGGAACAAGGCTCTGCACGCCTGGAGGCTTCCCGTGCCTATCTCCGCCGAGGGGCGCCGTACGCGCGCCCGCGCCGCGGCGCTTCGCCGCCATCACCCCGACCAGCCGGACCTCGCCGCAGACCTGCAGCGCACGCTGAAAACCGACGCGCTTGAGCGGCACATCCGCGAGCTGGTCGACACGTTCCCGCCGCTGACCGCCGACCAGCGCAACCGGCTCGCGCTGCTGCTGCACGGCAGCCCCGCCCGTGAGCAGAAGGGCGGCGATGCCAGTGGTGCAGCGTAGGGGAAACGAGCGGGACGGCCCCCCCGTCGCAAGGGGCCGCCCCGAGTCGTACCAGTCGAACCTCCGCCAGGCGCTCGACACGCGAAGTGTAGTCGATGCGCCAGACAGCCGCGCCGCGCCCCAGCAAGCGGCCCAGGAGCCGCGCAGCGGGCCGGCGGGTAGCTTCGAGTACCGGGTCACCTGGCGGCGCGCGACCTGGAAGCCGACCACCTCCACCAAGCAGCGGGTCTTCGGCACCTTGGGCGGCGCCTACGCCTGGCGCGCCAAGCTCCTGGAGCCGCAGCGTCGCCTGCCCCGCCGCTTCGGCGGCCACACCCTCCAGCTCGCCCCACTCACGCTCCTCGTGCTCGAGCGCCGCCGCGTCGGCGCGTGGGAGCCGATCGCCAGCGGGCCACCATGAGCGGCCCGCTGGCCTCCTGGGCGTCGGTCCACAGCCGCCTGGAGCCGCGGCCCCGCTCCGTGCTTGTGCAGATCGCGCTGGAGTGCCACCACGACGGCACCCCCGACTACGACCTCACCAAGGACGAGCTCGCGCAGCGGACCGGGCTGTCCCGCGCCACCATCACCAGGTCCCTGGCGACAATCCGGGACAGCGGCGAAGTCCACCTGCTCAAAACTGGCGACGGTCGTGGCCACGCCTCGAGCTACCAGATCGTCGTCTGGTTCTGCCAGCCGGATGGCGGCTGCCACTCGTGCATGATCCTGGCGAAGGTCCAGAAAGGGGCTCAGCGTGAGCCTCTTTCTCACGTTCGGGGGGGTCCTGGCGTCCTGGCGAAGGTCAGAAAGAGGCTCACAGCGAACGTAAAGAGGCTCACAGCGAACGTAAAGAGGCTCAGCGTGAGCCCCACCTCGGTACGGACCTCGGCACCCCCTATCTCAAGGGGGTGCCGAAGGTCCGGGGTGAGTGGTCGCACTCGCCCGCCGCCTCCCCTGACGGGGCGGCGGGCGGCGCGACCTCCCCGGGCCGCAACAGCCAAGAGCAAAAAGCGTCCGCCAGGAACAAGGGCGAGGATCAGGGCGACGCTCCGGCCGCCGACGACGAGAACGACCTCTGGGGTGACCCTGAGATGGTCGCGGTCGTCCGGCGGGCGCATGAGGTGCTCACCGGCCGGCGGCCCGACTCCGACTGGGACGACGAGCTCGACATCATCTGGAAGGCCGCCACCGCCGCGGCGCGCGACTGGCTCGAGGCGCACGGCGCAAAGCAGACCGAGTGCAGCGACCCTGAGATGGACGGCTGGCAGCTCACCCCGGCGATGGCCGACCAGGTGGCCGACAAGTGGCTCAGCGACGATGGTCTCGGCCGTGTCGAGGGCTTCACCGACGTCCCGTTCTGGCTCGCACATCGCAAGCGTTGGCCGGCGCGCCCGCACGGCGCGGAGCCTCCCCGGTGAGCCGCCCGGCCCGGCAGCGTTGCGGCGCCGCCCACTGCACCCGGTCGACGCGGCTGGTGCAGACCCTGGCCGGGCCCCGGTGCAAACGCTGCGCGGACCGCCTCCCTGCGCATCTGCGCCGCCCACCCCGGCGCGAGGCCGAGCGGTGACCGCGCCACCGGACGTGTGCCGCCCCCAGCCGGCCTACGCCCGCAGCGTCGCCTACGTGATGCAGGCGGGTGTGCTCCCCATGCCCGCTGACGCGCTGCTGTTCCAGTATGGGCACATTCATCTGGTTGAGCTGTTCCTGCAGGGCGTGCCGCCCTCGCGCGCGAACGGTGCGGGCTACCTGCTGGTCCACCAGAGCATGGCGCCGCTGACCGGCACTCCACCCGGCCAGCCGCCCCGCGCCGCCACGGTCAAGTGTGTGGCCGAGCGGGTCAGCCTGGCCGGCGGGATGGTCTCCGAGATCCTCGGGCGTCCGATCCTTGGGCGTCCCGCCCCGCCACCACCCCGCTCCCTGCGGCCCTGGGCGGACATGCTGTCCGCCGACATGGAGACCATGCTGTGGCTGTCTGAGGCGGTGCGCCGCCACGAGCTCGGCACGCCGCTGCTGGAGGCCGCCAGGGGCGCCCACGACCAGCACCTCGGCAAGCCGCGCCAACGTCGGCAGCCGGTCGAACGCTCCTGGCTGGCCGACCAGGTGCAGGCGGTGCTCACGGTCGCATGGTGGGCGCTGCTGCATGCCAGGTTCCAGGGCAAGCTGTGGCTGCTGCCCGACCGCCTGGAGGCTGCTGGCCTGGACGAGGATCACCGGCCCGTCTGCACCGCCGACCAGCTCGAGGGAGGTGATGCTGCATGGCACTGATCTCCGTGAACCGGGGTGTGCCCGGCTGGTAGCAGCGCCCGCCGGCCGTCCCTCGACCTCGGGGATCGGCCGGCGGGCGCCCGCGCAGTACGATCCGGGCATGGCCGAATGGCTGCAGTTCGACATGTGGCTGGCCCGCCACGGGCTGAGCGTCGCCCTGTGGCCCACCCCGGCAGAGCAGGCGGCCCACCTCGACTATCAGCAGCTGCAGCCGTCGCCACCACCGCCACCCCGGCGGGGCTCGATGCATCGAGCCCCGCATGACCGGGAGGCGGAAGCCGAGCTGCTGCGCCGCCTGCTCGAGGGATAGGCGCCAGTTCGATCACGACGACCGGCCGGCCAAAACACCCCGTCCCCCTCGACCCTTTCTCTCCGCACGTCAACAGTTGAGCCCTTCAACCATCAAGGCATGCCACAATCCAGGGAGGCGGTGCGGTCGGCGCCCGGCCCGCCACGAGCGACGTCGGCGACCAGGTCATCGCCACCCTCCCCGGCCGCGACCAGGGCGCCGTCGTCTTCCGCCAGCACCCGGACCCGCGCCGCTGGGTCGCGCACCTCCCCGACGGCTCCAGCCTGCACGTCGCCGGCGCCTACCAGGTCGTGCAGGCGCTCCAGGCCGCCGGCGTGGGGACGGTCCCGGTGCCCGCCGGCGCGCCAACCGACAGCACCGCGTTTCGGAGGTCGACGTGACCGCCGAGCCGATCGCCACCACCCCGCTGGTCACCCTCGAGGCGATCCGCCGCCACCTCGGCTGGCCAAGGCTGGAGCTACAGCCGATGCTGCAGGCCCAAGCCGCCGAGCACGACCTGCAGCTCGACTTCCACGTCGACTGGGCCGGCCGCCTGTGCCTCAGCGCCGCCCAGGCCGCCGAGCTGGTCGCCCGTGTCGAGGGCGCCGCGGCCGCCGCGGCCGCCGCCCAGCAGCGCCGCAACCGCGCCAGCGACCTCGCCGCGATCGACGCGCAGCAGCGCAGCGAGCAGCGCGCCCAGCTCGCCTACCGGACGGCGTTGGAAACCTTCCAGGATGAGGGCGTCGCGTTGGCGCTGGCCCACCAGGGCTACCGCCAAGACATCAGCGACGAGGCCCTGACCGCTCGGTTCGGCGCCGCTGCCGAGCTGTGGCGCGCCGGCTACCGCACGCTCGCGCCGGAGCCGGTCGCCGCCACCACCCAGCTGCAAGACCAGGTGCTCGCGGAGGGCGACGCGGCCGTCATCAACCGCACCGGGCAGGTGTCAGCCCGGGCGCTCAGGCGGGCGGCCGACGCGGGCAAACGGAAGTTCCGGCCATGACCGCCCCAACCTGCAGCGGCCAGCTGCGCGAGCGGCTTCACCGCCTCGGCATCCACGGGCAGGTGCTGCCCGCGTTCCTGGCATGGGCACGCCGTGCCGGCTACCTCGACCCGTTTGACCACTACTCCGACCACGACCTCGCCGGCCGCGTCGCCGAGTTCGCAGGCGCGGGCGCGGGCGCCCCGGCCGGCGCGACCGCCACCCTGAGCCGCGGCCGGCTCACCCTGCCCGCCTCGGCGACCCGACCGGAGCCGGCCAAGCCCAGGCTGTGCTACTTCCCCCCGCCAGCCTGGGAGCCGCCCATCGTCGGCGGGAGGTGAACATGAGATGAGCAGCTTGAACAAGGTCACCGCAAGCGGGAACGTCGGCACCGGCAGCCGCTATCTGCAGAGCATCGTCCTCAGCCCGGCCGCCGCGGTGGCGACCCTCGACGTCCGCCTGGACGGCGCTGCCGGCGCGGTCGTGCTGACCCTGCAGGCCGCCGCGAACGGCTCGAGCGTGGTGTGGCAGGCCACCGACAAGCCAGGCGTCGGCGCCAGCCAACCGCACGCGACCCTGACCGGCGCCGGCGCATCAGCATCGTTCGAGTACGCCTAAGACGTGAGGGTGGGCGGCCACTGCGCCTGGTGTTGTCGGCACCAGGGTCCTCCGCAAGGCGGGCTACCACCTGGGGGCGGCCAGGGCGCGCCCACGCCGGCTCGGTGCTCCGGCCGGCGGCACCATGTCTCTCCATGGCGCCCACGCCCAGCCGCCACCACGAACCGGACAAGCCGGGATAAGGGTCCGAAAATGACGCCGCGTCGGACGGCTCGAATACCCCGGCTCACCCGGCTCGTGGTCGACGCAGTGCTTACGCTCCGTTTCGGAGGTGACCATGGCAGGATCCCGGCGGGTTCCCAGGGGTCTCGGCCCGCGTGGCCGGCGATTCTGGCGCGCGGTGATGGCCGCCTACGAGCTGGAAAGCCTCGACGAGGTCGAGCTGCTGGTGGAGGCGTGCCGGATGCTTGACCAGGCGGAGGCGCTGCAGGAGATCCTGGACTGCGACGGCCTCCAGGTGCTCGGGTCGGCGGGGCAGCCGAGGGTGCATCCGGCGGTCGCCGAGTTGCGCTCCAGCCGGCTGGCGCTGGGCCGGCTGCTGGCGCAGCTGGCGCTCCCCGACCCGGAGGAGGAGACGCTGCCGTCGCCGCTGCAGGCGCGGGCGCGCAAGGCAGCCCACGCCCGGTGGGATCGGACCGCGCGGCTGCGGGAGATGCGGCGTCGTGGTGCGTAGACGCGACGCATCAGTGCCCGGGCTGCCGGAGGTGCCTGAGCGGCTGCGCCACTTCTCCTACGTGCCCGCGACCGACGTGCCGGTCGAGTTCCTGTCGGACGGGTGGATGCGTGCGTTCCGGCGGTGGCTGGATGCGCGTCGCGCCTGGGAACACGAGCACGGTGTGACGCTCGCGGAGCTGGACGATCGGGTGTGGGAGGCCGCCGGTCAGCGGGGCACGCTGGAGGCGCTGGGAGAGGCCGCCGCATTCATCGACCCGGAGGAGCCGGACCCGCGGGGTAGGTGAAGCGACCTTCTCACCCGCAATTCGGTGCGACCCGTCGAGGCGGCTGCGGGCGTGTCTGCCATGGCAGACATCTCCGAGCGTGAGGCGGTTTACCGGCCGAAGACCCGCAAATTCACGGTGTCCCGTTTGACGGGATTGCAGTGATGGCTGGCTGCGATGATGCGTCAGCGGTCGAAATTCCGGCCAGCTTCCCGAGGGTGGTCGCCGCCGCTTCGAGGTGGGACAGCAGGTCCATCCACGCGACCACTTCGGGCCACCATTCCTGGTCGATAATCCGGTCGGCGGTCGCGTCGCTCCAGCCCTCGAGCAGTTCGGCGATGCCGGCGAGATGGTCGAACAGGGCGACGGTCGGGAATCGCGGGTAGGTGGGTGGGGGAGTGCTTCGGAAGGTGGGCCGCTGGAGGTTTGCCGATCCGGGCGGTGCA
>WNFX01002019.1_pt1 | contig 20602 bp, 21 predicted proteins | sample 5400111 | NCBI WGS metagenome assembly WNFX01 (sample SAMN13153363, study PRJNA577476) | soil metagenome | isolation source: 40 cm soil or saprolite under grassland replicate 1 | place: USA:California | collected 2016-06-15 | reverse complement strand
TACGTCGACGTGGCCTTCGAGAGGCACCCGGGCGGCTTCCCCGACGGAGAGCGATACGTCCGCCTCCTCGGCCCCGTCGCGGGCGAACATGTCGTCCTCGTGCAGACGACTCACCCGGACCCGATGATCGTCGAGATCCTCCTCCTCGCGGACGCGATCCGCGACGCGGGCGCACATCGACTCACGGCCGTCGTCCCGTATTTCGGCTACGGCCGGCAGGACAAGCGGTTCCTTGACGGCGAGGCGATTTCGGCGAAGACGATCGCGAAGCACCTTGCGGTCGACTGCGACGAACTCCTGACGATGGCGATCCCGGCCAACCCGCAGATCCTCCGGGCCTTCCCGCTCCCCACGCGCGAGGTGAGCGGCATGCCGGCGATTGGCCGCTACCTGAAGTCCGCGAAGGTCGACGTGCTCCTCGCGCCGGACGAGGGCGCGCTTCGGCTCGCGAAGGAGGCCTCGTCGATCGCGGGGGTCCCGTTCGACTTCCTCGTGAAGGAGCGCATCGACTCGTACACGGTCAAGATCGAGCCGAAAACCTTGGCCGTCCGGGGCAAGTCCGTGGCCATCGTCGACGACGTCATCTCGACGGGCGGAACGATTGCGATTGCCGCAAAGGAACTTCGCGGCCAAGGCGCCCGCCGGATTGTCGCCGCGTGCGTCCACGGCCTCTTCGTCGGACCTGCGGAGTCGAACCTGAAGGCGTGCGATGACGTGACCGCGACCGATACGGTCCAGTCCCGCCACACGAAGATCACTGTGGCGCCGGAGTTCGCCGCGGCGATCCGGGCCCTCGGGACGCCGTCCGGCTAGCTTGAGCGCAACGAGATGAAGTCCGGATGCGGGGGCCGCGTCATCGGAACCTAGGGGCTCAGGCTCGGATACTTCCGCCGGATTTCGGCCGCGAAGTCATCGCGCCCTAGGCCTAACTCCAGATTGGCGAGCAGCCATCCCGCCTTGTCCCCGATGTCGTACCGCTTCCCTCCGAACGGGAGGGCGAACACGTCCTCGTGGTGGATGAGGTCGTTGATCGCGGGCGTCAGGTCGACTTCCGCCGAATGCGACTTCGCTTCGCGGCGCAGCGAATCCAACACTCCCGGCGTGAACTGATATCTCCCCACGATCACGAAGTTCGATTTCGCTGCCGCGGCCGATGGCTTTTCTTGGATCTCCCGGATTCGGAACACGTCCCCGCGGTCCTCCCCCGCGACGATCACGCCATACTTCGAGACGTTTTCCCGCGGGACTTCCTGGCACGCGATGACGCTCGCCCCGGTCGACCGGAACGATTCCAGCAGCTGCTGCTGGCACGGGACCGGCGAGGCGCAGAGGTCGTCACCCAGGAGCAGTCCGAACGGCGCGTCGTCGATGTACTCCGCCGCCGTGAGCACGGCATGGCCGAGCCCGCGAGGTTCTTTCTGGCGGACGAACATGAGATTCGCCAGGCCGGCGATCGCCTTCACCTGCTCGAGCGCCGCGACATCGCCTCGGTCCGACAGATACTGCTCGAGTTCCGCGGAGCGATCGAAGTGATCCTCGATGCTCCTCTTGTGCCGTCCGGTGACGAGGACGATCCGATCGTACCCCGAATGCACGGCCTCTTCGATCACGTACTGGATCGCAGGCTTGTCGAGGACCGGGAGCATCTCTTTCGGACTCGCCTTCGTGTATGGGAGAAAACGAGTGCCGTATCCGGCCGCCGGGATGACGGCTTTCATCGTCTGCGCGGAGCGTTATCGTTTTTATAACGCTTTGCACGATGTCTCCCCGGCGAGCGAGGACAGGCGCACCCGTGTCCCGAATTGCGGTCATCGGCGCCGGCGCCGCCGGCGTCGGCATTGCGGCCGCGCTGGCGAAGTCGGGGCATCGCGTCGCGTGCGTGGACAAGGATTCCGATCGGGTGCGCCGGATCGCGCGGGGCAAGGCCCCGTTCTTCGAGGCGGGGCTCGACGCCGAACTCCGGCGGCTCGTGGCGCGGGGATTAATCTCCGCCTCGACGGACGTGACCGAATCCGTCCGTGGATCCGACTTCGCGTTCCTCTGTGTCGGCACTCCGTGCCGCGAAGAGGGGAGCATCGACACGTCCCAACTCGAGTCCGCGGCGAGTGGCGTGGGCGCCGCCCTCCGAAACGGACGGCGGAAGACCGTCGTGGTCAAGAGCACCGTCGTCCCCGGGACCACGGAATCCGTGGTCGTGCCGATCCTCGAGCGCGAGTCGGGCCTCTCCTTGGGACAGTTCGGCGTCTGCGTCAACCCGGAGTTCCTCCGTGAAGGGAGGGCGCTCCGGGACAGCGTGCGGCCCACCCACATCGTGATCGGGGAGTTCGATCGCCCGACCGGCTCGGCGCTCGTCCGCCTGTACGCGCCGTTCCGGTGCCCGAAGTTCCGGACGACGGTCCGCACGGCCGAGGCGGTCAAGTACGCGACGAACGCGTTCCTCGCCACGAAGGTGACGTTCGCGAACGAGGTTGCGAACCTCTGCACGCGGCTCGGGCTCGACGCGGACGAGGTCATGAAAGGGATGAGCCTCGACCCGCGGATCAACCCCCATCACCTGGTCCCCGGCGTCGGCCTCGGAGGCTCGTGCCTTCCGAAGGATCTGCGGGCGCTCCTCGGCCTCGCCCGCGCGAACGGCTATGAGCCGACCCTGCTCGCGTCGATCCTGGCGTCCGACGCCCGGCAGCCGATGGAGGTCCTCCGTCTGCTGGAACAGGAGACGGGGCCGGTCGCGGGGAAGCGGATCGCGATCCTCGGGCTCGCCTTCAAGCCCGGCACGGACGACGTCCGCGAGTCGAAGGCGATCGACCTCGTCCTGTCGCTCGAAAAGCGGGGGGCGCACGTCGTCGGGTACGACCCGCACGCCATGGACCGGTTCTCGGAGGTCGTCCCCCGCATCGAGCTCGCCCGGACCGCGGCGGAGGCCCTGGACGGCGCAGACGCGTGCATCATCCAGGCCCCGTGGCCGGAGTTTGTCCGCCTCGGCAAGGAGGCATTCGGCCGCATGGCAACCCCCATCGTGATCGACGCGCGCCGGACGTGGTCCAAGTCGAGAGTGCCCCGTGGCATTCGATACCGCCGGATTGGATGAGTCCTGCGTCCGGCCACCGGGAGGGGATGGGCCCGGCCACGGTCGGGCGCGCCAGACCTATCTTGTCCACGGCGAACCGCATCCTCCGGGCGGACCCGCCGGGCCCGGCGTCCGGGGCGCCGCGGCGGGGTGCTCAGGGGGACCCGCTCAGGTCAGCGCGATCCACGTGAGGATGTTGACGGAGACCGCCAGGACGACGCCGGCCCAGATGAGCAGGCCGAGGTTCTGCATGTCCGACGTCCGCTTCGAGCCGAGCGCGCCCGCGGTGCTCGCGAGGGCGCCGAGGACGCCTCCCGAGATCACGAGGAGCCGCGCGAGTCCGCGCGCGTTGATGTCGCCGCTCCCGTTCGCGATCAAGGCGCCGATCCAGATCGCCAAGAGGCCAATCGCGTTCAGCGCGAAGACGTTCCGGCGGGTGAGCATGCCTTCCATCGACATCGGGTAGTACGGTCCGGGATACGGCGGTGGCGGTTGCTGGGACAAGGCTCCGACCTCGGCCGCGCGATGTGTTTCAACTTATAAAACTATGGCGGGATAAATATATATGAGGGCGAATCGAGCCCGGCCTCCGGCCGCGGCCCGCGCGTTCCCCATGGCGCCGTCCGGTTCGGACGGCCCCACGGGTCGCGTCCGAGGCGACCGAACTCGTCCGGCGGCCGCATCCGCCGTGCACCGGATAGCCAAACCTACTTAGTCGAGAGGCCGCTTCGATGCGCGAGGCGGTCGGCGATGGCGCAGGTCGAGTTGCGGACGATCAAGGAGGTCAACCTGAAAGGCGGCACGGTCGTCGCGGCGTTCCCGAGCGTCGGGCTCGTGAGCACGATCACGGCGACGTACCTGATCACGAGGCTGCCGGTGGACCAAGTAGTCGCACTCGAGTCCGCCGACTTCCCGTCGCTCTCGATGATCTACGCGAAGAAGCCGAAGTTCCCCGCCCGCGTCTACGCGTCGGCGGCCCAGAGGCTCGCGATCTTCATCTGCGAGATGCCGCTGCCGATGTCGACGCACCGGGCCGTCGCGGACGTCCTCCTGAAGTGGTCTCACGACCAGGGTGCGCGCCAGATCGTCCCGCTCGAAGGCTTGCCGGCGGACCCGGAGGCGCCGGTCTCGGGCGAGCCGCCGGTCTGGGCCGTCGGGAGCACGGACCGCGCCCGCGCGGAGCTCGAGAAGCTCGGGATCGAGCAGCTGGAGACGGGGATGATCACCGGCGTCACGGGCGTCCTCCTGAACGAGGGCCGGTGGCGCAACGCGGATGTGATCGCGCTCCTCGCGGAAGCCCGGTCGGATCAGCCGGATGCGCGCGCGGCGGTGGCCCTCGTGCACATCCTCGACGAACTGCTGCCCGAGATCTCGATCGACCTGAAGCCGCTGCAGGAGCAGGCGACCGCCCTTGAGATGCACCTGACCCGGCTCAAACAACAGGCGAAGGCGGTCGTGCCGCCCGAACCGATCCCGAGCGAGATGTACCGCTAGGGAGATCGCGGCCCGCGGCTTCAGCGGCCTCGGATCGCGGCCTTGATCCGCGCGAACCTCTCGCGGTACAGCCGCTCGCACGAGCCGCAGCACAGGAAGTGGGTGCGGCCCTCCATGCGGATCTTGGTCGGCTCCCCCTCGATCGGCTTGCCGCACTCGAAGCACGCGACCGCGGCCGACAGCGGCCCGGAGAGGATCGCCCGCGGGATGTCCTTGAATCGCCTCGCCGCCACGTGAAGCGTCGTCGAGATGATGCCGTCGATCGACCGGACGCGCCGGAGGAACGCCTCACGGCCCCTCGATGTCGGGAGAACCGCCTCGGCGACGATGCGCGAGCGGTCGGTGCGGATCGTCCAACGCACTTCGGGCAGTCTCGCGAGCCGCTGGCCCACCTCGTCGGCCGTTCCTCGTCGGCATGCGAGGAGCAGCACGAGCCGCGTTTGGTGGAGCCTCTCGGGGTCGATCGCCGCGTGGTATCCGGCCAAGATTCCGAGGCGCTCGAGGGTCGCCACTCGGGCGCTCACCGTCGGGACACTGACCCCGACCCGGCGCGCGAGTTCGCGGAACGACCGTCGGGCGTCTTCTTGGAGCGCCCGCAGGATTTTCGTGTCCGTTTCGTCCAGTTCCATCGCTCCGGCCAGGACGGCCGCGGGGTATGAAGCTTTACAAACGTAAAGGCGAAGCGGGATGACCCACGGGCGGACTGGGCCTGCCGGCCGAGGGCTCATGGCGACCGATCCCGTGTGCGGCATGTACGTGGACGAAGGCACGCAGCTCACGGCCCTCGTCCGCGGCCGGCGGTACTACTTCTGCTCCCACACGTGTATGGAGGCCTTCACCGCGCCGGAGCGGGAAATCCGCAGGCTCATCTGGCTCACGGCCCTCAGCCTCGGAATCGGGATCCCCCTCTTCATCATCGGCTTCGGCCAGAGCGTCGGATGGTGGCTCATGGGCGCCGAAGAACCCGCGAACCTCGTGTTCTTCGTCTTGGCCACGCCGGTGCAGTTCGTCGCGGGTTGGCGATTCTACCACGGCACCTGGGACGCGATCAAGAACCGGAGCGCGAACATGGACGTCCTGATCGCCCTCGGCACGACGGCGGCCTGGGGCTACAGCGCCGTCGTCACGTTCCTCCCCCTGCTCGGTGTGCCGCTCGCGGACAAGGGGACGTACTACGACACCGCCGAGGTGATCATCGGCTTAATCCTCCTAGGGAAGTTCCTCGAGGAGCTCGCCCGCGGCAAGGCCGGCGACGCGATCCGGAAGCTGATGGACCTGGCCCCACGGACCGCCCACGTCCTGCGGGATGGCCGTGAGGCGGAGGTGCCCGTGGAACTCGTCCAGCTCGACGACGTCGTGATCGTGAGACCGGGAGAGCGGATCCCGGTCGACGGCACGATCTTCGAGGGCTTCTCCGCGATCGACGAGTCCATGATCACGGGGGAATCGATTCCGATCGACAAGCGCGTCGGCGACACGGTGATCGGCGCGACGATCAACAAGATGGGCCTCCTCAAGGTCCGGGCGACCCGCGTCGGCGCCGACACGACGTTGAATCAGATCATCAAGCTCGTCGGGGACGCCCAGATCGCGCGCGCCCCGATTCAGCGGCTCGCGGACCGCGTCGCCTCCGTCTTCGTGCCCGCGGTCATCCTCATCGCGGTCCTCACGTTCCTCGTCTGGAAGGTCGCGTTCCGCGAGACGGTCGCGCAGTCGCTCGGCTTCTTCATCGCGGTCCTGATCATCGCCTGTCCGTGCGCCCTCGGGATCGCGACGCCCGCGGCGATCATGGTCGGGACCGGCAAGGGAGCGGAGAATGGCCTCCTGATCAAAGGGGGCGAGTACCTGGAGAGGGCGCACAAGCTTACGACGGTCGTGTTCGACAAAACGGGGACGCTGACCAAAGGCACTCCCGCGTTGACGGACGTCATCCCGTTCGGCCGGTACAAGTCGGATGAGGTGCTACGGATCGCCGCATCCGCCGAAAAGGGGTCCGAGCACCCCTTAGGCGCGGCCATCGTCCGCGGGGCCTCCGAACGAGCCGTGCCGGTCGACGAGCCCGATGCGTTCGAAGCAATCCCGGGCCGAGGGGTCCACGCCGCGGTGTTCGGTCATCCGATCCTCCTCGGGAATCGCGCGGTTATGGCGGACACGGGCATCTCGACCGTGGCCGCGGAGGCGGCGCTGGGACGCCTCGAAGCGGAGGGCAAGACCGCGATGCTCCTGGCCGTCGACAACCAACTCGCGGGCGTCATCGCGGTGGCGGACACCCTGAAGGACCACGCGTTCGAGGCGGTCCGCGCGCTCAAGGCCATGGGGATCGAGGTCATCATGCTGACGGGGGACCACCGACGGACCGCGGAGGCGATCGCCCGGCAGGCGGGTGTCGATCGCGTGATCGCGGAAGTCCTCCCGGCCCAGAAGGCGGACAAGATCAAAGAGCTGCAAGCCCAGGGCCAGGTCGTCGCGATGGTCGGGGACGGGATCAACGACGCGCCGGCCCTCGCCGAGGCGGACGTTGGAATTGCCCTGGGGAGCGGCACGGATGTCGCCATGGAGGCGGGCGGGATCGTGCTGATCAAGGACGATCTCCGGGACGTCGTCGCGTCGATCCAGCTGAGCCGTCGAACCGTGGGCAAGATCCGCCAGAACCTCTTTTGGGCGTTCTTCTACAACACGGCCCTGATTCCCTTGGCGGCGGGTATCCTCGCGACCGGTGCGCTGCTCGGCGTGAAGGTCGTCCTGAGCCCGATCCTCGCTGGAGCCGCGATGGGCTTCAGCTCCGTGTCCGTCGTCATGAACTCGATGACGCTGAAGCGGTTCCGTCCCGCGCTTTGAACGCGGTGGCAAGGTGCGTCGTTCGTTTATTACCCGACCGCGCATGGTCCCCGCCACGGCGGACACGTGGGAGCTTTGGCGGGGCGCGAGCGCGGCGATCGCCTTCGTGCTCATCGTCCTGCTCCTCGTCCGCCACGTCTTCGAGGTCCATCTCCGCGCTTCCGTCCGCCGGGCGCTCGATCTGGTTGCGGCGCCTCTCTTCGCCCTCTTCGCCCTGTACGTGGTCACGGATTTCCTGCGCACCGCCTGAACGTCCTCAAGGCCGTCGCATGTCCACCCGACGTGCGACCCTCTGCGTGCACGGGAGATCTGGCGCAGACCCCGGCCCGCGGCCGGAGAGCCGGCGGGATTTCGCTCTTCAGGTGGGGCTATGAACACAAATGCACACAACCGACCACACTATGAAGATAAGCCGTCGACCGATAATATGCGCGGTTCGAGGGCGGACGGGTTCGGGTATGGTTCACGTTGGAGTAGAGGCAGATGTCGACATGCCGCTGCCGAGGGAATTGGAGCTTCTCCTCAAGCGACCTAGCCTCCTCGTCCTCGTCAAGGGCGAGACCGGCACGGGCAAGACGACCGCGGCGCTCGAGCTGATGGCCCGCCTGCAGGGCGACGGCGACACGGTCCACATTTCGACCCGGTCGTATCCCGACAAACTCGTCTTCCAACACGCCCTCTTCTCGAAACTCGCCGCCCTGCCGACCGTCCACTTCTCCACGACCCTCGAATTCGACCCGACCCAGTTCGTCGTCTCGCACAACGTCGTCTCGGGGCTGCATCGGCTCCTGTCGAGCATGGAGTCGCCCCTCGTCGTCCTCGACTCCTGGGAAGGCCTCGCCGACTACGTGCCTCAGGAGACGCGGTTGAAGGTCGAGCAGTCCCTCATGCCGATCCTCGAGACCACGCGTGCGCGGATGATCCTCGTGAGCGAGCATCCCGAGACAGACACGACGCTCGACCAGCTCGCCGACGCGATCATCGTGTTGCACCACCAGGTGATCGACGATCGACGGGCGCGGGAGCTGGAGGTCCGGAAGCTCCGCGGCATCCCGATCCGCCAGGAGCGGTATCCGTTCACCCTCGCGGGAGGACGCCTCCGGTACCTGGAGCCATTCACATTCACGTTACCCGAGCGGACCTCGATGTTTCGGCCTCTCGAGAACTCGCCGACGCACATGTCCACCGGCAGCCGGGACATCGACGCACTCCTGGGCGGCGGCGTCCCGCGCGGCTCGACCGTCCTCTTGGAGATCCGCGGCGAGGTCCCCTTCGAGGGCCAGATCTACGTGCCGCTCACCGCCCTGCTGAACGTCCTGGCGACGAACAACGCCGTCATGGCGTTCCCGTACAGCGACTACGATCCGACGCGGGCGCGTCTCTTCGCGACGCAATTCATGCCGGAGGACGTCTACGACACGAACATGCGCGTCTTCACGACGGACCGCGTCGAGGATCCGGTGGCGATCAAGTTCTCCCTGAACCCGAGGGAAGACTTCGAGAAGTGGCTCGACACGTACAGCGCGTACAAGGCCCAAGGCAAGACCATCTGGATGCTCATGGCCCTCGATACGGTCGAGAACTTCTACGGACAACAGGGCGTCATGAACTTCCTCGCGACGGTCGCGGCCCGGGCCGCCGTGAACAAGGACATTCAGTCGATCCTTGCGCGGCCGAACCTTCAGCTGACGCAGCGGGTGGCGAACATCTCGCAGATCCACCTCGTCCTGACGCAGCGCTGGGGCACGCTCGTCCTGTACGGCGTCAAGCCGCGTACCGGGTTCTACGGCCTCCAGTTCACCTTCGGCCACGGCTACCCGGAGTTCGAGCTGATCCCTCTCGAGGACATTGACCTCGCGAACAATGGCAAGCCGGAGGTCGTCGCAGTCCCGACTTCGCGGTTGCGCGCCCGCCATCCTGGGTCCCGCGCAGACATGTTCGAGACCTTGATGCAATCTCTGCGAGAACGGACTCGGGAGGCGCGGTGATGTGCGCGAAGGTCGCGAGCCGGGCCGCGCTGGATGCCGACGCCCGGGTCGTGACGGGCATCCCTGGCTTCGATGAGATGCTCGAGGGCGGCTTCCCCGCGGGGAGTCTCATCAGCTTGGCCGGGCGGCCGGGGACCGGGAAGACGATTTTCGGATCGCAGTTCCTGTACTACGGCGCGAAGGAACGGCAAGAGCCGGGCATGTATGTGTCGATGCTCGAAGGACGCAAGGCGTACGTGCGCAACATGCTGCGGCTCGGCTTCGACATCCAACCGCTCGAGGAACAGGGATTGTTCCGGTTCCTCGAGATGCCGACGCTGACGACGGAGGGGATGCCGGCGATCTGGGACGAGATCGTGCGGAACATCGACGAATACGGCGTCGTCCGCCTCGTCATCGATTCGTTCACCGCGATGACGCAGGCGTTCGAGCGGAGCGGCGACCTTCGCATCTTCACCCACATGCTCCTCGGGAAGATCGTCGGGGGCGCGGGCTGCACGACCTTGATGATCACCGAGACGGCGCACACGGACCTGCTGTCGTCGGTAGGGATCCAAGAGTTCATCGCCGACGGCGTCATCCACTTCTCCCTCGTCGCGGTCACCGGGGACGCGCGGGTCCGCTACATCGAGATCACCAAGATGCGGGGGACGAACCACCAGATGGGGCTCCTCCCCGTAGAGATTGGGAACCGAGGAATTTCCGTGAAAGTACCACACATCACCCCGAAATAGCCCGCCGATCGGTGGGAGACGTGCCGGCGTGCATCTCGCGAGTCGACTCGGAGTAAAGAACGACAAGTACTTTCAGGCGGCGTACTGGAAGGCCTTCGAGGAATTCTTCGGACCGACGAACGCTCCCGTGATCAAGGCGATGCTCGTCGCCCGGCACGTCAAAGTCGACACGGGCAGCGCGGACATCGACCGCGTATGCTTCGGGCTGCGGGAAACGATGTCTTGGCTCGCCGAGGCGATCGAGCGGAAGGCCCTCGACAGCGTCGGGCAGTCGGTCGCTCGGGCGTCGGAAACGCCACGGGCCCCGAGGTCGCCAGGGACGAAAGGCAAGTCAGGTCGATAGGTCCGGCTACACGAGCGCGAACCGTGCGATGACCTGGTCGTCCGTCATCTCCGTCTGGATCTCCGCGCCTTTTATGAGTCCCTCGAGCGCGGTCCGCACGAGCGCCTCGTAGTACACCGACCAGCGCGCGCCGCCGCCGTGCTTGAAGACGATCGTCCACCGGCCCTCTTTCGACCGTTCCTCGTACTCGAACGCGCGGGCATAACGGGCCGTCAGGCGGGAGTAGCCCATGACGACCGTCTGCAAGCTCACTTCCCTGAACCAGAACGTCAGGAACTCCGGGAGCAGATTCTTCCCGACCCAGTGGCCGAGATTCTTCGCCTCCTCGTCCGTGAGCTGCTCCATTATCTTCACGAGGAGCGACTCCGGCATGGAGACCATCCCGAACTTCTCCGCGTAGACGTCCCACTCCACGAGACGCCGGATCGCCTTGTTCACGAGGAAGTTAACACTGATCCCCTCGCGCTCCGCGAACTTTCGGAGGAACTCATCCACGTTCCGTTCGATCCGAATCGTGCGCGTGACGCTCGTGCTCGGGGGCAATCGCTAATGCTCCCCTGAAACCCTAATGTGGCAGACAACGTCCCCTCACTTAATCCTCTTTTCGACCCACCGCAGCCGCAGGACCACTTGGTTCTCCGACTTCTCGACGCGGACGTCGCGGTTCAGGAGTTCCCGGAACGCGGTCTCGGCGGCTTCTTGGTAGAACGTCGACCAGCGCGGCCCCCCGCTATGTTTGAGGATGATCACCCGGTAATCGTCTTCGACGTGCTCCTCGTAGGCGAACGCCCGCGCGTACTTCGCGAAAAGACGCGGAAAGCCTTCGATCAGGGTCTCCGGGGTGATCTCCTTGAACCAGAACGTGATGTATTCCTTGAGCAGGTTCCGGCCGGCCCAGATGCCGAGCTCCTTCGCCTCTTCCTCGGACAGGTGCTCCATCATCTTGACGAGGATGATCCCGGGGAACGTGACGAACCCGAACTTCTCCCCGTAGGCGTCCCACTCGACGAACTTCCGCAGGGCCCGGTTGACGAGCGTGTTCACGCTCGTGTCGCTTTGGTCCGCGAGCTTCCGGAGCCGCTCGTCCGCATCCTTTTCGATTCGGACGGACCGGGTCACGCTGCCTTTGGGGGTCATTGGGGTCTCGGCCGGCACGATGCGCTATACCTATCCGCCTTTGTGTTCTTAGATGTTGCTTTGTAGGCTGCTTTATAAGTATGCGCTCGTCCTTTGCACGCGGGCACACAGGCCTGGCAGACCGAAACGGCTCCTATCTTGCGTGCGCGGCGAGTCGGGTTTCGTCCTTCCGATGACCCTCATTTCAGGTCGGATGGCGGGCCCGTCCGTCCATCCGCTGTAGAATGTGATGAAGCCACTGAGCTGGCCGCCGCCAAGTTGATGATCGATTCGAACGGAAGGATCTTCCCGATCACGGGGCCGGTCGAGGAGACCGACTGGCTCGGCGAGGTCGGGGCGCACCGCAACCTTCACATGCGACGGGCGCCTCCGGGCAGCGATGGAGCGAGACCCCGTCTGCGGAATGATGGTGGCGCCGAATCGAGCAGCCCGTCAATCCGTGTACGAAGGCAAGACGTACTACTTCTGTTCCGCTGGTTGCAAGACAAGCTTCGATCGGACGCCCGCCAAATTCGCGAAGTGACGCGCGACCCTCGCGCGGTAAATCTTTATCTGCCGCTGGCCCTACTAACCGCCGTGGCTTCCGGCGTGTGGGCGCGGTTCACGTGGAGCAGAGCGCTTCTCGGCATCCTGATCCTCAACCTCGTCTGGACTGCCTCCCTGTTCATTTGTCCGTTCACCATGCCCTCCGGTTCGACCCCGGAGAAGCTGGTCGGCGGCGCGAACATCGTCGATCACGAAGACATCTGGGCGACGTTCCCGCTCTACGCCCGCGTCATCTACACGATCGGCGACGCGCAGTGCCACCAACTTTACTACCGCTCCTTCTGGCTCAACGGCAACCAGATGCCGATCGATCAGCGCATGACGTCGATGTATGTCTTCGCGAACCTCGGCGTGCTCGCGGCGATGTTCGCCCGGCCGTCGACGAAGACGGGGGAAGTCATGGTCAACGCGATGCCGTCGTTCCTTCGGCGCCGGCTCGCCCGCATCGGATCCGAGCAAGCCGGGGCTCTGATCGTGTTCGTTGGCTTGCTGCCGATGGCCGTCGACGGCTTCACGCAACTATTCTCGGGGCCGTATTACACGTACGAGTCGACGCCGCTCGCGCGCGTCCTCACGGGTGGAATCGCGGGCTTCGTCGGAGGCGTGCTCGTCGGCGCGATGCTCGTGACGATCCGACAGTTCTCGATCGAGATGGAGACGATTCGCTCGCGCATCCCGCCGATCGTCCCAGGCGGTCGCTGAGCGAAGGGTCTTCGGCCGCAGGCGTTGCGAGTCGCCGATGGCCTCGGAGAGCCTGCTACGCGATTCTCTGATCGTCGGCGCGATGGTCATCCTCTCCGCGTCCGCGGCCGCCTTGACATGGAATCTAATCGCGGGCCTAACACCCGCCAAGTCCGCGTCACCGAACGCGATCCTCGTCGTGGCGCAGTGTCTTGACGTCATTGGACTCGGCTTCGTCCTGTGGAGAAGCCAGCCTGACACATGCAAGGTCTAGGCAGCCTCGGAGTTCGGCAGGCACGCGGTGCTCCGTCGAGGTCGCGAGAGCAACCGCAGGTCTCGGAAGAATTCGCCTGCTCGCGCCAAAGGTTTTTGAAGGGGCCCCTTGTTCCGGCGGCCTATGGCCCGTCGGAAGCGGAAGGAGGAGGAACCCGACTGGGTCGCGCCCGAGTTCGACGAGATTGGCTACATGCGCCGGGAGATCCAAGGCGCGCGGGCCGCCGTCGCGACGATCCTTTGGGCCGTCGTCGGCGCCATCGTCGCGTTCCTTCTTTTCTCTGTGTCACCCGCCCTCGCGTTTTTCGCGGGCATCGCGGTCGCATTCGGTCTGTATTTCATCCTCCCGCTCTTCGGCATCAAGATTGATGCGTTCCAACGGAAAGATTGGGCGGGCCACGGCATCACCTACTTCTTCAGCTGGCTGGCGGTCTGGATCATCCTCCTGAACCCGCCGTTCGGGGACTTCACGGACCCCACGGTTCAGGGGATTTCCGTGAGCCCGTACTCGGCGGGATACACGGGCGACCTTCCGTGCTACGTGCCCGTAGGGAGCCAGGTCGCCGTGCCGATGGGCTCGCCTTCGAACACGTCCATCATTGTCCTCTTCCGAGCGACGGACAACGTGGGCCTTGCCTCGCTTCACGTCAACGTGACCCCGGCTTCCACGACGGGTTTCGAGGTGAGCTGGACTCTTCTCTCCGGGAAGAGTCAGTGCGTGGACCACCGGCCCGAGGACTATCCCGCCGGCACGTACAACGTGACGTTCGACAACACCGCGTCGAGTTACACGGTTGCGATTGTGGCAACAGACCGGGCGGGACACTCGACGAGCGCGAGCGTCGTGGTCCTCCCCCAGTAATCTCTGACCGCGTCACCGCTCCCACGGAAACCGCTTGTCGAACAGGCGGCTCCATGCGTCCGCATTCGAGGCCCGCACGGCCTCCGGCCCCGACCGTATCTGGAGGGAGCGCTTGGCCGCCTTCTCCAGGTCTTTCCCGAGGCTCAGCGCCCGCCATGCGCTCTTCGCGAGCCCGCCGGCCGTCACGGCGTCGCGGCTCACGTCGACGGCCCAGCGTTCTCCCTGGATGAACGGTCCTGCGAGGGTCTTCGGGCTGCGTCGCCACTTATCCAGGAAATCCTTCGCGTTCTTGACCCAGACGGGAGGGCCATCATGCCGCAACGCGCGAGGCAACGTGTCGACGGCGAACTCGAACAGGAACACCGCATTCTTGCCCGCGACGTCGAAGTGGGAGTCGAACACTTGGAATCCGTTCCGGTGGAAGAGGTCGAGGAACGCTCGGTGCGCCTTGCGCAGCTGCGGATAGAGGACGTCGTCCGTGACCGCGGGCGACGGGAGATGGACCGCCAAGAGACCGCTCCCACGGATCTTCGCGAGCGCCCGGAGCTTCGGGAGCGTCATCGGCTTCGCGGGACGCGGGAAGAAGAAACGCTCGCTCGGGGCCCGCAGGTACTCGCGGGCCCCGTGGACGAACGTCGCGAGTTGCTCGACCGACACCGCGCTCGCGACGTTTCGGTTCGGATCGACCGGGTCGACGACGATCAGCGGCTCGGTAAACGCGCGGCCGGCCGCGCGATCGAGCTCGAGGACCTCGCCCTTGCGCCACGAGAGGCTGTTCTCCAGCACGCCATGGAACGTGCCGCACTTCAGCACGAGGAGCTCGCAGAGGTACCCGCTGAATCCCATGACCTTCGCCTCCGCGCCGTACACGCCGATGCCTTCTGCCCAGGCCTTCAGCAGCCGGATCTCGTCCGCTTGGCCCTCCTTGATCCGGCCGAGGACATAGTCGACGTGGAGCGGCGTCCGGTCCACCGCACTCATCCGTTGCGTCGCATCCGTGATCCGGTAGCATGGCACGATCTCGACCTCGAAGCCCCCGTGCCAGCCGCGGGTGTACGGATGCTCCGCGTAGCGGTGTTCTCCTCGCTCGAGGATCTTGCCGAGGGCGAGGCCGCGCGATTCCAAATCGGAGCGGGGCAAGTCCGGCGGGAACGCGACGAAGACGTCGATCTCGGTCCCCGTGAGGTGGGTCCCCTTTGCGACGGATCCCGCGAGGAACGGCGTCGCCGTCCACCCGTTCGAACGAAGGAGGCTCGTGAGCCGCTCGACGAGGCCCTTCACGGCCCGCTCGATGCGCGCCTCCTCTTCCGCCGAGGGCCGGATCCGCGCGAGGACCTTCGCCTCGACGCTCATGCCGACCCCATGCGGAGGCCCGGATAAAAGGCCATTGGGGGCCGCCTCAGCTGACGGGAAGGCCGTGCAACCGAGCGATGTCGAACGCGCCGTCGATGATGAACTGGACCGCGATTGCCGCGAGCAGGAGCCCCATCACACGGCCGACGGCGCGCGTCCCGGTGCGCCCGATCCGCCGGAAGATTCGGTCCGCGTTATGCAGGAGCAGGAACGCCGAGAGCACGGACACCAGGATGCCGACGAAGACGAACAGCTTGTCCGCGGGGTCCGCTACCGGATGGGCCATGTAAATCATGACGGTCGTGATGGCGCCGGGCCCGGCGAGTAGCGGGATCCCGAGGGGGACCACGGCGACTTCCTCCCGCTCGAGGGTCTCCTCCCGTTCTTGCGGCGTGAGCCGCGATCGCGATCGCTCCCCGTGGAGCATCTCGAGCGCCACGCCGAAGAGGAGGATACCGCCCGCGATCTTGAACGCGGGGATCGTGAAACCGAAGACGGCGAAGATCCACTGGCCGAAGATCGCGAAGACACCGAGCGTGAGGGTCGCGGTGAGGCACGCCTTCGACACGATGTCCTGCTTCTCGGCCGGGTTCATCCCTTCCGTCAAGACGGAGAAGAACGGGACGACTCCGAGCGGGTCGACGATCGCGAAGATCGAGGCCATGGCGGTGGCGCCGAACGCCAAATCCACCATGGTCGTGGCGAGGAGGCCGGCGTCGATTACTGCTTCCGCATCAACTTCATCCAGCCGCCGCTCTCGTACACCGCGAGGTTGCGGTTGCTGGCGGTCGTCTCGAACTCATCCCAGGAGATGACCTGGAGTTTCTCGCTGCTGCCCTTCGTGAACCGCAGCGTGTTCGTGCCCTTCACCTTGCTCGGCTGGAGTCCCTTGACCGTCGCGATCTGCCGCGCGTACTCGAACGAAATCTCTTTGAGTGCTGGCATGTTCCATCCCTTCGTCGCGTCCCTCGTAAGGAAGGAGGCAGACATGCGTACGACAGCCACGCATATAAGTGTCTTTCGTTTGTCTGACACGTTGACAAAGGGCGATGGAGGGCGCCGGGGCCCGGCCCGACGTCAGGCGCGGGCGGCGCTCAACCGCTCGCACTGACGAACGAATCGGTGCGTTCCGATGACGGCGGTTGCATCGCGATCCATGCCATTCGTTCTCATGAACGATTATATGGACGGACGACTTATATAGAGTCGGATGCACCAAGGAGTCCGTCGCGGTTCCCGGCGGTGACTTAACATGGTGAGCGAAAAGCCCTCCCCGGCCTTGCTTGACTCGGTGAAAGCGTCGGCCACGAAGTTCAAAGAGATCAAGAACACCCTCGACGCCCGCCAACGGGAACTCGAGGCGGTCAAGGCGGAGATCGAGTCGCAGCGCGCCGACCTCGAGGGCCAGGTGGCCCGATTCCGCTCGGATCGGGAAGAGTTTGAGCGGGAGAAGGGCGAGGTGCAGGCCGCTCGCGCGCTCGCCGAACGCGACATCGCGGGGGCCCGCTTGGATCGGGAGAAGATCGGCTCGGAGGAGAAGCGGATCCAGGACTGGGCTCGTGCGCTGAACGACCGGGAGAAGACGGTCAAGGAGAGCGAAGACCAGGTCCGACGTCTCCAGCTGGAACTGACCGAGCACCTCAGGGACTCGGAGTCGAAGATGCAAGCCCTCGTGGAACGAGAGGAGCTTTCCGCGCAGCGGGAACGCGCCCTCGCCGACACGATCGATCGCCTTTCGACGATGGAGAAAGGCCTCGCGGAGCGGGACCGGAAGCTCGCGAAACGCGATGAGGAGCTCATCAAGCTTCAGAACGAGCGGCTCAACGCGTTGGAATCGCGCGAGCGTGAACTGCTCAAGATCAGCGAGGAGATGCTCGCCCGCCAGAAAGAGTCCGACGCGCAGCACGATGCGTTCGTCGAGGTGCAGTCGATGCTACGACAGGAGCTGACCGAACTCGCGTCGCAGCGGGAGATGCTCGCCACGAAGGAGAAGAGCCTCCTCGACGCCGAGAAGTACCTCGCCGCGGCCCTCGAAGCCGGGGGCCTCGACCTGCCGACCGAGCCCGAAACGAAGGCGCCGCCCCCGCCTCCCGTCGTCGCGATGCCACCGCGGCCTCCGACGAGCGCTCCCACTCCCCCCACGCCCCCATCGGAAACCCTCCGGCACGAGTTCTTGGAGGAAGACGAGGGAGGCGACAAGCCCAAGGTCTCCCGCGCCGATGCCCTGGAGCGGATGACCCGCGCCCTCGAGACGGCGAAGCGGGCCCGCGACACCGGACGGAACGTCAGCGAGATTCGGAAGGCGCTGAAGCAGGCGCGCGCGGCGTTCGAGTCCGGCGATTACGACACCGCCTCCCGGCTCGCGGACGACATCCTCAGGGAACTCGAGGACGTCCCGCTTCCCCGCTAGGGTCCTCGCGCGTCCCGCCGTTCGCCGCGGCGTGGATCGGCATCGCGTACACCGGCACGCCCGGGACCCGCACTTCGTTCCGCTGCCCCGGGATCTCTCCCCAGGGGTCCGCGTCCGCCACGGGTCCGGCGACGAACGTCCAGATCACATTCGCGACGAAGAGGACCTGGCCGAACGCGACGACGAACGCCCCGATCGTCGCGAACCAGTTCAGGCTCCACAGCGCCGGGTCGTAGTCGTAGACGCGCCGCGGCATGCCCTCGAGGCCGAGGAAGTGCATCGTGAAGAAGACGAGGTTCATGCCGACGAGGGTGAAGGCGAAGTGCCAGCGGGCGAGGCGCTCCGAATACATCCGCCGCGACATCCGGGGGAACCAGAAGTAGAAACCCGCGAAGACGCCGAGGATCGTACCGCCGAACAAGACGTAGTGCAGGTGGGCGACGACCCAGTAGGTATCCTGGAGCGGATAGTCGAGCGAGATCGGCGCCTGGAACACCCCGTTGATCCCGCCGATGACGAACATCGCGATGAACCCGACGGCGAAGAGCATCGGCGCCTTGAGTTCGATCGCCCCGCCCCACATCGTCGCGATCCAGTTGAAGATCTTGATTCCGCTCGGCACGGCGATCGCGAGGGTGATGACCATGAACGGCAGGCGGGCAGAGATCGAGATGCCGGTCGTGAACATGTGGTGCACCCAGACGCCGAACGACAGGAATCCGATCGCGACGGTCGAGAGGGCGATCGCCTTGTACCCGAAGATCGGCTTGTGGCTCATCCGCGGGATGACCTCGGAGATAATGCCCATCGCCGGGAGGATCATGATGTACACGGCGGGATGGGAGTAGAACCAGAAGAGGTGCTGCCACATGATCGGGTCGCCGCCCATGGTCGGCGAGAGGAACGCCGTGATGCCGTGGCGGTCGAGCAAGAGGAGGAAGAGGCCCGCCGCGAGGACCGGCGTCGCGAGGAGGACGAGGCTCTGCGTGACGAGAATCGACCAGACGAACAGCGAGAGGTTCCGGAACGTGATGCCGGGAGCCCGATGGCGGAAGATCGTCACGAGGAAGTTGATCGCGCCCGCGGTCGACGAGATGCCGAGTAGCTGGAGTCCGACGATCCACGTGTCGACGCCTTTGCTCGGATCGTACACGCTCAGCGGGGTGTAGCCCGTCCATCCGATGTTCGCCGCACCGAGCCACATGATCACCCCGGCGGAGGGGATGAGCCAGAAGCTCAGCGCGTTGATGCGCGGGAACGCCATGTCCTTCGCCCCGATGAGGGGAGGGACCATCAGGTTCCCGAAGCCCGCGAGGATCGGGATCGCCACGAGGAAGACCATCGTGGTGCCGTGCATCGTGAACAGTTCCGTGTACGTGTACGGGTCCACGATCGTCGGGCCCGGATACGCCAGCTCGGTGCGCATCAGGAGTGCGAGGATCCCGCCGATGAGGAAGAAGAGGAACGAATTCGCAAGGTAGAGGATGCCGATCTCGTGATGATTCGTCGTCGTGAGCCAGCGGAACACGCCCACCGGCGCGTTCCGATGGCGGTAGCCCGTGACGACCTCTCCGGCCATCGGCGAACCCCGGCTGTGGCCCTCCTTCGACGGGCCGCGGGTCCCCGTACTTCAGGAGCGGACAAAAACCTTTCCTACGGCTCCTGGTGCGCGGTGAGCGTCGTCGCGCGAGTTCGCGGCGTTCGCACGTACACCGCAAAAGGTTTTAGAGGAATGCGGTTTTCGGCAGCCGATGTCGGTGCCTCGGCGCCTCGTTCTCCTGGCATCAGTCCTGCTTGTCGCACTGTCGCTCCTGAGCGGGACGGCGCGCGCGGCGCCCGTGTCGAGCGGAGAGGGCGCGACGCAAGAGCTGTTCTGGATTGTCCTGATTCCCGCCCTTGGAATCGGGATCTTCGTGAGCGCTCTGATCGCGTATGCCGTGTTGAAGTTCCGCGTACGGCCGGGCCATACCACCGGCCCGGCGAATCCGAAGACGCACGACCGCAACCTCGAGGCCCTGTGGACCGTCGTGCCCGCGGTCATCCTGTTGATCGTCGGCTTCGCCGCGTTCCAGACCCTCGTCAGGACGGACACGCTCCCTCAGGATCCCGACGTGATCATGGAGATCAACGCCCACCAGTGGTATTGGAACTTCAACATCACGTACGTCCGGAGCGGGATGTGGCTGAACACGACGGGCAACTTCACCTCGCTCAACACGACGGGAGCCTTCACGATTAAGACCGGACTCGTCGTCAAGATCATCCTGCGCTCGTTCGACGTCGCCCACTCGTTCTACCTCATCGATTTCGACCTGAAGGTCGACGTCATCCCGGGACACACGAATCTCTACTGGTTCAAGCCGCTGCAACCCGGTGACTTCATGATCCGGTGCGCGGAGTTTTGCGGGCTCAATCACTACACGATGACCGCGACTCTGCATGTCGTCCCGTGAGGGCGTCAGGAGCTCCGAGGGACAGCATGGTACGGGTGTGGCTGGGGGTGATCGCGGTTGGCGTCTCAATCGTCCTCTTTGCTTCGTCCGCGGTTCTCCAGGCCGCCGTCCCGGACATGCCCGGCGCGGGCGGAGCACAAATCGTTCCAGAGAGTGTGCCGCCACGGACCGGAATTTGGCCGGTGAACTGGACGTTTTACGGGAGCGCCGGGAGCGGCTGGGGGCTCACGAGCACTTCGCTCTCCAACCCGGGGCCGTCCGTAACGGTGCATCGCGGAGACATCGTGAATCTCACGCTCATCTCGACGGACTCCACCTCCGTCAAGCACTCGTGGTTCATCGACCTCAACGGGGACAACCTCGCCGACGGGAACGAGCCGAGCTCCCCGGACTTCACCTCGGCTCAGGCGCTCGTCTGGAACT
>WNFX01002018.1_pt1 | contig 20611 bp, 17 predicted proteins | sample 5400111 | NCBI WGS metagenome assembly WNFX01 (sample SAMN13153363, study PRJNA577476) | soil metagenome | isolation source: 40 cm soil or saprolite under grassland replicate 1 | place: USA:California | collected 2016-06-15 | reverse complement strand
TGGTAGGGTCCGATCACCCGGTGCTCGGCCAGCTGGTCCACGATCCGGCCGGCGCGCGAGTAGCCGACCGTGAACTTGCGCTGCACCAGCGAGACGGAGGCGGCTCCCTCGGTGGCCACGGCTCGTGCCGCGCGGGCGAACAGCGGGTCCAGGCTGCGCTCGCCACGGCCGGCGTTGGCCGGCCCTGGCTCGGCGCCCTCCAAGACCTGCTCCAGGAAGCGCGGCTCGCCCTGTTCCCGCCAGAAGGCGACCAGGGCCTCCACCTCCCGGTCGGAGATGAACGCGCCCTGCAGCCGGGTCGCCTTGCCGGCGTCCACGGGCAGGTAGAGCATGTCGCCGCGGCCGAGCAGCTTCTCGGCGCCGGTCTCGTCCAGGATGACTCGCGAGTCGATGCTGGAGCTGACGGCGAAGGCGATCCGCGAGGGGATGTTGGCCTTGATCAAACCGGTGATGATGTCGGCGGATGGGCGCTGCGTCGCGACCAGCAGGTGGATGCCGACGGCACGGGCCAGCTGGGCGATGCGGCAGATCAATTCCTCGATCTCCCCCGCCGCCACCATCATCAGGTCGGCGAGCTCATCGATGACGATCACGATGTAGGGCAACGGGTTCAGTCCCATATCCGGCGCCTTTCCGTTGAAATCGCCGATGTTGCGGACGGTGTGGCTGGCGAACAGCTTGTAGCGCGTCTCCATCTCGGCCACGGCCCAGCGCAAGGCCGAGGTCGCGTGATCCGATTCCGTCACGACCGGCACGAGCAGATGGGGCATGTCCTGGAACATGGAGAACTCGACGCGCTTGGGATCGATCAGGATGTACTTCAGCTCCTCGGGCGTGGCCTGGAAGAGCATGCCGGCGATCAGCGCGTTGATGCAGACGCTCTTTCCCGATCCGGTGGCGCCCGCGATCAGGAGATGCGGCATACGGGTCAGGTCGCCGACAACGGTGTTGCCGGAAACATCCGTTCCGATCGCGAGCGATAAGAGCGTCTTGTCGTTCTGGAAGGTTGGGGTCTGGATGATTTCCCGAAGGGTGACCAGGCTGGTCGCCTTGTTGGGAACCTCGATTCCGAGCGCCGGCTTGCCCGGGATGGGCGCCTGGATGCGGATCGCGGCTGAGAGCGCGAGGGCCAGGTCATTCTGCAGTGCGGTGATCTTGCGGACGGGAACGCCGTGGCCGGGCTGCAGCTCGTATTGCGTAACCGACGGGCCAGAGTTGACACCGATCACGGTCGCCTCGACATCGAAGCTTGCCAGTGTCCCCTCGATCAGTTTGATATTTGCCTTGATCTCGTCGTGCAGTCGCTCCTTGCGGACGGTGACGGTATCGAGCAGGGTGAGGTCGGGCTTCATCCAGACCCGCTGGATCTCATCCTCGACGAGGGTCGACCTGGTCTCGTCGCCGGCCGGGACGACGGTCAGCACGGGCTCAGCGACGGCGGCCTTTTTCCGGCGCGATGTGGGCACGATCTCGTCCTCGATCGGACCCTGCAGTGCGGCAATCGCCGACTCGAGCTCGGGGGACGGGTGCGGTGGCGGAGCGTCAGGCCGGTTGGGCGAGGCCACACCGTTGATGGGGACCAGCACTGGCTCGGCGGTTTCGGAACGCACCACCTGGTTGCGCGGATTCCAGGCCTCGGCCGGTCTCTTTTCTTTGGCCAGCGGCTTGGGCTCGGGCCGATTCGCAAGGTAATGCTCGCGCAGTGCCCCGAGCGTTTCGCGAAACGAGATATCGAAGGCGAGGACCAGGCCACCGAGGAAGACCGCGCCGAGGATCAAGATGCTGCCCGCGGTTCCCGCGAGGCTGCGAAGCGCCTCCCCCTCGGCCTTCCCCACCGATCCGCCGGCGCCGCCGGCGGACAGGTGAAGCAGACCAAGTGACGTAACCAACAGTAGCGCGATGCCGAGCCCGCGTCCCCAGGTCATCGTCTCGATCCAGGGCATCAGCAGCTCGGCGGCAGCGACCAGCGCCGCGAGGATGACGAAGACCACGCCCCACCCGAAGAGGCCCACCAGCCCCCCGCGCAGGAGATGCATCGCAGAGCCGCTGGCCTGGAGCGCCACCGCCAGGACGAGCAGGCCGGCAAGCAACAAGAAGCCGATCCCGGCAAGCTCGCGCTGCTGGGACTCCGGAACCTTCAGCTTTGGAAGGCGAGGTGCCTTGATTCGAAAGCGCTGCCGCGAGGCCGAGCGCTTGGGGCGCGCGATGCGCTTTCGCCGGGTTCTCACACTTGCCGGGTGGCTGCGACGTCTGCTGTGACGAATGGCGCAATTCTAGCGGCTATTCACTGCGCCGACCAGTGGGGCGAAAGGCGTATAAGGGACCTATGGCCAAACAGGATCAAGATCCCAACGACGACCTCGATACCCAGGGCATTCCCGATCTCGACGCGGCTCCCGGTCCCCGCGGCCGCGCAACAAACGCCGAGGTTGCCGAGGACGAAGACCTCGACTCAGAGGGTCAACCGGACCTGATGGGCGCGCTCCCCCAGAAGGAGATTACCGGCGATGCCCAGGAAGGCGAGGTCCCACCGCGGGACTACAAGCAGGCGCCCGACGACTATTTCCATCAGGACACGCTCGACGAGCGACTCCGGGAAGAAGTTCCTGACCGCGTCCGTCCTGACGCGGAAGAGGTTCGGCTCATTGACGATGAGTCTGAAGACGGTGGTGGCGAGCTCCGCTCGGAACTGGGCGACGAAGGCGGCTCCCCCAGTGCGGAGGACGCGGCCATGCATGTCGTCGAGGAGGCCCCGGGCGCCGTCAATCGCAAAATCGACAGCTACACTGGCGATCCCATCGAAGACCTCGATTACCGCGACGAGCGTTGAGAAAACTTCCCAGCACCGCGACGGGGATGGCGCAGAAACAGTCAGTCGCGACCGCCACGGACGAGCAGCAGATCCGGGAGCTGATGGCCGAATGGCGACGGCTCACCGCAGAAGGAAATCTCGATGGTCTGCTGTCACTATTGACCGATGACGTGGTCTTTCTGACGCCGGGCAACCCGCCCATCTCGAAGGAGTACTTCGCGAAAGGCTTTCAGGAGGTCTCCGCGAAACCGCGCATCGAGGCGATTCAGGACGTCAAGGAGATCCGCGCGTCCGGCGACATCGCGACTGCCTGGTCGCACCTCACCATTGTGCCGACCCCCAAGCAGGGCGGCAAGACATCGGAGGCATCGGGGTACGTCCTGTCCGTTTTTCAGCGATCGCCTTCTGGCAAATGGCTGCTCGCCCGCGACGCCAACCTCGTCGCCGGCGCCGGCAATCCCGACCGGGTCTGACCTCGCCTAGACCTCGACGACGATCGGGATGATCATCGGGCGTCGCCGCATCTGCTCGTAGAGGAACTTGCTCAGCGAGTCGCGGATCGAATTCTTGATGACCTGCCATTCCGGGGTGCCGCGCCCCGGCTTGTTGATGGTGCCAAGCACCTGCTGGCGGGCCAACTCGAGGAGGGCGTCCGAGGTCTGCTGATGGACGAAGCCCCGCGAGATGAGATCGGGGCCGGAGACCACCTGTCCGGTGTCCTTGTCCACCGTCACGATCACGATGAAGATGCCGTCCTGGGAGAGCACACGGCGGTCGCGTAAGACGACCGATCCGACATCACCCACGCCGAGTCCGTCGACGAAGACGTAGCCGGCCGGGACCTTATTGCCGAAATGGGGAAGGCTGTCGCCCAGCTCGACGGTGTTGCCGTCGTCGGTGACGATCACGTGGTCCTTCTGGATGCCAACCTCCTGGGCGATCTCCGAATGCAGCGCCAGGTGGCGGAACTCGCCGTGCACCGGCATGAAGAACTTGGGCCGGACCAGGTTCAGCATCAGCTTCAGCTCCTCGCGGCTGGCGTGCCCCGAGGCGTGGACCCGGTTGCGGGCGGAGTAAAAGACCCGCGCCCCGTGCTTGTAGCAGTTGTTGATGGTGCGCGAGACCAGTTCCTCGTTGCCGGGGATCGGCGTCGCCGAGAGGATGACGGTGTCGCCCGATTTGAGTTTCACCTGCGGGTGCTCCTGGGCGGCGATGCGGGTCAGCGCGGACAGCGGCTCGCCCTGGCTGCCACTGGAGAGGATGACGAGCCGCTCGTCGGGCTCCTTGTTGATGTCCTGGACCTTGATCAGGACGTCGCCCGGCATCTGGATATAGCCGAGCTCCTGGGCGATCGTCAGGTTGTTGACCATGGAGCGGCCGATGACCGCCACCTTGCGCTTGTAGCGGGCCGCCGTGTTGAGCGCCTGCTGGATGCGGTAGATGTTGGAGGCGAAGGTCGAGATGATGATCCGGCCGGGACACTGTCCGAACAGCTCCTGAAAGGCCTCCCCGATGGTCCGCTCGGAGGGCGTGAAGCCGTCGCGTTCAGCGTTGGTGCTGTCGGACATCAGCAGCATGACGCCGTGGTTCCCAAAGTGCGAGAGCCGCGCCATGTCGGTTGGCTTGCCGTCGACCGGCGTCTGGTCCATCTTGAAGTCGCCGGAATGGATCACCATGCCAACTGGCGTCTGGATGGCGAGCGCGGTGGTATCCGGGATACTGTGCGCGACGTGGATGAACTCGACTTTGAAGGGGCCGAGCTCCACGACGTCGCCGGCCTTGATCTCGCGTAAGTCGACCTGCTCCACCAGCTTGTGCTCGCGGAGCTTGTTCTTGATGAAGCCGAGGGTGAGCCGGCTGCCGAAGATCGGTGCCGAGACCTTGGGCAGGATGTAGGGCAGCGATCCGACGTGGTCTTCGTGGCCGTGGGTTAGCAGAAAGCCGAGCACCTTCTCCTTGCGCTCCACCAGGTAGGTGACATCGGGCAGCACCAGGTCGACCCCAAGCATCTCCTCCTCGGGGAACATCAAGCCGGCGTCGATGACGACGATGTTCTCGTCGTATTCGAGCGCCATCATGTTGCGACCGATCTCGCCCAAACCCCCAAGGGGAATGGCGCGCAGCCTGGGTTGTTTAGCCAAAAAGTGTGAGCTGCTCCTCTGGCTTGGGAACGGGCGTGGCGAGGGCCGCGGCGACCTGGCGCCGCTCCTCGACCCGGTCGAGGTGGGTCTTGACGGCCTTGAAGTCCAGCTCCAGCGGGCCCATCAGGAAGCTGTTATACAGGGCCGCGGCGGGGTGGTACACGGGAATGTAGCTCACGCCGTTCTTGACAACCACTTTGCCATGAAGGCGCGAGATCGACTCATACCCCGGCAACAGGCGCGCCAGCGCGTGGCGGCCAAGCACCAGCACGACTTCCGGTTTGATCAGTCGGAGCTGCTGCTCGAGATACGGCGAGCAGGCCTCCGCCTCGGCGGGCTGCGGATCCCGGTTGCCAGGCGGCCGGCATTTCAGGATGTTGGTGATGAAGACGTCGCCGCGCGAGAGCCCGATCCCGCGCAGGAGCTGATCGAGCAGCTTGCCCGCCGCCCCAACGAATGGCTCCCCCTGCAGGTCCTCGTTCTGCCCGGGCGCCTCGCCGACGATCATGATCCGCGCGTCGGACGGCCCAACTCCAGGGACCGCCCGCGTCCGCGAATGGCCTAGCGGGCACTTGCGGCACTGGTGAACGGCGGCGCTCAAGCTCGGCAGGTCGACGAAGTCCAAACCGGGGCCCATTGTATGCCGGGACCGGAGCCCCGGCATACACCTTTTCCACAGGCTTAGTTTCGGTTGTCGCGTCCACGGCCGCCGGCGCGGTCGAAATCCCGGCGCGGTCCGCGGTCGCCGCCACCGGGCCGATAGCCACCGCCACCGCCGCCGCCTTCGCGGCGCGGGCCGCCACGATCGCGATCAGTCACGACCCAGTCGCCGTTGGTGATGCCCTTGGCTTCCTGGAGCACCGCCTTGCGGGAAAGGTTGACGCGACCCTGGCGATCGACCTCGGTCACCTTGACGTCGATTTCGTCCCCCACGTTGACGGCGTCCTCGACCCGTTCCACCCGCTCCTCCGCGAGCTGGCTGATATGGACGAGGCCGTCCTGGTTGGGCATGATCTGCACGAAGGCGCCGAAGGGCATGATGCGGACCACCTTGCCCCGGTAGTTCTTCCCCACCTCGACCTCGCCGGTCAGGTCGCGGATCAGTTGTTCGGCTTTGGCGGCGGACTCGCCGTTGACCGAGCCGATCACGACCCGGCCATCGTCCTCGATGTCGATGCTGGTGACGCCCGAGTCCTCGATGATCTTCCGGATCATCTTGCCTCCAGGGCCGATCACTTCGCGGATCTTGTCGGGATGGATCTGGACCGTGATCATTCGCGGCGCATACTGCGACATGGCGGAGCGCGGCTGGCTCAATGCCGCATTCATCTTGTCCATGATGAAGAAGCGGCCTTCCTTCGCCTGCTGAATCGCACCGGCCATGGTGTCGATGCTGATGCCTTTGATCTTCATGTCCATCTGCATGGCGGTCACACCCTTGCGCGTTCCCGCCACCTTGAAGTCCATGTCACCCAGCGCATCCTCGACGCCTTGGATATCGCTCAGCACGGCGATCTTCCCCTCGCCGGTGATCAAGCCCATCGCGATCCCGGCCACCTGTCCCTTGATCGGCACGCCGGCGTCCATCATGGCCAGGCTCGAACCACACACGCTCGCCATCGAGGTCGAGCCGTTCGACGAAAGGATTTCGGTCACTAGCCGGATGGTGTAGGGGAACTCCTCTTCGGTCGGCACCACAGGCAGGAGCGCCCGTTCGGCAAGCGCACCATGACCGATCTCGCGCCGGCCCGGTGAGCGGAGCGGCCGCGCCTCACCGACACTGAAGGGTGGGAAGTTGTAGTGATGCATGAAGCGCTTGAACTCTTCGAGGCCGAGCCCGTCGAGTTTCTGCTTGTCACCGATCGAGCCGAGGGTGACGATGCTGAGCGCCTGGGTCTGACCCCGCGTGAAGAGCGCCGAGCCATGGGTACGGGGGAGCACGCCGACCTCGCAGGTGATCGGCCGGATCTCCGTCGTCTTGCGCCCGTCCGGACGCAGACCCTCATCGAGGATCTTGTTGCGGACGCGCTGCTTGACCTTGGCTTCGAAGCTCTTCGCGAGGTAGGGCAGCCGGTCCGCGAACGGCGGGCCGAGCTCCGTCAGGGTCTCCTTCTTCAGGTCGTCAAGCGCCGACTCGCGGAGCGCCTTGTTGGGATTGAAGAGCGCCTGATCGAGCCGTTCCGCCAGGAAGCGGTCGACCGCCTGGTCGACCTCGGGATCCTTGGGGCTTTCCGCCACGGCGACTTTCGGCTTGCCGACCTCGCGAGCGAACGCCTCCTGCATCTCGCAGATCCGGACGATCTCGCGATGCGCCAGACGCAAGGCCTCGACGATGGTCTCCTCGGGCACTTCCTTGGCCCCGGCTTCCACCATGATGATGGCTTCCTTGGTACCGGCCACGACGAGGTCGAGCTTGCTGTCCTCCATCTTGTTGACAGGTGGGCCGACGACCAGCCGGTCGTCGAGCATCCCGATGCGGACCGCACCGATCGGGCCCTGGAACGGGATCGGCGAGATCGAGAGCGCCAGCGACGCGCCGTTGATGGCCATCGTGGCCGGATCGGCATCCTGGTCAACGGAAAGCACCGTCGCAACCACCTGGACGTCATTACGGAAATCCTTGGGGAAGAGCGGGCGGATCGGCCGGTCGATCAAGCGGCTGTTGAGAATCGCCTGCTCGCTGGGACGTCCCTCGCGGCGGATGAATCCGCCTGGGATCTTGCCGGCTGCATAGAGCTTCTCTTCGTAGTCGCAGGTGAGCGGGAAGAAGTCGATGCCTTCCCGCGGCGTAGTCGACATCACGGCGGTGACGAGCAGCATGGTGTCGCCCATGCGCACCGTGACCGCGCCTGATGCTTGCTGGGCGACGCGACCGGTCTCAACCGTCAGGGTCCGCCCACCAATTTCGAGTTGTGTTGTATTCACGATTCCTCCTGGGGCCGCGTAAATCGCGGCACGAAAAAATGATTGGCAAATCGGCCCAGGCGGTTCCTGTCTTTGGGGTTAGGGGTTGGGGTTCGAAGAAAAGGAACCCTTTCTCCGCACACCAATCTCTAACCCTCCGGCGAGGCGGCCCCGCCCGGGCATGGGGTCAATCGCTCTAGGCCGTCACCTCCGGAGCCCGAGCTTGGCGATGATTGCTCGGTAGCGCTCGATGTTGGTGCGCTGCAGGTAGTTCAACAGCCGGCGGCGCTTCCCGACCAGCTGGAGCAGACCACGCCGTGAGTTGTGGTCGTGGGCGTGCGCCTTGAGGTGGTCGGTGAGGTGATTGATCCGTTCGCTGAAGATCGCGATCTGGACTTCGGACGATCCGGTGTCCTTGTCGTTCAGGCGGTTGGCCTCGATGACGCCCGCCTTGGTAGTTGCTGCCAGTCGATGTACCTCCTAAATTGGCTTGCCCGAGTGCCGTTGGCTAGTCGGACACCCGCGCTCGGTCAGACGAGAGTATACCCGAAGGCGTCCAATCGATAACCTGTAACGCGCCCGGGATGATCTCGAACACTGCGGGCGTCATGCCGGCGAGCTCCCCATCCGCCTGAACCCCGATCGGCTGGTCACTCTCGATCTCGACGCGCCGCGCTTTTCCGAATTCGACCTCAGCCAGCCGGCCATGCGTCCCGCGATAGAGCATTGGCAGGCTACGGATCCCGAGCCAGCGGCTGACATCCCCAATCGTCACGACATCGAACCAGCCGTCATCCGGCTGGGCCGTGGGGGCCATCCGCATCGCGCCACCCAGGTACGCCCCGTTGGCCACGGCGATGGTGCGAACGCGCCGATGCAGCACCGGTCCGTCGTCCAGGCGGAGGCGTACCGGCGTATTGCGATGCCGCAGCAGGCTGACGACCGCGGCTCCCAGGAAATTCACGGTGCCGCCGAGAACTCCCGGGCCGCGCGCCGCACGCCGCACGACCTCGGCACCGATGCCGGCGTCCGCGACGTTGATGAAGTAGCGGCGTCCCGTGGAGGTCGAGAGCCGGCCGGCGTCGAGCGGGCGCCAGCGATCCAGGCTCAGCCAGGCGGCCACATCCTCGGGCCGCCGCGGGCTCGCGACGCTGCGCCGCAGGTCGGCGCCGGTGCCGCGTTGCAGGAATCCGACCCGCGGTGGACGGGCCGCCGGCCGGCGCAACAGGCCGTTGACGACTTCATGGGCGGTCCCGTCGCCACCGACTGCGATCACGACCCGCTCGCCGGCCGCGGCGGCATAGTCGGCCGCGTCCCCGCGGCGGCGGGTCTCGACGACCTCGAAGCTCAGCTCGGTGCAAGCGGCGGCACAGCGGCGCCAGAAGCCGCGGGCTCCGCCGCTGCCCGCCGCCGGGTTGACGATTACGAGTGGCTGAGAATCCGTCGGGCGTTCTCCACGTCACGCGCCATTTGCTGCTGCAACGCCGGTACACTGGCAAACCGCTTTTCCGCGCGCAGCCGCTGCACCAACCAGACGGTGATCAGCCTCTCGTACAGGTCACCGTCGAAGTCGAGGACGAAGGCCTCGACCGTGAGCGTGCTCCCGCCGAAGGTCGGCCGGAAGCCGATGCTGGTCGCGCCGCCATACGTTTGGCCGTCGATGTCAACGCGCGATGCGTAGATGGCGTTCGGAGGGATCAGCTTGTTGGGGGCGATACGCAGGTTCGCCGTGGGAAAGCCGAGCTGCCGCCCGCGCTTGGCGCCGTGCTCCACGATGGAGCGGATGACGTAATCGCGGCCGAGGAGTTGGGCGGCGGCCCGAACCTGGCCGAGCAGGACCAGCCGGCGGATGCGCGAGCTGCTGATGGGTTCTCGACCGCGTAGCACCGTGGGGGCGACCTCGACCGTGAAGCCGTGGCGCGCACCGAAACGGCGTAGGAAGGCGGAGTCGCCCCGCTGTCCGTGTCCGAACCGGTGATTCTCGCCGACGACCATACGGCGGATTTCCATTCCACGGAGCAGCCGTTGCATGAAGGCGGCGGCACTGAGCGCGCCGATCTGCGGCGTGAAGGGAATCACGACCACGTGGTCGAGGCCCATCTGGTCGAGCAACCAGGTCTTTTCATCGAGGGTGGTGAGATTCGGCGGGCAGTGATCCGGGTCGAGCACGCAGCGCGGATGTGGCTCGAAGGTGATCAGCACGCTGGCGGCACCGGCAGGGCGGGCACCGGCGACGAGCGTCTTCAGTAGCGCCTGATGGCCACGGTGAACGCCGTCGAAGGTGCCGATCGTCGCGTGGCTCGGTCCGAATGCGCCGGGCGCGGGAAAGCCGAAGGTGACGGCCGTCATGCCGAAAAGACCGCGCGCGGTTGGATCCGCCGCGTGGCGTCCGCCTCGCCCCACGCGACCAGCTCCCCGTCGGGACCAAGCAGCCGATATCGGCCGGGCGTCGTGTCCGGGGCCGGAATCGCTTGCCCACGACGAACCGCGGCGGCGCCGGCGGCATCGAGCGCGACAGCGGGCCAGCTGTGCAGGGGCAGGTCCATGGGCAGCAACCAGCGACTCCATCCCTCCCCCGCTTCGGCCAGCGTCGCCATCGGCACAGCGTCGGCCAGCATCAGCGGCCCGATTGCGGTTCGGACAAGGCCGGAGAGATAGGCGCCACTGCCCAACGCGGCGCCCAGGTCGTGGGCAAGGCTGCGGACGTACATCCCGCGGCCGGAGTTGACCTCGATGCGGCCGATACCCGCCGCCGGGTCGTAATCCAGAAGGTGGATGGAAAAAATCTCCACCACCCTCGCGTGCCGCTCCACCGCCTCGCCCCGTCGGGCCTTACGGTAGAGCGCCTCACCGCCTTGCTTGAGCGCCGAATACACGGGGGGCATCTGTTCGATCCGGCCCGTGAATGCCGGCAGAGCCGCCTCGATCCGCTCGCGGCTGATCGCCTGTGGGTCACCGGCGGGGGTGAGGGTGCCTTCGCGGTCGCCGGTGTCGGACGTGAAGCCGAACGTCACAGTGGCCAGGTACGTTTTCGGCCATGCGTGGACGAAGTCCGCGATCCGGGTCGCGCCGTTGATCAGGATCGGCAGCACACCCGCGGCCGCCGGATCCAGGGTGCCGCCGTGGCCGGCCTTCCGGACGCCGGGGAGCCGGCGCAGCGCGCGGACAACGGCGAAGGACGACGGCCCCGCCGGCTTGTTGACGTTCAGGATGCCGGATGTCACCCGAGGTCGTTCATGCGCGCGCGGACTTCCGCGAGCACCTTGGCCTCCGCTTCCTTGAGCGGGAGCGCCAGCTCCAGGCCCGCCGCCCGCCGGTGGCCGCCACCGCCGAACCTGGCAGCGAGCTCGGCCGCGTCGACCTGATCACGGCTCCGAATGCTGACCTTGGTCAGGCGCGGGCCGGCCTCTTTGAACAGGATGGCAAGCTCCTGGCCGCGGACGGTGTTGAGCTGATCGATCGCGCTGTCCGCCTGGTCCGTCGTCGCGCCACTGTCCCGCAGCCCGGCCTGGCTGATCGATCCCCACACGAGGCGGTCGCCGAACTCGTAATGCAGCCCCTGCAAGATCCGGCCTTGCATCCGCAGCGACGAGGCCGGCCGGCTCTTAAAGAGGCCTCGGGCGATCATGACCGGGTCGGCCCCCAGCTGCGCCAGCTCGGCGGCGGCACGCAGGGCGCGCGCCGAGGTGTTGTCGTGGCGGAAGCCGCCGGTATCGGACAGGATCGTGGCGTAGAGGTTGGAGGCCGCCCCTGGCGGAATGTCGATCTTCCAGGCCTTGAGCAGGTCGTAGACGAGCTCGCCGGTGGAGGCGGCGTCGGTCAGCACCAGGTTGATGGTGCCGAAGCGCGCGTTCGAAACGTGGTGGTCGACGTTGACCACGACCGGGGCCTGCGTCACGACCGGCTCGTAGGCGCCGGCGCGGGAGGCATCGCTGGCATCGAAGATGAAGACCGGCGTGCCGGCGGGTGGTGCCATGCGGTTGACGCGCTCGATGCCGGGCAGGAACCACCAGGCGCCGGGTACTGGTGGCGACGAAAGCACCGGCACAGATTTTCCGGTCGCCTCCAGCGCGAGGGCGAGCGCCAGCGCCGAGCCAAGCGTGTCGCCATCGGCATCTTTATGCGTGACCGCCGTCACGACCGGAGCGTCGTCGATCACCTGCCAGATCCGGGGCGCCAGCTCGGCGACCTCGGGGCGCGGTGGAGCGAGCTCAGCCGCCGGCGTTGGGTTCCCCTTCCTGAACTTCACGCAGAAGCTGGCTGACCCGGACGCTGTAGGCCACGCCCTCGTCGAGCAGAAAATGCAGGTCGGGAGCGAAGCGCAGGTTCGAAAGACGCAAACCCAGCTCGCGGCGGATGAATCCTTTCGCGTGATCCAGGCCATCGATCGCCGCCTGGCGAGCATCGTCCTCGCCGACGACGCTTACCTTCACCGTGGCATTGCGGAGGTCGGGACTGAGCTTGACCTCGCTGATGGTGGCCATCCCGATTCGTGGATCTTTCAGGTCTCGGATGATGATCTGGCTGATTTCCTCGCGTAGCTGTGCGGCGACGCGTTCGACTCTATGAGTGCCCATGCCCTCATTGTATGAAGCCTCTCGGTGGAAACCGTTCAGCGAAGGTCAGCGTGCGCGTCGAGCTCCTCCAGCACTGGTGCAAGCGCCTCCAGCGATGCCTCCGTGATGGGATCGATGACGAGTTGAATATGGCTGATCCCCTCGCGCGCGTAGCCGCGCAGGCCATCCGCGATCATCTCCGGCGTCCCCTCAAGGGGCGTGACCTCCTGTGACGGATCAGCCTCGCGCCGGCCAGTGGCTCCTGGCAAGCGCACGAGCACGGCAACCGTACGTTCGATCTCGCTGGGTTTGCGTCCAGCCGCCGCGCAGGCGGCGTCGACCTTGGCCCGCAGCGGCGTGACGCCTTCGGGCCGATTGCCCGTCCAGCTGAACCACGCGTTCCACGCGTCAACGTAGGGAACCGTCAGAGCGAGCATGCGCTCACCCATGGAACCAACCATCAGCAGTGGGCCGCCCGGACGCGGGCGCGGGACGAGCTCACAGTCACGAGCCGAATAGAACTCTCCTTCGAAATCGATGTGGCCTTCCCGCAAAAGCGTCCGGATGATCGTGAACGCTTCGGCGAAGCGCGCCACACGCCGGTCGAAAGGAAACCCGAAGGCACGATATTCGGTCTCGTTCCATCCCGCACCCAACCCGAGGATCAGACGTCCACCGCTGATCTCGTCGACAGTCCCGGCCAGCTTGGCCAGCATGGCCGGATTGTGGAAGCTGGTGCAGGCAACCAGTGGCCCGATCGCGATCCGGCTGGTCGATGCGGCGATGCCGGCCAGCATGGTCCACGCCTCCCACGGCCCCCGGGCGCCATAGACCTCATCGCGATAAAGGAGATGGTCGCCGAGCCACACCGAGTCGAAACCCACCTGCTCGCCCAGTCGCGCCATCGCGGCGATTTCGGGCCAGCGGACTTCCCGCTCCACCTCGGGCAGCTGGAAGCCGACCTTGAGCGGGCGCGTCGGACTAGGCCTGCTTGACCTGGTAGGACTCGATGACGTCGCCTTGCTGGAAGTCCTGGTAGCCGTCGACCCGGATGCCGCACTCCAGCCCGGACAGCACCTCGTGGACGTCATCCTTGAAGCGCTTGAGGCCCGCGATCTGGCCCTCGTGGATGGCTTTGTTGTCGCGCAGGACCTTGGCGGTCGAGCCGCTCGTGATCTTGCCGTCCAGCACCCGCGAGCCGGCGATGATGCCGAGCTTCGGGATCTTGATGGGCGTGAGCACTTCGGCGCGGCCTTCCCAGACCTGGATGAATGTCGGCTCGTATAGGCCCTTGATGGCGCGTTCGATATCGTTGGTGACGTTGTAGACGACGTCGTAACTGCGGATGTCGACCTTCTCCCGCTCGGCGGCTTTCTGAGCGAGTGCGTCGGACTTCACGTTGAACGCGATGACGAGCGCGTTCGAAACGGCCGCCAGCAGGATGTCCGACTCCGTCACCGTGCCGACGCCCTCGAAGACGATCTTGATCTGCACCTGCGGGTCCTGGATCTTCAGCAGGGAACCCTTGAGCGCTTCCACGGAACCATTGCTATCGGCCTTGAGAACGAGGTTGAGGTCCTTGACGGCCCCCTTCCCCACCTGTGCCGAGAGGTCGGCCAGAGTGACGCGGCGCGTCTGCGCCAGGGTGGCGACGCGGTACTGCTCGGCCCGCTGACTGGCAATGGTCCGGGCCACTTTCTCGCTGGAAACGACCTGGAAGATATCGCCCGCGGTGGGCACGTCGGGCAAGCCGGTGACGACGGCCGGCGTCGCCGGGCCGGCTTCCTTCATCTTGCGGCCACGCTCGTCGAGGAGCGCCCGCACCTTGCCGAAGATGTGGCCGACCACGAGGTTATCGCCGATCCGAAGCGTCCCACTCTGAACCAGCACGGTCGCGACCGGGCCGCGGCCTTTCTCCAGGTGGGCGTCGATCACGGTACCGGCGGCCAGCTTGGCCGGATTGGCCTTCAGGTCCTGGAGGTCGGCAACCAGGAGGATCATCTCGAGCAGTTCAGGGATTCCCTTCTTCTGCTTGGCAGACACCGGGACCATGACGGTTTGCCCGCCCCATTCCTCAGGGACGAGGCCCTGCTCGGAGAGGCCCTGCTTGACCCGGTCCGGGTTGGCGCCCTCCTTGTCGATCTTGTTGATGGCGACGACGATCGGGACCTGTGCCGCCTTGGCGTGCGAGATCGCCTCGACCGTCTGTGGCATGACGCCGTCGTCTGCGGCGACCACGAGCACGGCGACGTCGGTGACCTGCGCGCCGCGAGCACGCATCGCCGTAAACGCCTCGTGGCCTGGCGTGTCCAGGAAGACGATGCGCCGGCCCTTCTCCTCGACCACGTAGGCGCCGATGCTCTGGGTGATCCCACCGGCTTCACCGGCGGCCACCTTGGTCTCGCGGACGGCGTCGAGCAGCGAGGTCTTGCCGTGGTCGACGTGGCCCATGACCGTGACCACCGGCGGCCGGACCTTCAGGTTCTCGGCCGCTTCGCCATCGACGCTGAAGAGTTCCGAGCGGGTGGTCAGCTTGACCTGGGTTCCCTCACCTCCCCCGACGACCTCTTCGGCGATCGCCGAATCCATCGCCATCGGGCTGGCCTGGACCCCGAAGCTGTCCGCGACGATAGCCGCGGTGTCGAAATCGATCTGCTGGTTGATGTTCGCCATCACGCCGTTCTTCATCAACTCTTTGATGATGTCGACCGTTTTGACGTCGAGATACTCCGCCAGCTCCTTGACCGACAGCGTTGGCGGGAGCTGGACCTTACCCTCGGCAACCGCCTTCTTGGCCTCGGTGGCCTGGCCGGCTGCGAACTGGGTGCGCACCGACGCCTCCTGTTCCGGCGTCAGCACCGCCATGGCATGGCGTGGAGCGTGGCGCATCGGGCGCAGGAAATCGAGGATATCCCGGGCCTCGACGCCGAGATCCCGAGCGAGCTGTTGAACCTTGATGCCGCGAGTGGTTGTAGCTATGAGTGACCTATCCTTTGCAATTCAACAGGCAATGATAGCCTGAGTTTGCCCACCGGGCGGTGGACTCACGTCATTATTCCCTGACGAAGCCGCTCCCAATCTCCGGCTGTGACCGGCGCGCCGAGGGCGCGATCGAGCGCGCGCCGCTTCTGCGCCAGGTCCCAGCAGGCCCCTTCGCGGCACAGGTAGGCGCTCCGCCCGACGACCCGGCGCGCACCCACCACGACGCTCCCCTCGACTAGGGCGAAGCGGTGTAGGGCCGACCTGGGCCTGGCCTGGCGGCAGCCGACGCAGGTGCGAAGCGGCTCAGGACGCAACATCTCCGTCCCCCGCTTGCGGGGTTTTGGCAGAATCTCCCTCCCCCGCTTGCGGGGGAGGGTTGGGGTGGGGGTCCTCCACCGTCGGCTTGATATCGATCCTCCATCCGGTCAGCTTGGCCGCCAGGCGGGCGTTCTGCCCGTCCTTCCCGATCGCGAGGGAGAGCTGGTTCTCCGGCACGTGGGCGGTGGCGGTCCGTGATTCCTTATCGATCTCGACGCTCAGCACCTGAGCCGGGCTGAGCGCGTTGGCCACCAGCTGGGCGGGATCGTCGGCCCAGGGGATGATATCGACGCGCTCCGACCCCAGCTCGCCAACGACGCTGCGGATGCGGACCCCACGGGGACCGACACAGGCGCCGACTGGATCGATGCCCTCCTGGTTGGCCGAGACGGCGACCTTGGTGCGGACTCCGGGCTCGCGCGCCAGTGCCCGGATGACGACGGCGCCGGACGTCAGCTCCGGGATCTCGAACTCGAGCAGGCGGCGGACCAACGCCTTGTGGGCTCGCGACACCACCACCTGGGCCCCGCGGCTGCGCTTGCGCTCCTCGAGCAAGAGGACCTTGAGGTGCTGGCCGGTGCGGATCGTTTCGCCCGGAATCTGCTCCTCCGGCGGCAGCACGCCCTCCGCCTTGCCCAGCTCGAGGTAAATCGTGTGTCCTTCGGGACGCTCCACGATCCGCTCGACGATGCCGCTCACCATCTCGCCTTTGTGCTCGAGCACGTCCTTGAGCACCTGGTCCTTCTCGGCATCCCGCAGCCGTTGGAAGACGACCTGCTTGCTGATCTGGGCCGCCAGGCGAGCAAAATCCTCGGTTGGCAGGGGGACGTCGACCAGGTCGCCCAGCGACGCGGGCCCCTGCTTGACGGCGTCCTCGAGGCTGATCTCCATCGCCGCGTCCGATACCGTCTGGACCACCCGGCGCCGGCCGAAAATGGCGATCTGCGCGGTGTCCGGGTCGACATGCACGCGGATGTTTTCCATCGGATTGAAGGCGCGCCGGTAGGCAGTGGCCAACGCGGTTTCCATCAGGCTCAGCAGCGATTGCTTGGAGATGCCCTTCTCCTCCTGGACCTGGTCGAGCGCCTTGAGGAAGTCTGATTTCAGCATCAGTGCCGTGACAGATCGACCGCCAGCCGGGAGGACACGATATCCACCAGCGGGATCGCGACCGTTCTCAGGTGCTTCCCCTCCCCGAGCTGCAGCTCGATCATGTCGTCGGAGACCGCGGTGAGCCGTCCTTCGGCAATCTGCTCGCTATCACCCACACCGTAGCGGACATTGGCGCGCCGGCCGATGAAGCGCCGGTACTCCTCGAGGTTGCGCAGCGGACGCTCGGCGCCAGGCGAGGAAACCTCGAGCTCGTAGCGAGTGGGGAACGGATCGGCCTGGTCGAGCAAGGCGCTCAGCGATTTGCTGACGCGCTCGCAGTCATCGAGCGTCACACCCTCGGGCCGGTCGATCCGGACGCGGAGTGTCGTCGAGCCCCCACTGCCAGCGAGTACCAGGTCATACAGCTCGTAACCGAGAAAGCTGAGGGTGGGCAGGATCAACTCCCGGATCCGATCGAGCTGGTTCGTGGTTGGCGGCGTCACCACTAAAAGAAAAAGGGCCGACGGCCCCGCATTGCAAAGTTCGTATTCACTTGGCCCTGAGTATAGGACTCCCTACCGTGGGTCGAGACGCCTCCATACCACGAGCAAAGGGCTCGCATTGAAGATCGACGAGTAGGTTCCGCTGACGATGCCGATCAGTAGCGCCAGGGTGAAGCCCTTGATGTTTTGCGGTGAGATCAGGAAGAGCGCGACCAGCACGAAGACGACTGTCATGGAAGTGTTGACCGATCGCGCGAGCGATTGGATGATGCTCAGGTTGACGTTCTGCTCGAAGGTCAGCCGGCTCGCCTGTCGCAGGTTTTCGCGGATCCGGTCGAAGATCACAATCGTGTCGTGCACCGAGAAGCCGATCACGGTGAGCACGGCTGTCACGAACAGGGTGTTGATTTCGCCGAGCGGCAGATTGAGGACTTTGCCGAGAATCGAGTAGATGCCGGTCAGGACAAAGACATCATGCAGCAGCGCCAGGATGGCGCAGATCGCGAACTTGTAGTTGAACCGGATGCTGAGGTAGATGACGATCAGGATGGAGGCGATCGCGATCAGCCCACCGGCGCCCACGACCAGCTCCCTGGCGATGGTCGGTCCAACCTGGGCATAGCTCGACCTGGATGGGTCGAGCGGGAACGTCTTGGCAAGGTCGGCGCGGATCGTGGTCTCCTGCGCCGAAGAGAGTGGCTTGGTCGTGATCAGGACGCCGCTGGGGCCGGCCTGTTGCACCGTCGCCTCGACGTTGAACGTGTCCATCTCTTTCTGGACCGTCGTCGCCTGGACTGGCCGCGTGAAGGCCAGGTTGTACTGGTCACCCCCGGCGAAGTCGATCCCCAGCCGGAAGCCGAAAACGGCCATCGAGACGATCCCTGGCAGGATGATCGCGAGCGACAGCAGGAAGTACCAGTTGCGGCGTCCGACGATGTCCATCTAGTTCGCCCTTACGCGGCCTTCGGTGCCTGCACGCCGTAGAAGGCCAGGCGGCGGGCCGGCCGGAGTCCGGCAACGATCTGCAGGAACTGCTGGGTGGTGACGACGGCGGAGAACATGCTGACCGCGACGCCAATCGCCAGCGTGATGGCAAAACCCTTGATGAGCGGAGCGCCGAAGAAATAGAGGACGAAGCAGGTGATCAGCGTCGAGATGTTCGAGTCGCGGATCGCCGGCCAGGCGCGGTGGACACCGGCTTCCATGGCGGCTCCCAGGGTCCGACCCCCTCGCAGCTCCTCCTTGACGCGCTCGAAGATCAGCACGTTGGCGTCGACCGCCATTCCAACCGACAGGATGAAGCCGGTGAGGCCGGCCAGGGTGAGGGTGACACCGAAGAACTTGAAGATCGCCAGCACGATCGCCCCGTAGAGCAGCAGCGCGAGGCTGGCAACCACACCGGGCAGCCGGTAGTAGAGGAGCATGAAGAGGATGACGATGGCCAGCCCGAAGGCGCCGGCCAGCAGGCTCAGCTTGACCGTTGTGGCACCCAGGGTGGCGCCAACCTCGGTCGCCGAGGCGAGCGAGACCGTCCCCGGCAAGGCTCCCGAGTTCAGCTGGATGGCGAGCGCCTGGGCGCTGGCGGGGGTGAAGCCACCCGTGATGATGGCGCTACCGCCGCAGATCTCGCTGATGACGTTGGCGTCCTCGACCAAGTCCTTGTCGATGAAGATCGCGAGCTTGTTCTGCGGATCGTTCTGGGGGTGGGTGACGCGGTCACGGGTGAACGCACAGAACAGGTCGTTGCCTTTCGAGTTGAATGAGATGGTGACGTCGGGGAGGTTGGTGTTGGGATCGGTGGAGCGGCTGGCGTTGGTGATCATGCTGCCATCGATCTGCGTATATACGGGCTTGTAGCCGGGATACTTCTGCGCGTCCGTGGGGTTGAGCTGCTGGAGGGTCGCGGCGTCGGGCGTCCCGGGCTCCCACTTCCAGATCGTGAGGTACGACGTCTTGCCCAGGATCTCTTTGGCCTGCTCCAGGTTCACCCCCGGCAGTTCGACGATGATCCGGTTTTGCCCCTCGGGCCGGACGACCGACTCCGCGTAGCCGCTACTGTTGACGCGGCGCTCGATGATCGCCACCGCAATGTCGCGCGCCGCCGAGGGAGTGATCCCGGAGCGCACGTTGGTGATCTCGAGCTCGAGGTGCGTGCCGCCCTGCAGATCGAGCCCCTTGTGGACGTAGATCTGCTGCTGGAAGCCAAGGAACGGGATGGAGAGTGTCGGAGCGCCGTGGATCGGGCCGGTCAGGGGCTGATTGGTCGCCAGCCGGTACACGTAGGCGAACCCGTCGATGAAGAGGGCAATCACGGCAACGACGGCAATCAGTCCTAGGAGTCGACGATCGACGCGCATGCGAGGGAAGTATAAGTGAGGCCCGATGAGAAACTCTTAAAGCTCTCAGGGCAGTGGCGCCAGCAACCACTGATCACGCAGCGACGCGATCGTCTTCGTCAGCCCACCGCCTCCGATGGCAACCCGGATCTCGGTCACCAGGCGTACGAGGACGCGCAGGTTGTGGATCGATGCCAGCCGGTGGCCGAGGATTTCGCCTGCCATGAAGAGATGGCGGAGGTAGGCGCGCGAGAAACGCTGGCACGTGTAGCAATCGCAGCCGGCGTCGGGCGGGCCATTGTCGTCGATGAACCGGCGATTGCGGAGGTTGATGCGGCCGCCGCGCGTCAGAATCGAGCCGTTGCGGGCAATCCGGGTGGGCAGCACGCAATCGAACATGTCGACGCCGCGGGCGACGGCCTCGATCAGGTCGCCGGGCGTGCCCACCCCCATCAGGTAGCGCGGGCGATCGCGCGGCAGGATGGCGGTCTGCAGGGAGAGCAATCGATACGTCACCGACTTGGGCTCCCCCAGGCTCAAGCCCCCGATCCCGTACCCGTCGAACGGCAGTTGGGCGAGGAGCTCCGCACTTTCCGTTCGAAGGTCATCACCAAACCCGCCCTGGACGATCCCAAAACGAAGCTGACCGGGAGCCGCTTCGGCGGCGAGGCAGCGGGCCGCCCAAAGATGGGTGCGCTCCATCGCTGCCCGGGTCGTTTCGGCGGTTGCCGGCCATGAGACCGGCTGATCGAACACCATCGCGATATCCGATCCAAGGTTGCGCTGGATCGCCATCACCGACTCGGGCGTGAAACGCTGCTCGCTGCCGTCGAGATGCGAGCGGAAAATGGCGCCGTCATCGCTGACCTTCACCAGGTGATCGAGGCTGAATACCTGGAATCCCCCGCTGTCGGTCAGAATCGCCCCGTCCCAGCCCATAAACCGATGCAGGCCGCCGAGGCTTTTG
>WNFX01005172.1_pt1 | contig 20618 bp, 17 predicted proteins | sample 5400111 | NCBI WGS metagenome assembly WNFX01 (sample SAMN13153363, study PRJNA577476) | soil metagenome | isolation source: 40 cm soil or saprolite under grassland replicate 1 | place: USA:California | collected 2016-06-15 | reverse complement strand
GTCGAAGCGGCGGAGCGCAGCGGTCCCGTGACCGAGTCCACGCGGCCTACACAGAAGCGGGCGGCGCCACCGCGACCCCCGGCTCACCGAACGTGGTGTATACCCAGTCAACGATCTCGTGGGTGGAGGCGCCCGGCGTGAAGACGCGCGCGACGCCCATCCGCTCAAGCTCGGGGAGGTCGGCTTCGGGGACGATGCCACCGACGAAAACGGTGATGTCGGCCGCGTCGCGTTCCCTGAGCAGTTCGAGCACGCGCGCACAGAGCGTCATATGCGCGCCGGACAGGATCGACAGGCCGATGCCGTCGGCATCCTCCTGCAGCGCCGCCTCGACGACCTGCTCGGGTGTCTGGTGCAGGCCCGTGTAGATAACCTCGACGCCCGCGTCGCGCAGTGCCCGCGCGACGACCTTGGCGCCGCGGTCATGCCCGTCAAGGCCCACCTTGGCCACGACGACCCTGATGCTTCCCATGGCTGCCTCCTGCCGGCGCGCACGGCCTCCTGAGCTGCCCCCTGACCCGAGCGTAACCGGCACCTCGCCGCCATCCGGCCGCCCTCCGATCATGGTTACAGCTTCTCGATCGGGGCGTAGCGGAGGATCAGGTGCTTCACGCCATCGTCGCCGCCGAAATCGATCTTCGCTTCGGCTCGCTCCCCCACGCCGCCGACGCTCACGACGGTGCCGAGCCCGAACGCGTCGTGCGTCACCCTGTCGCCCGGCGACAGCACTGGCACCTCCCTGTTCCCTGGCGCGCGCACCCCCGGCCGCGCCGCTACCCTCGCGCTCGCGGGCGCCACGGCGAGCGACGCCTCCTCGCGCCGCCAGTCGATCAGCCCCGCAGGGATCTCGGCCAGGAACCGCGAGGGAGCGTGGAACGCCGGGCGGCCCCACCAGGTGCGCACCGCGGTGCGGGTCACGTACAGCCGCTGCCTGGCCCGCGTGATCCCGACATAGGCGAGCCGCCGCTCTTCTTCCAGCGCCTTGCCCTCGCCCAGCGACCGCTGGTGCGGGAAGACGCCCTCCTCCATGCCGGTGAGAAAGACCACAGGAAACTCCAGGCCCTTGGCGGTATGCAGGGTCATCAGGGTGACCACGCCGCTGTGGTCCTCGCCCTCCGGTATCTGATCGGCGTCAGCGACCAGCGAGATCTGCTCGAGGAAATCGACCAGCGTGCCACTGGGGCTTGCGCCCTCGAACTCGCGCGCCACCGCCACGAGCTGCGAGAGGTTTTCGATCCTGCTCTCGTCCTGCGGATCGTCGGAGGCCTCGAGCTCAGCCAGGTATCCCGAACGTTCGAGCACCGCCTCGGCGATCTCCGATGGCGGGGTGCCTGCCGCGACGAGCTCCCGCAGGCCGCCGATCAGCTCATTGAACGCCGCAATCGATGCGGCCGAACGGGTGGCGAGGGCGGGCACCTCATCGGGACGCACGAGCGCGGCGGCGAACGTGATCCGCTCACGCTGCGCGAACGCCTCCACACAGCTCTCGGCCCGGTCACCGATGCCCCGCCTCGGCACGTTGAGTATGCGCCGCAGCGACACCAGATCCTCGCGGTTGGCCAGCAGCCGCAGGTAGGCGAGCAGGTCGCGCACCTCGCGGCGCTCGTAGAACCGCACACCGCCCACGACCTTGTACGGCAGCCCGGTGCGGATAAAGATCTCCTCGAAAACCCGGGACTGGGCGTTGGTGCGATAGAAGACGGCGATCTGGCCCGGTTTCGCCTCGCCCCCGTCGCCGAGACGGTCGACCTCGTCGGCCACGAACGCGGCCTCGTCATGCTCGTTGTCCGCGACGTATCCGGTGATGGGCGGACCGTCGCCCTGATCGGACCAGAGGTTCTTCGGCTTACGGCCCTCGTTGCGCGACACGACCGCGTTGGCCGCGGCGAGAATGTTCTGCGTGGACCGGTAGTTCTGTTCCAGCAGGATCACCTTCGCGTCGGGGAAGTCCTGCTCGAACTCCTCGATGTTGCGGATCGTCGCACCGCGGAAGGCGTATATCGATTGGTCGGCGTCCCCGACGACGCACAGCTCAGCGGGATCCTGGGTGCCAACGAGTTCCCTGACGAGGACGTACTGCGCGTGGTTGGTGTCCTGGTACTCGTCGACGAGAACATGCCGGAACCGGCGCCGGTACTGCTCGGCGACCTCGGGGAAGGCCTGCAGCAGGCAGACCGTCACCATGATCAGGTCATCGAAGTCCATCGCCCCGGACTGCACGAGCCGACGCTGGTAGGCCTCGTACGCCTCGGCGAGAACCTTCTGTTTGTGCGTGCCTGACCGCGCCGTAGCGGAGCCGAAAGTTTCGTAGTCGACAAGCTCGTTCTTGAGGTTGGACACCTGCGCCTGCATCGCCCTCGGCTGGAACCAGCGCGGGTCGAGGTCCAGCTCGCGGCAGACCAGCCCCATCAGCCGCTGCGAGTCCGCCTGGTCGTAGATGGAGAAGTTCGACGGGTAGCCGAGGCGCTTGGCTTCGCGGCGCAAAATGCGAACGCAGGCCGAGTGGAACGTCATCACCCACATCACCTTGGCCCGCGGGCCGACCAGCGCGGCAACCCGGCTGGCCATCTCGCCCGCCGCCTTGTTGGTGAAGGTGATGGCCAGAATCTCCGCCGGATTGACCTGCCGCTCGGCGAGCAGGTACGCGATGCGGTAGGTCAGCACGCGGGTTTTGCCTGATCCCGCGCCCGCGACGATGAGCAGGGGCGAGCCCTGGTGGGCGACGGCCGCGCGCTGTTGCGGGTTGAGGCCGTCGAGTAGGGCTTGGGCCGCGACGCTGGACACGTCCCAAGCGTAGGGGGTGACAGCGACATCTCCAGAACGGCTCACGCGGTGTGGCGCGCTCGGGAGAGGCGGGACACGGCCACGCGGCCGGCCTCTTAGGATGGCGAGGTGCTTAGCGATTCGGAGGTCCGCCGAATCCTGGTCATAACGGCCCATCCCGACGACGTCGACTTTGCCTCGGCGGGGACCGTCGCCACGTGGGCCGATGCCGGGATCAATGTCACCTACTGCGTGGTCACGGACGGCGACGCGGGCGGGTATGACGAGACGGTCGGCCGTGCGGAGATGGCCTCGATCAGGCGCGGCGAGCAGATCGCCGCGGCCGAGCAGGTCGGCGTCCACGATGTGCGGTTCCTCGGTTACCCCGACGGCCGCGTCGAAGCCACGTTGACCCTGCGAAAAGATCTGGCCCGGGTGATCCGCCAGATCAGGCCGCAGCGGGTCGCGTGCCCGTCGCCCGAGCGTAACTACGCGCGCCCCGGCGTCAGCCATCCCGACCATCGGGCGGTCGGTTCGGCGGCCCTCGACGCCGTCTACCCGGACGCGCGCAACCCATTCGCGTTTCCCGAGCTGCTCGATGACGAGGGGCTCGCCGCTTGGACGGTGAGTGAGGTCTGGCTGATGGGCGGCCCGGCACCCAACCGTCACGTGGACGTCACCGAGACGTTCAAGCGCAAGATCGCGGCCTTGCGGGCCCACGAAAGCCAGACCGGGCAAATGGACGGGCTGGAGGGCAGGCTTCGTGAGTGGCTGTCGCGCGCCGCGGCCGCGGCCGGGCTGCCCGAGGGCCACCTGGCCGAGGCGTTCCAGGTTCTGGAGACCGGCTGAGCCGCGCCGGAGTTCACACGAGCTTGCGCGTCGTGGCCCACCGGGAAAGCTCGTGCCGGTTGGACAGCTGGAGCTTGCGGAGCACCGAGGACACGTGCGTCTCAACCGTCTTGACCGAGATGAACAGCTGTTTGGCGATCTCCTTGTACAGGTAGCCCCGCGCGATCAGCCGGAGAACCTCGCGCTCCCGCTGGGTGAGCGACCCGAGCTCGGTATCCACCACCGGGGCGTCGCCCGCGGCGAACGCATCGAGCACGAACCCGGCGAGCCGCGGCGAGAACACCGCGTCCCCATCGAAGACGCGGCCGACGGCGGCGGTCAGCTCAGGCCCCGAAATCGTCTTTGTCACGTAGCCGCGGGCGCCTGCCCGCACCACGCCGATCACATCCTCGGCGGCGTCGGAGACGGAAAGGGCGAGAAACCGGACGCCGGGCACGCGGACCCGCCGCAGGACCTCCACCCCGCCCCCGCCCGGCAGATTCACGTCGAGCAGCACCACGTCAGGCACCGTCTGAGCGATCACCGCAACGGCAGTATCCACGTCCGCGGCCTCGCCCACCACCTCGACCGCCGAACCGAGCTCGGTCCTGACGCCGCTGCGGAACATTTGATGATCATCCACTATGACCACCCGCACGCACCGGGGGGTTCCGGGGGGACATAGGCCTCGCTCCTCCGGGTCAGCGCCGTCAGCCATCCCGCCTCACCTGCAGCTCTACTTCCGTGCCGTGCCCGGGTGCGGTCCGGATCTTGCCAACGCCGCCGCCCCGCTCCATCCGGCCGATGATGCTCTCCCTCACCCCCATGCGCCAGGAAGGGATCTCACCGAGGGTGAAACCGGCTCCCCTGTCCCGCACAAAGATGGTCACCCGGCCCGGCTCCGCCTCGGCGAACACCGAGATCTGCGGCGCACCGGAATGCCTGGCCGCATTGATCATGGCCTCCCTGGCCGCGAGCACCGCCGCCTGCAGCGCCGCCTGCACGGCCGGCGGGGCTCCATCGCGCAGCGGGCAGTCACCGACGCACACGACCTCGATGGGAATGCCGTGCGCGTCCTCGACGGCCCCGGCCGCTGCGGTCAGTTCGGCGCCGAGCGTCTCCGCCTGACCCGCGTCCGGGCGGTGCAGCCAGGTACGCAATTGGCGCTCCTGCGACCGGGCGAGCCGCCGCACGTGCGCAGGGTCATGCGCGTTTCGCTGGATGAGGGTCAGCGTATGCAGGACGCGGTCATGCACCTGGGCGGCGAGTTCGCTGCGCTCGTCGGCCCGGATCCGTGCTTGCCGCTCGGCGTCGCGGTCGGCGACCAGCCGCATCAGCCAGGGCGCGGCGATCACAGCGGCCCCGACAGCGATCGCCGCGGACGCCGCGATCCCCTGCCGGGCCTGGGCCAGCTGACCTCGGGTGGCGACGAACCCCGCGACGCCGCCTGCGACGAGGGCGACACCAAGGACCGCCCGCACTGCGGCGCCGTGCCACCGCGCGGCCGCCCACCGGCGCTCGCGGCCGGAATCCGCCTGCCGCCACAGGACCACGGCGCCGAGCGCCGCCGCGACCAGGGGCCATACGGCGACGACCGCGCCCGCCAGCCAGGCGATCAGCAGCAATGCGGCGGCGAGCCCCGCGTAGGCGGCCACCTGTATCTTGCCTGCAGTGCCGGCGACCGCGGCACCGCGCGAGCCGTTTGGCATGTCCGGCCTTAACACCAGCCAAAGCGCCGCATACGCGAGGATGCCGACTCCGCCTGCCGCTGTGAGCAGCACGAATGCGATCCGCACCACGCTGGGGTCGACGCCGAGGTGGGCGGCGAGCCCGCTGCACACCCCCGCGACCAGGCGCCCTTCCTGCTTACGGCTGAGCCTGGCGGCCGCAGAACTGCTCATGCCACGATCGTCACACGCCAGGCAGGCCCGGCGCATCAGGCCGCCGACCCTGGTACGACCCCGGCACAAACCCAGGGCAGGCTCAGGGTCGTCCCGGGTCCTGCGGGCAGTCAGCGAGCGTTCAGCGTGGTGCCGAGATCCGCGTACTCCCTGTCGAACTGGTTGAGAAGCTGCTGAAGATTCGAGCCCTGCAGCGTCCGCTGGTACTGGCTGATCGAGGTTGAGGTACTGAGCTGCTGGAAGATCTGCTGAATCCGCGCCGACAGGGCGGCGATCGTGTCGGCCGACGCGGCCGACGCGGCGGACGGCATCGCGGTGCCGCGCACGGTCTGGCCGAAGGTGCCGAACGCCTGGCTGACGGACGTGTCGGCGGCCGTCACGCACGCCAGCGGATCAGCCTTGCGCGGGCACGACGCCATCGTGGTCCCAAAGGTCGCGGTCGCGTTGGTCAGCGTGGTGTGGGCGTCCTGGATCTGCGTGATCGCTTCCGCCGTGCTTACGGTGTTGCTCGCCTGCGCGATCGCCAGCACGCTGACGGTCGCCCACATGGCGATCCCGAGGATGATGAACAGGGCCACGAGCCTGCGCGCCCCGGATGACAGGACGAGCGTCCACTGCGCCTGGCCGACGGGCGGGAAACCTGCCGCCGGTCCTTCTTGCGGCGAGTAGCCAGGCTGTCCGTAGCCCGCTCCGGGCGGCAGACCGTAACCCGGCGCTGCTGACGGTGACCCGTAACCCGGCCCGGGCGGGCCCCCATAGCCGGGCTCCGCAGGCGGCGGACCGTAACCGGGCACGGGCGGCGGAGCATAGCCTGGCGCGGCGGGCGGGGGCGGACCGTAACCCGGCTCCGCAGGTGGCGGACCATAGCCCGGCGTGGCGGGCGGCGGCGGACCATAGCCCGGGACCGCCGGCGGCGGACCATAGCCCTGCCCGGCTGGCGGCGGACCATAGCCCGGCGCCATGCCCTGCTGATACGGCGCGCCCTGCTGATACGGCGCGCTTTCCCACGCACGATCGCCGAAGAGCCCCCACGGGTACTCGGAGGTGAGCATCGACCAGTAGCCGAACACCCGGGTCTGGTAGCGCACGACAGCAGCGATGGCCTGGTAGAGCGCCTGCGGCATGGTCCCTGTCACGAGGACGATCAGCCAGGTGACGAACATGACGAGGCCCAGGCCATAGAGAACGACGCTTTGGACGATATTCGCCCAGATGGCGAGGAAGATCCGGAACAGGACAGCGAGGCGGTTCAGCTTCCCTGGCCGCATGGCCAGCCGGACCGGGTAACCGGGGTCATCCTGGAATGAGAACGACGGGTAATGATCGGTCAAGAGATTCACATATGCGTAGTACCTGGTCTGCCAGCGCAGATAGCCAGCGAGGAAGTCCGCCGCGAACACCGGCAACCGGCCCATGAATAGCGCGCCGAACCAGCCTATGACCAGGACGACGGACGCGGCGATCCCAACGATTGCAAGCACTATGGCCTGCGGGAAGGCCAGGATAAGGCGGAACGCCACCGTGAGCCTGTTCTGCTTGGCGGGTCCGGCGAACGCGACGAGGATGGGCGCGCGGCCGACCTCGGGGGCGGCCATGAGCACCGCGCCCGCAGGCGGTTCAAGCGGTGTTCCGTACATTTCGACCACTCCTCAGGGCCCGGCCAGTTTCGTCGCTCTGGAACCCTAGTGTCAGCCCCGGCGTTTTACAATGCCGCGCCGGACTCGCGTTGAGTACGAAATCGCACGCCATCCGCCGCGGCGCTAGCGGCCGTTATGGCGGCGATTTTCCGGCCCTTTTCGCCGGGAAGCGCGGCCAGATGACCGAGGTGACCTCGTCGGACAGGCACAGCCCGGGGACTGGTGTGGCTGATGCGGCCGGCCTAAGTTAAACAGTGAGCGCACTGACCCCGAGGAGGAGGTCGCGCATGACTAAGATCACCTTGACCGTCGATTCCGTGACGTACGCCGATGACGTCGAGCCACGGCTGCTGCTCGTCCACTACCTGCGCGAAGTCGCGGGCAAGACGGGCACGCCGATCGGCTGTGACACCACCAACTGCGGTGCGTGCACTGTGCTCATGGACGGCGTGTCGGTAAAGAGCTGCTCCGTGCTCGCCGTCCAGGCGGATGGCAGCGACATCACGACCATCGAGGGCATGGCCAACGGCGAGTGGCACCCGCTGCAGCAGGCATTCCACGAGGAACACGCGCTGCAGTGTGGATACTGCACGCCCGGAATGATCATGGCGGCGGCCGACCTGCTCCGCGAGAACCCGGATCCGACCGACGAGCAGATTCGCGAGGGCCTCGAGGGCAACCTCTGCCGGTGCACCGGCTACCAGAACATCGTCCGTGCCGTCAGGCGCGCGGCGACAGCACAGACGGGGGCCCGGGCATGACCGTGACAGCGGAGAGCAAGGCCTCCGAGGTCGGCAGGCCGCGGCTGCGCAAAGAAGACGCGCGCCTGGTCACCGGCCAGACAAACTGGACCGACCACCCGGGTTGACATCTCCGCGGCGCGTGGCCTGCCCGGCGTCGTCGCGGCGTTCTCTGGCGCCGATTTCGCCGACGAGCAGGGCAGCCTGCCGTGCGCCTGGCCGGTGACCGAAGACATCGTGATCCCCGACCACCCGCCGATGGCCGTCGATGAGGTCAGGTACCCGGGCGAGGCGGTCGCCTGCGTGATCGCCCGCGACAGGTACGCGGCCGCCGACGCGCTCGAGGCGATCGACGTCGACTACGATCCGCTTCCCCCGGTGCTCGACATGCGCTCGGCGCTCGCGGAGGACTCGCCGAAGGTGCACTCGGACAAGCCGGGCAATCGCTCGTTCGAGTGGACGCTGAGCAACGGCGACGTCGACGCGGCGTTCCGTGACGCCCCCGTGGTGATCGAGCGCAACTACGTGCAGCAGCGGCTGATCCCAAGCGCCATGGAGCCGCGCGCGGTCGTGTGCGCACCCAGTGGCGAGGACTTCACATTGTGGTCCGCGACCCAGATCCCGCACATCCTGCGTCTCATGCTGGCCCTGGTGACCGGTATACCCGAGCACAACCTGCGGGTGATCGCGCCGGACGTCGGCGGCGGTTTCGGCTCCAAGCTCCAGGTCACTGCCGAGGAAGTGATCGCCCTGCTGGTCGCGAGGCGGCTGCGCCGGCCGGTCAAGTGGACCGAGTCACGCAGCGAGGGCAACATGACCGTGCATCACGGGCGCGATCAGCTCCAGCGCATCAAGATTGCGTCGGAACGTGACGGCCGGATACGCGGCCTGTCGGTCGACCTGCTCGCCGACATGGGCGCCTATCTGATGCTCGTCACTCCGGGCGTGCCACTGCTCGGCGCGTTCATGTTCAACGGCATCTACAAGATGGACGCCTACTCCTTCCGCTGCACCGGGGTCTTCACCACCAAGACGCCCACGGATGCCTACCGGGGCGCGGGCCGGCCGGAGGCCACGTTCGCCATCGAGCGGATCATGGATGAGCTTGCGAACGAACTCGGGCTCGACCCGATCGAGGTGCGCAGGCGGAACTGGATCACCCACGAGGAGTTCCCGTACACGACCATCGCGGGCATGACGTACGACTCAGGGAACTACGAGGCCGCCACGGCGAGGGCCCTTGAGCTGTTCGGCTACGACAAGCTGCGCGAGGAGCAGGCGCAGCGGCGCGCGAGCGGCGACAAGGTGCAGCTCGGGATCGGCGTGTCCACGTTCACTGAGATGTGCGGGCTCGCACCGTCGCGGATACTCGGCCAGCTCTCCTATGGCGCCGGTGGCTGGGAGCACGCGTCGGTCCGGATGCTGCCGACGGGAAAGGTCGAGGTCGTCACCGGGTCGAGCGCGCACGGCCAGGGGCACGAGACCGCGTGGAGCCAGATCGTCGCCGACGCGCTCGGCGTGCCGTTTGAGGACGTGCGGGTCCTACACGGTGACACCCAGATCTCGCCCAAGGGCATGGACACCTATGGTTCGCGTTCCCTGGTCGTGGGGGGCATGGCGGTGCGGTCCGCGTGCGACAAGGTGGTCGACAAGGCCCGTACGGTGGCGGCGCACATGCTGGAGGTCAGCGCGAACGACATCGAGTTCACCGCCGGCCGGCTTCAGGTGCGCGGGGACCCAGATCAGGGCCGCACCATCCAGCAGGTCGCGCTGGCCACCTTCGCCGCGCACGACCTCCCGGACGGCGTCGAGCCTTCGCTTGACGCGGACACCACGTTCGACCCGGAGAACTTCTCCTTCCCGCACGGCACGCACCTGTGCGCGACCGAGGTCGACACCGAGACCGGGCACGTGAAGATCCGCTCTTACGTGGCCGTGGACGATGTGGGGCGGGTCGTGAACCCGCTCATCGTCGAGGGCCAGGTGCACGGCGGCATCGCGCAGGGAATCGCACAGGCGCTCTACGAGGAGGCGGTTTACGACGCCGACGGCAACCTGCTGACCACGACCTTGGCGGATTACCTGGTGCCGTCCGCGGCCGATCTACCGGTGTTCACCACTGACCGCACCGAGACGCCAGCCACGACGAACCCGCTTGGCGTCAAGGGCGTCGGCGAGGCCGGCACGATCGCCTCGACCCCGGCGGTAGTGAACGCGGTCGTGGACGCGCTGCGGCCGTATGGTGTGCGCGACGTGCCGATGCCGTGCAGCCCGGAACGGGTGTGGCGGGCGCTTCAGGAAGCCGCGTCGCCTGGGGGGACACGGCCTGTGCCCGCCCAGAAGGCCCAGGGAGGCGCAGAATGATTCCGGCGAAGTTCGGCTACGTTCGTCCCACGTCGCTGGCCGATGCGATCGCGGCGCTGGCCGGGAACGGCGAAGACGCCAAAGTGATCGCGGGTGGGCAGAGCCTGATCCCGCTGCTGCGGCTGCGGCTCACCGATACCGGCCTGCTCGTTGACATCGGCAGGCTCGAGGAACTTCGGGACGTGGTAGACGAAGGCGCGACGCTCAGGATCGGCGCGCTCACCACCCATTACGAACTCGTCCATGATCCACTAATCGCCGAGCATTGCGGCCTGATCGCGGCGGCGGCCGCCACCGTCGCCGATCCTGCCGTGCGCCACCGCGGCACGTTCGGCGGTTCGCTCGCGCACGCCGACGCTGCCGGTGACCTGCCTGCGGTGGCCGTCGCACTCGACGCTGTCGTGCTCGCCAGCGGACCGGCCGGCGAGCGCGAGATCCCGGCCGCGGGGTTCTTCGCCGACTACCTGACCACCACGCTGGCGGCCGACGAGATCGTGACCGGGATCAGGGTGCCCAAGCTTGGCGCCTCGGGCGGCTGGGGGTACAGGTATGAGAAGTTCCACCGCACCGCGCAGGCGTGGGCCATCGTCGGCGTAGCCGCCGCGGTGCGCCGCGGCAACGGCCAGGTAACCGAGGCACGTGTGGGTCTGACCAACATGGGCATGGTGCCGGTCCGGGCGACCGCGGTCGAGCCCGCCGCGGCGGGAGCGCCGGCCACGGCCGAGGCGCTGCAGCAGGCGGCGTCCCATGCCGGCGACGGTGGCGACCCGCCCAGCGACCTCAACGGGTCACCGGAATACCGGCGCCACCTCGCCCGGGTCCTCACCGGCCGGGCACTTGCGGCAGCGGCAGGCCTGTGAACCGGAAAGATCCGGACCGGTTACTATGCGCCGCAGGACAGTCCGCCGAAGGGGTGGCAATGGAGTTTGAGCACAAGTTCACGATCCCGGTACCGCCGGCCACAGCCTGGGACGTGCTGCTCGACGTCGAGCGGGTGGCACCGTGCATGCCGGGCGCCTCCGTGGACACGGTCGATGGTGACGACATCACCGGGCGGGTTCGGGTCAAGGTCGGCCCGATCACGATGACCTACGCCGGTCACGCCCGGTTCGTGACGCGCGACCCGGAGTCGCACACGGTCACCATCGAGGCGTCAGGCAAGGAGTCGCGCGGCACGGGCACCGCGTCGGCAACGGTGCACGCCGCGCTGCACGGTGATGATGGGACGACCACGGTCACCATGAGCACCACCCTGAACGTGACCGGCCGGCCGGCGCAGATGGGCCGCGGTGTGCTCGCGGATGTGAGCGGCAAGCTGGTCGAGCGTTTCGCCGCGAACCTCGCCGCGCAGTTGTCGGCCGACACCAGCGGGAGCCCCCCGGCCGGGGCCGGAAAGGCACCGCAAGACAGCGAGGGCGAGACGGGCGGCGGGCAGGTCGCCGCCGGGGCAGGCGACGCCGGCGCGGCCGCCACGGCCAGCGGCATGTCGCCCGCCGGCGGCGCGGCGCCCCCGGTCGCGGCCCGCAAGAAGGAAGACGAGACGCTCAACCTGCTCGGTGTCGCCGCGGGGCCGGTGATGAAGAGGCTGATCCCCGCGCTCGGCGCGCTCCTCGTCGCGGCCTTCCTGTGGCTGGTGTCGCTGTTCCGCAGGAAGCGCAAGACCGCTCCCTAGTGCCGGTCAGGCCGCTAGCGAATGCGGCGGCAGGAAACGTGCCGCTGGGTTCGGAACCGGCCCACAGCCCGGTTTGGGCCGGTTCCGACCGGCCCAAACCGGGCTTTGGGCCGGTTAGGCACCGAAACTGCCTGAGCTATCAGGACTACCCGGCCAGCTTGATCAGTCGGAAGAACGCGCCCTGCGGGTCGGTCAGCACCGCGAAACGGCCGACAGTGACGTCCATGGCTGGCGCGACCACCGTGGCACCGAGCCTGGTGGCGGTCCCGACCGCGGCGTCGCAATCGGCGACCGCGAAGTACACGCCCCAGTGCGGCGGCGTGCCGGCGGGCATCATGTCGCCCATCGGGAACATTCCCGCGATCGAGTCATCGTCGACCTTGAACTCGGTGTAGTCCATGGGACCCGCCGACTCCGTGTGGCTCCCCCAGCCGAATACCGAGCTGTAAAACGCCTTCGACCCGTCGATGTCGTGCGTGGCGAGTTCGCTCCAGCAGTATGTGCCCGGCTCGTTCACGAGCTGTGCGCCGGTGTGGAGACGGGGCTGCCAGAGCCCGAGCACCGCGCCGGACGGATCCGCGAACACGGCCATCCGCCCCTGATCCATCACATCCATGGGCGGCGCGAGGGTGTGGCCGCCGGCGTCGGCCACCTTCTTGGCCGTGCCGTCAGCATCGGTCACGTTGACGTACGTCATCCAGGCCGGCGGCTGTCCCTCGGCCATGATCGGGCCGATGCCGGCGACCTGCTTGCCGCGCACGGTAAACAGCGTGTAGCCGCCCGCCTCGGGCACGGGCTGGCCGGCCTCCCAGCCGAAGAGCGCCGCGTAGAACGCCTTGGATGCCTCCAGGTCAGGGCTGGCCAGGTCGACCCACGACGGCACACCGTCGCGGTATCCGCTCATTTCGGGCATGTCAGTTCCTCTCAGCTCGTTCCGCCCCCGGCTGAGCGCATCCACAGTCCCGGCGGTTCCCGTGAGTGTCGCGTGCCCGCCGGGTAGGAGGCCGCAGGTGGCAGGCCTCCCGGGCACGCAGTCAGTTCTTCCCGGCCCCGCGTCCGCGAACCATGGTTCCCGCCCACATCCGCCCACATCCGCGCGCTTTCACGCTGCGGTGACGAGCACGATACCGACGGCAGCCAGGACGAGCCCGGCCCCCTGGACCCGGCGCATTCGCTCGCCAAGCACGACCCTGGCGAACAGCACGGTCACCGCCGGATACAGGGAAGTGAGCACGACGGCGAGGGTGAACAGGCCGGCCGAGACGGCGAGCACGTAGAGCACGTTGGCGCAGGCATCGAAGGCCCCGGCGAGCAGCGCCATCACGACGGTCCTGCGCTCGTGCGACCACTGCGGCGGACCGCTGCGCGTCCACACGGCCGCGGCCCCCACCACCAGCGTGCCAGCGGCGCGCGACGCCACCAGAGGCCAGAACCCACCGGCTGGTGCGGCTTGCTTGACCAGCACGAAGAACAACCCGAACGCGACGCCCGCGACCAGCCCGTACAGCAGGCCGCGCCCCGCGGGAAGCCGGGACGCCCGCGGGGGCCAGCGCGGCCCGGCCTGCGCGGCGCGCGGTGGGCCGCGCTGGTCCATGCTGACGAGCACGATGGCGGCGAGGCACGCTGCCATGCCGAGAAAGGCCGGGCCGGGAAGATGCTCGCCGCCGGCCAGTGCGACCCCCACTGGCAACAGCGTCGCGGCCAGCGCGGACAGCGGCGCGACCAGGCTCATCGGCCCGGCCGCGAGCCCCGCGTAAAATACGATCAGCCCGAAGCCGCCGGCCAAGCCGCTCGCGGCGCCCCAGGCGAGTTCGGTTGCCGTCGGCCCGGGGCTTCCTGCCAGCAGCGCCGCGGCAACTATGATCGCCGCGCCGAAGGGCACGCTGACCACCAGCACACCGAGGACCGCCGTGCGACGTGCCGCCGCCCCGCCCAGGAAGTCGGCGGTTCCGTACAGGAGCGCGGAGAAGAGAGCGAAGATCGTGAGCGTGCCCGTCACCTCCTGCGCCGCGCGCCACGCCGGTGGCGTGTCCCGCGGCTGCGGTCGGAAAGTTGAACTAGATAGGTCATTATAATGACCGAACCGATGAGGGCAGAGCCACGGGGGTGGCCCGGCGAGCCGCAGCTAGGGGCGCCAAGCCGGTCGCCGCGCCCCGGATCCGGGGGGTGCCGATGATGGCCGATCAGGAAGCGATCGCCGCCGCCGTGGCCCGGACAGTGCGGGCGCTCCGCGCGGGCCACGGCTGGTCGCTGGACCAGCTTGCCGCCCGATCAGGGGTGAGCAAGGGCGTGCTTGTCGCGCTCGAACGGGGCAAATCCAACCCGAACCTGTCCACGCTGCTGAGGATCAGCGACACCTTCGGCGTGCCTGTCACCCGGCTGCTCGAGGCGACCGGCGAGTCCCGCGTGCGCGTCAGCGGCCGCGCCGCTGTGCTGTGGCGCGGCCCATCCGGGGGAACCGGCACGCTCGTCGCCGCGACCGACGCTCCCTGGGCGGCCGAGCTGTGGCGATGGGAGCTGCACCCGGGCGAAAGCTACGGCGGGACGGGTCACGCGCCGGCGACGCGGGAGCTTGTGTCCGTGGAGGAAGGCACGCTGACCCTCACGGTCGCTGGCGAACGCCACAAGATCGCCGCGGGAAAATCCGCGCAGTTCCCCGGCGACTGCCCGCACGAGTACGCCAACCAGCATCCAGAACGGCTGCGCATGACGATGATCGTGGTCGTGCCACCAGCCAGCTGATGGTGTTTCTCATGATCGTTTCCGGGAATGCTTCATGATCCCTCAGCTCCGAGGATAAGGGCCCGGAAATCCGGCCCAATCCTCGGAGCTGAGGGATCAAGCGAACTGTGGCGCACATATCGCGGGCGCCCGGCCAGCTAGTGTCGGCGTCGTGACCGGATTCTCCGCCGGCCGGGCGGCCGCGCTCGAACTGGACGCCTGTGATCCACTGGCGGCCCTCCGCGACGGGTTCGTCTTTGCTGATCCCGGGCTGCTCTACCTGGACGGCAACTCGCTCGGTCGGCTGCCACGCGCCACGGCCGAACGGATCAGCCAGGCGGTCCGCGACGAGTGGGGCGCCGGCCTGGTCAGGTCCTGGGAACACTGGATCAGCCTGCCGGCGCGGGCGGGAGATCTGCTCGGCGAGCATTTGCTCGGCGCGGCGCCCGGCCAGGTGGTGGTGTGCGACAACACCACGATCAACCTGTACAAGCTCGCGAACGCCGCGCTCGACGCGCGGCCGGACGGCAATGTGATCATCACTGATGACGATAACTTCCCGACCGATCGTTACGTCTTGGCTGGTATCGCGCGCGCTCGGCGGTGCGAGCTGCGGCTCATCCACAGCGACATGAACGAGGGCCTGGCCACCGCCGCGCTCAGGGACGCGCTGGCCGGGGGCGGAGGGAGCGCGGCCAGCGGGGGGAGGGGCGCCGGTGGTGCGCGGGCCGCCCTGGTCAGCCTGTCGCACGTGGCCTACCGGAGTGGCGCGCTGCTTGATATGGCGCGCATCACGCAGCTCGTACACGACGCCGGGGCGATGATGCTGTGGGATCTGTGCCACTCCGCGGGAGCCGTTCAGGTGGAGCTTGACGCGGCGGGCGCGGACCTCGCCACGGGCTGCACCTACAAGTACCTCAACGCCGGCCCGGGCTCCCCCGCCTTCCTCTACGTGCGGCGGGAGCTGCAGGACGAGCTCACGCAGCCGGTCTGGGGCTGGTTCGGGCAGCGCGACCAGTTCGCCATGGGACCCGCCTACGATCCGCAGCCGGGCATCGGCCGCTTCCTCACCGGCTCACCGCCAGTGACAGGAATCGTGGCCGTCGAAGAGGGCGCGCGGCTGCTGGCCGAGGCCGGAATCGACCGGCTGAGCGCCAAGGGCGTGCGGCTCACCGAGTACTTGATCGGCCTTGCCGACGCGTGGGTCGCGCCGCTCGGCTGCGCGCTCGCCTCGCCGCGCGACGCCCGACGGCGCGGCTCCCACGTCTGCCTGTGCCATCCCGAGGCGTGGCGGATCTACCGTGCCCTGGCGGCGGCCGGCGTGATCGGCGACTACCGGGCCCCCGACCGGCTCCGCCTCGGCCTCGCCCCCATCACCACGCGGTATGTCGACGTGTGGGACGCCATGGACCGGTTGCGCCACATCATCGCGAGCAAGGCCTATGCGGAGTTCCCGCCTGCGCCGTGAGCGCGGACCTTACTCCCACTCGATGGTGGCGGGGGGCTTGCTCGTCACGTCGAGCACGACCCGGTTGATCTCGGGCACCTCGTTGGTGATCCGCGTCGAGATCGCGGCCAGGACCTCGCCCGGCAGCCGCGCCCAGTCCGCGGTCATCGCATCCTCGCTGGTTACCGGGCGCAGGACCACAGGATGCCCATAGGTGCGCCCGTCGCCTTGGACCCCGACCGACCGGACGCCGGCCAGCAGCACCACCGGGCACTGCCAGATCTGCCGGTCGAGCCCGGCGCGGGTCAGCTCGTCCCGGGTGATCGAGTCCGCTTCCCTGAGGATTCTCAGCCGCTCGGCCGTGAGCTCGCCGACCACGCGGATCGCCAGCCCCGGCCCGGGGAACGGCTGGCGCCACACGATCTCCGGCGGCAGCCCGAGTTCCTCGCCGATCCGCCGCACCTCGTCCTTGAACAGCGAACGCAACGGCTCGACCAGCTGAAACTTCAGATCGCCCGGCAGGCCGCCGACGTTGTGGTGCGATTTGATGCTCGCGGTGCCCGTACCGCCGCCCGACTCCACCACGTCCGGGTAGAGCGTGCCCTGCACCAGGAAATCCACCGAGTCACCGTGCGAACCCGCGTCCGCGACGATCTCCAGGGCCGCCGCCTCGAAGACCCTGATGAACTCCCGGCCGATGATCTTCCTCTTCTCCTCCGGGTCGGCCACCCCGCCGAGCGCGTCAAGGAACCGCCCCGCCGCGTCCACCACCTTGAGATCGACGCCGGTCGCGGCCACGAAATCCTTCTCGACCTGCTCCGCCTCGCCCTTCCTGAGCAGGCCATGGTCGACGAACACGCACGTCAGCTGCGACCCGACGGCGCGCTGCACGAGCGCGGCGGCCACCGCCGAGTCCACGCCGCCCGACAGGCCGCAGATGGCGCGGGCGCCACCGACCTGGGCCTGGATCCGCGCGACCTGGTCGTCGACGATGTTCAGCATGGTCCACGTGAGCCGGCACCCGGCGGCCTCGAGGAAATGGCGCACGACCTGCGTGCCGTGCTCGGAATGCAGCACTTCGGGATGGAACTGCACACCGTAGAGGCGGCGCGCGCGATCCTCCATCGCCGCCACCGGAGCTCCCGCGGTCCGCGCAGTGATCGTGAATCCCGGCGGTGCCGCGGTGCACGAGTCACCGTGGGACATCCACACCTGCTGGCGCGCGGGCAGACCGCCGAACAACCGGCCCCCGGCCGCCACCTCGATCACGGTCTCGAGCATGGTACGGCCGTACTCACCGGTCCCTGTCCTCGCGACGGTGCCGCCGAGCCCGGCCGCCATGAGCTGGAAGCCGTAGCAGATACCCAGCACGGGGACACCCGCCTCGAACAGCCCCGGCCCGCCCGGTTCGGCAGGCGGCTGGGGCGGCGCGCCCTCCGCGTAGACCGACGACGGCCCACCGGAAAGGATGATCGCTTTCGGCCTTCTGGCCAGCATGTGCGCGACCGGCATGGTGTGCGGGACGATCTCCGAGTAAACGTGGCACTCCCGTACCCGGCGGGCGATCAGCTGTGCGTACTGGGCGCCGAAGTCGACGACCAGCACGGTGTCGTAGTCCCCTGCAGCGTGCACACGACCGCCTTCCATGCCGGGAACTGAATGTGGTCATGGTTCGCGCGGGCAAACTCCGCGCGCGAGCCGAGGCGGTCAGTCTATGAGGTCACCGGCCCGGCGGGTCGAAGCGACAATCGGCCGTTAGGGTCGGGGAGTAGCTGGCTTGCCACATGGAAAGACCCGAGGTGAAAGCTGCGCTCTATCAGAGCACCGGGGCCGCCCGCGACGTCCTGCGGGTAGCAGACGTCGACCGCCCGGAACCGGGACCCGGCGAGGTCCGGGTGCGCCTGCGCGTATCAGGAATCAACCCGACCGACTGGAAGTCGCGCAGCGGCGCGACCGCGCGGCCGGTCGACGGTTTTCAGATCCCGCACCACGACGGCGCCGGCGAGATCGACGCCGTCGGCGCGGGAGTGGACTCCGGGCGGACCGGCCAGCGGGTGTGGGTGTGGCTCGCCGCGGCCGGACGGCGGTGGGGAACCGCGGCGCAATGGACGGTTGTGCCCGCCGACCAGGCGGTGCCGCTGCCCGACGGCGCGTCCTTTGACCTCGGGGGGAGCCTCGGCGTCCCGGCCATCACCGCGCACCGGTGCCTGTTCGCCGACGGCCCCATGGACGGCAAGATCGCGCTGGTCGCGGGCGGCGCCGGCGCCGTTGGCCATTTCGCCATCGAACTGGCCAAACATGCCGGTGCGCGCGTAGTGACGACGGTCAGCAGCCCGCAGAAGGCCGAACTAGCCAGCAAGGCGGGCGCCGACCGGGTGGTGAATTACCGCGACGCCGACGCCGCCGACCAGGTTCGATCGTTCGCGGACCGCGTGGACCGGGTGGTCGAGGTCGCGCTCGGCGCCAACCTGAACACCGACCTCGCCGTGGCCGGTCCGGCGACAGTGATCGTCACCTACGCGTCCGAGGCCAGCGACCCGGTCCTGCCGATCCGCGCCTGCATGACGGCCAACGTGACCCTGCGGTTCGTGCTGCTGTACACCATCCCCCGGCCAGCCCTGTCCCGGGCCGCAGCGGATATCACCGCGGCGCTGGAAGCGGGGGCGCTGACCGAGCTGCCGGTTCACCGGTTCGCGCTCGACGACATCGCCGCCGCCCAGGAAGCGGTCGAGGCGGGCGCCGTCGGCAAGGTGCTCCTCGACATCCCCTGAGCGGCGAGCCAGGGCCGGGATCGGTCAGCCGGCGAAGTCGTCGGCCGGCACGATCTCCCGCGCGCCGAGTTGGATCGCCGCGGCGGCCTGGTCGGTTTCGGCCTCCTGCGAGTCCCGCTCGGCCTTGATCCGCTCGAGGTAGGTGTCGACCTCGCGCGCGACCTGCGCGGCGTCCCAGCCGAGCGGCTCCGCCATCAGTTCGGCGACCTCCTGCGCGGCCGAGAGCCCGCGGTCGGGGGTCTCGATCGAGATATGCGTGCGCCGGGTGAGCACGTCGTTCAGGTGGCGCGCGGCCTCGTGGGTGCAGGCGTAGACAACCTCGGCGCGCAGGTAGTCATCCGCGCCGCCGAGCGGCCTGCCCAGGTCCGGCCGTGCCGCGATCAGCTCGAGCAGTTCCTCGGCCAATGACCCGAACCGCCGCAGCAGGTGTTCGATCCGCGCCACATGCAGCCGGGAGGCGACGGCGAGCCGGGCGCGCGAGTTCCACAGCGCCGGGTAGCCGTCCGCGCCGGCCAGCGGCACCGAGTCCGTGCAGGATGGCGGAACCTTGCCGTCCAGGCTGTGTCCCACCGCGTCAACGGCGTCCCGCGCCATCACGCGGTACGTGGTGTACTTGCCGCCGGCGATCATCACCAGCCCCGGCACCGGCTGCGCCACCATGTGCTCCCTGGACAGCCGGGAAGTGACGTCCGACTCACCGGACAGCAGCGGCCGCAGGCCGGCGTAGACGCCCTCCACGTCTTCGCGGGTGAGCGGGATCCCGAGCACGCGGTTGACTTGGCTGAGCAGGTAGTCGATGTCCGCACGGCTCGCGGCCGGGTGCGACTTGTCGAGGGACCAGTCGGTGTCGGTGGTGCCGATGATCCAGTGCCTGCCCCACGGGATCACGAACAGCACGCTCACCGGGGTGCGCGTGATGATCCCGGTGGACGAGTGGATGCGGTCCCGCGGCACCACCAGGTGCACGCCCTTGGACGCCCGGACATTGATCATGCCGCGCCCGCCGACCAGCGCCTGGATGTCGTCGGTCCACACGCCGGTCGCGTTCACGACCTGCTGTGCGCGGCAGTCAAGCTCGGCACCGGTCTCCAGATCACGGACCCGGACGCCGGTGACCCGCGCCCCCTCCCGCAGGAACCCGACGACCTGGGCCCACGACGCCACGTGGGCGCCGTAGATGGCCGCCGTCCGCACCAGGTTGATCACAAACCGGGCGTCGTCGACCTGTGCGTCCCAGTACTGTACGGCGCCGGTGAAGGCGGACTTGCGCAGCGCGGGTGCCAGCCGGAGCGCGCCCCGCCTGGTCAAATGCCGGTGCCCGGGCAGGCCCCGGGGCTGGCCGACGGAGAAGGCGAGCAGGTCGTACAGGCCCACGCCCGCACCCACGTAGGCGCGTTCCCACACGTGGTGGGTGAGCGGGAACAGGAAGGGAACGGGGCGGACGAGGTGCGGCGCGATCTGGCGCAGCAGCAGCGAGCGTTCGGTGAGTGCCTCGCGGACCAGGGCGAAGTTGAGCTGTTCCAGATACCGAAGGCCGCCGTGGATGAGCTTGCTCGACCGGGAAGAGGTGCCAGAAGCGAAGTCCCTGGCCTCGACGAGGCCGACCGACAGGCCGCGGGTCGCCGCGTCGAGCGCAATGCCGGCCCCGACGACGCCGCCGCCGACCACCAGCAGGTGCTGCTCGCCCGACGCGAGTGCGTCGAGCGCGGCCGACCGCTGGTCAGGGCCCAGCCGGGTCATGTTCATCCGCCCGGTCATCGCCTCTCCTGAGATC
>WNFX01007224.1_pt1 | contig 20626 bp, 14 predicted proteins | sample 5400111 | NCBI WGS metagenome assembly WNFX01 (sample SAMN13153363, study PRJNA577476) | soil metagenome | isolation source: 40 cm soil or saprolite under grassland replicate 1 | place: USA:California | collected 2016-06-15 | reverse complement strand
CTCCAGCACGACCCACGGGCCAAGCCAGCCGCGCACCCGGCGCAGCGCCTGCGGCCACGCGACGGTGCCGCGCCTGCCGGCCGTGCCGCCTGGCCTGCTCCCCCCGCGCGCCCGCCGCGGCGGGCTGGGCGTCCGGCGGCACCGGCTGCTCGGCGAACCACGCCCGCCAGCAAAACGAGAACGCGCAGCACACCAGGGTCCAGTGGCGGCGGATCGCGCGGTCGCTGCGGACCTGGAAGTCGGCCCAGCCGAGTTCCCCCTTGACCTGCTTGTAGCCCTGCTCGACCCAGTTGCGCAGCCCATACAACCGCACGATCTCGCCGAGCTGGGCCTGCTGGACGCGGCGGGAGGCGGGACGCGCCAGGTTGCACAGCAGGTACCAGGTGCTCAGCCTGGGCAGCCTGGCCGGGTCGGTGGTGGCCACCACCAGCCGATGGGGCCCCTGCGTGCCCCAGCCGCCAAGTTGCGCGTCGGCGGCCCACCAGGTCTGGGTGTGGCCGTCGCGGAAGCGGCGCTGGATGCGCCGCCACTGGCCCGGCCGCCTGGGGCTGCGCCAGCCCAGCTCGCGGGCGGCCTCCACCGGGGTGTGGGCGGCCTCGGCCGGCGCCCAGGTGCCCTTGCGCGGCTTGAGCGCCAGCACGAACGCCACGCCGGTACGGCCGAGCGCCTCGACAAACCCGGTGTTGTCGCCGTAGAAGCAGTCGGCCACCACCGCCCGAAACGGGATCTTGGCCTGCTGGGCCGCCTGGACTAGTTCCGCGGCCAGCCGGGGCTTGGTCCGAAACCCCGGGTCGGTCTTGCCCCTGGGCAGCCGCGACGCCGGGGTGTAGGGCACCTGATGCAGCGGCCAGTAGCAGCGCGCGTCACAGGCTGGTGACCGCGACGATGCCGTTGTCGGTCTTGCCGACCGAGCCCAGGTACTGGCGGGCCACGTGGGCGGTGGCGCTGCCGTCCTTGCGGTCGCCGGTGTCGTCGATCACCAGCACCCCCTGCCCGTGCGGGCGGGTGGCCGGGTCGGCTTGGAGCAGCTCGATGCGGCGCTGGTTGACGGCCTGGTGGTCCCAGGTCGACTCCGACAGGAACCATTGCAGCCGCTGGACCTCGCGGTGCTGGGCGCCGGTGATCGGCTCGGCGTCGGCCAGCGCGGTCAGGGTCTTGTTGCGGTCTCTTGGTAGCAGCAGGCCCTGCAGGTAGGCGCGCAGGGCGCGTCGCTGGGCCAGCGAGCCCCACAGGGCGTCGAACTGGGCGGCGTAGGCCTCCAGCGGGCCGGGGGCGGGTGGGCAGGGCAGGCGCTTGGTCATCGCGGCACCTCCGCTTCCAGCGCCGATGGGTCAGCCCTCTACCTTCCCGCTTCCAGCCTCAACTAACAAACCACCGTTAAGAGCAAAGTGCGAGGAAGGCAACCTATACGACTGCCAAGGCGGCAAGGTCGTTGACGTTGTTTGCTGGCACCACCACGTGACCTTGGTGTCGGTCGCGCACGCGTTCGTCAGGCTGGAGCGGCTGGACTCCACAGCCCATGCGTCGGCATGTGACCACCTTCGCCATCGGGCGCTGCACACACTCCCACGATTGATGGTGGGCGCGACCCACAGCCACTCCAAACCTAACGAAGTACTGGTAGAAGCTTGGTCGGGAAGGACGATCCGATTCAACGGCCATCCGAGACTGGAGTGCTCCAGCCTTGGGGAAGTTCAAGCTCGTAGTAGTCGACGGGCGCCTTGTCGATCTGCGTCAGGCCAGACGCGAACGTCGAGGCCTGCTGTGAGCGGATTTCAGCGTTCGTCGCGTTCGTCGCGTCCCTGCTGGCTGCGGTCACGGTCGGTGCGGTGGTGCCGCTCGGAGGTGCCCGGCTCGTCCGGTCCGAAGATGTCGGGCGGGCAGCCAGGGTCGTCGTGGGCTAGTGCGCGGGCCTCCAGCTCGGCCCGGTTGGCTTCGGCCTCCTCACCCAGGGCGCGCACCGCGTCTTGTAGCCGCGCTCGGGTGGCCGGGTCCGCCACCCGCGGCGGTGTGACGCCCGCGCGCCAGCGGTGCCGATCGACCACATCGGGCGGCCCGGCCGCGGGCTGGTTGCGCGCGGCGCGACGGTCGGCCGCCCACCCGCGCAGCGACCGGCGCCGCCCCTCGAACGGCGCTGGAGTGCCGGCCGGGGGCAGCAGCTTGCCCGAGTCGGGCAGCCGCTGGTTCAGCTCGATCATCAGCACGTCGGTGCGGGTGCCGGGTAGCTCGTGGAGCAGGCTGCCCAGCTCTGAGACGGGCAGGGCGTCGAGGTAGCGGACCAGGTCGGCGCGGAACTGGCCTTCGGGGCGTGGCTCTGGGCCGAGCTCGGCGGGGTACAGCGGGTCAGCGGGCATCGGGGAACACCTCCCGTTCGTCGCGGTGGGGATGGTGGGGGCGGCTGGACCGTTCCGGCCCCGCTGGGAGCGGCTTTCGCGGTTCATGTCGGCCACGACCCCGAAGCCGAGGGTCTCGATCTCCTCGGCACGGCGCAGCCGCACCGCCCGGTCAACGTTGGGACCGCGGCCTGGTGGGACGCTGCCGAGGTTGAGCTGGACGAACACCGGGTCCAGCTCCGGCGCGGTCGGCCGCCGACCGCCGAGGCGGGCCAGCGCGGCGGCGCTGGCGCGCTGGCTGATGGCGGCGGGGTTGGGCTGGGGTGTGCCCAGCTCGTGGCGCTGGAACGCCTTGCGCAGCGACGGCCAGGTGGTGCCGAGCTGGGCGGCGGCGGCGTTGACGCTGCCGAGCTGCTCGGCCAGGCGGAACGCTCGCTCGGCCTCGCCGCGGTCGGCAAGGAACCGGCTGGGCTGGTGGCCGGCCTTGGGTTCGGGCTGCGGCAGGCTCCAGCGCGCCCACGCGCCCTTGAGCGTGTCGCGGCTGACGCCCAGCTCCCGAGCGGCCTGCCGCAGCCCGACCCGGCTTGCCAGCTCGTGGGCCCGCTCGGCCAGCTCCCTGTTCTGCCGGTAGGCGCTCGGCTCGGGGAACTGGTTGGGCCGCAGCGTGCCGCGCTCGGTGGGCAGGGTGCCGCCGAAGACGCCGTGGTCGCTGTCCTGGGCCTCGGCACCACGAACGGCCAGCTCCCGGCACGGCTCTTGGACCTGGCAGCCCGCGCAGATCGCCTTGGCCTCGCTGGCCTTGCGGCCCTCGCCGGTCTCGGGGAAGAACCGGTCGGTTGGCATGCCCTTGCAGGCGGCCTGATCCATCCAGGCCAGCCGGCCCTCACCCGGGACCAGCGGCAGCCGCTGGTCTTGGGTGGGCTGCTGGTCGGCGGCCTGGCGCTGCTGGGTGCGCAGTGGTCCCAGGACCTGGCGGACACGGCCCTCGCGGATGCCGAGCATCCGGGCGACCACCGGGGCCTCCAGGCGTTGGCCGCCCTGGTGCTCGGCCACCCGCCAAAGCTGGGTGATCCGCTGGGTGTTGGTCAGCTCCCCACCCCGCAGCGCGGCCAGGGTCTGCGCGGCGTAGGCGCGGCCCACGCCGACCTCGCGGGCCAGCGTGGCCGCCTCCAGGTGCTCGCCGTGGCCGACCTCACGGGTCCGCCATGCCTGCTCGATGCGCTCCAGCGGACTGCCGGGCGGCTGCGCCGCTTCGGGGTCCGGGCGGCCGCCGCCGGCGTAGGCGGCCTGCAACGCCTCAAGCTGGTCGGCGGTTGCCTGGCCGTGGCTGGCCGGCTCGGCGCGCAGCGCCGCCAGGCGCGGATCACCCGACCGGGCGGCCCGCAGCGTGTGCAGCCACTGCCGCGCGGTCGTCACGGTGGTGCCGACCTCGCGGGCGACCGCGGCCGGGTCCAGCGGTGTGCCGCCGCGCAGCTCCCGCGCAAGATACGTCTCGGTGATGCGGTCACGGACCAGCCGCCCGCGCAGCCCCGACAGCTCGGGGTCGCGTTGGCGCTGGGCGCGCAGCACGCGCAGCAGGTCGCCGGCCAGCCGCGGGGTGACGCTGACCTCGGCCGCCAGCGCGGCAGGGTCCACCTGATGGCCGCCGTCGACCTCGCGCTCAAGCCACGTGTAGGCGACCCGCTCCCAGGCTGGCCGCGGGTCCGCCGGAGGCTCGGCGGCCGACGCCGCGGTGGTGGAAGGGTGCTCAGCGGTCATCGTGTGCCCCCTCCCGCTCGGCCCGCGGCCGACCACCGGCAAGCCGACGGTTGAGCCGCTCCGTCCAGGACGGCTGCCGGGTCCGTGCCCGTTCGGCGTGCTCGCGGGCGCGCCAGGTGGCCCGCTCGCGGCGCTGCTCGCCGCGGCGCAACTGCCGCTCGGCCTTGTCTTCCAGCCGCTGGCGGCGCCGCCGCTCGCTGGGGGTGTAGAAGGGGCGGAGCCGGATCGGGGTGGGGCGCAGGTGCCCGTACAGCAGCACCCCCTCCCCCGGCCGCAGCCTGCGCAGGTCCTCCACCGGCAGTAGCGGCCGGTATTGCGGCGACTCGTTCAGTGAGTGCCGGCCGTCGGAGCCCATCGAGCGGGACTGCTCGACCAGTTGGCGGTCGCCGATCAGCCGGGTGCCCAGCTCCAGCGCGCTCAGGTCGGCCAGGCCGGACAGGAACAGCTTGGCGCGGTGGTTGTTCAAAATGGTGGAGGCCTTGGCGCCGTAGCGGGCCTCCAGCTGGCTCCTGTCGTGCCACACGGTCACCAGCTGGATGCCCTGCCCGCGTGCGGTGGTGGCCAGCACGTCCAGCTCGCTCAAGGCGGCACAGTTGCCGGCCTCGTCCAAGAACAGCCCCAACCGGGGGTCCAGCAGCCCGTCCGGGCTGCGGGCCGCGCGTTCTTGGGCGGCGGCGACCACCTGCTGGGTGATCGTCTCGAACAGCGGGCGCAGCAGCCGCTGCTGATGCGCCGGGGCGTACAGGTAGATGGTGTTGTCGCCCCGCAGGAAGTAGTCCAGGTCCAGGTTGTGGCCCTCGGTCCAGGCGGCGACCCGCTCGTTGCCGTAGACGTGCAACATCTCCTCGGCGGTCGCATACAGCGAGTCCCACGCCCGGTCGGTGCGGCCCTGGGAGGACGCCCACGCATCGGCGGCGGCCGGCACGCCGGTCGCCTGGAGGATGTCGCCGATCTCGTCGCGCTTGGGGTCGACGCCCTCGCGCGTGTCCAGCCAGTGCAGCACGTCGCGCATGCACAGGCCCTTGACCGCGGCGGCGTACAGGATCGGCGCCAGGAACTTGGTGCCCATGGTCTTCCAGAAGCGGTGCTCGGGCCGTTGTTCCTCGGTGGGGGTCTGCTCGATCGCGTTGGCCAGCATCACCGCCATCTGCTGCGCGCCCGCCCAGGTCCCGCACGAGGCCAGCGGCGTCCACTGCGCCGCCGGCTCGCCCGAGGCGCCCAGCGGGTCGATGATGGTGACCTCGCCCTTGCGGGCACGCTGCGCCATCGTGGCCCGCAGCACGTCCGGCTTGACCGAGGTCGCCAGCAGCGGGCCTTGCCAGTCCAAGATCGCCGGCACCAGCAGGCCGGTTGTCTTGAATGAGCCGGTCGGCCCAAAGACCAGGACCGAGTGGCAGTCCTCGCTGGCCAGCAGCCGCCCGCCCACGCCAAGGCCGGCAAGGCGGCTGGTCCGCCCGACGATCACCCGGCCGGGGGTGGGGCGGCGCACGAACAGCATGCGTAGCTCCCGCCCGCCGGCCCACACCGACCCTTGCCGGTTGGCGCGTCGGTGCTCGCGGCCTGGCCGATGGCCGGGCGCCCGTCCCGGCAGGAACCGCGTAGCCGCCCGGACCGTGGCGGTGGTCCCGCCGGCGACGCCGCCGACCACCGTTCCTGCCGAGGCGTACATGCCGATCGGGCTGGGCAGCGCGTCGCGGACCTGCGCCGGCCAGGCCATCGCCGGGTCGCTCCAGGTGTGCGGCAGGTGCCACATGATCGCGGCCACGTCCTGGGGGGAGACGTGCATCCAGGTGTGCCCGAACGCCAGGCCGGCGAGCTGTCCGGAGGCCCACACCAGAGCGCCTGCCGCGCCGGTGGTGGCCAGGCCGTAGCCGATCAGCCGTTCTTCGGTCCCGCCCGTCGGCGGTTCGGGTGTGTGCCGCCCGTTGGGAGGCACCGGAGGCCGAGGATCACGCCACATCCTGACCACCTCCCACAGACACGTGACTCGCCCGGAGATCACGAGCGAGGGAACGAAGTGGCAGCGCGGCCGCGTTACCATTGAGATGCGTCATGGGGCCAACTCTCCTGATGCATGGCCCGGGCTGGTGCTACCGACACCGCCCGGGCTCTTGTCTATGCAGGGGTCTCTGCCACCTCCGATGAGGTGACCCACGTAGGGCTCGCATCGAGCCGGATACCGAGCTTGTCCTCGATGACCGTCGCCGGGATCAGCCAACGGCCGTCCAGCTGAACCGCACGGAGCGTCCCGCGCTTGATCAGGTTGCGGATACCTGACTCCGACATGCCAACCATCTCGGCCACCTCGCGGGGCCGGTACGCCACCCGCTTGAGGGGTCGCTGTGCGTGCTGCTCCTGCAATTGGGGCCAACTCCTTCCTGCGTCTCCGGGTGCTGCCGACACCGCGGGACGACACTGCCGGCTTTGCCGTCTATAGCGAAAACGGTAAGCCGGCCGAAGGAGACCAACCCGTACGAAAGTACGGGCATCACAGGAGTACGGGTTGTGGCAGCTGGGCGCTGGAGTCGGCTAAGAAGCATCCTCGCGGATGATGCCGACCCGGGCCGCGAGCGGACGCAACTGCGGCGTGCTCGCGCGGTGCTCTCGCCTGAGCAGTTCGCGCAGCATCTCTTTGACGATCACCTGGTACCTGACCGCCTCGGGCGCGATCCGCTCGGCCTCCAGGAGCATATTCACGGCGGCTGCGTCCTTCCGCTGCTGCGTGTAGCCGCGCGCCAGGTCGATGAACACCTGGGCGCGCCGGCCGAGCAGTCCCGGCGGAAACCGCGCAGGGTCGAGCACCTCGCCCTTGCGCACGACCTCTCCAGCATCGCCGAGCTCAACCGCTGTCGAAACCTCGTGTAGGGCAACGTTGGTAGGACCAAACGCAGTCCAGAAGTCGTTGCGGTCCTGGCCGAGCCGGTCCGCCGTGGCCCTCGCCTCGCCGAGGAGTTGGCGAACCGCCACTCGGTCTTCTTGGCGGGCAACAGCGATCACTGCCGTCAGGTGGAGTGCGCCCCACGCCGACAGGTGCTCAGGGCTGGCAGTAGCCAGGCCTGGCTCAAGGGCTCGCGCCGCGGTCATCGTGACGCCGGTGGCCTGCTCGACCTGACCGGCCCGAAGGAAGGCATGCCCAAGGTGGTAGGCGCTGGTGGCCATCAGCAGCGGGGACTCCGCCTGCTCAACGGCCGGGAGGGACCGCTCAGCAGCGATCCAGGCCAGCTCCGTCTCGCCGACCTTGGTCAACGTCTTGGCGGTGATGTGGTACGTCTCGGCGAGGACTCCGAAAGCAGCCCGGCGGGCGTCGTCGGTCAGCTCACGGGCTGCGCGCTGAGCTTCGCCGATGAGCCGGGAGCACAGCAGTCCAGCCTCCTCGTAGTGGGCGGCCTGGTAGAGGCGGTTGGCCTGGTCGACGTTGCGCCGCAGGCTCGGCAGATCCCGGACCGGACCATCGCGCATGGCAATGCCGAATATCGCGGGGATCACCTCGTAGTCGGTGAGTGCCGCCCGCAGCCGGGGGATCGCGCGGTACTCGGCGCCGCCATTGGGCGCAAGCGACAACGGCTGTCCGATCAGGTCCTCCACCGTGACCTTGAGCACCTGAGCGAGCCTGATGATGACCGACAGCCGGTCGGCGTGGCGGATGCCGCGCTCAACCTGGCTCAGCCAAGCCTCGGACCGGCCAATCAGGTTGGCCAGGGCGAGCTGAGACAGGCCACGTCGGCGGCGGTAGATGGCGATGCGCTCGCCGACCGACATGTAGTCCACCGGCTCGGTCACGGTGCCGCTCCCTGCGCGCTGGCGGCGGGGCCTGTCCCCGGGGTCCCTCGCGGCGGCGACCCGGTCGCTTGGTGCGTTCGGTTGACCTCTTCAAGGATCTCCTTCCACGGAGGCAACCGAGCCTCTCGGGGAGCGGACTCATCGAACAGCACCCGCACGCCCCACTCCCGAAGCTGGCGAAGGCTGGCCCGGAACGTCGGGTGACGGGCCAGCGGCGGGTTCACGTTGGGGGCGGCGACGATCGGTGCATCGAGGCCCAGGTATTCGCAGAGCGTGCCCACCGCGACCGTGTTGGTGATGCCGGCCACCCACCGGTTGATAGTGTTGAAGGTGGCTGGGGCGACCACGATGGCGTTCGCCTCGGGCACGGTCTCAGGCTCATTAGGCTCCCGCCACCGATGGCGGACGGGAAAGCCGGTGATGGCGGCGAGCAGCGGCGCGTCGATGAACGCGAGCGCCTCTGGGGTGGCGGTGACGGCGACCTCCCAGCCCGCCGCCTGAGCGAGCTTCACGAGATCCTGAAGCTCGGCAGCAGGGGGCGCCGCGCAGACGACGATGTAGAGCATGCCGCGGGAAGCTGGCTTGCCCATCTGCGTCACCTCGCTCACCAATCGGACGACCCGCTCATTCCAGTATCCGCGTATGCCGCCATGCTGCCTACCTGGTGGCCTTTGCTGCGTCGCCGTCGCAGAGTGCAGCGAGCAGCTCGGCGGCGGCGCGGTCCTGGGCGGGCTGGAAGTGCGCGTAAGTTCCAAGCGTCATGTGCGGGCCAGCGTGCCCAGCCCGGCCGGCGGCAGTTCGCCAGTCCACACCTTGCGAGATCAGGTAGGTCACCATGAGATGCCGAAGGTCGTGCAAGCGACAGCGCACCCCGACCGACCGGGCCACACCGACGAACTGCTGCGTCATGTAGGACGGACTCATCGGCCGCGACCCGTCCGGCTCGCGGCTGAAGACATAGGCACTGGCCGGGAGAGCGACACCCAGGTCGCGGGCGACCTGCTCAGCTCGCTCCCGATGGGTGCCAAGCAACTCGACCGTTTTGACGTCGAGAGCCAGGCGCCGCTTGCTCCCGGTCTTGGTCGCCTTGTCGATCAACGGCTGGCCGGTCACGTACACCACGCCGCGCTCCAGCAGCACCTCACCACGGTCCAGGTCAATGTGCTGCCAGCGCAACCCGCAGAGCTCTCCGCGTCGGGCACCCAGCACGACCGCCAGCCGTAGAAACAGCCCGAGCTTCGGACTGCGCTTGAGCGCTGTCGCCAGTAGGTCGGCGACCTGCTCCAGGGGCGGTGGCGCGATGTCGGCTCGCTGTACGGACGGGGGAGTGGCCAGTCGCGCGGGGTTGCGGGCGATCCAACCCCACGCGACCGCCTGCTGCAATGACCCAGACAGCACGGTGTGGACAGATCGGATCTGACTGGCCGACAGTGGCCCGCCATCTTGGTTCCCGCGCTTGCGCAGCTCAGCGTAGAAGGTGTCCAGCGTCTCCACATCCAGGCGTCGGACGGGGAGACGCCCAAGCGCGGGGATGATGCGCCGGTCGATCTGTAGTCGGTAGCCCAGCAGGGTCGTGGGGGAGATCTCCTTCACGCCCTGGCGCCACTCGTACCAGCGCTCGACCAGATCGGCCACGGTCCGCGCGGCGGTGCTGCGGTGGCGGCCCTCGGCCACCTTGGTCTTCAGGGCTGCCTCGACTCGCTCGGCCTCGCGTTTGGTCCTGGCGCGGTCGTACTCGTATCGCTCCTTGCCGGTCAGCGGGTCACGGCCGGCGTAGACCTTGACCTGCCAGTAGTCGTCGCGCTTTCGGATCACGTGCTTGCCTCGCTGGGACGGCCGGACACACCAGAACCGTGCCAGAGACCGTGCCAGAAGGCAAGGGATCTCGACCAGTGCCGCAACTAGGACCAAGCGAAAGTGCAGGTAGCGGAGGCGGACGGGAATCGAACCCGCCAGGGGAGGGACGCTCCCCTCAACGGTTTTGAAGACCGCGGAGCCCACCAGGACCCGGACGCCTCCGCCGGGGAGACTACCCGCCGGGGGTCGCGGCCGCCATGCGAGACCAGCGGGCTGGACCGAAAGAGCAGCGGCGAGGCGCCGTGCGGCCGCTCGGCCCCCCAGCGCCGAGACCGCGACCGCGCCGTCGGATTCTGTCGGCACGGTAATGCAGTGCCGGGCGCTTCGGCGCGCCCGGCGTTATGTGAACGGGAGCTTACGGACGGATCGGATCGGTGGGAATGTCTATAAAACACTAGACATATTGATAGATTCATAATTAGGTGAAGTGCCCTGATTCGCGCGGATGAATCCCTGCGGGGTTTGGGTTCGCATTCGAAGCCGACGCTCAGAAGTTGGCCAGAGCCGTCACGAAGACGCGCTCGATGTCGGCGGGATTGGGCGACGGGAAGACCGCGCCGCCGGTCGCCTTGCTGATCTGGTCGAGGGCGCTGACGTCCGCGTCCTTGCCATAGGCGAAGCTGAGGATGCGCACCTTGCGGTCGTCGGACTGGCCGGCGCGCAGCCGCTGCACGAGCTGCTCGAGGGAGATCCCGCCGCTGGGGTCGTCGTTGCGGCCATCCGTCAACAGCACCACCAGGTTCAGGCGGTCCGGAGCGTAGCGCGCTTTGACGTACTCGTAGGCGGCCAGCGTCGTGTCGTACAGTCCGGTGTCGCCGTTGGTCGGGGCGAGCTGCAACAAGCGCTGCTGGAGCCGCTGGAGGTGGGTCCCGCCGCCTGGCTCCTTCTTCCCGACCGGAGCGATCGGGACCGCCTCCCGATAGTCGCGGGGGCCATCCAGGTTGGTCGAGAACTCCCAGGTGCCGACGTCACTCTCGTTGGTGAACAGCCGCAGGGACGCCGCCGCGGCCTGCTTGGCCAGGTCCATCTTGGTCTTGCCCGTGCCAGGGACCGCCTCGCCCATCGAGCCCGACACGTCATAGACGGCCAGAAGGTTGGCGATGCGCTTGGTCTGATCCCAGGCTTTCAGCGTGGCGGCGAGCACCAGGGGCTGCGGCGTCGCCATCACGCGCTTCGGCTGGTCGGGCAGCAACCCGGCGTCCTGAGTGATTTCCGCGCCTGGCTGGCCCCGCGCGCTGCGGAACCCGGCGGCCTGGAACCTTCCCTGGACGGTCGGCGACTTGAGATAGAGGAGGAAGTCGCTGGCGGCCGCGCGCTTGGCGTCGTCGACCCAGGGCGTGCGGAGGACCAGCCACGGATAGTCCGCCTGCAGGGTGCCCTCTTTTGGATAGACGGCCGCCAGTGGCACCTTCGGCTTGGGGCGCTCGCTGCCGAGCGACGGGTCGTCGATCGGCCGGCCCTGGTTGTAGTCCCAGACCGACTTCTCGGTGAGCGGGACGGCGGAGATGTAGCCCAGGGCCTTGCCCGCCTCGTCCGCACGCTGGAGATTCGCCAGCAGGGTGCTGGTGGTGTCGGTCTCGTCGCCAGCGGAGCGCGACACCTCCAGGATCATCGAGCCGAGCTCGGGGGCCTTGCTCACCAGTTCCGCCTGGGTGGGCTGCCGGCCGCCCTGACCGGCCACGGCGATACCGGCTCCCAGCAGCGCTCCGAGGCCCGCCTCGGACAGCTTGGGGTCGGTCTTGCCGAGCTTGAACGGTCCCCACTCCGGATGGCCGAAGGCCGCCCAGCCTGCGGGGTTGCGCAGCGCGGTGGAGAGGTCGCTCCAGCCGAGCTGGCGCTGCGGCCAGCCGAGCGCCTGGGCCATTGGCTTCGGCATGGCGATGACCAGGGGGGAGGTGGCGACGCTCGGCCGCTCGGCCGGGAGGATGTCGGGGCTGCGAGCCTGCTGGAGCTGGAGCTCCAGCTCCGAGGCCCAGGTCGAGGCGGCCGGGACCCACACGTCGGGCTTGGGGCCGGCGGCCTGGTCGGTCCAGCCGGTGCCGAGAGCGGCCGTCGCCTCCGGGGAGTCGAGGCCTCGCACGTTGACGGAGACACAGCGGTCGTTGACCACCGGGTTGGTGCCCGCGTAGTCCCGCGCCGCCTCTTGCAGGAGGCCGGACTGGTCGGGATCCGCCACCACTTGGAGCGTGAGCGTCCCCGAGCCGCAGCGCCCTGACCCCGACGACCGGTTGACGAGCAGGTAGGCACCGAATCCACCGGTCAGCGCCACCATCATGATCAGCGCGACGAGGGCGACCGAGCGACCACGCAGGCCTCGACGAGCCGGGCCCCGTCCGGGGGGCTGCGCCAGATGCCTACCGCTTGTCGTCTGGCTCATGGGTACACCGTCCTGCCTTGCTCCAGCTTGGTCGGGCTCGCCACAGCAATGCGGATCTCGTCGAGCCGGTCCGGATGCGCGACGAGTGGGGGCCACGGCGCGTGGAGGAGAGATTGCCGTCTTCGGGATCAGTTTGCAAAACAGCGTCCAAAAACAACCGGCTCGGGTAGAAGGTCCGGAAGAAATACAAGGAGCATGTCCGGGTTGTGGTTTACGGGGGCTACGCACGAGCACGAATTGCCGTGGCCATCGGGGCGGGGCAAAACCGGCTATTTGGATAGGCTGGCGAACCCCTGGCCCGAAAGCGTCGGCAAACCGCCGCCGATTGTGTCACCCTGACGGTATCGCCGCTGGGCCCCGTTCCCCGGTCGAAGGGCCGGGTCGACGGGGTCCGGCCCCCGAGTCCCATGACGCCGCTTCCGCCGATTCACGCGCGCGGCGCTCGTCGGCGCCCCAGCGTCGACTTCACGCGCAGTGCGGGGCCCTCCCGGGCCCCGCGCCGACTTCATGCGCGCGCGGTGCTCGCCGGCGCTCCGGCGCCGGGTTCCCGGTCCTCACCGCCCGACGGGTTCTGGACCACCGCGAGCCGCGGTCTGGCCTCGCTACCGGTGCCGCCTTCCAGGCGCAGGGCTGCCGCCCACACACAGGAGTGATGGTGACGAGAATTTCTATATTATTCCCGATCCGATAGAATCCCGGTTGGGGAATGTCGCAGCGGTCGTCGTATTCAAGGCAGTTGCCCTTCATACTAGGGATCATGCAGCCTAACGACGTGCGTTCCTTCCCTCTACGCCGCCTGCGCGCGTCGCTGACGGCGGCGCTCTTCGTCATGGCACTGGCGGCGGCGCCGGTGGTGACCGCAACTCCTGCGGCAGCCGCCCGTCCCGCGGTCCGGGTGACCGCCCGCACCGCCGTGCTCATTGACGCCCGCACGAGCGCGGTCCTCTGGCAACGCAGCCTGCACATGCCGGTGCGGATCGCATCGACGACCAAGATCCTGACCGCCCTGGTCGCCGAGGACGTCTATCCCGCCGGCAAGGTCTTCCAGGTCCCCAAGGCCGCCGAGAACGTCGATGGCACCAGGTTCGGGTACCAGTCAGGCATGCGAGTAAGGCGACACGACCTGCTCACCACCATGCTGATGGTCTCGGCCAACGACGCCGCCGAGACACTCGCCGCCGCCTACCCGCGTGGTGGCCGAGCCGGCTTCCTCGCCGCCATGCGGGCGGAGGCGGCCAGCCTCGGCTGCACGGACTCGACCTGGCGGGACCCGTCGGGCCTCGACGCGCCGGGTCATCGGGCCAGCGCCGCCGATCTCGCCATCCTGGGCAGAGCGCTGCTCACCCGTCCGGAGCTCGCCAAGATCGTGGCGGCCCGTTCGACGCCGTACCGCTGGCCCGACCACCACGTCCAGGTCATCTCCAACCACAACCACTTCGTCGGTTACGGGCGGGACCCGGGCGCGATCGGCATCAAGACGGGCTTCACCGTGGCCGCTCGCTCGACCATCGTCGCGGCGCAGCGCCGGGGCGGGCGCACTCTGATCGCCGTCGCGCTCGGCACCGACCACATGTACGAGGACGTGCGTTCCATGTTCGCCTACGGTTTCGCCACCCAGGCTGCGCCCGACATGCCGAGGCTCGGGCGCGATCCGGTGGCGCAGGCCAGCTCCCTGGGCCCGACCAAGGTCCAGGCCGACTCCGGCGGGAGCAACGGTCAGCGCGACTCCGAGAAGTCGGGCCCGATCCTGCAGCGGCTGATGGCCGCGCCGGTCCCGGCGCTGGCAACCGGCGCGATCGCACTGCTGGTCCTCGGCGTGATGGTGACCGCCCTCTCCCGCTCACAACGCCAGTAGGCGCGTGCACGTTCGAAATCCGGCTCGACCGTCGACCGGTGCAGCGGTCCAGGTGCTGGGCCGGGCGGGGCCGGGGCGCCCTGGGTTGGGTGCCGGCTGGGGGCGCCCTAGCTCTCGTGACGCCGGAAGATCACCACCGCGTTGTGGCCGCCGAAGCCGAACCCGTTGGACAGCGCGACCTCGACCTCCGCCTTGCGAGCCTGGTTGGGTACCAGGTCCAGTGCGCAGGCAGGATCCGGGTGTGTGAGGTTGATCGTGGGCGGCAGGATGCCGTCCCGGATCGCCAGGACGGTGGCAATCCCTTCGACGGCGCCGGCGGCTCCGAACAGGTGCCCGATCATCGACTTGGTCGCCGAGACGGCAAGCCGGTCGGCGTGCTCCCCGAAGGCCAGGCGGATCGCCTTGGCCTCGGAAATGTCCCCGGTGGGTGTCGAGGTCGCGTGGGCGTTGATGTAGCCGACGTCGGTCGGCTCGATCCGCGCCGACCGCAGCCCCCGCCGCATGGCGAGCGCGGCCCCACTGCCGTCCTCTGACGGCGCGGTGATGTGGAAGGCGTCGGCCGACTGACCGAAGCCGATCATCTCCGCGTGAATGGTCGCTCCCCGGCGCAGCGCGTGCTCGCGCTCCTCGAGGATGAGCGCACCGGCGCCCTCGCCCATCACGAAGCCGTCGCGCAGCGAGTCGAATGGCCGCGAGGCCTCCGTCGGCCGGTCGTTGAACTTGGTCGACAGGGCGGTCATCTGGGCGAACGCGACCAGCGCGATGTCCACGAACGCCGCCTCGGAGCCACCTGCCACCATCGCGTCCGCCTCGCCGAGCTGGATCGCCTGGAAGGCGAGACCGATGGCGTGGTTGGACGCGGCACAGGCCGTGGTCGTGCAGAAGTTCGGCCCGCGCAGGCCGAACGCCATGGCGATCTGCCCCGCGGCGGCATTCGGCATGAGCTGGGGGACCGTGAAGGGGGAGACCCGGTCGGGTCCCTTGGTGTGCAGCACCTTGTCGCTGGCGAGCAGGGAGCTGATCCCGCCGATGCCCGTGGCGAACAGCACCCCGGTCTCGTCCTTGTCGACCTTGCCCTCGATCCTGGAGTCCTCCCAGGCTTCGCGGGCCGCGGTCATGGCGAACTGGCTGGACCGGTCGAGCCGGCGTGCCTGCTTGGCCCCGAGCGCCACCGTCGGGTCGAAATCGGTGCACTCGGCCGCCACCTTCGATGGCACCAGCTCAGGGTCGACCCGCGTGAGCGGCCCGACGCCGGAGCGTCCAGCGGTGATGGCGTCCCAGTACGCCTTGACCCCGATCCCCACCGGGGTGACTGCTCCGATTCCAGTGACGACGACGCGTCGCACGTTTCTACCCCACCGCGGTCTGCTTGGAGATCACCAGGTCGGCCGCCTCGCCAACGGTCTTGACACCGGCGATCTCGTCGTCCGGGATCTCGATGCCGAACTTCTCCTCGAGGGCCAGGACGACCTCGACCAGGTCGAGTGAATCGGCGTCCAGGTCCTCCTTGAAGCGAGCGTCGGCGGTGATCTTGTCGGAGTCGACGCCGAGCTCGGAGGCGAGGACCTCCCGCATGGTGTCGACGACTTCCTCACGCGACTGCGACATCTTGCCCTTCTCCTTCGTATCGCTGTTGGGTGCAGGCACTTTACCGACTTCCCTGCCGGCTGCCCGCCGATCCTGTACAGCTATCCTTCTCGGCTCATTTGTCCACTGAACCAGGCGTTCAGCCGTCCTTACGCTCCCATGGTCATGCCGCCATCGACTGCCAGGACCTGCCCTGTCACGTAGCCCGCCGGCTCGCTGGTGAAGTAGCGCACCGCGGCCGCCACCTCCTCGGCTGTACCCATCCGGCCGGTCGGGATCGCACCGAGGATGGCCTGCCTGGCCTCATCGCTCATCGCGTCGGTGATTCGTGACGGGACGTAGCCCGGAGCCACCACGTTGACGGTGATACCCCGATTGGCGACCTCTCGAGCCACGCTCAGGCTGAGACCGATCAGGCCAGCCTTCGCCGCGGCGTAGTTCCCCTGGCCGGGGTTGCCGACCAGACCGACCACGCTGGAGATGGAGATGATCCGGCCCCAGCGCCGCCGGAGCATCCCACGCAGGGCCTCGCGCGTGCAGCGGAACGCGGCCACCAGATTCACGTCCAGGACATGCTGGAAGTCCTCGTCCCGCATTCGCAGGAGCAGGCCGTCACGGGTGATGCCCGCGTTGTTCACCAGGATGTCCACGCCCTCGGGCCCGGCCGCCATGACCAGTTCCTTGGCCGCCGACGGCTGGGTCAGGTCCGCCTGGACGAGGATGGCGTCGCCGCCCGCGGCTTTGACCTGGTCAGCCGTGTCAGCCGCGCCCTGCTCGTCGCTGGACCACGCCACGACCACGCGCGCGCCCTGGCTGGCCAGGGCCACGGAGCAGGCTCTGCCGATGGCGCCCGAGGCGCCGGTGACCAGGGCGGTCCGGCCTTCGAGCTCCCGGCGCTCCGGGTGGAGGCCCTGGGCCGGGCTGGGCCGCGGCCCGTTCGTCGCCGAGGTCACGGCGTGCCCCCGGCCGCATCGGCGGGGAGCCGACCAGTGGTGGCTTCGATCAGGTCGACGCTGTCCCACAGCGAGCCGTCGCGCAGGCCGCGCACGATCGGCATGGCGGAGCGGGTGGGCTCTTCGGGGGCAGGCTCGTCCGGCGGCGCCAGTGTCCAGTCGAGGACCATCGAGCCCCAGGCGAGGCCCGCACCGAACGCCGTCAGCAGCAACCGCTGGCCAGGCCGGATCTGCCCCTGCTCCCACGCTTCGGCGATGGCGATGGGAATGGACGCGGCCGAGGTGTTGCCGTACCGGGCGATGTTCATCACCACGTCGCTCATGGGCACCTTGAGCCGTCGCGCGGTGGCCTCGATGATGCGCTGGTTCGCCTGGTGCGGGACGACCAGGTCGATGTCGCTGGGCTGCAGGCCGGAGCGTTCGATCGCCTCGAGGCTGGAGGCGGCCATGGCGGTCACGGCGCCCTTGAAGACCTCGCGGCCCTCCATGAGGATGTAGTGCCGACGCTCGGCGACGGTCCGGGCGGTTGCCGGGAAGCGGGACCCGCCGGCCGGCGTCATCAGCATCCGTGAGCGCGTTCCGTCAGAGCCCAGCGAGAACGCGCGGACGCCATGGTCGCCCCGCCGCAGCACGACGGCGCCGGCGCCGTCGCCGAACAGGATGCAGGTGGACCGATCCGCGTAGTCGACGATTCGCGACAGCGTCTCGGCGCCGACCACCAGGGCGTTCTCCGCCGCGCCGGACTCCACGAACTGAGCGGCCGTGGCCATCGCGTACACGAACCCGGCACAGCCGGCGATCACGTCCATGGCCGCGCAGCGGTTCATTCCCAGTTCGAGCTGCAGGATGCACGAGGCCGACGGCAGCGGGTGGTCCGGCGAGGCGGTCGCCACCACCAGCAGGTCGACGTCGGAGGGGTCCAGCCCGGCCACGGCCAGGGCTCGCTCGGCGGCCATCCTGCCCAGCGAGCCGGTCGATTCGGCCGGCCCGGCGATCCGACGCTCCTTGATGCCGGTGCGCTCGGTGATCCACTGGTCGTTGGTGTCGACCAGTTGCTCCAGGTCCGCGTTGGTGAGGACGTACGGGGGCACGGCGGTCCCCAGTCCTACGATCTCGGCGGCCACTACAGCTCCTTTCCTGTCCGGACCATCGTGTGGGCCCTCTTCGACGGTTCCGGTTCCCTTCAGTTCTCGATGTCTCGCAACGCCGACATTGCCTCCATCACGAAAGCTCCCGATGTCGCTAGAACGGTCGCAGGCTGAGCAGGATCTGGCCGGGTGTGACCAGTTCGCCCTCCCAGGCCAGATGCGCCATGACCTGGCCGCGGAAGGCGCTTCGGACCGGGATGCTCGCGGCTCCGTTGCGCACCTCGCCCAGCACGTCGCCGGGCTCCACGTACGGCCCGTCGTCGGTGAACCGCGAAAGTGCCGCCGGGTAGAAGCGCCCGTGACTCGGCGAGACCGCGAAGCGCTCCGGGAGCACGACCACCTCCCCCTGGTCGGCGCCGTCGCCCGATGTCCCGTCGCCCCGCTCGCGCAGCGCCTCGACGACCTCGGCTACGCCCTTGGCGTCACCCGCCGAGAGCACGCGGACCCCCTGCACCGTGCGCTTGATCAGCCCGGACAGCACGGTGCCCGGGCCGACCTCGATGAAAGTGTCGACGCCCAGATCAGCCAGTCTCCGCACGGATTCCGTCCAGCGCACCGGGCCGGTGAGCTGGCGTGCCAGCAGTTCGCGCAGGTCCTCCGCACTGGTGACCGGCTCGGCGGTGGCGTTGGAGACCACCGGGATGGCCGGGTCCCGGAGCGGTGCGGCCGACAGGAACGACCGGAAGATGTCGGCGGCGGGCGCCATCAGCGGCGAGTGGAAGGCGCCGCCGACGCTCAGCGGTACCACCCGCTTGGCGCCCAGCTCCTTGGCGGCCGACGGGAGCCGCTCGAGCGCGGGCCACTCGCCAGAGACCACCACGTTGCCAGGGGCGTTGTCATTGGCGATCGCCAGGACGTCCCCGTCGCGTGCGGCGGCGACGGCCATCTCGACGCCCTCGACCGAGAGCCCGAGCACCGAGCTCATCGACCCCGGCCGGGCGTCCGCGGCTCGCTGCATGGCCTCGGCTCGGCGGGCGACCAGCGTGAGGCCGGCTTCGAAGGACAGCGCACGCGCGGCCACCAGAGCCGAAAGCTCCCCCAGGGAATGCCCGGCGACGAATGCCGGGCGGATCCCCGCGTTTCGCAGCGCCCGCAGGGCGGCCACCGAGACCGCGAAGATCGCCGGCTGAGCGATGTATGTTTGGCGAAGCTCGTCGGGAGAGGCGCTCTCGAGCATCTTGGTCAGGTCCCAACCGAGACACGTGCTGGCCCAGCCATAGAGGTCGCCGGAGCTCTCGGACGAGCTGGCCCAGTCCAGGCCCATGCGCGGGGCCTGGCTTCCTTGGCCTGGAAAGACGAAAGCGATACTCATTACTTGCTGGCACCTCGTAGTGGCTATTACCCACGCACCGCGAGAACCAACGTCGACGTCGACATCGACGTCAGCGTCGGCCCGGCGGCCGTGGGAAGCGCTGCTCGGTGGATCGGAAACGTGCGGTCTAGACCGCGCCGCGCCGCGTTAGGTTACAGGTCCGGCGGTTCCCGGACGGCTCGGGCCGGCGGGCGGGCTTCGCCGCCTCGGCCGGTGGAGCTGAGTCGTCCGGTTTCCGAGCGAGAGCTTACGCGGCCGAGTGGATCCGTGAAGCCTTCTATCCACAGCAGGTCAGCGACCATCTGCCCAGATCGCTGGCTTGGGGCCAGTCGCCGCTTGTGCCGTAACGATTTCAGAAGGCCGCCGAACCCCTGACTTGCCTGGACGTCCGCTCCGCGGTCGAACGGCACCCGGTGAGACGGCACGCGGAGTTATCCACATTCTTGCCCGACTGCCTTCCTCCGCGGTCACTGCCGGCTCATTCTTGCGTGGCCGGTTCGCGCTGATTCGAGCCGGCCTCCCAGGGCGCGGGTCACCCCCATGACCTGTCATGCCCTTGACCCCTTGATCGGAGGAGGACTGTGGTTGTGGACATCGCTCGTGATCTCTGGCCCCTGGTCGTGATCGCGCACGAGGACCCTGGGACGGCGGACTCGCTGCGCCATGCGATCGAGACGTTCGCCGGCTGGCGCACGGTCCTGGCCGAGCCGGACCCGGCCAGCCTCGGGGCGGCACTGGCCAGCGGCCCCGCCGCTGCACTGGTCAGTTGCGGCCTCCTCGGGCAGGTCCCGTCGACTTCCCGGGTGCCGCTGCTGGCCATCGGTGACGACAGCCGTCCCGCGGATCTGCGGGCCGCGCTCGCGGTTGGCGCTCGTGGCCTGCTCACATGGCCCGACGGAGCCGCCGACCTGCCCGGTGAGCTGGCACGGGTCGCCACCGTCACCCGGCCGAGACACGTCGAGGCGCCGACCTTGCTGATCGCGATACGCGGCGTCCACGGTGGGGCGGGCGCCACAACGCTGGCGGCCCATCTCGCCAGCGCCTGGTCCCGCTGGGGACCCGCGCCCGTGCTGCTCGCCGACCTGTCGGGGGGCCTTGCCTTCCGCCTGGACCTCGCGCCGGGCGTCCGCACCTGGTCGTCGCTGGCGCCGACAGCGGCCGCTCTGGACGGGCTGACGTTGTCCCAGGCGCTGAACGAGCCGATGCCGGGCCTTTCGGTCCTGCCGCTCATCGGTCTGGCGGACGGGTTTCCCGAGCCGTTGCCGGACCCATGGGTGGTGGACGCTGTCGTCGAAGCCGCACGCTCGACCTACCGGCTGGTCGTGATCGACCTGCCGGCCAAGGGCGGCGCCGAGGTCGACACGGTGATGGCCCGCGCGGACGTGCTGCTGGCCGTCGGCCGTTCCGAGACGGCTGCGGTTCGCGCACTGCAGTCCGAGCTGGATGCCTGGGTGGCCTTGGGCCATGACCGTCACTCGGGCGGCGCCGTGGTCACAGGCGCTCAGGCTCGCGCCCCGCTGGCGTCGCGGGACGTCCGCTCCGCGCTGGAGGAGCGCCTCTGGGCGCTCGTCCCAGCCGCGCCAGCCGAACTGGCGGCCGCGGCGGAGGACGGGATGGTCCTGCTTGACCGCCAGGATCTGCCCGCCGTCCAGGCCATGGTGACCTT
>WNFX01003323.1_pt1 | contig 20651 bp, 21 predicted proteins | sample 5400111 | NCBI WGS metagenome assembly WNFX01 (sample SAMN13153363, study PRJNA577476) | soil metagenome | isolation source: 40 cm soil or saprolite under grassland replicate 1 | place: USA:California | collected 2016-06-15 | reverse complement strand
CTTTCAGGGGTAGGTATTTTGAAAGAGCTCCGAAGTTGAGATTAGAATTTGGTTGTCATACTAAATTCGAATCAACATCGGAGCGAAAATATTTATACCATAAGTGGATTGGAAGCATGGAAACAAACGGTTGCAAAACATATGCCACATCTCAGTGCTCCTCAAATGAGTGTATTGGCACTCTGGAGTTTTGGGATGGTCATCTCACACTCGTGTGGCCTGACCTCAGTATCAAGCAGTCTCGCGCTACTGCTGGGGGCAAGGGAAAATAGTGTTCGACAACGCATCCGCGAGTGGTATTACGCCAAAGACGATAAACGTGGCATTGGGCGCTGCGAGATATTGGTGAGCGATAGTTTTGTGCCATTACTTCAATGGATATTATCCTGGTGGCCTGCCAATGAAAAGCGTTTAGCTTTAGCGATGGATGCCACCCATCTGGGGAGCGTTTTGGTTGTCTTGGTGATCAGCGTTGTATATCGAGGCTGTGCAATTCCCATTGCCTGGCGGGTTTTGCCCGCCGGCCAAAAAGGCTCCTGGAAAGAGATTTGGTTGGATCTGTTTTCTCATTTTCAGGGAGTGATTCCACAAGATTGGCTGGTGATTGTCATGGCAGATCGTGGTTTATATGCACATTGGCTGCTGGAAGCCATCCAAAAGTGTCACTGGCATCCGTTTTTGCGCATCAACGGGAGAATTTTCTTTCGCCCCAAAGATGGCAGTGAATTTCGAGCTTTAGAATTAGCGTTTCATCAACCGGGATGTACGTGGGCTGGAGAGGTGACTTGTTTCAAGACCCACCCGATTGAAATTACACTTTTAGTTCGCTGGGAAGAAGGCTATGAAGAACCTTGGCTCATCCTAACCGACTTGCCCAGCGAACACGCCACACCCTGCTGGTATGGACTTCGTTCCTGGATCGAGTGTGGCTTCAAACACATCAAAAGCGCGGGGTGGCAGTGGCAATCCACTCGGATGGTGGACCCTGAAAGAGCAACTCGTTTTTGGTTGGTGATTGCAGTTGCAACCTTGTGGATTCTGAGCGTTAAAATCATCTGTCCGTTTACTTTCTTGTTTTCAGCGCGGCTGGATGATCATCCTAACCGCTCTCATCGCCCAAAGACCATTCCCTCTGGGACGATTCGTTCCTGAACCTTGGCCTACTTGAAATACCTACCCCTGAAAGACCTAGCCTCCCCCAAATACGCAAGAAAACAAAATAATTATCTGAATAATTTATGGCGTATTTGGGGGAGGTGTCCCGCTCGCGGGACGGTGGGGGCCGGGGTTGGGGAACTTTTGAAGAATAGCCATCGTCCTTCGGGTGAAATCATCGTACATTCACGAAGGAGAAAAAAATGAAACGCACCCTGTTTATCATCCTGGCTGTAGTGGCCGTATTCCTCGTTATTGGTTTTTCTTTCTCGATCATGGCGACGCAAAGAAGTGAACGTCTTTTTAATCCCATTGGCGCGCCATCTTTTGGCTTTGGCGGCGGTGGCGCACCTGCAGAACAACCCGCGGCAACTCAAGCACCTGCCGCGGAGGCACCAGCGCTTGATGCTTATGGTGCTGACGCAAGTAGACAAGCAGTTGCTAACAGTTCTGGAGTGACTACGCAGGAGCGACTCGTCATCGAGAATGCGGACCTTACCATCGTGGTGAAAGACCCAAAGGCGCGTATGAAGGAGATCAGCGATCTCGCCAAAGAATTTAAAGGGTTTGTCGTCTCTTCCAATTTATATCAATCCTATACATCGGCAGGCAAGGAAGTGCCTGAAGCAACCATCGTGATCCGTGTCCCCTCTGAAAGATTGGATGAGGCTCTGGCAAAAATCAAAGCAGGCGCGGTGGATATCCAAAACGAGAACCGATCCGGTCAGGATGTCACCAGTCAGTATGTAGATTTACAAGCTCAACTGAAAGCCAAGCAAGCTGCAGAGAAGAAATTACTTGAGATCATGGATCAAGCGACAAGGGCTGAAGATGTGCTTGCCATCTATTTACAGGTGCAAACGGTTCAAACTGAGATCGAACAATTAAAAGGACAGATCAAGTATTTGGAAGAATCTGCGGCACTTTCTGCAATAAGTGTTCGCCTGATCGCCGAAGAAAGCACCCAGCCGATCGAGGTCGGTCCGTGGAAACCGCAAGGCGCCGCGCGAGACGCCATTCAGAATTTGGTTATTTTCTTCCAAAACTTTGTGGATTTCCTGATTAGCTTTGCACTTTATATCCTACCCGCCTTGGTCCTGATCATCATCCCACTATACATTATCTATCTCGTTGGACGAGCAGTATATCGCAGGGTTCGCAGGTCGAGAGTCCAAGTTGAACAGACGGAAGAAGTGAAGAAGTAATTTTGTTAGCCCCCTCACCCCAGCCCCTCTCCCAAAATAGGAGAGGGGTATTTTTGAAGGTTATAATTTTCTCTATGGATAAACTCGCTCACGACGCGCAAACATTGTTCAACGTTCATCTCACCGGGCGACAAATAATATCGTTAATTACCTACGAAAAAGAATTGCTTGAATGGAATCAAAAGTTCAATCTCACAGCTATCCGTGACTCAGAATCTATACGTACGAAACATTTCCTTGATTCATTTTCCTGTGTCCTAGCATGGAAGGCTTCACCGCCAAATCGTCTCATTGATGTAGGTACAGGCGCGGGGTTTCCCGGTATTCCCCTCAAGATCCTTTACCCGAATTTGAAATTGACCTTGGTCGAATCGGTTGGCAAGAAAGCCATGTTCTGCCAGCACATCGTCCGCATATTGGGGTTGGAGCATGTAGATGTCATTCAATCCCGCGCCGAGGATTTGGGGCAAAACCCGGAACACCGCGAAAAATATGAGTGGGCAGTTGCCCGCGCTGTAGCGAATCTCAATGTGCTGAGCGAATATTTAATTCCATTGGTCAAGGTCGGTGGGATGATACTCGCGCAAAAAGGCGAAAGCGGACCCGCCGAAGCGCAATCTGCTGAAGAGGCGATGAAGTTACTGGGGGGAAAATTGAAACAGTTGATCTCTGTCAATTTGCCGGGGGTAGCAGATGATCGTTATCTTGTCGTTGTGGAAAAAGTCGCGGCGACGCCCCCCAAATATCCGCGCAAGCCGGGTATCCCGATGAAACAGCCGCTGTAAATCAGTTGTCCGTGTTCAGTTATTATTAGTTCAAACAAGAGAGATTGACCACTAAAACTGGCTAGCAACTCTCATCTATGGTGGCGATCTTATTCCTGTCTATAATCTTTCAAGATTTCCAAGATCTTTTCTTTCAGTGGCGGTAAATCTTCCTTCGCGGTCAACCATACCTTTTCTAGGTCAACACCAAAATAATCATGGATGGGTTTATCACGCATCCCTGCAATATCGTCCCAAGGAACTTCGGGATAAGTCTTTCGCAAATCTTTTAAAACGTGTCGCACGGCTTCGCCAATGATCTCAATTTGTCGGATTGCTCCATCTTGAAGCAACTTGGTAGCTTTGAAATTTGTCTCATTGACCTCACGCAGATATTCTTCGATAGTCATAATGGAATCCAGAATATGTCGAAGATAAATACTATCATCCTTTTTCATATATCACCCGCATCTCTTTCAAAATCCGCTCGCGCAAATAAGGACTAATAGCGGCTTCAGTCAGCAAATCTACTTTGCGGTTCAGTGCCTTGGAAAGCTCACGTTCCAAGCGCACGACCGCCAGCAAGCTTTTTCGCTCAGAGAAACGGACGATCAGATCAATGTCACTTTTCTTCTTCGATTCCCCGCGCGCCATCGAGCCAAAGACTCCTATCATTGAAACATCGTTCTGGCGACAAATATCAATTAGACGAGCAATGTTAAAAGGATATGCGGTCATGACGTTATTTTACACGAGAAACCAATCTCACTTCTTGGAGAAGATCAACAATTCGCTTCATCGACTATAGTAATCTTATCTTCCTTGTTGGGAATAATACATAGGAATTCAAACGGTCCCCCGCCAATGTTTTGATAAGAATGGATCGCGCCTTCGGGGATAAAAACGACATCACCTGTTTTGACATAATATGTCTCTTCACCAATTGTGATCGTTGCTTCCCCACATAAGACATACTGCTCATGCTCAACTGTATTCGTATGACGCGGCATTCCACCTCCCTTTTGCATAGAAAATTTTCGCAATGCAAAGTTGGGACCTTCCTGCGAGGAAATCAGGACTTGGATGGTTGTGTCCTTCCCCGCAGCAACATTTTTCGCTTCAACATCATTTGAATTTTTGACAGGCATAATTAATCTCCTTCATGTCATTGCGAGGACGCTTCGCGGCTTTCCCGACGACACCTGCACTCCCTGGCACCGCCATTGCGACACTTGCACCGCACTGCGTTTGGTGCAGTGCAGGTGAGCATCTCCGAAGCGTAGCTGAGTGGGAGGGCAGGTGTGCGTGCGGTGCAAGTGTACAGTCTCGAAAAACACTCGACCTACTAAACCAGCAGCTCCTCGCAATGACGAATAAACTTATGGTATCACCGTATTTGTTGGCCAAGGTGTATATGTCGGCGCGATAGGCAATGGCAAGCTAGGAAGAATCGTCATGGTGGGAAGCTGAGTAACTGTGGACAGAGGAGTCAGGGTCCGGGTCGGAGTTGTAGTAAGGGTTGGAGTGAGAGTCAAGTCTGCGGTGCGCCTCAGCAATCCTAAGGCTAGGACTGCGCCGATCGCGATAACAAAGAAAATACCCACGACACTCCCAATGATCCATGGAAGCCAATCCACGTTCTTCTTGACAGCCAACTTAAAATCTGAGGGCACCGAGATCAAAATGACCGTTGTGTTATCGTGACCGCCTCGTGAATTCGCGAGTTCGATCAGTGCACGCGAGGCTTCTTTCAAATTGGGTTTCGAGCGGACCATCTCAAGGATTTCATCGTTCCAGACAAGATCAGTCAAGCCATCGCTGCATAACAGCAAAGCATCATTGGGTAGAAGTTGAAAACCCTGATTGTCTTCAGCATGCTGATCACCCTCATCACTGAATAATTTCAAGCGGAAATCAGGTTCAGGCGGAACAGGCGAACCAAGATAACGGCGGATAACATGTACATTCGGATGCTCGCGCGCTTTCTCGGGTGTGAGAACACCTCTGTCAATCGCCTCCTGCACCCACGTATGGTCAACGGTGAGTTGCTGAATGCGCCCGCCACGCATAAGATAAATGCGTGAGTCCCCCACATACACGGTATGAAGTTTATCGCCGACAATCCATGCAGCCGCACATGTCGCGCCCATGCCTTTCAAATTTTTGTTTGACTCGGAATGGGCTGCGATAGCATCACTGGCTTCATTTACTGCGACTTCGATGGTGCGCCTGATATGTCGCCCGTCACTTTTAGCAATGGCCTGCATCATGTGATTAACCGCCAGTTCTGCTGCTACCTCACCAGCGCGGTGTCCACCAATACCATCTGCCAGCACAGCGAATAGTACAGGCATCTTATCGGTCTTATCCAAGATGAATGAAGCTACGGCATAGCGATCTTCATTGTTTTTGCCCGTCATACCAGGATGCGTTTGGGCATCTACGTTCAAGTGGGCGTGCACAGTACGTATCATGAGGCAGATTTCTTTGAAATGACTTTCGGTTCAAACTCAGCCGGAGGCCGGTTTAGATCAAAGCGGTACATCAATTGCCCAAAGTGGATTCTGTCTCCATGTGCCAAGCGCTGACCTTCGCGCGTGATAGGCTCATAATTCACCCATGTACCTGCAACTGAACCATGATCATAAATCATAAAGCCACCATCGGCCGTCTGTTTGATGCGGGCATGCAGAGGCGAAATGGATGGGTCATCCAAAACATATTTGCATTGTACTGGATCCGTGCCAAACGTCATATCTTTTTCCAGCACAGGGATTGGCAAAGAGCTGGCTGGCTCACTGCCGTTAGTCAAACGCCGAAGATAAGCTGGTGCCTCAGGCACGCGGGATGCTTTGTGCGTAGCACGCAACCAGCCGGCTCGACGCGGCACTGTCTTCGACTTTTTTATAGGAGAGGTAGGTGGCTCGGTCAGTGCCGCAACAGGTTGCGTTAGGGGGTCTTCAAAACGCTTACGCTTCTCACGGCGCTTTTTAAATAACTCTCCTCCTGACCTTCCTACTAAAAGGATTACCAACAATGCGATTCCCGCCAGACTAATTGCTCCAAGGACCAAATACGATCGATAACGCGCTAGCAAAGCTTGTAAACCTCTAGGAGGTTGTATGACTGTCAGCGTAATTGGAATGCCTATACTGGATTTTTTCAGACCAAGCCCATCCTCGGCTTCTACGATGATCTGATGCTGACCGTTTTTCTCATAAGGGGTAAGCTTCCATACAAAAGTTCCAAATGGCTCAGAAGTGTTCTCATCAACAACTTGCCCATCGACATACAGTGTGGTACGTTTTAAATCGCGAGGATGACCATCAGGAAATTCAACGATGATTTCTATATTTTGTTGCTCTGGAAGTAATGTCTCTGTATTATATGGATCGTCCACAGGTGGCTGACGTTTGATCTGCAAGGGCGGCGAGACGAAGATCGGATTGGGTGGCTGGATATCCACGTTGAAAGTTTGGTCCTGCGCATGGATAGTCTCTTGAGAGGACTTTATGTCAACGCCAAATGTATGATCACCCGCCGTTGCGAGAGAGGAGGTATATGTCAATGTATAGATATGAAGCAGAGGCGTGAGATCTATACTTAAATCAGGGAAAATTTCTTTGCCTGAAAATGTAAAGAATGACCCATTTGTTTGCAAGGCAAGCGATTTAAACGCGTTTGCGCTGGCTGTGACAAAATATGATTCTGCATCCACAAACCAAACAAAGACTCGTACCTTTGAATCGATTGCACTTTGGATCAGTGGTGCGATAGTGTTGTCAATATTGGGATCATCCATGTGGGGTGTGATGAAGAGAATAGCGCGCTGCATGCCGGGCTGTGGCGTTGTTGCAGTGACTGTATCTAGCGCGATGGAAAAAGTTTGCAGGTTGGGAGTTGTATTGCGAAAATCGGGCTTGAACGAATCTAGACTAATAAACCAGTCTTTTGTATCTGCATGAGTGATGAGTGAACCAGATAACGAGACCAAACTCAAATCATCCTTGGAATCAGAGGGTTGCGAATTCACCCATTGACTCAACGCTCCAACTACCCTTGTGAAACGTGGGACGGCATCAGCATCCCGCACTGCCAGACCAGGTCCCGGATTGACCGCGACCACAAGCTGTACAGGTATATCTGATTCAGTAAGCGTGTCTATAGAACGAGGCTGGCTGTCTTCGTATGCCGTCAAATCAGCAGATTTGAGTCCATCCATGAACCTGCCGTTAGCGTCATAGACATCTACGATCGCTGTAATTTGAGGAAATTTCCCCGTGTCAACGAACGCGATCTCAGCATAAGCGGTCGTTTGGGCGCGCGCGAAGGCCGAGGGAAGTGCAATCAAGCTTACACTGAGAAGGAATGCAAAAAACCTACGCATTCGCCTCGAGTATTACGGGAGCATTATCTTGCGGCTTGGTCAAACGCATATAGGTCAAAGCCCAAACGGTTTGCATGTAAGCGGTCAAGATTCCATTCAAGAGAAGCAGAATTGGGAAATAGGCTGCACAGCACAAAATCGCGATACCAATCAGACCAGTACTATTATTAGCTGCACCAAATATGAACGGGAGAACAGCTACGAGAACTGGAATAGCGAAGATGAAGCCAACAATGCCTGAACCGATGAAGAGGATAAGAGCCAGCAGAATCATCGGACCGACGTTGGCACGTACCACCTCCCAGCCTTTACGCAAGCCATCGCTGATACTTAAGTTTTCGAGCACAATGGCAACATTGGACTGCTCGATCACCACAGTAATTCCCCAAAGAGTAGGAATGAGGATACATAGAAGCGGAAGAATGCAAAGAAAGCCAATTCCTAATGTAAGCGCCCCAAAAAGCACAAACGGTACAAAGACAAGCAGTAAAACGAAGAATAAGATCAACCCAATCAAAACTGAGAGACCTAAAACACGCCAAAAATAAGGCATGCTTCCAGAGAACAATTCACCAAAGATCAATCGCTCTGTGCCCTGTTCAGCTTGCATCGTACCTCTGATCAAGCCTATTCTGCCGATCGTTCCGAGGAACAGACTCAGTACAATCAGCAAGAGGATCAAAAGGACAAATATGACAATGATCCAGGGATGGTCACTCACCCATTGACCGATCTGCTCAAAGACGCGTTGGAGCTGAGGAAAACGCTGATTACCACCCGGTCCAGCTCCACCCCCACCACCTCCGCCCCCGCCTCCACCACCGCGCGCGCATCCTGCAAAAATACCGAAAATCCATAGAACTTTATGTTTCCAAATGATTTGCCATGCCCGCGAGAGAACTTCCCCAAAGTTGAAATTCATCGTGACTCCTTTATGATGTGGCTTCCACGTTTCCTGAAAGCGGTTGTGATGGTGTGGTTGAGCGCGTCAAGCGCAGATAAATCAGTATCCAAACAGACTGCAAAAAGGTTACTAAGACACCCTGAAAGACCGCGTAGAAAGGTAAAATGGCAAGCATCCACAAAATCAGATTACGAGAGAGTCTTTCGAATGACTGAATATCAGGTTCTGACCCAAACATGGGAATCATCGTCAGGATGAAGATGATCAGAATGGCAACAATCGCTCCCAAATAGTTGATGAGGCTCATGAGAGTCATCACACCAGGATTCTTGATTATCAGTTCCCAGGCGCGCTGCAGGGCGCTGGACACTCCCAGGTTATCGACCAAAACTGCCGATACTGCTTGCTCCATCAGTGCGTATACCAGGATTGCCCCAAGGATGAGAAGTATGAACAATGGAAAAGCACATAGGAGACCAATCCCCAACGTGAGGACGCTGAAGAAAATAACAAAGGCTATCAGGGTCAGCATTGCAAGAAACATACCCACCCAAACAAGTAGAACGATGCCCAGAATTCGCCAAAAATAGGGAAGCACGCCGCGGAGCAACTGGCCAAAATTTACGTTTTCGCTTCCCTGCTCCAATTGGAAGGTGCCTAATGAAGGAACACATATCCCTATCACAAAGAGGGGTATGGATAGGACCGTCAACAAGATACCGGACACATTTGCCAGCATAATGGACGGTAACTGTCTGTTCACTTCAGAAGGAACAGCGAATGAAGGGAAAGCTGGATTAAGTGTCAAGCTAATCGGCACCAAAAGAAGACTAACCAGACTCATCACGATTCCTGCAAACCACAAGTTTTTGTATCTCCAGGTGATCTGTCTGGCACGCGTCAGAACTTCCCCAAAATCGAATTTCATGGTGACTCCTTTACGCTTTCCGGGAACCGGCAAGCGTCTTCAGTTTGGTAGTCAACATTCTTCTCTACTCCCATTCAATGGTCGCGGGTGGCTTGCTGGTAATATCATACACCACCCGATTTATTCCGTCTACTTCATTGACAATGCGGTTTGATACTCTCGCCAGCAAGTCATGAGGCAAGCGCGCCCAATCGGCGGTCATAAAATCCTCTGTGGTCACGGCACGGATCGCTGCCGCTTCTTGATAGGTCCGCTGGTCGCCCATCACGCCAACCGAACGTACAGGCAGTAAAACCACGAACGCTTGCGACACATGGGTTCGTTCCACGGTCAAACCACTGGACGAACCAGATAATCGCTTACTCAAAAAACCCGCTTTGGATAATTCCTCGATCAGGATTGCATCCGCCGCCCGCAAACAAGATACACGCTCGCGCGTCACTTCCCCGAGACAGCGCACGGTCAAACCCGGACCCGGGAACGGTTGCCGCCAAACCAGCGACTCTGGCAGCCCGAGCGCTTCGCCCACCGCGCGCACCTCATCCTTAAACAAATATCGTAACGGCTCCACCAACTCGAATTGGATATCCTCGGGCAGCCCACCGACGTTATGATGTGTCTTGATCCTCTGCGCCTTGTTACGATCTGGTGCAGACGACTCAACCACATCAGGATAAATTGTTCCTTGCACGAGAAACTTGGGCTGGCCCAATTGCTTGGCCTGCCCTTCAAATACACGGATAAATTTCTCGCCAACGATTTTTCTTTTTTCTTCAGGTTCAGTCACTCCCTTGAGCGCGGCAAAAAAATCATCAGAAGCCTCAATCGTTAGTAGCTCAGCACCTAGATACTTCCGAAAAGCCGAAGCGACTTGTTCGCCCTCATTTTTCCGTAATAGACCTGTATCCACAAACACCGCGACAAGTTGATCACCGATGGCTTTGTGGACAAGCGCCGCCGCAACTGATGAATCCACGCCGCCACTTACCGCCGCGAGCACGCGTTCATCTCTTACTTGTTTTTGAATCCGCGCGATAGAGTCTTCAATGATGGAGGCTGGGGTCCAATTTGGCTTGACGCTACAAATATCCACCACGAAATGTTTGAGTAGCTTCTCCCCGTTCGGTGTGTGATGTACTTCTGGATGGAATTGCACACCGAAATACTTGCGCTTCATATCGCCCATTGCCGCGAAGGGACTGTTGCCACTTCCTGCGAGGGCAACGAAACCTTCGGGAAGTTTTGTAATGCGGTCACCATGAGACATCCAGACCGTTGAGAGACTGGAGATTAGAGAATTGGGGATTAAGGGTTCGATCTCTGCAAAACCATACTCACGTTGCGCAGATGGGTCAACCTGCCCGCCGAGCGCATACGTCAAGGCTTGCATTCCATAACATATTCCTAAAATCGGTAGACCTGTTTTGAAGATAAAGTCTTGCACATAAGGCGCGTCCACTTCATATACAGATTTGGGTCCCCCTGAAAGGATGAATCCTTTGGGCTGGATCGCAAGGATTTGCTCCATCGGCGCGTCCCAGGGAAACAACTCGCAATAGACCTGTGCCTCGCGTACTCGCCGCGCAATGATCTGAGCATATTGAGAACCAAAATCGAGAATAACTATTGAGTCCATGTTTGTTAAATTGTTTGAGTGTTCAACCGTTCATGTTGGTTCCTCAAACACAATTTGATCGTCCTCCATTGAAGTAATGCATGCCAACGACTCGATTGGTATACCCAATGTTTTCAAGGCTTCGCGTCCACCTTCGAAGGTTTTCTCGATCAGCGCGCCGATACCGACGATCTTCGAACCAGCTGCCTCTGCCAGCCGCGCCAATCCCAAAATCGTCTGTCCACTGGCAAGGAAGTCGTCAATGATTAGCACCTTCTCTCCATTCGCCAGATATTCAGGCGAAACAATCAGCTCTACCATGCGTCCCTTTGTGTGAGATGGAGCAAGAGTCAAGTAAACCTGATCAGGCATTGTGATCGGTTTGTTCTTGCGCGCGTATACAACCGGCAAACCTAGATGGATCGCAGTTGTCACGGCGGGGGCAATGCCTGAGATTTCGGCAGTCAGCACTTTGGTCGCGCCGAGATTGGCGAAACGCCGCGCAAATTCCCTGCCACAGGCATCCATCAAAAGAGGGTCCACTTGATGATTGACAAAGCTGTCTACTTTCAAAATCCCGCCCCCCAAATTTTTCCCATCCCGAAGAATCCGTTCTTTCAGCTCTTTCACGTGCGCCTCCATGACCAGACAAATTTCTCGCATTGTACCATGCAGCCCATTTCCAATTCGTCTCGTAAAATCAGGGAAAAGCATGTGTTAGAATCCTTCTTCGTGGCTGAAAAACCCCTGCTTATATTGGCATCCAACTCACCCCGTCGGCGCCAACTGCTGGCTCTCACTGGTTGGAAATTCAACGTCCTAGCTGCCGATGTGGATGAGAGCCAATACCTGAACGAATCACCCACCGATTACGTCTTAAGACTGGCTGAAACAAAAGCACGCGCGATTCAAGCTGACGCGGATCAAATTATCCTCGCAGCGGATACCACAGTAGTAGATGGATCGAATATTTTGGGCAAACCAACAGATGACGTGGATGCCATCGCGATGCTCAAACGCTTACGCGGACATACGCATCAAGTCTACACTGGAATTGCTCTGCTTCGTTTGAGTGATGAACTCCTCCTCAAAGACCTCTGCGTCACAAATGTGGTCATGCGTGATTACTCGGACGAAGAAATCTTTGCTTATGTGCAGACAGGCGATCCGCTCGATAAAGCTGGCGCATATGCCATTCAACATCCGCAATTTCAACCTGTTGTCTCTCTAAACGGATGCTATGCCAGCGTGATGGGATTACCAGTGTGTCACGTCATTCTCTTGATGAGAAAGATGGACATCCAGCCCAATACAGAATTTTTTCTAAGTTGTGAAACACTTTTGGAATATGAGTGCCCAGTTTCAAACTCGATCTTGAATGGTGAAAGGTAGCAACCCGCCATGTCGGACTACCCCCATCGGGGCGCTTCGCAGCAAGCCCGACCTACGTTATAACGAGTTGAAAGGCAAAGCATGAAATTTCTTCGTTGGTTAAACATCGTTGTCATTCTCGCTTTTCTGAGCGCTTGTAGCTCCACCGGATTCGGTGGTCCAATCTTTCCTACAGATACGTCGCTGCCACCACCACCTGTGACTATTATCCCCGCGCCAGACGCGGGTGCGGCAGTCAGTGCCTATCTCGACGCGTTCAAAGCTGACGACTACAACACAATGTATTCATTGCTTAGCAAGGTCAGCCAGGATTCCATCACACTCGAAGATTTTGCCAAACGTAACAAAGACGCACTAGATGAAATGAGCGCAGGCTCTTTTGATTATGAAGTGCTTTCCTCTCTTATCAACGTCTACTCCTCAGAGGTTTCTTATCGTGTCACTTATCACACCGCGCTGATCGGAGATATACAACGTGACATGGTTGCGCATTTCACACTTGAAAGCGATCAATGGAAACTTCAATGGGAAGATGGCCTTATCCTTCCAGAATTAGCCGGTGGCAACGTCTTGCGCATGGATTACAGCACCCCCTCGCGTGGCAACATTTATGATCATGATGGAAATACGATCGCCGCGCAGTCTGATGCATATGCCTTTTATGTGATTCCTGGCAGTGTCACTGATAAAAGTTTAGGACCATTGCTGTCAGAAGTCTGGCAATTATGCGGCATCAGCCAAGAAGGGTTAGCTGAGCAAATTGCAAACACGCCCGCCCAATTTCCCATTCCACTCTGTGAAGCCTCCGAGCAAGAATCCGAACGGATTCGGTCTGTTTCTCCAAGTGGCTTGGAATGGACTCCCTACAACTCACGTTTTTATTTTGAACAAGGTGTTGGCTCCAATATTATTGGATACACTTCGCCGATTGGGGCAGAGCAGGTTGATGAATATCGTCGACGTGGTTATGCCATTGACGAACGCGTCGGTGCAGCAGGGATTGAAAAATGGGCAGAGAGTTATCTAGCTGGAAAACATGGCGGCACATTATATGTGGTCAAGCCCTCTACAGGCGAAATCGTGACCAAAGTGGGTGAGAGCCAGGCTACCCCTGCTGACTCCGTTTATTTGACAATAGATCGCAACCTGCAATATTACACAGAGCAAGCCATCAAAGGATTCACTGGCGCAGCCGTTGTGCTTGAACGCGATACAGGTCGCGTGCTAGCGATGGCCTCCTCGCCAAGTTTTGATTCGAACTTGTTTCAGCCAAATAACCCCAATAATTCATTGCTTGGTGATATTCTTAACAGTACCAGTCAGCCACTACTCAACCGCGCCGCGCAGGGGCAATATCCACTTGGCTCAGTGTTCAAGCTCATTACTATGTCGGCCGGCATGGAGAGCGGATTGTATGTCCCTGAGACAACATTTGACTGTCAGTACGAGTGGACAAAACTATCCGATCAAGTACGTCATGATTGGACCTGGCAGCACTGTCAGGATAGATTAGCGCGAGGACTGGAATGTAACACACCGGATAGTACTCCCTCCGGGCTTTTAACGCTGCCAGAAGGCTTAATGCGTTCTTGCAATCCGTTCTTCTGGGATATCGGATACACCTTATTCCAAAACAATCGCCCGAATGATATTGCAAATATGGCGCGCGCTTTTGGCTTGGGCCAGAAAACCGGAATCGAACAAATCGAAGAAGCCTCTGGGCGAATCGTTGACCCACCTACCGCGATTGATGTGGTGAATCAAGCCATCGGGCAGGGAGAAGTGCAGGTCACACCATTGCAAGTTGCCAGATTTATTGCTGCACTTGGAAACGGCGGCACACTATATCGCCCACAACTAGTGGAAAAGATCGTGCCTGTTGAAGGTGACCCGATCACCGTCTTTAAGCCTGAAGCGATGGGCACATTGCCGGTTCGACCGGAACGGTTGGAAGTCATCAAACAAGCGATGATCAGCGTGGTAGCAGATCCGCGCGGCACAGCTCACTTCCGCTTGCGAGGATTACGTATACCGGTGGCTGGTAAGACGGGTACAGCCGAATCGGGTTCAGGCTTGCCTCATGCCTGGTTCGCGGGCTATACCCTGGCAAGCGAAAGCACTGGCCTGCCAGATATCGCAATTGCTGTTATTCTTGAAAATCAGGGTGAAGGTTCCGACTGGGCTGCACCCGTTTTTCAACGTATTGTTGAAACCTACTACTACGGGTCGCCACAAACGATCTATTGGTTCGAGTCCAACTTTGGCGTGACTGAAACACCGACTCCACTCGGCGGTATCCCAACCGAAACGCCGAAGCCATAGTATGCTTTTACTACCTCTATGCTCAGCGCCGTCCCACAGGGATGCTCCGCAAGGGACGGCGCTGGATTTTCAAAAAGTATCGCCGCCGAGACGGCGGCTAGAGCAGGGATAATATTTTAGTGAACGAAGCAACATTACAAGGTCTGATTATTAAGGCCCAGTCTGGTTTTTTTACAGTCGAAACTAAACAGGGCTTTATCATTTGTCAATTGCGTGGCAAGTTGAAACAGGGCAAAGCAATAGGTGATATCGCGGCAATTGGAGATAAAGTCCGGGTCACAGTTTTAGCGGATGGAAGTGGAGCGATCGAAGAGGTCGAAAAGCGAAAGCGCGCCATTGTACGGCTGGACCCGAGACCTCAGGGTGATTATCAACAAGTGCTGTTGGCAAATCTAGATCAGGCGGTCTTTGTCTTTGCGTGCGCGCATCCGAATCCAAAACTAAGAATGTTGGACCGTTTTCTGGTCATCGCGGAAAAGCAAAATATACCGGCTGTCATCATTGCAAATAAGATTGATCTTGTGGAGGATGCAAGAAAGATTTTCGGTTTGTATGAAACAATCAATTATCGTGTGCTTTACACTTCAACAAAAACCGGCGCAGGGATTGAAGAATTGAAATCAATCCTTGCAGGCAAAATCAGCGCGTTCGCCGGCCCAAGCGGTGCAGGCAAATCCAGTCTGCTAAATGCGATGCAGCCTGGTCTTGGGTTGGCGGTAAACGAGATCAGCAAGGCAATGGATAAAGGCAAACATACAACTGTGACACGCCAGTTGTTTCCGCTGGAAGGCGGTGGTTATGTGGCTGACACGCCAGGCTGGAAGTCACTCGCGCTCTGGGATACCGAGCCGGAAGAAATCGACGGATATTTCCCCGAACTGCGCGAGCTGGTGCAACATTGTCAGTTCAATGATTGCACGCACACCCATGAGCCGGGCTGTGCAGTGCGCCGCGCGCTGGATGAAGGTAAAATTCACGCTGAACGGTATGAGTCTTATTTGCGGCTTCGCTCAGGCAAGGACTGAACACTGAATATGATGACTGGCAACTGGAACTTGGTTGGCCACGAATGGGCTGTGGATATGCTAAAGAAGCATGTTGTCAATGGGACGACGCGCCATGCGTATCTTTTCGCGGGACCTCCCGGCTTGGGGCGCCGCACTCTAGCATTGCGATTCGCTCAGGCATTGAACTGCCAAACTCCTGTTGACGTGGGAATCCCTTGCGGTGAGTGCCGCGATTGTAAACAGATAGCGGCTATGCAGCACGCGGACTTGAGTGTAATAGAGCCAACGATTAAGGACCCCAATAATCCTAAAGAATTAATTCCTGCGCCTAATGGTGAGATTCGTATTCAACAAATTCGAGAGTTGCAAAAAACAATAAACCTGAAGCCATATCAATCCCACTATCGAGTACTCATTTTTTTGCGATTCCAACAGGCCTCTGTGGAAGCTTGCAATGCTCTGTTGAAAACGCTCGAAGAAGCGCCCTCTTATGCTGTTTTGATTTTGACCGCCGATAACCCTGAACAATTATTACCGACTATTGTTTCAAGATGTGAAGTATTGAGATTGAGACCGTTGCCTATTGAAGAAGTACAGAGAGAATTAGAGACTAGAGGATTGGAGACTAGTAGGGCAAAGTTGATTGCGCATATTTCCGGTGGAAGGTTTGGATATGCACTACGATTGGTTGGGGATCAGTCCTTGCTGGAGAAACGCGAAGAACGTTTGAATGATCTGCAAAATTTAATCTCCGCCTCGCGCGTGGAAAAGTTTGCCTATGCTGATAAACTCGCACGTGACAAAGAGTCTATGCGGCAGGCAATTCTGATCTGGCTCTCTTATTGGCGTGATGTGATGTTGCGAAGTGCACAAGCGGAAATGCCACTCATCAATGTAGATCGCAATGTTGAAATTGAAGATTTAGCAGGGAAGTTGGATTTATCTATTGCGCGGACCGTAGTGAGCGGTTGTGGAGATGTCTTAGAAAAGATGGAAAGAAACGTGAATTCAAGATTGTTGGCTGAAGTGATGTTACTCGATTTGCCGAAGGTGTAGTATTTGTAGTGACGACTTCCCTGGCACCGCCAGGGCAGGTGTAGTCATCCTTTATTATCATGCCCTACGAATATCGCAAACTGTCTTCAAGAGAACGCCAAGAAATTGTCAACTATCGCCGCATGCATGGATATCCATTGGACGCTCCTCCACATCCATTCCGAGGTGTAGGCTCTTATTTGATTTCGGCAGCGAACTTTGAGCATCGAGTAGTCATGAGTTCACCAAACCGTCGAACCGAATTTGAAACACGCTTGTTGAATTTCAATCAAGGAAATCACAAAAGATTTAATTGCATGGGTAGTTTTACCAAACCATTATCACGTGTTGATAGGCATTCAATCATTGGATGATGTGTCAGCAGCGCTCAAATATTTGCATGGTACAACATCACGAGAATGGAACATTGAAGATAAATTAACAGGAAAGCGCCGTGTCTGGTATAAGTTTGTGGATACTTACATAAGAAATGATTCTCATCTTCAGGTAGCCTTCAACTATATCCATTACAATCCGATGAAGCATGGTTACGTTAGCGATCCATATGAGTGGCCATGGTCGAGTCTACAAATGTATTACAAAGATAGAGGTGAAAACTGGCTTAGTGGACAATGGCAGGCTTACAAGCCACCTGATGATTTTGGAGCAGGTTGGGATGATGACATTAAAGACGACTGAAGTCGTTACTACCATTACTACGAGAAATTAACTCATGTTCGATTGGCTTTACCCGTATGCAGATAAACTTCGATTTCCTGACGAAATCGAATCACAATTTCGTGAAGACTATCATGTCAACACGATCTCGACCATGCGCTTCGCGATGGTCTTGGGGATCGTTTTATATTCTCTGTTCGGGATCCTGGATATTTATGCTGTACCTATTTCCAAAAATATCATCTGGTTCATTCGCTACGCTATAGTCGATCCATTTTTCATTTTCCTCCTTATCACCTCCTACAGTAAGCGATATCAAAAACACGTTCAATGGCTGGTGTGCATCGGTGCTGCTGTGGCGGGCTTGGGGGTCATTGCTGGGATAACGGTCGCGCGCGAGATGGAGCTTGCAAGCAAATTTTATTTTAGCGGCCTGATCCTGGTCTCCTTGTGGGCCTATGGATTATCGCGCCTGCGCTTCTATTACGTAGTCCTGGCGAACCTCATCATTTTAGTTGGGTATGAATATGCTGGAATTATCATCAAAGGACAGTTGGGAACTGAGACTGGCATCGTAATTTTTATCTTGCATAACTTTTTCTTCCTAGGCGCGAATGTGATCGGCATGTTCACAAGTTATCACCTCGAACGATATGCCCGCAGGGATTTCCTTCAAAAATACACCATTCAGGAACAACGCGACCAGGCCGACAAACTTCTCTATAACGTCTTACCTGAAAGAATCGCCGAAAAACTAAAGCACAGTCATGAAACCATTGCAGAGGAATTTAGCTCTGCCAGCGTTCTGTTTGCGGATGTCGTAAACTTCACGCCCATTTCTGCCCGTTTTGCTCCGCATGAAGTTCTAGAGATGCTCAACGAATTGTTTTCTCACTTTGATGAACTCGTAGATAAATACGGCGTAGAAAAAATTCAGGTGGCAGGTGATGCTTATATGGTGGCAGCCGGCGTCCCAACGCCGAGATCCGATCACGCAAGTGTCCTCGCACAACTCGCACTCGATATGCTGGACTATGTCAAAGAGGAGAAATTCCTTGGTGGTAGACATCCGATTGAAATTCGCATCGGATTGAATTCAGGTTCGCTTCTCGCAGGGGTCATCGGTCGTAAAAAATACTACTACACATTATGGGGGGATATGGTCAACGTTGCCAGTCGTATGCAAAGCCATGGAGAAAGTGGCAAAATTCAAATCACTCGTGAGACGTATGAACTAGTCAAAGACGATTTCGAATGCAAGTATATGGGCAAGATCGATGTCAAAGGGAAAGGCAAGATGGAAGTTTGGCATTTGCTCGCGAAAAAAGAAGAAAGGAGTATATCCCATGCCCGAATCGCCGCTCGCAAAAAAAATGAAACTCAAGTCAGGGCTTGAAGCCTCTGTTATCAACGCGCCAAAGAATTATATGGATGAGTTGAGACATGATACTGCAATATCGCCGACTCTCAACGGAAAATTCGATTGGATTCAGACCCTATAAAGCAGGTGAGCAAAAGCAGTCGTTTCGATAAAAGGAGAAAATCATGAGTATCCCCGATCTACCAACTGTTCCTGAAATCAGCGCGCAATCCAAAAGCGGACTTAAATATCACATCATGGGTACGGTCCAGCAGACGTTAGCTGTGGATTTGCAGCCTGGTCAAACAATTTATTCTGACACCGGCGCGATGTCTTGGATGACCGCGACGGTCAACATGAACACCACGTCTGCTGGTGGGTTGGGTGGCATGTTGAAACGCGCAGTCTCCGGCGCAACTGCCTTCATTATTGACTTCGCAGCGAAGAGTGCCCCCGGCCAAGCAGCGTTCAGCACCGATTTCCCAGGCAAAATCCTTCCACTTGAATTGGAGGCGGGACAATCCGTGATTATGCATCGACATGCCTTCTTGTGCGCGGAGAAAAGTGTGAAGCTCGATATCTTCTTCACACGCAGACTTGGAGTCGGAATGTTTGCAGGCGAAGGTTTCATCTTGCAAAAGCTGACTGGCCCCGGCATGGCATTCGCTGAATTGGATGGCGACGCCATTGAATATCATTTGCAACCGAATCAAGTGATGCGCGTCGAGCCGGGACATGTCGCCATGTTCGAAGCTTCGGTCACATTCAACGTTGAGATGATTCAAGGTCTGACCAATATATTCCTCGGTGGCGAGGGCCTCTTCCTCGCGACGCTCAAAGGTCCCGGTCGGATCTGGCTCCATTCTATGACCGAGAGCAAGATGGCACAACGACTGGCACATTTCATGCCATCACAGAAATCAGGGTAAATATATGTGTAGAAGTATTAAACAATTACGAAATGCAGAAGTCCCCGCGACAGAAGAAGAAATCCGCGCGGCGGCATTGCAGTTTGTGAGGAAAGTCAGTGGATATCGCAAGCCGTCGAAGGTTAATGAGGATGTATTTGAGAGGGCGGTGGAGGAAGTGACGGAGGCGACGCAGAAGTTGCTACAAAATATAACCGCTAAAGCAACTATGACTTAATCCGTAAGAGCAATTCACCTGAGATAAAATCCTGAATTGAAAAGTAGATGGCGTTACTATGTGGATTACAGCGGAACGTTGCTATAATTGACCCATTCTACATAGGAACAAACCACATGCCTGCGCCTGAAAATATTCGCCAACTTGTAAGGCGTTTTGAAGAATATCTGGATGCGTATCGTTCAAGCAAGTATAACGAAACGCAGTTGCGGAATGAGTTTTTGAATCCGTTCTTCGAAGCATTAGGCTGGGATGTGCTCAACAAGCAAGGCAACTCCGAAGAATACAAGCATGTCATCCACGAGGATTCGCTTGAAATTGAAGGGGTGAAAAAAGCGCCTGATTACGCGTTCAAGATTGGGAAAGAGCGCAAGTTTTTTGTTGAAGCGAAGAAGCCCTCTGTCAAAATAGAAACCAATCCTGAATTTGCTTTTCAATTGCGGCGTTATGTTTGGTCGGCGAAATTGCCGCTTGGCATTCTGACGGATTTTGAAGAGTTCGCGGTGTATGAATGTCGAAGCAAGCCCACGCCCAATGACAAGGTCAGGACGGGTCGCGTGCTGTTGTTGAATTACAAAGATTACGTGGAAAAGTGGGATGAGATCGCGTCCACCTTTTCGCATGACGCGGTAATGCAGGGAAGGTTCGATGCGTTTGCCAATAGCGCCGCGAAGAAGAAAGGCACCGCCGAAGTGGACGATGTCTTTCTGGAAGAGATCGAGGGCTGGCGCGAGGCGTTGGCGAAAAACCTGG
>WNFX01007031.1_pt1 | contig 20653 bp, 21 predicted proteins | sample 5400111 | NCBI WGS metagenome assembly WNFX01 (sample SAMN13153363, study PRJNA577476) | soil metagenome | isolation source: 40 cm soil or saprolite under grassland replicate 1 | place: USA:California | collected 2016-06-15 | reverse complement strand
GCTCGCGCAACTCCGCCACTGAGCGAGGCTTCGCAGCGAGCAACTTTGCCGCGCGCTGGAAGATGCGCTCGCGCGCTTTTTCAGGATCGAGACGAATGTTCGTCTCATCCGATCCCGATTTGTTGTGTGGTCTTCTATTCCTCGTAGTCGTCTTCTTCTGTGATCTTTGTGGCGAAGAATTATTTAACCACACGGACACGGAGGACACAGAGCCCCACCGAGAGGATTAGTTGCGCGAGAACACCAGCTTACCTGACGAGTAAACATGCCGCGCGTGCTCGATCCCGAAGAAATAAGCCAGCTCGCGATAATCCGACGCATCGTGAATCACAAAATCGGCGCGTTTACCTTTTTCCAGTGATCCGATTTCGTCGCCGCGCCCGAGCGAATAGGCGGCATTGATAGTCGTGGCGGTAATTGCTTCGGCCGGTGTCATCTTCATTTGCGTCGAGGCGAGCGAAAGGATCATCGGCATCGAAGGCGTCGGCGAGGATCCGGGGTTGAAATCCGTCGCCAGCACCACCGCGAGCCCCGTGTCGATCATTTCGCGGGCGGCGGGATAATGATTTGAACCCAGCGCATAAACCGAACCCGGCAAGAGTACCGGCTGCACACTCGCAGCTTTTAACGCGGAGATGCCGGTCGCATCCGTATGCTCCAGATGGTCCGCCGTCGCAGCATTTAATTCCGCTGCCAGCTTTGCGCCGCCCGAAAGCGAAAGTTGATCTGCGTGCACGCGCAAGCCGAGCCCGTGACAACGTGCGGCTGAAAGGATCTGCCAGGACTCGTCTGTACTGAACACATCTTCTTCGCAAAAGACGTCGCAGTATTCGGCAAGTTTCTCTTCCGCGACGCGCGGCAGCATTTCGTTGATGACCAGATTGACGTAAGTCTGCCGGCGATTTCTGTATTCAGACGGAATGTCGTGAGCACCCAGAAAGGTGGGGACGTAGTCCAGAGTGGTTTCGTCATTCAGTTGCCTGATCGCGCGGAGAAGCTTGAGCTCGTCCTCGACCGTCAGGCCATAACCCGATTTTGCTTCGACGGTAGTAGTTCCGACACGCAGAAACCATTCGGCGTAACGCTTGCCGGCCTCAACCAGATCTTTCAAAGACGCGTTTCGGGTCGCTCGCACGGTCGCGCGAATGCCGCCGCCGCGGGCGGCAATCTCGCGATAGGTATCACCGGCAGCACGTTGCTCGAACTCATTGGCGCGGATTCCCGCAAACACAGGGTGCGTGTGGGCGTCAACAAATCCAGGCATCACCACGCGCCGTCCGGCATCGATTACTTCGTAATCTGACGTGATAAGACTTTCAAGTTCGCGGCGCCGGCCGGCGATTTCGATTGTTTCGCCACGCACCAGCATCGCACCATCTTCGATAATTGCGAGTTGGCGCAGATCGCCGCCTGTGCGCGGGCGCTTCGCGCCGGCCAGCGTGACCAGTTGCGAGCAATTGACGACGGCGAGAGTCTTAGACACGGGCTTTGCGGCGCACGCGCAGGGAGAGCAGCGCGTAGACAATTGTCGTCCAGATGATCACATCGATCAGTCCGGCCGCTGCTACCGCGAGAAACGACGGACCATGTCCCACGTGAGGGAAGATGTGCTGGGTAATGAAAAGCGGCCAGGCGTCAAAGAGATAAAATGCATGAATCATCCAGGCCGGCGGATAGCCTGGCCGATAGAACCGGTTGACCAACATCAATAAAACTCCGTCGGCAACAATAATTAAGAAGCCGAGCGGAATTGATACCAGCAATCGTTTCCAGCTCATGGGTTAAGTTTTCCCTTTTGGCGGCGACCTCTTGCGCCGCTAAGCTTCCTTGTACAACGCCGCGCCGGCAAATGCTGCCAGGAGGTACTCCACCAGCTCCCATCCCACAGTGATGGCGAACACATTGCCCGGTTCAATCCCAAGCCCCAAACCGATCATCTGGCCATAGACAATGACTCCGAACCACGCGAATAGGCCGGCGATGATGGCCGTTTTGGGGCCTGGACCAAATCGAGGTCTGATGGCCGCATAGCCCAGGACTATGACGATGCCCAGGACGAAAGTGATGGCGATGGCGATGATAAAAAAATACGTTCCCGGTTCCGGAAATCCGCATCGCTTGAAAAAATCGGTCATTTGCGTAGCCAGGATTTTGCCGTTCAGTGCCATCTCACCGAGGTTGAGAATCACTCCAGCTACAATTCCGCCGAGCAGCACGCGACCAAAATTGATCTTGTTCATTTTTCCAGCTTCTCCTTACGGGGTTAATTTAGATGAAGCCCTTGGCGCCGCAGATGATTATCATAGGATTGCGGTGAATGCCAATGGTCAGTGGTCAGTAGTCAGTTGTTAGTTGTCGAATGTGTCGGTTAGCGCTGAGGCTGAACTGACTACTAACTTAACTAATGACTACAAACAACTATCAACTGACTACTGACCACTGACCACTTGACGACGCTTATCAATCGCGTAAATCGTCGCGCCAATCGCATTAGCAATCACAACCACCGCGATAATCTTGACCGCGAACCAGAACCGGCTCTCGACATCAATAATCGGAAAGACTGTGAAAAAGGCCCCAATCGCGGACATGATAAAGCCCAACCCCGCCGCAGCTTTCAACCACCATGGTGCCCTGGCGCCAAATCGTTTCATCGCGACGATCGGAATCGCGAACAGCACCATATAAATTAACGCATAGAAAACGTTGGCGGCATTGTCCTGGAGTTGAAACGCTTCCTGTTCTTTGACGCCGATCAAAGCTCCCAGGCTGAATACCAGCGTTACGATGCCCACGAAAAGGATCGAATTCACCGGCGTGTGATAACGCTTGTGCAGCTTCGCGAACCAGGCGGGCAAAAGGTTGTCCCAGCCCGCCACCATCGGCAGCCGAGTATTACCGGCAAAGTAAATACTCATCAAAGCGATCTGCCGCGCCGCCACCCCAAAGATCGTGATTGAAATCAGCGTCGACACCCAGCCGAATGAACTGAACCCGAGACTCAGCACCTGTGGAATCGGACCAATCAAATCGACTTTGTCAGGCGAGACGAACGCCAGCACCGATCCGGTGCCGAGAATAAACATCACCGCGATGATCGGAGCGGAAATCAAAACCGAGCGATTGATGTTGCGTGCCGGCGCGCGACATTCACCTGCCAGGATCGCGATGTATTCGAATCCCGACAAAGCCCCGACTGCGAGCTTGCTACAGACGTTAATGTTGTAGGTGTTGATTTGGGGAAAGCTCAGCGAAAAGGGATGGTAATTCGCGAGCGCGCCTCGACTGGCCGTAATGAAAGGCAACAGGATGAGAGTTGCAAAGGTTATGATCAGCATCGCGCCGCCAAAGTTCTGCACCCACTTTCCCAGCGCGAGGCCTCGTCTCGAGGCGGCGACGACGAAGATCATCAGGAGGACGCAAATCAGCGTCGTCATCTTCTTATTATCCTGCATCCACGCGGCGCGCGGTCCAATCGCGTACGCGATGTTTTTCTTAATGATCAATCCGATGCCGGACATCACCAGGATGCCGAAGATCCAAAAATTCCATGCCAGCATGAAGGCCACAAAATCGTCGAACGCGACTTTGGCCCACTGGTACAGCCCGCCTTCCAATGGCGCCAGGCGATTGAGATAGATAACCACGGCGGCCAACGGCAGATAGAACGTGACGATCGCGATCAGCCAGAAAGCCATCTGAGATTGGCCCAGCTTGGCTGCGAAACCAACCCAGACTGTACCTACTACGAAGACGACTTGCGTAAGCACCAGATCGCGCAGGCCGAGTTCCTTTTTGAGCGCTGTGCTGCGCGCTTCGACCTGGCGTTCGATCGTGGTGAGATTGGAAGTCAAATTTGTTTGCTCTAGATCAGTCGTCAGGATTAGTTGTGGTGATTTACCCTCGCCTCAAACTACTGACGGAGGAAGGCAGAAACCCGACCGTTAGGGAGGGTGCCCATACATTCTTCGATAGCTCAACTGCTGGCACGATTGCACCCTCCCTTACGGTCGGGTTTTTCTGCAATGCGCCCGCGTGTCCGCTTCACGCTGATGATGTGTGATCGTGAACAATCTTCCAACCGGCTTTCGTTTTGCGAAACAGAAGAGTGAAGGTTCCGTGGGGTTCGTCGCTCGTGCGCTTTAGACGCCATCGCCCGAGCACCAACGCCGCATCTTTGCCAAGGATCGTGAATTCCAAATCGGAAAATGTCAGGTTCCCCATTTTTTCGCGCGAGTCGTAACGCTGCTTGTAGCGATCGAGCACAGTCTGCCAGCCGCGGTTAATCGTGTCGCCGCCAACAAATTCAGTATTGGGCGACCGATCATAACCATCCATGTACGCTTCGATATCGCCACGATTCCAGGCGGCCGCTTGCGCGTCCAGTACGGCGCGGATCGCGGTTTCGGTTTTCGATTCCGGCTTGTGGGTTTGTGCAGCGACCGGCGCCGGCTCCAGACAACTCAGGAAAAACACAATTCCAAACAACAAACCAAGAGCACGTTTCATAGTCCACCTCGCAACGAGGAGTTTGGTACAGAACCGTGAGCCGTAGCGAGCGGGATAAAGATTCAACTCTGTCGATTGTTCGTAAACATACGATTGAATATTCGACTCCGAACTAGATTCGAGCTTGAACCTTTATCCCGCTCGCGGTTCTGTAGCACAGGTCATCGTCATGCCACATTCGTTCGCTAACCTCTAGAAATATCTATAGTGCCCCGTAATCTTCCACGAGAACAGGGCGTCTTCCATCCTCGTGCCGCCGCCGATGTTATGCACGATCAGGTATCGTTGCGAAGGCTTGTACCACACGTTAGTGATGATCCCAATGTGATCCGTGCCGCCGCCCAGGTCCCAGGTAACAATATCGCCGGGCAGGAAATTGTCGCTGCTGCCGCCGGTCGAAAGTGACTTGCCCTGGCGGGCGAAGTAGGTCATGAGGTTCGGCACCCGCCGGTGATCGATGCTCGTATCGGGCCCGCTCAATCCCCAGCGAGCTGGGTAAGCCAGGAAATTTTTCTTCATGTCTTCGTGCACGTCTTTTTGCAAATCGATTCCCGCTTTGCGAAATGCACGTACGACTACATCCGAGCAGACTCCGGTTTCGATCGGCACATCGCCGTTCGGATAATTGATTTTTTGATAGGACGGATCGTAGGCGGTAGTCTTTCCCACCTGTTCAATGGAGCCGTCGATGACCATCTTAAGGTTCCGGGAGCTATTCGCCGCCAGCGCGCGAATTTCAGTCTGCTGTTCCGGAGGCCTCAGCGGCTTTCGCATCTCCGGTGTCTGACGTGTACAACCGGCATGAATCAGAATCAAGAGGGCAAGGTATCCCGCTGCCACGAATTGCCTCGACTTGCCGCCGGTAAGATTACTTCGCATAGATTACCGACTTTACAGAGCTCGCCGGAACGCTAATAGCTTTTCCGTCAGCAGTAATAATGACGTATTCGGTTTCGGTGACGAGGAGAAGTTTGAGCGACTCACTGCGGTTTGGGACGCTACCTACCTTAATGCCTGCACTTTCCAAAAAGGTTTTTTCATCATCCGCAAAGACAAACTCAACCTGGCTGGGACGCCCACCGCCGGTCGACCAGGGAATCTCTTCATAGGTGTAAACGGCAAAAAATGAAACGTAAAGGATGAATAAAAAGGCGCCCACACCCCCAAACATCAGTATGGGCATGAAGTTTTCGTCGCCCGGTTTAATGCGGGCGGTAAGGAAGGCGAAAACGACCAGCGAGGCCGAGCCAAATGCAATCGTTCCGAATGCTGGAATGAACAGCAAACTTTTCAAACTCAGTTGGATGCCGAACTTTTCACTGATTGTCCCGACTGCCGCTGAGAAGGATAGTGCCGGGATCAGAATAGCCCCCACAATCGCTCTTACTTTCGGGTTCCTGACAACGGTCTGCACAAGCTTCCACAAGTTTCTGACCGGTGGGTCGCCCTTCGCCGCTGAGTTGCCGTGGATATCCTTTAGGGTCTCGTCTTTCGGTTCAATTGATGGAGGCGAATCCTTAGCCTGTTGTGCCTTCAATAACCGTTCTCGACTTTGCTGCACAGCGTTGTCATAGAACACCTTTACGAAAATACAATAGAGCACTCCGACCAACGCGGGCAGCATGACCCAGAAAGCCGACGCCGGGGGCGGCGTACCCGACACGCTGATCAACGATTCCTGAGTGGAAGGAGCTGGATTGTTATTCATGGTGTCCGCCGCCCGGCCCGTTCGCGCTCAATGCGCTCCGAGACAGCCAATCACGGATATCAAGACGCATTGTTTCGACGATTTCGTGTCCGGCATCATAACGTTTAAGCTCCACGTCGCGCGCTCTCATGCGAAGCTGCATAGCGTAACCTTCCACGCGTGCGGGCGAGTAGTACTCGTCGCGTTCACCTGCCAGATGAAATACAGCCGCACCGGTTTCCCTGTAAAGCTCGTTTGTCTCCCAGTCGCCCGGCAACCCGCCGCAGATTCCGATGACGCCGCGCAACACTTTGGTATGAGTAAAAGCGAACCGGTAATTCAGCGCGCAGGACTGGGAAAACCCCAGCAGAAAGACTCGATGCTGATCCGCGATGCCTTCATCCACCAGCGTCGAAATCAACTCCAGCATGGCGCGATGATGAACCGCGACCGATTCTTCCGGATGAAAATTCGTGAGCCAGCCAAATCCGAACCGCAAGGGTCCGCCCGGTTGTTTCGGCTCTCTTAGATGCTGATGCGGCCCCTGCAACGCGGCGATCGCGAACCCTTCGGGAGCTACCTGTTTCCCTTCACGCAGCGCATGCCACTTGCTGGCCCCATACCCGTGCAATGTAATCAGCAAAGGCGCCGGCCGAGACGCCACTTCAATTACGTCATAGTAGAGTTTGATTTGGGCGATGAGCGTACGCTCGGTTGGCAACCGTGTTTCATCCATCAGTCTCGTCGCCGTTTATAGCATGCGCACCGGACATCGACAAAGATTTCCAGTCGTTCGTTGCATTCACCGCAATTGACAGTTACGATGCTTCAATCGCGCGAGTTCTAAAACTAACCGCAGAGAGCGAGGCAATTACAAATGAAATTTCCTGGCGGATTGAATATTCAGGCGATGATGAAACAGGCGCAGCAGATGCAGGAAAAAATGGCGCGCGAGATGGAAGAGCTGCGCGTTGATGCTTCAGCCGGCGGCGGTGTCGTAACCGTGCAGATGAAAGGCGATCATGAAATCATCTCGCTCAAAGTCGGTCCGGAAATCGTTAAGGAAAACGATGTCGAAATGCTTCAGGACATGATCGTAGCCGCCGTTAACGAAGCCAATCGCAAGGTCAACGAGGCGATGAAGAGCAAGCTGGGATCGATGTTGCCGCCGGGGCTGGGAAACCTTTTCTGATTTTGGATTTTTGATTTGTGATTTTCGATTGGTATACTGCCAATCGCCGCAAGTAAACAATCACTTAGGTAGCGAACCAATCAAAAATCTAAAATCGCAAATCAAAAATGTTGGATTACGCCGAGTCTGTTACCAAACTAATCGATGAATTCAAACGCCTGCCGAGTATTGGACAAAAATCGGCACAGCGGCTCGCCTTTCATATTCTGCGGACGCCCGCCGCGGACGTAGAGCGCCTGATTGCTGCCCTGCACGAAGTCAAAGAACGCATCACGGAATGCTCGATTTGTAACAATCTGACCGACGTTAACCCCTGTCGATTTTGCGCTTCGCCAACTCGCGATCGTTCGGTCCTGTGCATCGTCGAGCAACCATACGATCTGGTAGCTGTTGAAAAAACTCGCAGCTACAAGGGCATGTATCACGTTTTGCATGGCAGTCTTTCGCCGATTCGCGGCATTCGCCCGAGCGATCTGCGCCTGGACAATCTGTTGACCAGGCTGAAGCCTGAAAACAACGAAGGGTTTGACGTGCGCGAAATAATTTTGGCGACGAATCCGAATACCGAAGGCGAAGCCACTGCTAATTACATCAGCCGTTTGCTGAAGCCTCTGGGAATGCGCGTGACGCGGCTGGCGATGGGCATGCCCGTGGGAAGCGACCTGGAATACGTCGATGAAGTAACGATGGACAAGGCGCTAGCCAACCGGCACGAAATGTAGGTCCTATGGCAACGAGCATCCCCCGTGAATCCCGCACCAGACACGCGTTGCTCCTGCAAGTACGCCACTCCGGCAATTCACTTTTCTTTCAATGCCCGTTATCCTCTCTAGCCGGTGAGCGCGATTACTATCGGCGTTGTCGGCTGCGGCTACTGGGGGCCAAATCTTCTTCGGAATTTTTCCGAAAATGACGCGGCAGAGCTGCGCTGGATTTGCGACCTGGACGAGGCGCGACTGGCGGCGATGGCCCGCCGTTATCCGGCAGCGCAAACTGCAACCGACTATCAAAAGCTGATCTCCGATCCCGGCCTCGATGCCGTCGCGATTGCCACTCCGGTTGGCACGCACTTTGGGATCGCCAAACAGGCCCTGAACGCCGGCAAGCACGTTCTGGTGGAAAAGCCTCTGACGGCGACTGCCCGCGAAGCCGAAGAATTAATCGATCTCGCCGAAAGAAACGGTCGGACCTTGATGGTTGATCACACTTTCGTTTACACCGGCGCCGTGCGAAAGATGAAAGAGATTGTGCAAAGCGGCGACCTTGGTGACCTGCTTTATTTCGATTCGGTGCGCATCAATCTCGGTCTGTTTCAGCGAGACATCAACGTCGTTTGGGATCTGGCGCCCCACGACCTTTCGATCATGGATTATCTAATCGAGCGTCAGCCCGTTGGCCTCAGATTCTGTACGACGACATTGAGCCTACCGAAAAAGTACGGGTGTACGACAAAGGCGTGACCACCAGCCGGATTGGCCCTGATCGCGAAGCCGATTATCAAACGCTGGTCAGTTACCGCACCGGCGATGTTTGGGCGCCTCAGTTGGATATGACCGAGGCCTTGCGCCGCGTGGTCGCAGAATTTCTTGACTCGATTCGCGCTTCGCGCCGCCCGTTGACGGACGGGGCCGCCGGTTTAAGAGTTGTGCGCCTGCTCGAAGCCGCGCAGCAATCGATCGAGAGTTGGGGGCAGGTGAAATTCCTTTCCGCCGCACATTCCGCGCCGGCGCCGTAATATCGGCCACCGAGTCACGGAGAAAACTTCCCGAAAAACATGAAAGATGAATGTGCAAAACTAACTTTTCTAAATCTTGTCTTCCTCTCCGTCTCTGTCTCTCTACGGCGAATCCCTCATTGAGCCCATAAAAATGAAAGTTCCGCTCCTCGATCTCCAGGCCCAGTACGCGACCATTCACGATGAAGTGCGCGCCGCCGTGGATCGCGTCCTGGCTTCACAGCAGTTTGTTCTTGGCGCTGAAGTCCAGGCTCTGGAGGAAGAGATTGCGCGCTATTCACAGACAAAGTTTGCGATCGGCTGCGCTTCCGGATCGGATGCATTGCTGCTGGCGCTGATGTCGTGCGGTGTTGGCGAGGGCGACGAAGTTATTACCAGCCCGTTCAGTTTCTTCGCCACGGCGAGTTCAATCACCCGGCTCGGCGCGAGTCCTGTTTTTGTCGATATTGATGAGAAGACCTACAACCTGAACCCAGCGCTGGTCGCAGCCGCGATCACAGCGCGAACCAGAGTGATCATGCCGGTGCACCTATATGGGCAGTCCGCCGAGATGGATGCGTTGTTGGAAATAGGTAAGAGCCGGCTGGGAAGCGGGCGAACCGCCGGCAAGGATGCCGGCGCTCCAGACGATGGCGCGCAGAATGATGGCGCCGTTCAAAAGGATGTCGACGCTTCTATTCCGATCGTCGAAGATGCTGCCCAGGCAATCGGCGCCGAAGATCGCAGGCGGCGGGCCGGCTCGATGGGCGTAATTGGATGCTTCAGTTTCTACCCTTCAAAGAATCTTGGCGGCGCCGGCGATGGCGGCATGCTGGTAACAAACGATCTGGAACATGCGCGGCGCCTGCACATGCTGCGCGTCCACGGAGAGGAGAAAAAGTATTTTCACAAAGTCGTTGGGATAAACAGCCGCCTCGATGGGTGGTCGATAGCGCGACAGCGCAATGCTCAACAATACGAGCTGATGTTTGCCGATGCGGGGCTAACGGGAGAAATCGAGGTTCCGTTTGTCAGAAGCGGTGCGCGTCACATCTTCCATCAATACGTCATTCGCGTGCGCAACGGTCGGCGTGATGCTTTACGCGAGCACTTGCGCGCGCGCAGCGTGGGAACAGATGTTTACTATCCGCTACCGCTGCACTTGCAGGAATGCTTTAGTTTTCTGGGTTATCAGGAAGGTGACTTTCCCTTGGCCGAGCGAGCAGCGAAAGAAACTTTGGCCTTGCCGGTTTATCCGGAGATGACCGCGGAGCAGCAGGATTATGTGGTGAGTGCAATCTCCGAATTTTTTCGGGCCTAATACAAGCGACTGATTTGAACCTGTTAATCAGATTTCCTTAAGAACGGCCGCGGCTGCTGATTTGGTCTCTTCAGACATCACCACTCTGCCTTCAACGCAGCCAAGACTCAAACAACTACAACGTACCCCAACGGGCTTTGTTCGCTCCGACCGCAGATTTCCGCGCGCGTGAGGCCGCCTCTTCCTTAGCCAGGTCCAGGTCGTGATCGACCATTAATTTCACCAGGTCATCGAAAGTGATGGTTGTCTGCCACCCAAGCACGCGCCGGGCTTTACCTGCGTCGCCCATCAGGAGATCGACTTCAGCCGGCCGGTAGTAGCGGGGATCGATTTCGACGTGCTGCTGCCAGTCGAGTTCAAGATGACCAAACGCCTTTTCCAGAAACTCGCGGACCGAATGCGTCTCGCCCGTGGCAATTACGTAATCGTCCGGCTCGTCGACATTCATCATCAGCCACATCGCTTTGACATAGTCCTTCGCATAACCCCAGTCGCGCCGCGCATCGAGGTTGCCCAGGAAGAGTTTTTCCTGCAGGCCGATCTTGATGCGCGTGGCCGCGCGCGTGATCTTCCGCGAGACGAAGGTCTCGCCCCGGCGTTCCGACTCGTGATTGAACAGAATGCCGTTGCACGCGAACAGCCCGTACGCTTCACGATAATTCATCGTGATGTAATAGGCGTAAGCTTTCGCACAACCGTAAGGCGAGCGCGGATGAAATGGGGTCTTCTCCGTTTGCGGTGTCTCGACTACTTTTCCGTAAAGCTCGGACGATGAAGCCTGGTAAAACTTTGGGCGAATGCCGGTTTCGCGAATGGCTTCGAGAAAACGCACCGTGCCGAGACCGGTCACTTCGGCGGTGTATTCAGGAATATCAAAGCTTACCCGCACATGCGATTGGGCACCCAGGTTGTAGATTTCGTCGGGCTGCACCTGACGGAGTATGGTATTGAGAGAGCTCGAATCGTTCAGGTCGCCGTAGAGGAGTCTGAGCCTGGTGCCCTTTTCATGGGGATCCTGATAGAGATGGTCAATGCGATCCGTATTGAAGGAAGACGAGCGGCGGATGATCCCGTAAACATCGTAACCTTTTTCCAGCAGCAGCTCAGTCAGAAACGAACCATCCTGACCAGTTATCCCGGAAATCAAAGCTGTCTTGGCCATGTTTTAAGACCCTTTTTCGCGGCCGGTATTTGCAGGGCTCGAGCTATTCAAAGCAGCGGCTTCGGCGGCGCTTAAGGTTTTGATACCATAACTAGCCTTAAACTTTTGCGCAAGGTCGCCAGACAATACTTATCCGGGCCTGATTTTATGGACAACAGTACTCAGAAGTTTCCTTACCAGCGCGTTACCGTCACCGGCGGCGCGGGCTTCCTCGGCCGTTTTGTCGTGCAGAAATTGAAAGAGCTGGACGTGGAGGTCTTTGTTCCGCGCAGCAGTGATTACAATTTAATTGAAAAAGATGACATCGTGCGCCTGCTCAACGAAACGCGGCCCGATCTGGTCATTCATCTGGCGGCAGTTGTCGGGGGCATCGGCTATAACCAAAAAAATCCGGGGCGTTTTTTTTACGACAACCTGATGATGGGCGTGCAGCTCATTGAGCAGTCGAGGTTGTTTGGCGTCAGAAAATTCCTGGCCACGGGAACGGTTTGCGCCTATCCGAAATTCACGCCGGTTCCTTTTAAGGAAGACGACATCTGGAACGGTTATCCGGAAGAAACTAATGCGCCCTACGGGCTGGCGAAAAAAATGATGCTCGTCCAGTCGCAGGCTTATCGCCAGCAATACGGGTTCAACTCGATCTTTCTGCTACCCGCAAACCTTTATGGACCCGGCGACAATTTCGATCTCGAAACTTCGCATGTGATCCCGGCGCTGATTCGCAAATGCGTTGAAGCCCGGCGTGAAGGCAAGCCATTTATTGAAGCGTGGGGATCGGGCGAAGTCTCACGTGAATTTTTGTACGTAGAAGATTGCGCGGAAGCGCTGGTGCGCGCCGCCGCTGTGTACAACGAGAGTGAGCCGGTAAATATCGGGACGGGCAACGAAGTAATGATCAAAGATCTGGTGAAAATGATTGCGCGGGTGAGCGATTTCCACGGCGAAATTCGATGGCAAGCGAGCAAACCGGACGGTCAACCCCGCCGCCGGCTGGGGGTGACGCGAGCACTGGAGAAATTTGGGTTCAGCGCGACCACTTCGTTGGAAGACGGTTTGCGACGCACGATCGAATGGTACGAAGAAGACCAAAGTCCCCTTTCGGTCGTTAACGTCGGGTAATTAAGATAGATGAGTGTGTCGAGTAGTACGGGGAGATTAAGGCCGGCGATGACTACGAACTCGTGACGAAGAATCCGAATTATCTCTTTCGGAAACGATGACCGATCAGCGATGCCTGGTGGGAGTTAGAACTTGATGAATCGTCAGCCGCGTATTTCCATTGTGACTCCATCCTTTAATCAGGCGCAGTTCCTGGAAGAAACCATTCTTTCGGTGCTGCATCAACGTTACGAACCGCTGGAGTACATCATCATTGATGGCGGCAGCACCGACGGCAGCGTCGATATCATTCGTCGCTACGAAGACCAATTGACTTACTGGGTCAGTGAAAAAGATCGGGGGCAGGTGCATGCAATTAACAAGGGCCTGGAGCGGTCGACGGGCGACATCTTTGCGTACATCAACAGCGATGATGTCTATCTGCCCGGGACATTCGCCGCGGTGGCGAAACACTTTGGTGAGCATCCCAAAGCTGAATGGGTTTGCGGCGATACGATAATGTTTGGCGAGGGGCACGCCACCGAACGGAAGCAAACGGCGGTGCCCAGGTCGGCCGCCCATTGTTTGTCGTGGGCCTACGACGCGGCCCAACCGGGACATTTCTGGAAACGGGAATTGGTGAAGGGCGGCTTTGACGAGAGCTGGCGTTACGTTTTCGACCATGATTTATACGTGCGGCTGTTGTTGGCCGGTCACCGCTGCGAGCACATCCCGCTGCCGTTTGCCGGCTATCGCCTGCATCCCAGCAGTAAGACTGTCGCCGAAAGCAGTTGCTTCGACGAAGAATTCGACCGCAGTGCTGAAGTCTATGAAACGCGTCTCCAGGGTTCGGATCGACGCTGGTGCCGCGCCACTCGCTTCCTGCGGAAGTCGCATGCCGCAAGCGAGGCGGGCAACAGAGCGGTGGGTGTGCGCTGGTTAATGCGCGCGCTGGCAACACATCCCGAGAGTCTGGCGCAGAGACCGTTCTGGGGTTGCCTGCGCAAGGTTGCGACCGGCAGTTCGATATCCGTTACGGATTGATTGCGTTCCCGACGTGTTTGTTCATCTGTGCTAAGCATAAGCAGCTGTCAGAGTACATTTATACTCAGAGCAACGGATCCCCTGCTCGAGTGATTGGTGAGATCTCCAGAGAACCCGATGAATCCTGAGCCCTTCTTCTCAGTAGTAATTCCCACGTACAACCGCGGGCACATGATTCTCAAAACTCTGGATAGCGTCTTTTCGCAGACGTACTCGCGTTATGAAATCATCGTCGTAGATGACTGTTCGACGGACGAAACCGCCGCGATCCTCGAACCGCACATCAGGGCTAGCCGGATTCGTTTCATCAAACATGATCGCAATTCCGAGCGGGCGGCAGCGCGAAATACCGGAATGGAAAAAGCTTCGGGAGATTTTCTAACCTTTCTGGATTCCGATGATTTCATGTATTCGAATAATCTGGCGGACGCGGCTGAGTTTGTGAGGACACACCCCCAAACCAAATTCTTTCATAACCTCTACCACCTGGTTGATCCCGACAAGCGCGTAATCTTCGAATACGATTTTCCGGCGCTTACAGATCGCTGGCGCGCAATTACCAACGGTAATTTTCTTTCCTGCGTTGGCGTGTTTATCCATCGAGAGATTTATAGCCGTTACCGTTTCGATGTGAACCCGATTCTTACGGCCTCAGAGGACTGGGAGTTCTGGATTAGAGTGCTCGCCGATTACGAGGTCGGACGAGTCGATAAGATAAATACCGCGGTGGTCCATCATGCGGGCCGGTCCATCAAGCATCTCGACTTTGAACAATTGAGACAGCGAATGGCTTACATCGTAGAAAAGGTCAGAAACGACCCTCATCTTAATTCTGTCTATCGAAGTTATTTGACGCGTCTGGAAATTGGTTCGCTGATCTATATGAGCACCGTGGCGAACGCCTCACGCGATCACGCAGCCGCCCTGCGGTGCCTGCTGAGCGCCGCCGCGAAAAATTTTCGCGTCGCCGCTTCGCTGAATTTCGCCAAGTCCCTGCGGGTGGCGATTTTTCAGATCGATAAAGGTTTCTGAGCAAAAATGGGTTCCGGAGAAGAATCAGATGGTGAGATATCGCTGACCGGCACGCGCGTGCTCTACATTTCATATAATGGCATGCTCGATCCGCTGGGCCAGACTCAGGTGCTTCCTTACCTTCGAGAATTAAGCCAACGCGGGGTTGAATTTACGTTGATGAGCTTTGAAAGAACGGCGAGCCTTAAGACTGGCGGGTCCGAAAAATGTAAGGAGCTGCATGCCAGCCTGGCCGAGAATGGCATTGAGTGGGACTGGCTCCGCTATCATCAGAAGCCTTCGTTGCCGGCGACGGTTTACGATGTCTTACAGGGTCTCCGCTATGCTTATCAGGTAATACGCCGAAAACACTTCGACATAATACACGCGCGGAGTCATATTCCGGCAACGATTGCCCTCGGATTGAAAAGACGCTTTCGTCTCAAGATGATCTTCGATGTGCGCGGATTGATGGCGGACGAGTACGTCGATGCTAATCACTGGCGAAAGAGCAGCGTGGCCTATCGACTAACGAAAAACATCGAACGCCGGGCATTCAGGAGCGCCGACGGCGTTGTCACCTTGACCCAAAAGATTTGGCCGGTGATTAGCGCCTGGGAAGGGCTTGCCGGCCGAGACGTTGTTCATGAGGTCGTGCCATGCTGCGCCGACCTCGAACTGTTCAAGTTTGATCCGGTGCAGCGCGCTCAACGTCGCCGGGAACTCGGGCTGGCGAATCAATTTGTAATCGTCTACAGCGGCTCGATTGATGGCTGGTATCTAACCGAACAAATGGCCGATTTTTTTGCCGTGCTTCTAAAGCAGGATCCGGCCGTTCATTTCCTGTGGCTGGTGCCAGGCAAGCACGACCGGATCAGGAAGCTGATGACACAACGCAACGTTAGCCCGATGAATTACTCTGTGATCGGTGTCGCGGCGAGCGAAGTTCCCTCCTATCTATCCGCAAGCGATGCCGGCCTGGCGTTCATCAAACCGTGTTTTTCCAAGCTCGCTTCGTCGCCCACCAAGTATGCAGAATATCTGGCCTGTGGGTTACCTTTGATTATTAATGCCGGGATTGGCGATTCAGATGTTTTGATAAGCGAAGAAAAAGCCGGCGTCCTGATACATGAGTTTAGCGAGACAGAATATTTAAAGGCCGGGGATGCAATTAGAGCTTTCACCGGTAACGCTCCCGAGAGGCGCGATATCGCGGTACGGCGATTCGATTTGCGCACTGTGGGTGCGGAAGGTTATGCGCGCCTGTACGAAAACGTTTTGAATCACCCACATTGAATCGATGTCACGGTCCCGGAAAGAAATCCTGGAAACTGTTCGCTGTCCCGCTTGCCATGAATCGCTGCAGCCTTTGGATGCAAGCGCGAACGGGAGCGCGACCCTCTCCTGCTCTCGATGCAACGAGACATTCCCGGTCATTAACGAAATTCCGCGTCTCGTTTTACGCCCGCTTCGCGAAGCCCTGATGGGTCAAACAATTCCGCGCGGGAAGGATGCGCGACAGGTTCAGACTGCGCTGAGCTTTGGTTTTGAATGGCAGCGCTATCCGGAAATGTATCGGGAGTGGGAAAAAAGTTTTCGCGACTACATGCAACCTCATGATCCGGATTTTTTTCGCGGCAAGAAAGTCCTGGACGCGGGTTGCGGCAATGGCCGTTTCGCTTTTTATGCCGCCAGGTACGGCGCCGAAGTGTGGGCGATTGATTTAGGTCCGGCGATAGAAGTCGCCCACCAGAATACCGCGGGCGCGGGTGACGTGCAGGTAGCTCAGGCCGACCTTCATGATCCGCCATTCGCTTTCGAGAGTTTTGATTTCATCTATTCAATCGGCGTGCTTCATCATTTGCCCGATCCAGAGCCGGCCTTTCAAAATCTGCTGCGATTTTTGAAACCTGGAGGCGAGATCCAGATCTATCTTTATTGGAAACCAGAGAACCAGCCGATCAAGTCGGTCCTGCTGGCTGGTGTCACCGCTCTCCGTCAGGTCACCACGCGTTTGCCGCATGCGGTCACAAACGCCCTCGCTTATCCTGCAGCGATTGGCGCCTACGTTTCTTTCGTCTGGCCTTATCAAGTTTTGAAACGAATTCCCGGTCTCGCCCGATTCGCGGAAAATTTTCCGATGAAACAATATGCAGATTTTCCTTTTCGTGTTTGCGTGAACGATCAACTCGACCGCTTCTCAGCGCCGATCGAGAACCGCTACACACGGCAGGAAGTGCTGGGCTGGCTGACGCGCGCCGGACTGGAAGTGGTTGAGATAAACGCGGCCTCCGGCTGGGTGGCGGCTGGTCGCAAGGCGGGTAATAGCAGGGCGGCGTGAGCCGATGACATATGAAAGTTCTGGCTCTGGCAACTTATCCGGTGGAGGCCGCGGCGACGCGGTATCGCCTGCAACAATTTGTCGCTCCCCTGGCCGAACGAGGAATTGATCTGACCGTTGATTCCTTTCTTGATTCCCAACTCTTTACGCGCCTGTATCAACAAAAAGGGGTCGCCGTTACCGCCCTTAAACTTTTTGCCGCAACTGTTCGCCGGCTGTTTACTGTGGCGGCTGCCCGCAAAGCCAAAGTAGTTCTGGTCCAGCGCGAAGCTATGATGTACGGACCGCCCGTGATTGAGTGGATTGTCACTCAGGTTATCAGGCGCCCGATGGTGCTTGATTTGGATGACGCAACCTATGTTTCATATACTAGTCCGACATACGGTAGTTTAGTTAAAGCCCTGAAATGGTTCCGCAAGACTGACGATCTGATTCGTTGGGCATCGCTGGTCAGTTGCGGAAATCGGGCGATCGCAGAATACGTTTCGGCCCGGGGCGCCAGGACCCAAATCATCCCAACGGTTGTTGATACCGAAATCTTTCGTCCGGTCGTCCGCTCTGCCGCGGAGGGGCCGGTGGTACTGGGATGGATCGGAACGCATTCGACCTTTCCGTATTTACGGTCGATTTTCGGAGTACTCGAGCGGCTGGCCAAGACTTATGACTTTCGATTGAAAGTAGTTGGCGCGGGACAAGATGAGGTGGTCGTTGCTAATGTCCAGGTTGAAACTCTTCCCTGGAAAATGGACCGCGAAGTTGAGGACTTTCAATCGATCGATATCGGCCTTTATCCGATCGACGCGTCTTTGTATTCGGGAAAGTGGGCCTCAGGCAAGTCTGGTTTCAAAGCGATTCAATACATGGCCGTCGGGATTCCGTATGTCGCGACCGCGGTGGGAGCATCGGCGGAATTAGGCGAACCCGGCACGACGCATTTTTTCGCGTCGTCCGAGGGTGAGTGGTATGAAGCGTTGGAGAAGCTGATTTCACATCCGGAACTCCGAGCCGCAATGGGCGCTGCCGGTCGTCATCACGTGGTTGCAAATTACAGTCTGCCGGCGCAAGCAGACAAGCTGGCTGCCGTATTACACTCGGTTGCGGAAGGGTCATGAAAAAGACGAATGCATCGCGCCAGCAAATCCCGGCTCGTCATGCTTGCGCTAATTGCGCTGCTGCCTTCGTTTGCCAAGCGGATATGTTACCGGCTCTTTTTTGGTTACCGGATCGGCAAGCGCGTGAGAATTGGGCTGAGTATTATTGAGGCGCGTCACTGCGAGATCGACTCTGACACAAGAATTGGTCACCTGAACCTGGTCATCGGAGTGAATAACCTGCGAATTGGCGACCATGTTCGTATCGGGCACCTGAACATCATTCGCGGTGGTGAAGAAGTGCAGCTCGGCCGTTTTTCGGAAATTATCAGGATGAACGAGATAAATTCAATTCCGGAACCCGAAGTTGTAAACGAGATAGATTCAAGATTTACCCTCGGCGACGGAAGCATTGTTACCACCGGGCATAAAATAGATTTTACCGATCGCGTCGAGATAGGCCGCCGCACTATCATCGGCGGTCGCAACTCGTCCCTATGGACGCATAACAGGCAGCGGACCGCCCCGATTCACATTGGATCGTTTACTTATGTGGGCTCCGAAATCCGCATCGCCCCTGGCGGTTCAATTCCTTCGAAGTGTATCGTGGGTATCGGTTCCGTAGTCACTGGCCGGCTCGTGGAAGAAGGGCAATTAATCGCCGGAGTGCCCGCCAGGTCGATTAAGGAATTGAGTTCAGAAGATAAATTCCTGGTTGAGCGAAAGACCCGTCAGGATTTACCTGACGAGCTCTGAGGGCCTTGAAAGTAATTATAAGGTTGCTGCCGGCATCCAACTTTTCGCACCACAAGCGAGGAGACCGAGTAGCTGAGGGAACTCTTACCTAACGTGGCGTGGTCGCGAAGAAGGCTCAGACAATGTAGATAGACTTAGCTTTCATGAACGCTGTACTTACATTGTTGATGTTGTTAGTTTGCTCGGGCATAGTATTTTTGAGCCCGTCCAAGGCGCCTGCCGCCTTGGTCCTGACTGCAGCTCTCGCGGGCATCAGCGTCATTCTAATAAACCGCCTCGATTACGAACGAAAATTTCTATTGCAACTTTTCATGGGCGGCCTGATGGTTAGATTGATCATCGGCACGATCATCTTTATCTACAATTTGCAAGAGTTTTTTGGCGGCGACGCGGATACCTACGATTTGAATGGCTGGTTCATGCAGCAGGGCTGGCATGGCAACAAATACTATACCGCCCTGATGGAAAGGTTTATCGGCGGAGGCGAAGGCGCGTGGGGAATGCTGTACATGGTTGCGGGCGTGTATGAGATCGTAGGCCGTAATCCATTGGCGGTGCAGTTTATTAATGCCGTCATCGGCGCGGCGACGGCGGTGATAATTTTCTTATGCGCCTTTCACATCTTTGGCAATAACCGGGTCGCGCGACTCGCAGGGCTTTTAACCGCTTTCTTTCCCTCGCTGGTGTTATGGTCGTCGCAGGAGCTTAAAGACGGACCGATCATGTTTGTGCTGACCTTGTCGATACTTGCGACGCTGAAGCTGGGCGAGCGATTCAGCACGAAATATTTCGCGGTCTTAACCTTTTCTTTGATAGCTCTGGTCAGCCTGCGGTTCTATATCTTCTATATGATGCTGGCCGCCATCGTCGGAGCTTTTGTAATCGGCATGCGCCAGATTACGGCTCAGAGTTTTGCGCGCCAGTTTATTATTGTTCTGGGGCTCGGCCTGGCAATGACCTGGTTTGGCGTGGTCCGCTATGCCAATGATCCTTTAAAGCAATACGGGAATCTCCAGGCTTTGCAGCGCAGCCGGATGGATGCAGCTCAAAGGGCCAGTTCCGGTTTTGCTCCCGATGTTAACGTGTCAACTGCCGAAGGTGCCTTGAGCACCATTCCTATTGGACTGATATATCTCTTATTCGCCCCCTTTCCGTGGGAAGTAAGTAATCTGAGACAAACGATTACTTTGCCGGAAATGATTGTCTGGTGGGCAGCTTTTCCCCTCCTGATCATCGGTTTGTGGTTTGCCGCCCGTTACAAGTTGCGGCAGATTTTTCCGATTCTGATTTTTACCGTGATGCTTTCCCTCGCTTACTCCGTTTTTCAAGGCAACGTTGGCACGGCGTACCGGCAGCGCGCGCAATTGCTCGTCTTCTATTTTCTCTTTGTCGCCGTCGGAGCAGTTTTGTTGAAAGAAAAGCAGGAAGAGCGTGCCAGGCGGAACAGGGCCAAAGCGATTGAGGCATACGAGCGCCGGCAAGAATGGAGATATGCCCGCAACCAAACAGCGGTTTCGATAATCCGCGAAGAAGAGCAAAGCATGGTCTCAGCCTCGGCAAGTCGACCAAAATAGGAAAACCTTAGAGTGTGTGGAATAGCAGGAATTGTTCGGGCCGACGGCAACGCGGTTGATCGCGATTTGCTCACCCGTATGAACGAGGCGATCCGGCACCGCGGCCCGGACGAAGATGGGTTTTATTTTAGCGACGGGGCCGGCCTGGCGATG
>WNFX01002013.1_pt1 | contig 20662 bp, 19 predicted proteins | sample 5400111 | NCBI WGS metagenome assembly WNFX01 (sample SAMN13153363, study PRJNA577476) | soil metagenome | isolation source: 40 cm soil or saprolite under grassland replicate 1 | place: USA:California | collected 2016-06-15 | reverse complement strand
AGTCGATAGGATTCCGCTATGCGGACGCATCGATGCCGGGACGTCGCTCCGTTCCGGATCTCCACCTGCCCTGAGGAGAAAGAACGGATATACTCTGCTCCGCTGGGAGCCACGGGGAGGTTGCCGGCGGATTGGCGGCAGGGGTTATGGATCGGGATGGGCAGGTACGGAGCCGGCGAGCAATCGCCGCTGCGGTCATCGGCAACGTGTTCGAATGGTACGATTTCGTCGTCTACAGCTATTTCGCCACGAACATCGCCAAGACGCTGTTCCCGCCCACAGACGAGGCGGCTGCGCTGCTTGAAACGTTCGCTGCATTCGGTATCGGTTTCATTGCCCGGCCGCTCGGCGCGATCGTCATCGGCTGGATCGGCGACAAGAGGGGACGAAAGCCCGCCCTGATCCTAACCATTGCCATGATGGCGAGCGGCACCGCGCTGGTCGGCCTGATCCCTTCCTACGCCTCGATCGGAGTGCTCGCCCCGATCGTCCTGGTGCTGGCGCGACTGATGCAGGGGTTCTCGGTTGGCGGCGAATGGGGCAATTCGACCGCCTTCATGGTCGAATGGGCACCGGAAGGCCGCCGCGGGTTCTACAGCAGCTTCCAGCAATGCAGCCTGGTAGCGGGCCTGTTGCTCGGTTCCGGCATCGCGGCCCTGCTCAATACCGTGCTCGCCACGGACACGATGCAAGCGTGGGGCTGGCGCGTCCCATTTCTCATTGGGAGCATGGTGGCGCTCGTCGGAATATACATGCGCCGCAATGTGGAGGATTCACCGATCTACCGGCGGGTAGCAGCCGAGCAATCCGCATCCGGCGCTCGGCCGCTGCCGATCGTCGAGACCGCTCAGGCGTTTGGCTTCATGATCGTTTGGGCGGTCCAATTCTACATTTTTCTCGCCTACATGCCGACATTCACCCAGAAGTATGCCGGGCTCAGCAGTGCGGCCGCGCTGTGGTCGAACACCGCCGGGCTGTTGCTGCTGATGGGCGCGATTCCTCCCTTCGGACTGCTATCGGATCGCGTCGGGCGCAAGCCGCTGCTCATCGCCAGCTGTATCGCCTTCGTGGTGCTGCCCTATCCGGTCTTCACCGCGATGCTCGGCGGCGTTTCGTTCATCAGCATTTTGTCGATGCAGCTGCTCGTGGGGCTGGCGATCGCGCTATATTCCGGGCCGGGGGCCGCGGCAATCGCCGAAATCTTCCCCACGCGGGGCCGGACCACGTTCCTGTCCATTGCAAACGGCACCGCCGTAGCGATCTTCGGCGGCTTTGCGCCGTTCATCGCCACTTGGTTGATCGAGAAAACCGGATCGCCGATCTCGCCGACCTACTACGTCATCGCTGCCGCAGTCGTCTCGGGCGCGGTGATCGTTGGTTTACGCGAAACGGCGTACGAGAAGCTCGGCTGACCGATACATCACCACGAATGGCGATTTTCGATCGTCCTTAGTGGCGGGTCGTGCCTTGTCGATCGGCGCCGAATAGGCGGGGGCTATGGACACGGAAGCAAGCCGATATTTTCGTTGTTGCATCGCCAAACGTAAACTCTCGGCAATCGACGGGGCGTTGTGCTCCGATCGACTGAAAGAATGGAGAACAATCATGTCCAACAAGATCGCAATGGCGCTGCTGATCGCGCTCGGCACGGGCGCCGCTTCTTCGGCCTCGGCTGCCGTGAGCGCTCCGTGGCCGCCGCCCGCCGCTGTCCAAACCGCTCACCCCGTTCCTGGATACGGCTACTCGGTGACCAAGGGAAAGCGTCAACGGACGAACCACGCTCCGCCGATCATCGGCGAGGCGCACGGCTCGCGATGAACCTGGCCGCCGAGCGCAGCATGGCGGTTGAACATCCGAGGCGGTCGGCCGGTCCGACCGCCTCGTTTGTTGCTTGATTCCACGAATGGAAGGGGGATGGATTTTACGTTGACGAGGTACCCTATCGAGCGCAGGGCAGCGCAAAGTGATGCGCGGAGATGACGACCGACACCTCAGTGCGCCGTCCAGCCTCCGTCGACGGGCAGTGCGATCCCGGTGATCGAGGTCGCGGCGTCGCTCGCCAGGAACACGGCGACCGCGCCAATCTCCTCGACCGTCGCGAACTTCTTGTTCGGCTGCTGCGCCAAGAGCACGTCTCGCACCACCTGCTCCCGAGGGATGTTGTGGGTCTTGGCCTGCGCCTCGATCTGCGCTTCGACCAGCGGCGTGAACACGTAGCCGGGGCAGATCGCGTTGCAGGTGATGCCGTCCTCCGCCGTCTCGAGCGCGGTTACCTTGGTGAGGCCGACCAGGCCGTGCTTCGCGGCCACATAGGCCGACTTGAACGGCGAGGCGACCAGCCCGTGCGCCGAGGCGATGTTGATGATGCGTCCCCAGCCGTGCTCGCGCATCGAGGGCAGCGCGCAACGCGTGGTGTGGAACGCCGAGGACAGATTGATGGCGAGAATCAGCTGCCACTTCTCGACCGGGAACTCCTGGATCGGGGCGACATGCTGGATCCCGGCGTTGTTGACCACGACATCGAGGCGGCCGGAGGACTTGAGGATGCCGTCGACCATGTCCCGGATCGCCTCGGGCTTCGACATGTCGGCCGGCGAGTAATCGACCTCGACCTTGAATTCCGAGCCGAGCCGCGATTGCGTCGCCGCGATCTCCTGCGGATTGCCGAACCCATTGAGGACGATGGAGGAACCGGCCGCGGCGAGCGCGCGGGCGATGCCCAGCCCGATGCCGCTCGTCGATCCTGTTACCAGAGATACTTTGCCTTCGAGCATGCGTGAGGTCATAATGTTGCGCTGCATCACGGGGATGTTCATGGCCGAAAGCCTCCCTGGGTGCGCGACCCAATCGCGCCGTCACACGGACTCTGCCGGAACGGGGCAAGGATCTGAAATGCCGGTTGGCTAACGACTCGATAGGGGGCCGCTATGGAGATGCATCAGATCCGTTATTTCCTGGCCGTCGCGGATCAATTGAACTTCACCAAGGCCGCCGAGAAGTGCAACGTCTCCCAGCCGTCGCTGACGCGGGCGATCAAGCTGCTGGAAGAGGAGCTCGGCGGCCTGCTGTTCCATCGCGAGCGGGCGAACACCCACCTCTCCGAGCTCGGCACGATGGTGCAGCCGCATCTCCAGCAGATCTATGACGAGTCGCATCAGGCGAAACGCCTGGCGAAGGATTTCGTCGGTCTGAAGAAAACGATACTCAAGCTGGGCATCATGTGCACGATCGCTCCGGATCAGATCATCGACCTGATCGGATCGATCCAACGGCATCACCCCGGGGTCGAGCTGCAGCTCTCCGATGCCAACGCATGGGACCTGCAGGAGCGGCTCATCGAGGGCGCGCTCGAGGTGGCGATCTATTGCATCCCCGGCCAGGAACCCGATCCGCGCCTACACGTGATGCCGCTGTTCCGCGAGCAGATCGTCATCGCGATCCATCCCCGGCATCGGCTGGCCAAGCAGAAAACCATTCGCGTCAAAGACCTCGACGGCGAGTGCTACATCCACCGCATGAATTGCGAGTTCGCCGGCTATGCCGACAAGGCATTCCAGCAGCAGCAGGTCACTTGCAAGCCGGTGTATTGGAGCGACCGCGACGACTGGACGCTGGCGATGATCGCGTCGGGGCTCGGCTGGGGCTTCATGCCCAAGCACTCCGTCAATCATCCGGGGGTCGCCGGCATCCCGATCACCGAGCCGGAATTCTGGCGCGAGGTCCATCTGGCGACCGTGCGGGGTCGCCCGCATTCCCCCGCGGTCGGCGCGCTGGTCCGCGAAGCGATGCGGGTCCAATGGTTCGGCGAGCCGGCCATCGTCTCGCGTCGGCGCGAGCTTCCGGTCGTGGCGAAGGCTCCGCCCGCGGCGGGCAGGAAGCCTCAGCGCGTCGCCGTCGGCTAGCGGCAGGGCAGCTGCGATGGAAATGCATCAGATCCGCTATTTCCTGGCGGTCGCGAAAGAGCTGAATTTCACCCGCGCGGCGGAGCGGTGCAACGTTGCGCAGCCCTCGCTGACCCGCGCGATCAAGCTGCTCGAGGAGGAACTCGGCGGACCGCTGTTCCACCGTGAACGCTCGCGCACGCATCTCTCCGAGCTCGGCAACATGGTGCTGCCGTACCTTACGCAGATGTACGAGCAGACGCAGACCGTCAAACAGCAGGCGCTCGATTTCACGAAGCTGAAACACACCAAGCTCAAGCTCGGAGTGATGTGCACGATCGCGCCCACGCAGCTCGTCGAGCTGATTGCTGCCGTGCAGTCCCGTCACGAGGGAATCGAGCTGCAGCTGTTCGACGCCAGCGCCCCGGCCCTGGAGGAACGGTTGATCGGCGGCGACTTGGAGGTGGGCATCTATTGCGTGCCCGGCCGCGAGCACGATGAGCGGCTGCACTACCTGCCGCTGTTCCGCGAGCAATACATGATCGTGGTTCCTCCCAATCATCCCCTTTCCTCCCGGAACGCGATCCGCGTCAAGGATTTGAACGGAGAACGCTACCTCAATCGTACCAATTGCGAATTCAACGGCTACGCCGGCCCGATCTTTCGCGAACGCGGCGCCGTTTGCGAAACCGTCTACCGCAGCGACCGCGACGATTGGATCCTGGCCATGATCGCGGCAGGCCTCGGGTTCGGTTTCATGCCGGAATTTTCCATCCCGCAGGGCGGCGTGGTCGCCCGTCCCCTGATCGAGCCGGAATTCTGGCGCGAGGTGAATCTCGTCACCGTTCGCGGACGGCCGCATTCGCCGGCGGTCGGCGCCTTCGTTCGCGAAGCGATGCGGACCGAATGGCTCGGGCAGCCGGCACTCGCAGTGCGCATGGCGAGCGCGAAACGCGGCTTCGAACCGGAGGCACTCGACTAAATTCGATTACGCCACTTCGCGCACTCGCGCCGATTCAGGCATCTCGCCATCCGGCGTCATATCTTGCATCCGCGCGCCGGAAATGCCGGTGATGAGGCGGGTGCCCCGCTGGAACGTCAGGTAATTCCACGCCCAGTTGGTCGCCACGGCGAGGCGATTGCGGAATCCGATGAGGAAATAGATGTGGGCGACGCTCCATAGCACCCATGCCAGAAAACCGCTGAGCTTGAGCCGGCCGATCTGGGCGACGGCGCGCTTGCGGCCGATCGTGGCCATCGCGCCGAAGTCGCGGTAGCGGAACGGCGGCATTTCGTCTCCTCGGGCGCGCGCCATCAAAAGGTCGGCGACGTATTGGCCCTGCTGCTTGGCGACCGAAGCCACGCCCGGCAACGGCTTCCCGTGCTCGTCCAGGGCGAGCGCGGTGTCGCCGATCACGAACACATCGGGATGGCCGGGCAGCGAGAGATCGGCCACAACCTTCACCCGGCCGGCGCGATCGGTCTGCGCGCCGAGCCAATCCCCTGCCGGCGACGCCATGACGCCCGCGGCCCACATCACGGTGCGCGCTTCGATGCGTTCGCCGCCGAGCGAGACGCCCTGGCAGTCGCAATCGATCACCGCGGCGCCGAGGTGCACCTCGACGCCGAGCTGCTCGAGCGAATGCCGCGCCGCCTGCGAGAGCGACGGATCGAAGGAAGGAAGCAGCCGCGGCCCGGCTTCCACCAGAATGATGCGGGCGCATCTCGGATCGATCGAGCGAAAGTCCATGGCCAGCGCCCGTTTCGCCAGCTCGGCGATGGCGCCTGCCATTTCCACGCCGGTCGGCCCCCCGCCTACGACGACAAAATTGAGCAGCCGACGTCGTTCGGCGGCGACCGGCTCCGTCTCGGCCTTTTCGAACGCCAGCAGGATACGACGTCGAAGGTAGGTGGCATCGTCGATCGTTTTCAGGCCCGGCGCATACGCGGCCCAATCCTGGTGGCCGAAATAAGCATGCTGGGCGCCTGTCGCGACGATCAGATGATCGAAATCGATGCGAAGCCCTTCCGCTCCGACCTCGTTTCGTTCGAGGTCGATATGCGAAACCCGGGCCAGGATCACGGTGGTGTTCTTCTGGTCGCGAAGAATTCCCCGGATCGGAGCGGCGATGTCGGCGGGCGACAGGCCGGCGGTGGCCACTTGGTAGAGCAGCGGCTGAAACAGATGATAATTGTGCCGGTCGATCACGATCACGTCGAACGGGGCATTCCGCAGCGCCTTTGCGGCGGAAAGGCCGGCGAATCCTGCGCCGATGACGACGACGCGCCGACGTTGCTTGCGGGAATCGTCCTGGGCCATCGGGCTCTCCTGATCTTCGCGTTGGGAGTTGGCCAATTCTCGCGAAGAACGTCGACGCGCGGAAATGCCAAATCCCTATGGCCTCGATACGCGCGGTCTATCGCGGAGGCGGACAGCAGACTTGCGTAGCGCGAGCGCAGTCCTATCAAACCCGGGCTACTTGGTCTCCATCGCGGTCGTTGCTTCCCAACCGTCCTGTGGCGGCGCATCGAGGAAGCGGCGGCAGCGTTCGATCATGACAAGCGACGGCTGATCCCCTTCGCGGGCGACCAGCACCATCTGGAAGAATCCCATGGCGGCGGCGAAATTCCGGGCGCGGTACGCCTCGAGGCCCGTCTCGTACAAGGACACCCAGCTCGGCTGTGGCATCCCATCCTGCGCGATCCCGAGCAGCTCGTAGATCTGCAGCCCCGCGGCACGTCCGTAGACCGCGAGCCGGTCCAGCTCGCGAACTCGGATGCGATCGCCGGCGAGGCGCCGCGTTTCCTCCCCGATGATGATCTGGGTGCCGTATTGCTTGTTGACGCCCTCCAGTCGGCTCGCGACGTTCACGGCATCGCCGATCACCGTATAATTGAGCCGGACTTCGGACCCGATGTTGCCGACCAGGACGCTGCCGGAATTGATGCCGATGCGCACGCCGAGCGGCCGGCCGTTGTCGTCGGTCAAGCCCGCCATGCGGAGGGCACGTTGGCAGGCGAGTGCCGCGCGGCAGGCGCCGAGCGCGTGATCGGGATTGGGCGCGGGAGCGCCCCAGAACGCCATCACCGCATCGCCGATGAACTTGTCGATGGTGCCGGCGTTGGCGTGGATCTCGCGCGACATGCAATCGAAATATTTTCCGAGCAGCGGCACGATGCGGTCGCCGAGCCGTTCGGAAAGCCCGGTGAAGCCGGCGATATCCGCAAACAGCACGGTCATTGGCCGGATCGAGCCGCCCGGCCGGGCTTCCACGCCGTGCGCAGTGAGGGTGCGAACGATGTCGCCCGGCAGATATTTGCCGAACGCGGCTAGCCCGTTCGCCATGTCGGCGATCGCCGCCGACAGGTTCGCGATCTCGAGGAGCCGCGAGGGATGCCGCCGCACGCGATCGAGCTCAAACCGTTCCACGTGGCGGAGCTCGGCCGCGACTTTCACCAGCGGCCCCCCGATGATCCTGCGGGCGAGCCAGGCAGAGAGTAAGCCGGCCGCGACGACCAGCACGGCAAGTCCGATCAGCAGCCGCCGCGTGGTCTGTTGTACCGGGCCGAGAAACTCCTGTTCCGGAATCACGGTCGCGAGCGTCCAGCCCGGAAATGCCAGCGGGGTCAGGGTGACCGCGTAGGGTTCCCCCGACATCACCTCGCGCATCTCGCGCATGTGCGGCTCGCCCGGCGCCGGATTGGATTTTCCCGCGGCGAGCCGGGCGACCTCGAGCAGAGGTTGCCCGGACACATGCTGTATTCTGAGTTCGTCGGCTTCCGGATCGGGCACGGCGATCGTGCTCGCGCCTGGTCCCAGGATGAACGCGGCGCCGGTCTTCCCGACGGCGAGCTCGGACAGGAAGCGCGAGAGGCGCGCGTGCTCGATGACAACTGCAAGCACTCCCTGCCGCTGCTGATAGACGTCGATCGGCCCGGCGAAAGCGATCGCCGGATGCACGCCGTTGGGGTGATTCGAGACGTCGAACCATTGCGGCGCGTCAGCGGCAATTGCCGATTTGAACCATTCCTGCTCGGTGACCTTGTAGCTGCTCGGCTCGAACGTGCGCTGCTGGAATTCGATGTCCCCGACCACCACAAGATACTTGTCGATCCGGCGCTTGAGAACGCCGTCGACCTGAGAGACCTCCATCATCTCCAGATATTCGTCGCCGAGCTTGTGGGCGGCCGAGAACGTCCCGTCGGGCAGGCCGAACGCTACCCAGGAAAGCGCCGGCTGTGATTGCAGCTGCGAGAGGAACACGAACTCGCGCTTGTCGGCTTCCCTCACCTCGAGCACGTTCTGGAAGAACAGCGTGCGAATCGCCGCATGCGCCGAGCGCGCCGCCGTGTCGAGGGCGGCAATCTCCTTCTCGACGGCGGCCACGATCTGCTGGTTGATGGTCGAGGCCAGCTCGCGACTGTTCGCTTCCGCCGTACGCCACCAGAGCCCGTGGACCGCTCCGACGCTGACCAGGATGGAGGCGAGGACCAGAGCGGAGATGGCCAAACGGACGCCGATGCGCATGATTCGGGCTTTCCCTGGCGAACAACTAACCATATGGCCGGTTCGAGCCGCGAGGTCCACAGGAACCGCAATAGAGCGCCGCTATCGGTTTCATCGCCAATCGATATTTCGAAAGCGGTTTCACGCGCGATTGAATGACGAAGCTTGATAGCGCGGCTTCGCTAGGCCCTGAATCGAAATGCGAGGAACAATCGGATGTCGTTGATGCGGTTCCTGGAGCGCGGACGCTCGCTGGCGGAGCGGATCCCCTATAGCCTCTTGGCACTCGTCTCGAGATTTGCGGTCGCGAGCGTGTTCTGGCGCTCCGGCCGCACCAAGGTCCATGGCTTCTCAATTCGCGAAGAGACCTTCGCGCTGTTTCGCGAGGAGTACCGGGTCCCGCTGCTCCCTCCCGACCTCGCTGCCTATATGTCGACGATCGCGGAGCATGTATTTCCCGTGCTGCTGGTGCTGGGGTTCGCCTCGCGGCTCTCGGCGCTCGGGCTGCTGGGCATGACGATGGTGATCCAGCTGTTCGTCTACCCGAGCGGGTGGCCCCAGCACATCCTCTGGATCGGCTTGCTGTTGCCGATCATCGCCCAGGGATCGGGTATCCTTTCGCTCGATCACCTCGCCTGGGGCCGCATGCGCTCTGCCAGCAAGCCGCAGCAGAGCCCTATTGCAGCGCAATAACGACATTCGCGCGCAGAAGGACGGCGAGATTTTCGGCCACATCGAACTCTCCCGTCGCTGCCGCCGCGCATTCCGCTGCCGCCGCCATCGCCATGCCTTGCGACAGGCTGCCGAGGAAAACGTAACCGCCCGCGGGCAGTCGCCAAACTTCGACGTCGAGACTAGGCCTTGCCACCAATGCACTCTCCGGCACCCATTCGCGGATCGGAGCCAGCTGTGCGGTCCGGTGCACCTCCCAAATCGAGACGATCGGAAACTGCGATCCCACGAGCGACACCGAGGGGTGAAGGGCAATGCGCAAGCCCGCAAGCTCGTCGGGCCGCAGGGACGTGAAAGCGCCGCGATCGATCGGCGCGGCATCGGCGGCGTGATAGGCACGCCCACGGGCGAGCTCCAGCCGCGCGACGTCGGCAAGGTACTCGATCGAAGCCGCCGGAGCGAAATTCTCGACGAAATCCGGGAACCTATCGCCGTACCGCAACAGCACCGGCGAGCGCGGCGGCTCATCGGTCACATAGAGGCGCGCCATCGCACGGAAGAATTCGTCGCCGACCAACTGGTGAACGACGGGGAAGCGCGCAGCGAGCGCCGCGACCAAGCTTGCGATCATATTGTTGCGGTGTACGGCAAAGCGCTTCTGCGGCGCCTTCCCGCCGTTCCTCCGCAGCGGCGAGGGAACCGGCGCGGCCGGATCGAGCAGCGCCGCGGCGAATTCACGCTGGACCGCGGCAAGATCGTTCGCGGCGACCATGGCGAGCATCACGCCGCGTTGCGAAGCAGCGGACGGTTCGCCTCGGTGATGAGCGCGGACTTCGCTCTTGCCACCTCGGCGGCCAGCACTGAAAAGGCCGGCACGTTGTTGTCCCACTCGATCAGCGTCGGGACCGGTCCGCTGCGGGCCAACGTGCGGCGATACAGCGACCACACCGTCTCTGCGACTGCGGCGCCGTGATCATCGATCAACAGCCGCGCGCCCTCCTCGTCCGTATCCTCGGCGAAACCCCCGAGATGCATCTCGCCGACGTTCTCGACCGGAAACGCTTCGACATAGGCGCTCGGCTCGAAGCCTTGGTTAATCGCGGATACGTAGACATTGTTGACGTCGAGCAGAAGGCCGCATCCGGTGCGCCGGACCGCCTGGTCCAGGAATTCGATCTCGCTCATGGTGGCGTTCGCGAAGGCGACGTAGGTCGAGGGATTCTCGAGCAACATGCGCATGCCGAGAGTGTCCTGCACTTCATCGATGTGCTCGCAAACTCGACTCAGCGTCTCCTCGTTGTAGGGGACCGGCAGGAGATCGTTGAGGAAGGTTTCGGCATGGCTCGACCACGCCAGATGTTCCGAGAACAGGAACGGCTGATAGCGGTCGACGAGCTTCTTCAGCCTGTCGAGGTGGGCGCGGTCGAGCGGCCGGGCCGCCCCGATCGACAGGCCGACGCCGTGGATCGAGACCGGATAGGACGCGCGGATCTCGGCAAGCAGGCGATGCGGCGGACCGCCGTCGCCCATGTAGTTCTCGGCATGCACCTCGAAGAAATCGGCCGCGCGCACGCCCGAGAAGATGGCTTGCGCGTGCTCGTGCTTGAGGCCCGCGCCGGCCAGCGCCGGATTGAAGGCCGCGAGCGTGACCGCGTCACTCCGGTACATCTCGTGCATGGCGTCTCGCCTCATTGGGCGGGGCCGGCATCGGGGAGAACGCCGGCTCCGTGCTGGACCGGCGACGGGGTGGGGCTGCCGGCCTCAGTGGGTGGCGTGCTGCGATCAGGAGCGTTTAATCGGCTGCAGCGAACCGTTGCCCAAGGGCGTCTGGATCGAGTCGCAAGTGCCCTTGGTGACGTATTTCCAGGCATTGCCCTGATAATCGGCCGTGGCGGTTCCGGCGCAGGTCGTGCCCGGACCGGCGGCACAATCGTTGTCGCCCTTGAGCGCGATGCCGAAGCACTTGTCCTTGGTCGGCTCCGGCGGTTTTGGCGCGGCCGATCCCGGACCAGCCACGGTGGCAAGCGCCGTGGTCAAAGCGCCGGCGAGCGCCAGCGAGGTCATAGAGGTCTTGCAGGACATGGTCGGTTCCCATCAGTTGATCGAAAAGCCAGTCGCGCGAGCGCAGTCCTATCAAACCCGGAGAATGTCAAGGGCTGAAATATCATTCGCCGATGGACTCCATAGCGCGGGTCTATGACGGCGGAAGAATCGCTGGCCTGCCGACCTTACCCGCCCGATCCCAGGGCGGCGGAAATAGCCGGCTGCTATGAACTTGGAAGCCATCCGGTATTTCCGTTTGGCCACCGCTTCCCCGAGACTCCGCTTGCCATTGCCGAGATCCTTCGATCCCGGCCGAAGCAGACGGAGACAAGCCATGATTTACCCAACCACTGGCCGGGCAATCCGGCACAGCCTGTTCGCGGCCGGCATCGTCGCGGGCACGGTGTTCACGATGTTGAGCCCGGCGAGCGCCGGCGAGTGCCCCGCCGACAAGCGCGGCATCGATGTGATGAAGATGGACACGACTCCCGCCAAGGGCGTCAGCGACAACGTGCTGGCCGCGATCAATCTCGCCGATGAACCGACGAAAATCCAGGATCGACAGCTTCGCCTGCGCAAGCTCGTGATCCAGCCGGGCGGCGTCGTCCCCTGGCACAGCCACGGCGACCGGCCGGCGATCATCTACATCATCGAAGGCGAGATCGTCGAATACGCCAGCACGTGCGCGGTTCCGATCTTGCACAAGGCGGGCGACGTCGCGCGCGAGATCCACACGACCTCGCATTGGTGGAAGAACAATGGCGACAAGACCGTCGTCTTGCTCTCGGCGGACCTCCTGCACGACAAGTCCGACAAGAACATGTGATCGCCGTCGCGGTGTGACGCCTCGCCCGTGAGGCGTCACGCACGACGGCCCAAAGCAGGGGAAACGACCATGACGCAAGTGTTCCACGCGGCGGCTTCGCCCGAGATGGCCATGCATGTCCATGCCTCTCACGTGGTCCGGCGCACGCTGGTGATCGGACTGACCGCATTCCTCACCGTGGTGGATCTGTTCGCGACCCAGGCGATCCTTCCCTCGCTGACGAAGGCCTATCACGTCACGCCTGCCGCCATGGGTCTGGCGGTGAACGCCAGCACGCTGGGAATGGCAATCGCCGGCTTGGCGGTCGCATTCTTCAGCCGCAGAATCGACCGGCGGCTCGGGATCCTGCTCAGCCTGACGCTGCTGTCGATCCCGACCGCGCTGCTCGCGTCGGCGCCCGACCTCACGACCTTCGCACTGCTGCGCATCGTGCAAGGCGTGTTCATGGCCACGGCTTTCGCGCTGACGCTGGCATATTTGGGCGAAGCCTGCAGCGCCGAGGACACCGGCGGCGCGTTCGCGGCCTACATCACCGGCAACGTTGCCAGCAATCTCATCGGGCGGCTGGTCTCCGCCGCGGTCGCCGACCACCTGGGCCTGGCGACGAATTTCTACGTGTTCGCCGCGCTCAATCTCGCGGGCGCGGTTTTGGTGTATTTCACGATCAGTCGCACCAAGCCGATGGACGCGGTGGAGCCGATACCGAGCTCGCCGTTTGCAATCTGGGGCGTGCACCTGCGCAACGCGCAGCTACGGGCAAGCTTCGCCATCGGGTTTCTGATCCTGTTCGCCTTCATCGGCACGTTCACCTATGTCAATTTCGTGCTCGTCCGCGAGCCTTACGCGGTGGGGCCGATGGCGCTCGGCTTCGTGTACTTCGTGTTCCTGCCGTCGATCTTCACCACGCCCGTGGCCGGACAATTCGTGCAACGCTTCGGCACCAGGCCGACGTTCTGGTGTGCGCTCGCCGTTGCCGGCATTGGACTTCCGCTCTTGCTGATGCCGCGTCTGTCCGCCGTGCTGACCGGCCTGGTGCTGGTCGGGATCGGAACGTTCTTCGCGCAAGCCACTGCCACCGGATTCGTCGGCCGCGCCGCAACCACTGACCGCGGCTCGGCGAGCGGCATCTATCTGGCGTGCTATTTCTTCGGGGGTCTCGTCGGCAGCGCGGTGCTCGGGCAAGTCTTCGATCGCTTCGGATGGGTCGCCTGTGTCGCCGGCATCGGTCTGTCGCTGATCGTGGCCGCGGTGCTCGCCGTTCGCTTGAAAATGCCGGCCGTGCCCGCGATGGCGTCGGCCGCGTGAACCCCGGAGACGTGACATGACGATCGTGCAAAAAATCATCGCTGCCGAGCCGGACAACATGCGCAAACGCGAGAAGGCCGCGAGCGGACCCGGTCAGATCGTGCTGGTGCTGCAGGGCGGCGGCGCGCTCGGAGCCTACCAGGCCGGCGTTTATCAGGCGCTGCACGAGGCCCGCATCGAGCCGGATTGGGTCATCGGCACCTCGATCGGCGCCATCAACGCCGGGATCATCGCCGGCAACGAGGTGAAGGACCGGCTGCCCAGACTCAAAGAATTCTGGCACCGGGTCGAGCGCCGCGAGATCTTCGATTTTGCTTCTCCGTGGCGCGGAACCCTCGATGCACTCTCGAACTTCACCACCATGGTCGGCGGCATCCCGGGATTCTTCGAACCCAATCCGCTGGCGTTCTGGGGAACGCACGTTCACCTGGGCACGGAAAAGGCCGGATATTATTCGACCGCCCCGCTCGAAGCGACGCTCAACGAGCTGGTCGATTGCTCCGTGTTGAACCGCTGCACGCCCCGGCTCACGGTCGGCGCCGCCAACGTGCGCACCAGCGAGATGCACTATTTCGACGGCCGCGACACCGAGATCACGGTGAAACATATCATGGCGTCCGGCGCGCTGCCCCCGGCTTTCCCGGCGATCCGCATCGGTGACGACTATTATTGGGACGGCGGCATCCTTTCGAACACGCCAACCGAGGCGATCTTCGACGACAATCCGCGCCGGAATTCGCTGATCTTCGCGGTTCACCTGTGGAATCCGACGGGACGGGCACCGGAGACGATGTGGGAAGTGCTGCATCGCCAGAAGGACATTCAGTACTCGAGCCGCGTCGCAAGTCACATCGTGCGCCAACTGCAGGTGCACCGCTTGCGGCACGTCGTCTCGCAGCTGGTCAAGCATTTGCCGGAAAAGGAGCGCAACAGCCCGGAGGTCCGCGAGCTCGCCGGCTACGGTTGCGTCACGCAAATGCACGTCGTGCGGCTGTTGGCGCCTCGCCTCGAGAACGAGGATCATACCAAGGACATCGATTTCAGCGCATCGGGCATCCGCATGCGCTGGGACGCCGGATATGCCGACACGCGCAGGGCCATCGCCAAGGCCCCGTGGGAGGGCGAGTTCGACCCGCTGGAAGGCGTCATTCTCCACCAGCCGATGCCGCTGGAAGCGGCGCCGACCGAATGAGCCGGGTTGTCGCCGGCCTACGGAACACACATGGCAAATGCGAGGTAGAAACATGCCGCAATTCGACGCGATCATCATCGGGACCGGACAGGCCGGACCGCCTCTGGCCGCGCGGCTCTCCGGCGCGGGCATGAAGGTCGCCGTCATCGAACGCAAGGCGTTCGGCGGAACCTGCGTGAACACCGGCTGCATCCCGACCAAGACGTTGGTCGCCAGCGCCTATGCGGCCAATATGGCGCGGCGCGCCGGCGATTTCGGCATCCGGTTGCAGGGCGACGTCGCCGTCGACATGAATGCGGTCAAGGCGCGCAAGGATGCCGTCTCGGGAACGTCGCGAACGGGGGTGGAGCAATGGCTCAAGGGTCTCAAATCCTGCACCGTTTACCAGGGTCACGCGCGTTTCCTATCGGCTCGGGAAGTTGCGGTCGGAGCCGAGGTGCTCAGGGCCGCAAACATCTTCATCAATGTCGGCGGCCGAGCGTTTGTCCCGCCGCTTCCCGACCTGAAACACGTGCCGTATCTGACGAACAGCTCGATCATGGACGTGGACTTCCTGCCCGAGCATCTGGTGGTCATCGGGGGCAGCTACATCGGGCTCGAGTTCGCGCAGATGTATCACCGGTTCGGCAGCGCCGTGACCGTCGTCGAGATGGAGTCGCGGCTGATCGCGCGGGAAGACGCGGATGTCTCCGCCGGCGTGGCAGACATCCTGCAGCAGGAGGGCATCGATATCCGGACCAATGCCAAGTGCCTCCGCGTAAGCGGTGGCGACAAGGACATTTCGCTTGCGGTCGATTGCGCGGGACACTCATCGAAAATCACGGGCTCGCACTTGTTGCTGGCGGTCGGGCGCCGCCCGAACACGGACGACCTCGGGCTGGAGCAGGCCGGAGTCGCGGTCGACAAGCGCAGTTACATCCAGGTGGACGATCAATTGCGCACCAGTGTCCCGGGCATCTGGGCGCTAGGCGATTGCAACGGCAAAGGCGCCTTCACTCACACCTCCTACAACGATTTCGAGATCGTCGCGGCCAACCTTCTGGACCGCGACCCCCGCCGCCTATCGGAGCGCATCCCGGCTTATGTGCTCTATACGGACCCGCCGCTGGGACGAGCCGGCATGACGGAGCGTGAAGTCCGGCAGCGGAACAAGCCGGCGCTGATCGCCAAACGCCCCATGAGCCGGGTCGGCCGTGCGGTCGAAAAGGGCGAAACGCAGGGTTTCATCAAGATCCTGGTCGATGCGGGGGACCGGCGCATCTTGGGTGCGGCGCTGCTCGGCACCGGCGGCGACGAGGTGGTTCACTCCATTCTCGATCTCATGTACGCCAGCGTGCCCTATACCGTCATGCAGCGGGCGATGCACATTCACCCGACCGTGTCCGAGCTGCTTCCCGCGATGCTGGGCGAGCTCGAGCCGCTCGAGCTCGCAGCCGCCGCCTAGCGCCTCCGCCTGTCGCAGCCGGTTTCTAAAATTTCTCCACCCAGGGCCGCAGCTCCATCTCCCAGGTCCAGGCGCTCCTCGGCTGCTGCAGGACATGGAGATAGCTCGCGGCGATCGCATCGGGATCGAGCAGCGAATCCGGCGCATCGACCGGCTGCGTCCGGCGCGAGCTGCCGATGCCGCCGTCGATGATGAAATGCGCGACATGGATGCCCCGAGGCGCAAGCTCGCGGGCCATGCTCTGCGCCAGCCCGCGCAACGCGAACTTGCCCATGGCGAAGGGGGCGGATTGCGCGTAACCCTTGACGCTCGCCGAGGCGCCGGTGAACAGGATCGCGCCGTGCGCGCGCGGCAGCATGTGGCGCGCCGCCTCCTGCGCGACCAGGAAGCCGCCGAACGCCGAAACGGCCCACGCTTTCTCCACCTCGGCCGGATCCAGCTCGGTGAACGCCCCGCGGACGCGATAGCTGGCGTTGTAGACCACGGCCTCGGGCGCGCCCATCGATTCGCTCACCCCGGCGAACAGTTTCGTCACCTGATCGCGGTCGGTCGCATCGCAGGCGAACAGCTTGGCGCCGGTTTCCGCCGCCACCGGCGCGAGGTCCGCGACGGTGCGCGCGGCCAGGGCAACGCTCATGTCCGCCTTGGCGAATGCGCGCGCGATCGAAGCGCTCAGCCCCGACCCCGCGCCCACGATCAACGCCGTGCGATAGCTCGAATGCGACATGGGCTCCTCCATTCGTCCTCCACCATAGGCCGGCGGCACAAGTCGGCAACACAGTCGCAAGCGCAGCGGCCGAGAGTGGTGCGGGCCGCAATCGGCGAAGCGCAGAGCAGATTTGCGGGCGACGAATTTCCTGAACATTTGTTCAGACGGCGACCGCACCGCTGAAGTTTGTCTCAGGTCTTCAAAGCCTCGTAGTGGAACCGGATTATGCCGAACAGAGTTGGCAACGCACAGCAATCAATCGGAGGAGACGCACATGCGAAAGAGTGTTCTCGCCCTGACTGCCGCGGCGGCAATGCTGACCGCCGGCGTGACGATGTCCAGTCCCGCGGGCGCCATGACCGTAGGCGGCCCTGAAGGCATCCGCGGCGCGTTCGACACCATCAATCCGGTCGATAAGGCGGCCTGCTGGCGGTACGGCTGGCATGGATGGGGATGGTATCCGTGCTACCGGCATTACTACGGATATGGTCCCGGCTGGCGTTGGCATCGGCATCATCGGCATCACTGGCACCACCATTGGTACTGAGCCGGGCGCGAGACTCGGCCAGGGCGGCGGGCGGCCACAAGCCGCCCGTCTTTTTGCGCCTGCGCGTGCGCTGTGCACTCCCCGCCCCGGCTAACTGCGGTGGAAGCGGATCGTCGGCGTGAGCAGCACCAGCGGCAGGACGATCAGCCCGATCGGCAGGAACGCGAACGCCGGGTGTCCGGTGAAATCCCACATCGCGCCGCCGGCGACCGAAATCGCCATCGCCAGCGCGTAGCTGATCGTGAACATGGCCGCCGACGTGCGCGCCAGGTCCGGCGGCGCCACCAGCAGCGGCGGAAGCGCCAGGCCGAGCGGAAGCGCGATGCCGAAGCACAAGCCCAGCGCCCCGGCCCAGAACGGCGTCCATGGACCGGCGCTCGAGACGACGCCGAACAAGGCCAGCAAGATCAAACAGCCGACGGCGACATAGGGCCAGACCCGGCGTTCGATGCGTTGGGCCGCCACGACCATCAGGGCCGAGGCGGGGAGCTGGCCGAAGTTGAGCGCCGTCAATGCGCCGCTGATCAGATCGGAATGGCCGGCACCGCTGAGAAGCGCGGGCAGAAAGGCGTTGGTGCCGAAATAGACGCTGTTGATGCTGGCGAAGATGAGCCCGAGGCGCCAGACCGAGGGGTCTCTCCAGTCGGGCCACCATTGTTCGGCGACAACGCGCGCGCCGCCGCCGCCGCCGCGCCGGCGGGAGCGCGGTGCCAGCGCCGCCGTCAAGATCGCGATGGCGAGGACGGGAAGCGACCAGGCGGCCAGCCCCAGCCGCCAGCTGCCGTGCACCAGCGGAAGCACCAACGGGATCGTCAGGGCGACCGGCGCGATCTCGCCCACGATCAAACCGAACGTATACAAGGCCGTGCCGAATCCGATGCGAAGCGGCAGCCATTTGCGGACGATCGCCGCCATGGCCGGCTGCATGACGGCGATGCCGGCCGCCATCGCGATCGTGGCGACGTAGAGTGCCGCAGCCGTTGCGGCCGAGCCGCGCAGGCCGCCGCCCGCCGCGGTGAGCAACAGCCCGAACAGAAGCGTCCGCAAGGCCCCGAACCGGGCGATCAGCATCGATCCGGGCAGCGCCGCAACCGCGAACAGGATGACCGGCAGGCCGGCCAGGAGCCCGACTTCGGTCCCCGAAAGATGCAGATCGGCTTGAATGACGGGAATGAGCGGCGGCACCGCCAGCACGGTGAGGCGCAAGGCGGCGCCCAGCAGCCAGAGCAACAGAGCCACGGTCACGAATTGCCTGGGCTGCATCGGAAAGAGCCGTGGAAGTTCGGCAACGCCGGCAGAATGCCCGATCGGAAATTCACAAAGCCCAGCGAGAGTTGCGCGGCAGCATGTCTGATACCGACGTCTTTCATTCGGGAAATGCTCCTCCGAGTCAAGCCGCTCAAACCGCGCGCGCGCGGCTTTGGTTGGAGCCCGCACCGCAGCATGCGGCGGAGAATCGGTGGAGAGGATGGCGGGAGCGAATCGGCCGATATCACGCGATCGTCAATTCGACATCGCACAACAATGTGACCTACTTGGAGTGCCGCTGCATCGAGCAAGTTGAGGGGCACGGGAATGACAAGCAAACAATCCATCGACCGGCATCGTCGCGCATTTCTGCGCGTTTCCGGCATGGCCGCTCTGCTTGCTTTTGCGGCGCAGCGGGCGCCGGCGTTGGCACAGGCAAGGTCCGGCGGCACAGCCATGAAGATCGGCATCGTCGGATCGGGCAAGCTCGGCGGCACGGTCGGCTCGCGCTGGGTGAAGGCCGGCCACGAAGTGCTGTTCTCCTCCCGCCATCCCGACGCGCTCAAGCCGCTGGTCGAAGCGCTGGGGCCGCGCGCGCGGGCCGGCACGGTCCGGGAAGCCATCGCGTTCGGCGAAGTGGTCCTGATCGCGGTTCCCTACGGCGCGCTGCCGCAGATCGGCCGCGAGCACGCCGCAGCGCTCTCCGGCAAGATCGTCATCGACGCGTGCAACCCGATCGCGGCACGGGACGGCGAGATCGCCCAGGAGGCGATGGCGAACGGCATCGGCCCCACTTCGCTGAAATATCTGGCGGGCGCCCGGCTGGTGCGCGCGTTCGACCCGGTCCCCTACCGCAATTTCGAGGGCGACGCGCCGCGCGGCGGGGAAAAAATCGGCATGCCGGTGGCGGGCGACGATGCGGAGGCGGTCAAGATCGCCTCGCAGCTGGCCCGCGATGCCGGGGCGGAGCCGGTGGCGTTGCCGCTTGCGCGCGCCATGGACTTTGCGCCGGGAACGCCGCTGTTCGGCAAGGCGTTTCCCGTCAGTGAGCTTCGGAAACGGCTCGGGATGACGCAATGAATGAGGCCTCGGCGAATTCTCGCGCCGCGGATTCCAGCGCCGAACGCCTGCTCCATCGCCTGCTCCGCCGCGTGATCGAGGTCAGGCCGGCGGAGGTGTCGGCGCTCGGCTGGTCCTGGCTCTACATCTTCGCGATCCTGTCCTCGTACTACATCCTGCGGCCGATCCGCGATCAGATGGGCGTCGCCGGCGGCGTCGACAATCTGCAATGGCTGTTCCTGGGCACGCTCGCGGCGATGCTGCTCCTCAACGTCCCGTTCTGGTATCTCGTCAAGATCTTGCCGCGCGCGCGATTCATTGCCATCATCTACCGGTTCTTCGCCGCCAATATCCTGCTGTTCGCCGCGGCGTTGCACTGGGCCGACGCGCAACAGATCGTCTGGGTCGGGCGCGTCTTCTTCATCTGGGTCTCGGTCTTCAACCTGTTCATCGTCTCGGTGTTCTGGCAGCTGATGGTCGACATCTTCAGCTCCGAGGACGGCAAGCGGCTGTTCGGCTTCATCGCCGCGGGCGCCACCATCGGCGCCATCGTCGGCTCGGCCCTGACGGCGTCGCTCGCCCGCCATGTGCCCACCGCCTATCTGCTGATCGGGTCGGCGCTGCTGCTGGAGATTGCCGTCCTGGGCGTCCGTCGCCTGTCACGCCAGTCGGCAAAGCTGGACACCCGGCCGGCCGAGCAAGCCGCGGGAGCTCCGATCGGAGGCAACGTTCTCGCGGGCATCACCCATCCGTTCAAGTCGAGCTACCTCATGAACGTCAGCGCGTTCCTGTTGTTGTTCGCGATCACCTCGACGTTTCTCTATTTCCAGCAGGCCGGCATCGCAAGCCGCGGCTTTCCCGATCGCGGGGCGCAGACCGCGTTCTTCGCGAGCATCGATCTCGCGGTCAACGTGCTCACCCTGCTGGTGCAGCTGTTCCTGACCGGCCGCATCGTGCGCTTGCTCGGCGTCGGACCGACGCTGGCGTTTCTTCCGGCGCTCACCATCGTCGGCTTCGGCGTTTTGGCGCTGCTGCCGAGCATCGCGTCGCTGGTGACGTTTCAGGTACTCCGGCGCTCCAGCGATTATGCGATTGCGCGGCCCACGCGTGAGGTGCTCTACACCGTGGTTCCGCGCGAGGACCGCTACAAGGCCAAGAGCTTCATCGACACCGTGGTCTATCGTGCCGGCGATCAGGTCGGGGCCTGGTCGTTCACATGGTTGTCCGGG
>WNFX01002012.1_pt1 | contig 20665 bp, 22 predicted proteins | sample 5400111 | NCBI WGS metagenome assembly WNFX01 (sample SAMN13153363, study PRJNA577476) | soil metagenome | isolation source: 40 cm soil or saprolite under grassland replicate 1 | place: USA:California | collected 2016-06-15 | reverse complement strand
TAAGCTCCGACAGAGTGGCGGATCTATAGTTCACTGGAAGTTCATCACTGTCTTTTGTACTAGATTGGAAGTGAATTATCTTACAACAGGATTTGTTTATCATGTCGACTAACCCAATTACTATAGTTCGCAGATCATCTTTTTTCGTCCTTACACATAAACATGTAATAGGCAAATATCCATTGATATAATATGTCATATCCTGAAGACATTTTCTCCAGAATGTATTCGCGAGATAATCAGCCTGAACTGCTGTATCCAAAAAAAGAAGAGATATCTTCGATAGAAGAAGAAAGACAATATGAAGAGGTTGTACAAACCAACCTCTTTAACGTCATGCTAAATAGAAGGTCTCAGAGAAAGTTTGAAAATAAGACTGTAGAAGATCGGAAAATCGAGATGATATTGGCTGCGGCTGATACTGCTCCCACGGCTGGAGGTTTTCAAGGGTTCGAAGTTTTTCATGTGAAAAGCTCGGAAATAAAAGTAAAGCTTGTTGAAGCCGCAAATAAACAACCTTACGTTAATGCTCCACTTGTTCTAGTTTTCTGTATGAATCCTGAGAGGGTAAAAATGAACTTTCCTCCAAATATCCTTAAGAAATTCTCCTTGCAGGATGCAACTTTAGCTGCGGCATATTCTCAGCTGGCAGCACATGCTCTAGGTCTGAGCTCAATATGGATAGGAATGATAAATGAGGATAAAGTAATGGAAGCCTTAGAAACGAAGCTTGTTCCGGCTACTATTCTATGTCTGGGCTATCCACAGAAGATGCTACAACCTAAGCCAAAGAGAAGCCTAATAGAACTAATTCACGTTGTTTAATTTAGAAGAGGAACAAAAGTTTATTCTACTCATGATCACGTCGAACATAACTAGCTACAAATGTGTAACCTTTACACTTTACATTCAAGAAATTGAAAATCCCGAATGAAACATGTTTTGCCGATTCTGGCAGTTCCAATCTTCTAGTTGAAATATTGTATCGTATAGCTGATATGATATCTATCGTTGATATATATCGGTATCAATGAATGGACCATTCCTGCTATTGAAATTCTTAAATCTGGGGTTTTCATCTTTTACAATATTACAAGAAGAGATTCACAAATGAGTCCAGAAACAAAAGAAAAACGTGGGAAAAAAATTGAAGATAAAATAGACCAGATAGACAAGACCAGCGAGTCTGTCATAAACCGGATGGTAGGTGCTCATAATAATCGTACTAGTAAAGTAAAGCCAAAAGACGAGCTTATTGATTTAGAAACACTCCTTACACAAAGACAAGACAGACTTTTCCAGGCATTAGAAGAGCGCTATCAGTACAGTACTTCAATAAAGCGTGGTCAGGACTATCTTCTTAAATACGTAAGCTCAAAGAGACCTCTTGTTATTATGTATGCCGACCTAGTTGGCTCGACTAAAATGAGCATGACACTGCCAGCGGATAAATTAGTTACAATAATCAGAGCCTTTGTACACGAAATGTCCTCTGTTGTCGAAACTTATGATGGATACGTTCTGAAATATTTGGGTGATGCTGTAATTGCTTTCTTTCCTCCTGGCTTTAACAAATACCTTACATACGACAAAGCAGTTAGATGCGCAAAATCGATGATTAATGTGCTCAAAAACGGAATTAACCCAATATTAAAGAATTATGATTGCCCTGAACTAGATGTAAGAATTGGTATAGAGGAAGGACAGAATGTAATTGTTCAATATGCATATGACAAAAGCTCACAAATTGATATACTCGGATACACGATGAATGTTTCATCAAAGATAACTTCGTTGACAGGCCCGAATAAAGTTTCGGTAGGGGAAAATGTCTATAAATTATTGCATCCTGGCATACAGGCAGAATTTCATGAATTAATATACAATACTGACGAATGGAAGTACACTAATCTTGACACGGGCAAGCTTTACAAAGTCTACACACTGAATTAAAAAATTAGGGATGGCAACTCGCCTGCCAATGGTTTACCTGTTAGAATTAGTACTATAAGCATTACAGCGTTAGATCTATAAACAAATAGTAAATTCATCATCTCCAAAACAATATTCGCCATCAATATGGAGCATAAAACAAATAACTTTTAAGCGTTTTGCCATCTGATGACCTTATTGGCCAAGATATCCTTAATGTGAAGATAAATTAGGATGAAAAAGACATTATGTTAGATATCGGCATTATTATTAAGTGAGGCTGGAGATAATGTTGATCATATCTCCTCTCCGTGAATTGAGAACCACTTAAATTTAGCAAGCATAAAATAAAAACGGATAACGATAACCTGCAAAGACTAATCAATTAAGAGAATCTAGAACCTACTGGAATTGATACATGTGATCTGAAAATTGGTAAAAGAATTGATAAAATCATTATACGCAAAGGAAGGATTCTTCCATGACAGTCACGTGCTTAAAATGTTTATCTAATTCTCGTTGTATATCTGTATTATGAAACAGATAGACATCATTTTTCCACACGAACGACTTAAAGAAGTAAACGATATTCTTTACAAGCACAAGGTCGGTGGTCTTTCGTTTTATGATATTAAGGGTAGAGGTCGGGTAGAACGTAAACCGGTGGCAGAGAGGACGGCCGGTGGATACCAGACAGGACGTACATATGTCCCGGAATTCGGAACTCGAACTAAACTTGAAGTTCTCGTATCAGATTCATTGGCAAAACAGATCATAGATGACCTTTTAGGAGGTCTAAGTACGGGATCAGCTTCAGATGGTAAAATCTTTGTGAAAGATGTCGCTGAAGCTTATGATATCGGCTCAAAACAGAGCGGAAACGCTGCACTGTGAATGTAATTTTGTGTGGATGAGGTTTCCTGAATTAGTCAAGAACTCTTATACACGTCGACTAATGAACAATCGATAGGAGATTTAACACGAATCAAGTGTAAAATATTTTTGAAATCAAACTATGATTCTAGAGTCATCAGGCCATAATCGGATGGTATGAATTTTTAATGATTACTGCCTTGTTGCATGAATTTCATATCGTTCGATTGCATGTAACAGAAAGGGTTTTCGGATATTGAAGGTAATAAGCACTAACTACAACGATTTTCATTGATAAAATACGAACCAAGTTTCATACTTTTGAAATATGAAAATCATAATTCAAGATTCAATTTATATTTATAAATTAATTGGCCGACGTCGACTAAAGTTACACAAACTGGCGATGTTATTAACTAAATTTACCTTTAATGTTCCCAGTGGCTATAGGACTGATCTCATGCATCCGTGTGAGTTAGTAGAGAATATAGGTTCTGAAACACTATTGGGATTTCGTCTCACAGGTTAATGTTTCCTTTACTGTGAATTGACTGGAAAATGCGACTTGCCTGCGTTCTTTGTGGTGCATTGCCATAACCTGCGGATTTTATCTTACAAGCACAGAATCATCCATCCTTAATCCAACCTTAAGTAGCCCTGGTAAGTCCTCTCATAGTTAGAGTCACGGTCGGGGAGCCTCAAATTATGAGAATGCATTCAAACTCTTCATCTCTTAGCCTATGATATACTATTATCCCTAACATCTTTGGCCATTGATTTCCTACAAACATTAGCTAAATCAATGATGTTGTTAGTTGTTATACCGCTTTTTTGCATAATAGAATTCCTCAGGCAGGAATAGCTCTTGTACATCAGGGGGAAGTGCATCTTCTTGGAGGACTCCCTTTCCAAGCATAAAATCCTTTAGGAAGTCATCGCCGATAATTTGGGCTAACTTCTTTACCGGGTATATATAGAGATTATCTATCCATGAGGGATAGCTCGGTCTCACGTACCTACAGCGTTCTGTTAGCTTCAAAGTAAAATACCATGCCAAACCTTCTCTAAGCTGCTGTGAATGATTTTTGCTAATTATACCGTGTATTAGCTCATGCAAGTAGTGACCAAATTTGGCAACGTCATACCTAATGATAATCTCCTTTAAATGATAATCAGTTATTGCAACGGATTTTGTATCATCATACTGCAAAGGTGGCTCTCGTCTTCTAGATATCACTTGAATTTCCATCTCCCAACTTCCATGGCATATAACTATGTCAAATGATGTTCTGACGCCAAAATATTCGGCGATAACCTGATTTGCATTATCAATGAACATTAATACTTTCTGCATTTCCTCCGTGGGAATGTCCGTAAGAACAGTCAAGCTCTTATTTGTATTCATTATATGTTGCCTGTCGCCGATCGTTTGGGATCATCATAAATAATTATGACTTATAAATATTAGCAATATTTGTAAGATACTCATAAGAGCCTTCACACGAAGCATTGACTACATCGTGTTAATTGAGGTCTGCGTCGAATATAATGGGCAATTGCCGTATTAATATGGAGAAAAAGAAAATCACAGAGCGGTATGAGGACTGCGACTGGGAATTGTGGATCCGATTCTTGCAAAAGAACACCAAGCAAAGAAAAGATAGAATAAGAGAAACTGTATTTCTGATAACCGATTATTATTATTTCTGAGGAGAGGGAACAGACGCGTGTCTTTCGGGTATTGTAATGCCTATTCATGCGCGTCGCTGATGTCAGTGTTGGGTTGTGGCTCCTAAGGATGTAATTCTTTCGCAAAATCACATGGATAGAATGGTAGGATTTACATAAACGCGCACATCAGGCAGCAATCCAAAAGCAAAAACTTTGTTGAAAATTTGTATTACCCACCTTACAAGAATAAATTGCACTACGAAAATCCCATTATATATGGAATCAACTAAGATGCAATTAGTGTTAAAGCCAGATACAATTACAATAAAGGCAAACATGTGGCAGGGCGTACTGACGTCTAAGACATTTGAAGGTCCTGATTGCTATACGCAAATGTTGAATTTTATTAAACAGGAATTCCCCGATGATCATTTTATCCATGCAACCATCATTCTTGAATAAACCATCGTCAACGGATCAAATAATGGATACAAATCTATACTCCGATAATTGGTCTCTCGACATGTCATGAAGATTTTTATAGTTATTGTGACGGATAATGCATATGAACGCATTTGATAGACATAAGAAAAACTTTACTGCGTGGTGTGAAGATTGTAATGACGTATTCGATGAAATCTGGACCGCTAACGCCCACCATGATCAGAAAGGACATAAAATAAAAGTTACCGAATTCTGGATTACAGGCAGAAGATAAAATAATAGGGATACAAACGAAATTTGACCAAAAATAGTTAACCTTTCCTCATTCCACTAAACGAGGCATTAAGTATTTTTCTCCTCGTGATTTTGATTATCTCATAGATTGCATTTCTAAGATCGCTGGCAACATTGCCGAGCATCCTCACTATTACGCCAGAATTATACGGCATGATTGACGCACCTCCTGAAAAATGCGCAAACTTCTGTAATCCAGAATTTATCTCATCCTTTAATTCTTTAACATAATCTGCCTTAGTGAGTATGTACGTACTTCCTACGACATCAAAAGTGCCTAGTATCCCTACTGCGTTCAAGTTGCGTTTCTTAGGCTCCAATATGGCAATATCAATGAACCTTAGCGTATCCATCTGATTCTTTGCTAAAGCCTTCATGTAACAAATATCGTATTGAAATGATTCTCCGCTCGCAACCCTTCCAGGGACTATCATTTCGGAATAGATCATCGTACCATTATCATGAACCTTCAAATTAACTGTCTGGTAGAACCGTGAGTCACGGAAAGGAATTATTTGGTCAGGAACGAATTCAAGGTAGCACCCTTCATCAACAACAACATTTACGATCTGTGTAGCATAATTTCTCTCCATTCTATATACCCTCGTTGCCCCCTGCGTAGTTATATGAGCACAAGCCTTATTTTTCAATACTATATCCATCCTGTACCTGTCACCCTGCAGTATTCCTCCAGAAGGAGACATTATGTAGATATAAGCCATAGAAGGCAGCGACTCCTCCAAATAAAGTGCTCTTTGAGTGAAAAGTGGAACCTTAGAATACTGTTCTTTGACGACAGTCTTTCCTCTTTCTTGATCTTTCTCTAATAATAATGTCAGAGCACCGATTTTACCTGCTCTTCCCACTTGCAGCTGTCTCAGCTCTGATCCGTATTCCTGTACCTCTGGCGGAATATCGTCCGGGGTGTAAAATTCTAGGCTACTCATTAATACTATCTATATTTGTAACCTATCTCTTTACAACCGCTTTTGGAGGCGCCTCGAAAAGAACATCTCTTACTATGTGCTCTGTTACTTCCTCAGTTCCCTGGCCGTTTTTGCAGTTCACAAACACATACGGTTTACTACCTCGGATAACCTTGGCATCTCTTTCCATGACACTGAGGTCTGCGCCAACGTAAGGAGCAACATCGATCTTATTTATGACTAAGAGATCACAGCTCTCTATCCCGAGACCTCTTTTTCTTGGATATTTGTCACCACCCGATACATCTATGATATAAATAAAGTAATCGGCTAGCGCAGGGCTAAAAGTGGTGGTAATATTGTCACCTCCACTCTCAATCAAGATTAAATCGAGATCCCTATGCTTTGATTCCATCTCCTCTACGACCGAGATATTCATTGACGGATCTTCGCGTACGGCTGTATGGGGACATCCTCCAGTTGCAAGCCCTACTACCAAATCCTCAGACATCAAACCCCTTTCCGTTGCAAGATTTCGTCTCATCCGTTCAGCATCTTCCCTTGAGACCACATCATTTGATACTATCCCGGCATTGTAACCTCTCGATGATAATCTAGGAACAACCTGCTCTATCAACATAGTCTTTCCTGAACCAACAGGCCCACCAATACCTAGTCTAGGGATTCTCTTAGAGCTCATAAGAGATGTACTAAGCAATCAAGTAATAAACATTTTTGATGCCATTCTTTCGTGTGCTATTTGGAGTAGATCTATATCCGGGGCAAACTGCCACATGCTAGTTAATGGTCTGTCAATATTCTTTTCTACGGTCTTCGATATAGTCGGTTTTAACTCATGAATGATTCTTTGTCCATCAAAATGCTGTAGCACGCCCAGTCTCAGTGCAGCTCCCACCATGCTTACGCTGAAACCATAAAGCATCATAAGACCAGCCTTATACTTTGAAATGCCAAGGGCATTGCTAGATATCGCGAATGCTACAGGATAAACTCCGGAAGCTCTCTTATCCTTTATTGCTTCTTGATATCCATTCAATATACTGTTATCAGTTCTGAATGAGCTCACACATCTTAGTACCTGCGTTCCAGATCTGGTCGAAGCATTCCTTACTTCTTCAATAAGCTTCATCGAGAATATTAAATTATCCACTTCTACTAGTTTCTGCAAATCTTTTCTTTGTATATGTTCATACGAGTTCCCAAGAGCACTACAATCAGCCGGGCCTATCTGATGTTCCAAATACACTTTTATCAGATCGCGCAATCCATCTGCGTCTGTTATCTTCCTATTACTGTAGAATAAAGCCTCCAAACCACTGGATGTTGTATACATACCAGTTGGAAAAAAAGAATCAGAAAGCTGCAGCATGCTTATTTCCGCTATGCTTGCCTTATGTGTGCTCATGTATTTCTGTTCCATCTTCCGGTTCGAAAACCAATGTTGTCTTTTTGATATCCAGATGTTCTTTAACTGGTTCGAAGAGCTTCTTGAACATCTCCAGTTCAGTATCTGCTTGAATTGGAAAGTATATTTTGTTTCCCTCTAACTTTATTGGTCGATGCAGATTACCTATAGTATGACCGATCCTAACAGGTACTTCGACAACATCGTCTTGGTGTATGTTATCTCTTATCTCTATCATAATTACGGACTCAGGTTCTATCCCAACAACAACCATATTGTTTTCTGTTATAATTATAACATCGCCGTGTTTAAGCCGAGTGCCTGGTGGAAGGGTCAACGCGACATCTGTCCCCTTGTCAGAGATTTTTCTCATTCTGACTCGTTGAGATTCTAATCTGCTGATTTTAATTGTTTCACAAACATTTCTCGCAGCCATTTCATCATATTTTTCCTTGAGTTTCTTATCGTTGTTGATATTTCCAAGTACTGAATCCACTGTGATCAATTTCTATTGTCTACTCCTTTTCTTTCGTCTTCCTCGATTCGTGGCTCTTCTTTACTGCTCCAATCATATCAAACAATCTTTGTGTGTAGTCAACATGACCATAATGTCCAAGAGTTGATCTATCAACCTTCGCAAAAACAAGTCCCTGATCACCTATTTTTACTTTGGCGTTAATCTCAAACTTTTCAGCAATAACACATGTTGTAACCTTATGGTCTGGATAATCAAGGTTAAGGTGTGATGCAGGATCGATCAAGCCTGACATTGATTCTATTCTGCCGGCCAAAATCACCACATGTCTTACCTTTGTAGGATCAGTAACGACGAAGTTTTCATCAACGTTAGATTCTTCAACACAGTGTCTAACCAACATTTTCTCAGATCATCTCCTTGTCTCTGATAGAGCCTGTTGGCTAAGATCCTCTGCTGCTAGGTTTCTATCAATTCGCAGAACAGATTTAGCAATCTCTCCAGCAGCCTCTAGAGCCATGGTTTTTACGAGCAATGGATCAAGCACACCCAACTTCCACATGTCTACTGGATCACCTGAATCGATATCTATACCAAAGGTATCAGGGGAAGCTTTTGCCGCCATAACTTTTTCAAGTCCATTGAAGCCAGCATTTGTGAGTATTTGACGCATGATGCTCTCAAGAGCTGACGTAACAACATCAAGACCCACTTGTTCCAGGCCCTTCAACCTTAGGTTTTTTACCTTCTCAATAACATGCAATTCTGCAGCCCCTCCACCAGCAACAACACCCTTATTCAGGGCTGCTTCTGCAGCATTTACGCCGTCTATGGCAGCCCTCCACCTCTCAAGAGATGTTTCCTTAGTAGTTCCAGAAACTATCATTGTAGCCATACTCCCGCCCGGCCCATTATCTATGTAAATTACTCCATAATCCTCATCTTCGTAGATATGATCTGCTTTGCCTAAAATATCTGATTTTTTCAGATCGTCCATCATCCTAACAGGCTTAGCATGAGTATAGCGGGATAAGTATTCTATCTCTTCTATAGAGATACGTACAGCGAAGACTTTGTTCGCTACAAGTAGGTTTTCTATAACCTGATCAACCTCACCAGATGCTATCAAAATAGCGTTCGCACCGGTTGACAACAGGGAGTTAACTATGTCCTTTGACTTGGCGACCCTGTCATTTTCCATATTCAGAATTTCTTCGTACTTGCTATTTTCCTTCACCCAAGCTTCTTTAACAGGCTTCAGATCCAATCTTGCGATCATAACCCTTGCATCCTTAATCTCCAAAGGCATTTCAGGATCCATCCTTTTTCTCTCGAGAACTATACCGTTGACAATTCTATCTTCCATGGTGGTCCTTCTAAGAACCGTTATCGTCTTATCAAAGTCGTACGAGCCATTATACAATGCATTCTTTCCAACAGATCTCAGCGCCGAAATCACAAGCAAAGACAGCTTCTGTCCATCCAGCTTTGATGACAAAGATGTCTTGACTACCTGTTCTAGCGCAATCTCATTAAGAGAGATCCTCTTTGCTTCTTTTTCCAGCAACTGACAAGCTTCTTTGACCCCGCCTTCTATTCCTTCGACAACTTTTGTTGGATGAACTCCAAGTTCCTTTACGAGCCTTTTGCCCTCCTTTATCATTTCCGCCGCCATGACTACAGCTGTCGTTGTTCCATCACCAACCAATTGCTCCTGCCTCTCTGCTATCTCTACAATCATTCTTGATACTGGGTGTATTGCCCTCAGAGAAAGCAAAATTGTTACACCATCATTTGATATGTGCCTGTTCATAGCTTGATCTATCAGAAGTTTATCCAATCCCTTAGGACCCAAAGTTGTTCTTACAGTATCTGCGACGGCCATCACTGCATTGGAATTGGATTCCAAAGCGTTGAACTCTACGTTCTCTGCCATGGGTCTCCATACACCGTAATTAGGATTTGACATTAGGTACCACTCTATTTTGTAGAGATTATAGACAAAAATAAAGGTATATGATATACTACTAAAAAAAGAAAGGATTTTAGCTTATGTTCCTTTACTCGTTCTCTGCCTCTATCACTGCCTAAGCCATAAAGTACCTTTGTGCTAAAGAGAGTTCTTTTGCTGCATCGACAGTTGCAATTTTTCCATCCAAAGTTACCTCGTATGTCTCCGGATCTATTTTTATCTCTGGAGTCTTATCGTTCCACATCATATCCTTCTTACTAATATTTCTGCAATTCTTTACGGGCAGAATCACTTTCTCAAGCCCTAGTTTCTGTGGTACGCCTAGCTGCACGGCTGCCTTGGACGTAAATGTAAAGCAAGTCTTCTTTACTGCCTTTCCTAGTGCTCCAAACATAGGTCTGTAGAATACTGGTTCAGGGGTTGGGAGTGAAGCATTAGGATCTCCCATAATTGACCATGTTATGAATCCTCCTTTGAACACCATCTTTGGCTTAGCCGGGAAGAATCCCGTTGGATACATCACTATGTCTGCATACTTGCCGACTTCTAGCGAACCAAGATAGTCCGCTACACCGTGTGTTATTGCAGGATTTATAGTCGTTTTTGCAATGTACCTCTTTGCTCTGAAATTATCATTATCTCCCGTTTCCTCTTTCAGTTTGCCCTTCATCTTCTTCATTTTGTCTGCCGTCTGCCAGGCACGAATTACGACTTCGCCGATCCTGCCCATCGCTTGGCTATCAGATGAATACATGCTCAGAACACCCTCATCATGTAAAACATCTTCCGCAGCAATGGTTTCAGCTCTTATCCTGGACTCTGCGAATGCAACATCCTCAGAGACAGCGGGATTCAGATGATGACAGAACATCAACATGTCCAAGTGTTCATCTATCGTGTTCACTGTATATGGTCTAGTCGGGTTTGTTGAAGAAGGCAGTGCAAATTGTTCACCGGCAATCTTCATGATATCAGGTGCGTGACCGCCGCCGGCACCTTCGGTATGATAACTGTGCACTGTTCTACCATCGATTGCATTAATCGTGTCCTCAACATACGCGCATTCATTAATGGAATCGGTATGAATGGCGACCTGAGTGTCGGTAGCATCTGCTGCCTTCAAAGATGCATCTAAAACTGCAGCAGTAGTACCCCAGTCCTCATGATCTTTGAGACCACATGCTCCTGCTTCTAGCTGTTCCATCAGTGGTGCCAAAGATGGATGAGAGTCATTGCCTTTGCCCAAGAATCCATAATTCATCGGTATATCCTCCACACTTTCCATCATTCTACTCATGTTAAAGACGCCCGGAGTGCATGTCGTGGCACAAGTTCCATCCGCTGGACCAGTTCCGCCTCCTATCATATTGCAGATACCGCCACTGATGGCATCGACGTACTGCTGCGGGGATATCATGTGTATGTGTGTATCAAAGTGTCCTGGAGTGCAAATGGTATTCTCTCCTGCAGTAGCTTCTGTGCATGCGGAAAAAACCATATTGCGATTCACTTTGTCCATCGTATAGGGATTACCTGCTTTTCCAATTCCAGCAACCTTGCCGTCTTTTATCCCGATGTCGGCTTTCAGTATTCCAAGTACCGGATCGACAACAATGGCGTTTGTAATCAGGAAGTCAAGAGCTCCATTTGCATTTGTAACGCCTGGTGTCTGTGCTAATCCATCTCTTAATGTCTTTCCTCCGCCAAAGACACATTCATCCCCTGGCGTTATCAAGTCTTTCTCCACCTCCATGAGAAGGTCGGAGTCTCCAACCCTTATTTTGTCTCCGGTTGTTGGGCCATATAGATCAGTGTATTGCTTTCGCGTTAATTTAAGAACCATTTCTATACCCTCTCCTTATGCTCCCTTATAGCCCTGCCCTTTGGCCTTATCAATTGCCACATTCCTCACTACTGAGGATTTCAAACCTCCCATTGTTAAAGCGTTGAATCCGTAAATAATCCGTGCGCCCCCTAATTCACAGAGCTCTACTTCTTTCGAATCTCCTGGTTCAAATCTTATCGAAGTTCCAGCCGGAATATTCAATCTGTAACCATATGCTTTCTGCCTCGGGAATTCTAATGCTTTATTTACTTCAAAGAAGTGAGTATGCGAACCTATCTGGCAAGGCCTGTCACCAGTGTTCTTGACGGTAATCTTTTCAGTCTTTCTATTTTCGTTGCAGACGACTGGGTTTGATGAGAGTATGTATTCCCCAGGTATCAATTTGCTACTAACCTCCTTTCGGGATGGTTTTTTTTTGATGTTCTTGTTGTAGCTTTTGGTTTTGATTTCGTCTTCGTTCTAGCTTTGCTAACCAATATGTCTTTCATCTCCTATTGAACCGGGTCATGCACCGTCACCAGTTTCGTGCCATCTGGAAATGTAACCTCTACTTGGACGGTGTGTATCAAATCTTGTACCCCAGGCATAACGTCAGCCTTCTTCAAAATTTCCCTCGCCGATTTCATTAATCCGGCCACACTCTTACCTTCTCGAGCTCCTTCTACAACATGATTTGCTATATATGCAATCGATTCAGGGTAATTCAGTTTTATTCCCTTCGTTTTTCGTTCTTCTGCTATTTTTGCAGCTGTCCAAATCATCATCTTATCAATTTCCCTCGGTGCTAACATCAATTTCTCTTTTACCTCAAGCTATAGTAAAAGCCTGAATTATTTAAACTTCAACATATCAAACTACATAAAAGTGATTTTCGTCGATTTTCGGACTATGTTCAGCTTTTCGTTTGATAAGTAAAGTTAATCGAGTCGACATCGACTAAATCCTTATCTTAACGCCGAGACATTTACTGGAAGTATAACGCTTAACCAATAATGGATTTCATCAAAAGCTCCGTTTTTATTCACTGGGAGCTTAAAATTGTATGTTTTGTGCGATTCCTTTACTGTAAGAAAGTTTGCCTTTGTCATGGTGCCAAGCATATTGCGCACAATTGTCTCTATTCCTTTCCTCACAACAAATTCCTCTATATCGGAGTACCAAATGTAGAAATTGGAATAATGTCCATTTAAAACATCTTCTGGAGTAATCAGCGATTTTTTTCTTATGTCAGAGAGGTTCAGAACGTTCCAATTTTTTGATGTGAGCTTATAAGGAAAGGGCGCCATTCCCGCGATATAACCTAGATCAGCAAATTTCCTGAAAAAATTTTTCTTACTAACTATCATGCGAGTAGTGGTAAAGTCGAGAAAGCAGCTCTTCCCCCAACCGCCTTTGTCTTCGGAACTCAATCTGAGAATGATCTCCTCCATATCTTTATTTTTGCACCATTCAATGAAAGCTCGAACTTTTTCAGAATTGGACTTTTCAGATATTCGATCCTTTGAGAATTTTAGAAACTGCTCAAACTCAATCGGTGTCATCTATATATTGGAAATTTTTCGGCTAATTCGTATGTAAAGATATATGCAGATAACTTGTTTAAAAAGAGAAGAAAGGATTCCGGAAAATAATCTTTCTCAACCTATTTAAGGTCTTGACCATCCAATTCCTGCTGGAATGTGACCGAAAGAAGAGATACCTAGCAAGAATATCCACGCAGTAAATACGAAAGGCCCAGTTAGAGCTGGCAGTCCCCATGTATTGAAAAATCTTTGAAGAGCTGGCATTACTATAACGCTGCATGCTACTGTGGCGAGTACAGCCATAAGGAATGTCTGCCAGGTCAGAGGAAGGAAGCTAGTGAGAGCTATCATTACCAGCACCTGATTAAAACCATGCAATCCAATTCTTATCTCTGTTGTCGGCAATTTTTGGAGAATTGCCAAGGCTGCTCCTATACCAGAACCAATAAGTGCCATCGCCCCACCCAAGAACAAAATAGAGAACGGATCCCACTGTGCTGTGAACCCATTTGTATACCATGGCCGGCCGAAAGGAAAAAGTTCAAAAGCGAGTGTAAGACCGGCTACCCAGAAAATACCTGTCTTCCAGTTTTCGACGAAAGTAACCTGTGATACACCTTTTAAGGTGGCTATGATAAACTCTTTCGCCGTCCACTGAAACTTCTCAACAACAAGCTGTACTGGGTTGCTGCTTCCTACAATTAATTCCGCTTCTGGTGCCGGTGGTGGCGGTGCTGGCCAGACCGCATGCCCATACCTCTTGCTAGCATACATCATGGCCCAAGTCGTAAAAATAAATGACGATGTAAAGCCAGGAATCGCCCATCCGCCTCCATGCAAGACGAACACATCACCCATCCAATGCGCCATTGCCATCCATGTCACTGCCGTGACAGCAGCCCCAAAAACTGATAAGAAGAAGGTAGCTTTGTTAAGCAATACGAAGGGGCCTGACCAAAATGCCATGCCTGTTAATATAGAGTTGTAACCAAATAACCCGAATAGAACTAGTCCATACGGCGCGCCAAAAATGATGGCCATCCCAGCGCCTACCATTCCTGACAAGGCCATCATTGCACCGGCCGTTCGTGATGCCACAAACACACCTGCCAGTATGAGAATTCCATTGAGAGGAGAACTGAATAAAGGAACCTCAGATATGCCGTTGAACAGCATGTACAAAAAGTCTAACGCTGGATTACCAGTTGAAAAAGTTGCGGGTCCTAGCATCAGATAACAATTTACGGAAGTGTTCTTTAACATTTGTAAAATATACTCATTTATTAAGAGATTGTTGTTTTCCTTCCAGAGTAAAATCTATTTCTCTCTTCGATTAGTTGAGACTTACGATTTGTGACTTTTAGTCGATATCGGCTAATTTATTTTTGCTACGGATATCAAATCCTACTTTGTTCGAGGGCAGCGAGTAGTGTCAATAAGCAATATCGTTAAAGGATTGCTCACTAATCTTGAACGCGCACCACCTTACTACAGATAATCTGATGTTGGATATCAAGCAGCACCTGCCTGTAGAGTGCGTCTCCTTTGTAATTTTGATGTACTTTCTTTTTCCTTGCATGCAAAATTTGTAAGACCCAACGTTTTTAACATCACCATTTATTTAATTCTAGGATTAAGTTGTGCCTAACAAAACTACTGGTTTTGATGTTAACTTCAATACCCTGCCACTCACACGACCTATTTCTGACTTACTATTTCCTAGGCCCTTGCTGCCCATAACAATCATCTCAACGTTTAACCTATCTGCTACTTCGGCTATCTTTGTTCCCGGATCCCCATGTTTTACAATTCGCTCGTAGACACTCTTTTTTTCAGCTATGATAATACTTTTGAGCATTTTTCTTCCCTCTTCCTCCATTTTACCGACCAAAACGCTATCAACGGATTCCTCGTCTTCATCGGTCCATTCGATCACATTTAGGATGTAGATTTTGGTTCTGGCCGGGTCATCGAACATATGGCTTGCGTAATTTAGAGCTCGCAGAGATGGTATCGAGCCATCGACTGCTACTAAAATTTTCTTTAAGTCTCCTTGATACTCCCTAAATCTGGAAGCCAAATTGCTTTCGGTATTTTTGCCCCCGTCAATTTTTATCCTAGGAGCCAAACTTGAGGCAGCACTAATCTTTTTCACGGCCAGAATGATCCCACTTCTTGCCTCAACCAGAGGTTGTAATACTATCCAAGCAGCCGCGACAGTAGCCCAGATGACAGCTATCTCTACCCATATTTGATACACAGCTAGAGAGAATACGTATCCCGAAAAGTATAACGGAAGCGGCCAACCTACCACCAATATTAATGCCAGGACTATTCCGTATCTGTAACTGAATTGGGCTGCGCTTTTCAAAACCTTTTCATCGCTATCTTGCTGTATAATTGACCGTATCTTGTCGTCGACAACGAGAATCCTCTGCTTCATGACACTGAAGTTAAAGTTATCCGGCTTTAGTATGCTACCAATCAACGAAATAGCTGCGCCTGTAGATATCGACACGACATTGCCAACTAACAGAGGTATGTTTTGACCTGTCGAGAACAGTGATACCTGTCCATATAGTATGATAGCAGAAGATATCCATGCCACAACGCCGCAGAGAAGTCCGATTATAGCCGCCGAGATTACTGCAGACTTGTTTGTTTTCTTCCATACTACTGAAAGCGAAATAGGCACAACAGCTGATCCAATCAGAATCCCCATAGCAAGGTAAACATATTGTAGGCTTGCACCTACCTGGAGCAGAATCGAAGCTAATATCCCCATCCCCAGGCCGAATCCGATGATTGCCATTCGCGAGATTCGAATAAGCTCGCGACCAGATGCTGCAGGCTTAGCATATGCGCGGTAAATGTCATAAGTTACTAGAGAGGAGACAGCTACAAGTTCAGCTGAGCCAGCAGAGGTAACTGCTGTGAACAGCATGGTAAGCAGTAATATGCCTCCGAAATCTCCCAAAATATGTGAAGCAGCTGCCGGTGCTACAAGACCGCTACTTATCTGTTCAGGTGTAAGAGACACACCAGTAGCGACAGCTGACAATCCTAACGTTGTAGCGAGCGTGAATGGAATTGCAAACCAAGCCAGTCCTCCAGTCAGGAAACCCCTCACCGCAGATCGAGGTCTTGCAGCAATAGCCCTTTGCCAGTAAGATTGGTTCACAAATACTGTTCCGAAATTTCCTACGATATTTATGATTCCAAAAATTAACGCACCAGCAGATGCCATTGTCAGATAAGCGCCAGCCGAATTTCCTACGACTGGTCTCAATGCAGCTGCAAAGGTAAGTTTGTGATACATCCCGGAAATCCCGCCAATGGAGGGACTTGTGAAGTAAATTGCTGTAACAAATATGAGTACAGCAGCGAACATGAACGAGGCATTCAGGTAGTCGGCAAAGAATGTTGCCTTCAGACCGCCGAAAAATGTGTAAAATATTACCCCTACAGGTATTAGGAAGGCTGCAACGTAGATATTGATGCCGGTCAAAGAATTTAACACTGCTGCCCCCCCTAAAACTAACATTGCAGTAACAATGGTGTTTGTCATTAATGCAAAGAATAGAAAGACTTTATGCGCCCCATCACCAAAGCGCGCATGGATAATCTCGGGAAATGTGTGGGAAGAAGGTGCCTTGCGTTTTAGCTCTACTGCTAGTATTGAAAACAGGACTATCTGAATACTGGCTCCGGCAGCATACCAGAAAGGTCCACTTATTCCAAATTGATATGCAACCGAGGAAGACTGAAGGAGAGTGGCAGCCCATGTCCATGCAGACACAACTGATGATGCGATAAGACCTGTCTTGACACTCCTGCCTGCAGTGTAAAACCATTCAGACGTTTTTTTGGTCCCAAGCCACTTGGTTTCAATCCTGACCAGCAAGGTTACTACAACAGCCATAACCAATCCGACTCCGAGCAATATTGTGTATCCTATATTCTCAGAGAGGATAGGTTCCAATGTGGATGGGACTCGATCCATATATTTAAATCTAGAGAATCTTTCAATACCCGAGGTTTTATCCCATCTAACAAAGCAGAGTAAACAAATTGAGATATTGATCGCTATCCAATTCGCTGAATTACATGATCTGCCATTACGTGAGGCTCCAATCAAGAAGTAAAGAATAATTTAAATACATCTATAAGGCATGAAATCAAAATAGTATTAATGGTCGATAACGTGGATGAACTGATTTTGTCTGCGTTGAGCAAGAACTCTAGGCAGGACATTAAAGAGATCTGGGAATTTCTTAGGGATCACGGGTATGATTTGGCAGAAGAAGAAATCGAGTCCAAGATTACCAAACTAGAAGAAGATCGTGTAATAACTGGATACACTGTTTCTGTCGATACTAAGAAACTAAAGCGTCGTACTATACGAGTTGCACTTGTAACATTCAAAATGTCGCAACATCTTCCAAGTAGGCTCGAAGGGTTGAAAAAATACTTGGTTGATGCGCCTTTCGTTCTTTTTTCCGGTCGTACTAGAGGCGGATACGATTGGATTTGTGTTCAGTCATTTCTAAATGAAGAAATGGCTGACGAGGAAAGCGACATTTTCAGGAACTTATTTGGAGACATTATCCAATCTTATGCGGTTTATGACTTTATGCCAATGAAGGATCCAGCATTTCATGTTCTTACACACACTCATCGAGAATACAGGGAATTTCTCAATGAATGGACTCCGCCATTCTTGGGTAGCTAATAATAGTAAATCCTTTAGTTCTTCATCGATTTCATAGTTATATTTTTGAACCGTATTGTTTCATCAATCAAATTATGGGTCTTCAATCTGATTCCCATAAGAAAATTGATTATTTCTGCTCTCTGTCCGGCTTCAATGGTCATGTGAACCTCGTCTATCAGGTTATCGAGCCTAGCAAGTGTGACTCGTAGAGCCAAACAAGTCTTCTTGGTGATTCGAACTGTTCGAACTGATTTTGAGAGACTCTTGGGATCGTAAGAGAGACCTTCAAAAACGCATTCTTCTTTAAGAACTGATTTTACCTGCCTGATTTGTTTGACCGTGAGGTTGTTGTTTATAACTTGGTCTATTATATGGGATTGTTTTTCTGGAGGTATAGTTGTTAATTCCATTGCTTGACTCACATTCAGTCTGGTCGAAATGATCTTTTCCTTGATGTCATTGGGTAACTTTAGCAGTTGAAGTCTGTGTGATACATATTCCTCACTCTTGCCAATCTTCTTGGCGAGCTCAGTTACGCCCCCCCATCCAAAGTCTATGACATATCTTCTAAAAGCTTCAGCTTCCTCAACTGGATCCATCGATTTGCGCTGCATATTCTCAGTAAGTTGTATCTCGTAAGCCTGTTTATCGGACATATCACGGATCTTACACGATACAAATCGCCATCTAAGCGATCTGCAAGCTTGGAACCTCCTGTGACCGGCCACAACTTCAAAGCCATGGGTAAGTGGTCGAACCAATATCGGCTGGAGTAAACCATGTTCTCTTATGCTATTAGAAAGCAACGTATCTTCTTCATTAGCCGTCTTTTGAAGCCTGTCTCTTAGGGTAAATTGGGATGGGCGTATCATCTTGAGCTCTATTTGTTCCACTATACTGGTATCGAAGAACTCCATCAAAGTGAGATACCTACTCTAAATACTTATCCGTTTCTCAACCGAATTGAATTTTTTTTGATATTAGCATTATATTACTAATTTTATGGTAAGGGGTTTATTGAAAAAATAATTTGGTCAATTTGAATGCTAAGGAATAATCAATAAATACTGAAGGTCACTGAGGACTAACTCAAGCATCTTTGTACAGATGCCTTCCTTGGCATCATGTCCGTGTAAAGTGCCTTTCCTGCCTGTTGCAAAAGCATATGCGGTGCAGATCATGTGCTATGCTGTTTAATATCAAAATGGACTGCCCTTTAAAGAATGAAGCAGGCATAATACCTTATCTCATGCCCCCTCGCCCTATTAATTCTCTGAAGTAGAGAGGATAGTCAGCTACATCGGACAACACTATGTTGTCTTTTCCTTGGGGTCATCTGCTATAGTAGGAGTCCGGGCGGCCCTATTCCGAGTTACAAAACCATATCCAAATGCTCCAGAAATAATTATCACTGCTAAAACTGGACCTGCTAACGGGGGTAAGATATTTGTTTTGGTTATGACAGAGTATGATTCCATTGCTGCAATTGTCAACGCGAGCCCGCTCAATGCGTATGCCATATAGGTAAAGCTTTTGGTATCAAATATTCTAGAAAATGCTGAACGAAGGACCACACTATCTAATGTATCAATTGGGATCATACCGATAGCAAAAAATCCAGCCAGAATAAGTGCTACTTGTACTCCAAGCGTTGCAGACGCTGCTACTGTCAAGGTTAATGCTGATATTTGAGTAGCAGTATCAAATCCTAATCCGAATACTAGTCCCGTAATCAACGCAGAACTAAAAGGTCCTAAAATATGAGTCCTAGCTACCACTTTGCTAGCAAGGATAGCTGAGCCTGTCTTGCCCCACTTTTTCATCGAATAAATATTGATTGCTCCAATTGTTGCTAAAACAATCGCTCCTATCACACCTCCCCAGAAGGAAAGTTGGTCTACTTTTCCACTAGCAGTGCTGCCTATCGTATAGATTATTAGAAGCATTTCACATAACACCGATGTCATATGACCTATACTGAAGCCAGTGCCTACCCATCGAGATCTTTTCCTTGCGTTGTGCATCCTTACAAGATTATCTATTGCAGTAATGTGGTCAATATCAAGTGCGTGACGCATTCCAAAGAAAAGCATTGCCGGGATTGATACGGCGATGAATGACTTTAGATCTCCTAGCAATCCAAAGTTCTCCTGCTATATACCATCAGTGTTACTAATTTATCTAAAAGTACTAATTAAATATTTTAACCTCGTTAATTTGTCGATGTCGACATAATCCTAGCCCACGTAATATGAAACTTTTGACGATTAAACCAAGGAAACGAAGTTGACCTTTATGCTCTTAATTCCGCTATTCTTTAAAAAAAGATTAACCATAATTGGGGTCCATTAAACGTTTTATTCGGAGAAACAATGACAAAGTCTGATTCCTTGAAAATCTTTAGTCAAGTAAAGATCACATCTATCGAAATGGATCAGATAGCCAAGGCAATCTTAGGTCGTATTAATTGAGATAAAAATGCGGGATGTCTACTACTCTATTAATTCAAGATTGGTATATTGAGATTATTCACGAACTCAATCCACTGATTGTGAGTGAAAAAGCGGCT